>Ga0172377_10000915_pt1 | contig 29006 bp, 29 predicted proteins | sample Pumphouse3metaG_FD_119749 | JGI IMG/M metagenome (GOLD analysis project Ga0172377, IMG submission 119749) | Leachate microbial communities from a municipal landfill in Southern Ontario, Canada - Pumphouse #3 metaG | ecosystem: Engineered > Solid waste > Landfill > Unclassified | place: Canada... | reverse complement strand
CCGTACCTGAAACTGAGCGCAGTGACGTCGCATCCGTCCGCAAGCGCCTGTGCCAGCGTTGTGGTGGAATCCAATCCACCGGATAGCAGAACAATGGCCTTGGGCTTCATCTCAGTACCTTCGTGTACCATGCGGTCTGACCGCGTTCCTCGTCCAGTCCGACTGAGATGCTCCTGACGTTCTCGGGGATATCGACCTCTGCGGCCATCCTCTCGGTCATCATCTTGGACATCTCTTCCGCCGTAGTGGTGGGAATATCCAGGATCGTAACGTCTATTGCGGGGAAGACATATCTCTTTCCGCAGCAGACGACCTCCACCGAATCCCCTTCCTTCGTGACCTTGGCATCAGGCGAACATCCAGGAAGCAGGACGTGATGGTCGAATTCCTCGATCATCGCCTTGAGCTTCTTTTTGAGGATGACGAAATCCATGATCATGCCTTCCTCGCCGATGTCACCTTCGAGGCGCAGACGCACGATGTAACTGTGACCGTGAAGTCTGGAACACTTCTCGTGTCTGGGAATGAAATGACATGCCGAGAAACGGATGCCGGAATAACCACCGTCGATCTCGAGTATCATCTGCGTTCCTCCGTGAGTCTCTGGGCCAACATGATGGAATCGACGTAATTGTTCTTGACCCTGGATGTATCGACGAATATCTTGTCGATGTTGAGGACGGGTGCACCCAGTGCTTTGGCCTCTCCGATGAAATGCAATACCCTGAAGATCAGGTTGCCCGCGATACCGTCGGGTGCGATTATCAGGTCCGCATCATCCACGGCGTTCTCTATCAGGATCTGCGCGTTGTACGCATCGTATCCCGCATCTGTGAGCATCTTGACCAGTATGTTCGCATCGTCTATGGTCTTGTCCACTGCGGGGCATCTTCCCTTGTCCTCGTTCCTGCCGCCTGACATGACGGCCACTCTCTGACCTGCTCCCAAACGCTTCATGAGAGCAAGGGACCTCTTGGCCATATCGAACTTCTGTTCGACCGTCCATCCCTCGTCTATACCGACAGGTGCCAGGAATATGAGCTTGCTGTTCAGAGGCTCCAAAAGTACGAGCCTCTCGAGACTGTCCACCCCGGCCTCCTCCTTCAGGAAAGGAAGGAGCTTCGATGACGACATGTCTCCGCGTACGGCTGCGTCAAGCTTTCCGGCGTAGAGGTCGTCTATCATCTTCTTCGGATCATCGTAGATAATGATGTTCTTACCGTTGACCGCACGGACGCTGCTCTCCACATACCCTTTGTCGGTGCCGCATCCTATTCCGATGCGTACATCCGACACTTCGTCCTCCAAGAGGGAATTCGATGTGAACATGAGTAGTGCTAATCCGTCTCATGTATTTAGGATTTGATATGCACGCACACGCGTACGTACTCAAATGGAATCAAAAGTGTAGTCATCCCACTTGCTGAGACCCAATGCGATATCGATCTCCGTCGCTGTGAGGACCGGACGGGGATACCTCACGGAATCGTCCATTGCGACACGGGGACAGCCTGTGCATACATATGCATCCGCCTTAAAGGAAAGGAGCGCCGAAGGCGTTATCTCATCCATCATCACAAGGTATGCATTCCTGCCTGCGGACCTTATCTTCCCGCAGATCTCCTTGGCCAGAGGCATCCTGTTCTGTCCTGCCTTCCCGCATACGATAACGACGATGTCCTTTGCATCTCTGGCACTTTCGATCGCAGCGAACCTTTTCCTGAGGATCCTGTCGCGGATATCGTCGATATTCCTGAGCTCTCCGGTAACCGGATTCAGAACCAGAAGAGGTTTCTTTACACCGAAGGCAGCTGCCAAAGGATGGAAATCCCCCTCACCGATGAATAGGAATCCGTCGACGGAATCCTGAACGGACAGGGCAGAACTGCAGTTGCATCCGAGGACCTGACCGGGATAGAATATCCTGGTGTCGCCCCGGCCGATAACGGTCTCCCTGCCGGAAGATCCGATCTCCTTCTCGACCGCAGGAAGCATGTCCACATACTGAACGGTTGCCAGAAGGCCCACCTTCTGCGGCAGTTCGTCCATGATCGCATCCACTGCGGGAACGATGTCGAAGGAAGTATGTGCTTCGATGAAGAGGACATCCCTGTCCTCGCTCATAGAAGGGATCGGGGAATGACCGAAATGCACCAGTGCATCAGCATATCTCTTGTAATCGATGAAAAGATCGCATGCACCGTAGCATGGATAGCCTAATATCAAAACGCCGGCACCCGTCTCGCGGGCGATAATGTCGGATAACTCCGCTCCCCTTATTTTAAGTCCTTCGGGAAGCTGGAGTGCGACAGAGGAAAATCCTCTGTCGCGGATCCAATTAATGATTCTCCCTATCTCTAGGTCGAACATGTTTGTAGTGGGATCAGTTGACCAGTTCTTTTCCCTTCTCGATGTCAATGTAACACGGGGAGGGGAATTTCATAGATGCTCTCCAGAGGGCATCTTTGGCAATGTCAACTTTGTCTGCGGTCGTCCTGACTGTCAGGATAGCCTGGTTGCGCTCGAGTCTTGCCGCAGTTCCGACTGTCTTACCGAATGCAGAGCGCATTCCACTCGACACACGGTCTGCACCCGCTCCAGTCGCAAGTTTGTTCTCTCTGAGAACCACATGCGGGAAAGCTCTTACGGAAAGGTGGTAACTCTGAACTCCGGCCTGGGCAGAAAGCACCTTGTTAGCGGCGATACGGCCTGCTTCCATTGATGTGTGCCTGACCTGGACACGGTTCTTCACCTTGAGCGTAAGTACTACGGGGAAATCTGCCTGAAGGTTACCCATGTCAAACTGGCTAATCCTTGATGCGGGAACTCCTCCCATGTATTCGCGGCGTGTGTACGCCTGTCCTGTGATCCTTCTGTACATCGATGCGGGCTTTCTTACCATATTTACCACCTTAATGCGGGTTTACTGAGGCAACAATCTCAAATTCCTATATAAAGACTGTTACTCGTGCGGTCCTTATTGTATGACCGTCAACGACGAAACACCCATGAGATATAAGCATTTCCCTGTTTTTTACTAATTTTTAGGAACATCCGAGGAGCAAGCGCATGTATTATAACGAACAAATGGCATGCCGTTCCTGGGGATGCATGTGAGAACGCCTAGCTTCAAGGTAGTCGCAGACGGCAGGGACGGGGAGATACCCGTTTCCGTTGCCGGCAGAATAATGATGGATATACAATCGCTCATCGTCCACATCGGCGCACAGATGATCGAAAAGGAAATGAGGGCCGTTTACGAAGTACCGAAAGAGTACCTCAACAGGTTCATCCTGCACATAACCGAGGTCAACGGCAAGAGCATGACGCTGTCCACAAAGGCCCAGGACAAATTCACTGGATCCATGATGGATGACGCGGTAGGAATGCTCACATGCATCATGGATTCGGACGAAAGCGTGCTTCCGGAACTTATAGTAAACATGTTCCCGGACCCGAAATACAGATCCTGGATCATTCAGGACCTCGATGCCCTCTCACGCGACATGAAAGGCTATTCCATCAGCTACGACTCGATGGAAGCATCCGGTACATTCAAGGGAACATCCGAAGAGACCATCCCCCAGTGGACGTATCCCCTTCCCGAAGACCATCCCGGAACGGCGGTCGGTCTGCTTTACGAAGATCCCCTGGGAAGACTCCGCCTCGCCTGCGACAAAGGAGATGTGGACCTTGGACTCCCGGAGGACAGGGACAACACCGGCGAAGCAGAATCGTGCGGCAGCATCCCGTACGCGGTGACGGGGCATCTCATATTCACCAAGGAAGGCATCCTTTCGGAGATACGCAATGTCGAAGGACTCAGGAAGGTCCAGGCGATAGAGGTCCCCAGGATCATCTCCAAGGATTCTGATGTCAGACTGGAGTCTCCGGTGACCGCATTGATATCATATGTGCCAGATTCCAAATTATGGATTCTTTCCAACGATAGATTGGATATCTCGGCCACAGGCCGCACATGGGATGATGCGGTACGTGCATTCCACGATGCGTTCATGGAACGCATGGAAGGCTACGATGCCGATGAGCCCAAAGGACAGTATTTCGAGCTTATACGCGTGTATTCGCCCGCATATCATTGCTGATAACGTTTATATCTGAGAGTTCCGTGGCAGGAAGAGGTAACCATGTCCAAAAGACACCTTCCGAGGAACGCCGTGACTCAGATCGGCAATGAGAGGATATCCATCCTCACAGATCTGGCCTACAGCGCCGCCAGGGAAGGCAGGGACGACCGTGCCTCGAGGTACATCATGCTTGCCAAGCGCATAGGCATGAAGACCAGGACGGGCATTCCCAAGGAGTTCAAATACTGCAAGGAATGCTGTCTGCCCATGATCCCCGGTACCAACTGCAGGGTCAGACTCGACGGACATAAGGTAATAACGACCTGCACCAAATGCGGTGCGGTCAGGCGTATGCCATACTTAAAGGAGCAGAGAGAATGACGGAAAAGGAAGCTAAAAAGGAGATAATGAGGCGCGCAACCGAGATCAAACCTACGGTGCACGTCGGAAAAGAAGGCCTGGATCAGGGACTTACGGACGAGATCATCGCACAGCTGAAGAATCGCCGCATAATCAAGGTCAGGGTACTGGATAACTCCGGTGATGCTGCGGACGATATTGCAAAGACAGTCGCGGACAGCACGGATTCCGTCATCGTCGATGTCCGCGGGAGCGTTATCGTTCTCACAGACAAGAGAACGTGGAATTCCCTCTGCCAAAAGAAATTCTAAGGTGTTCAGATGCTGGACGTAAACGTGATAAGGGCAGACCCTGAGAAGATCAGGACGATGCTCATCAACAGGAACAAATCAACAGATATCCTCGACAGATTCCTGGCCGCGGACTCCGAATGGAGAGCACTCACCGACAGGAACAACAGCCTGAGAAAGATCAGAAACGAAGAATCGCTCAAGATCTCCAAACTCCCCAAGGGAGAAGAGAAGGACGCCGCCATCAAGAAGATGCGCGATGTCGGAGACGAGATCAAGGCCAACGATAAGAAAATGGAGGATCTGGAACTGGTCCGTACGGATTGCGTTCTGAACATCCCCAACATTCCCCACGAGTCCGTTCCCATAGGAAAGGACAGCGATGACAACGTCGTCGTCTACGAATGGGGAGAGCACAGGAAATTCGATTTCACGCCCAAACAGCACTACGAGATCGCAGAGGACCTGGACATCATCGACTTCGACAGGGCCGTAAAGGTCGCCGGAAGCGGATTCTACTGCCTCAAGGGAGACGGTGCACGCCTCGAGCGCGCATTGGTCAGCTATTTCCTGGATATGCACCACGAGCAGGGATACACCGAGGTGTTCCCTCCGGTCGTTGTCAACAAAGAGGCCCTCATAGGTACCGGACAGTACCCCAACCTCAAGGACGACATGTACCACATCGAGAAGGACGACATGTTCCTCAACCCCACCGCAGAGGTCCCTGTGACCAATCTGTTCCAGGATGAGATCCTCGCCAAAGAGGACCTTCCGATAAAATACACGGCGTATCTGCCTTCCTTCAGGAGAGAGGTCGGAAAACACGCAGATACGAAAGGTATCGTCCGTGTCCACGAATTCAACAAAGTGGAAATGGTCAGATTCGTTCTGCCCGAGACCTCCTGGCCCGCCCTCGAGGAACTCAGGAACGATGCGGAAGACCTCATCAAGGGACTCAACCTCCCGTACCGTGTGCTCCTTCTGTGCACCGGAGACATGAGCTTCTCCTGCGCCAAGTGTTTCGATCTCGAACTCTATGCTCCCGGAAAGGATGCGTGGCTTGAGGCATCATCGTGCTCCAATTTCACGGACTTCCAGGCACGCAGGGCAAGGATCAAGTACAGGCCTGAACCCCATATGAAGAGCGAGTTCATCCACACGCTCAACGGTTCCGGACTGGCACTGCCCAGGACAATGGTCGCCATCCTTGAGAATTATCAGAACAAGGACGGCTCTGTTACCATCCCAGAGGTCCTCAGACCTTACATGAAGGGACAGGAGACCATCTGCAAGAAGAAATGATCAGATATCCATCTGATCGAAACTTCTTATCAAACCCTTTGCATCTATTCCTTCTCCGTTCTTCTCCAATTTCCTGCGTATCTCGACCTCTCCGTCCCTGAGTGCCTTCGAAGATACGCCGTAACGGATCGAGATGTGCGCTTCCATGAAAGCTGCCATGTTATCGCATGCCTTGATGTCGGTACCCCTGCGGGTGCACCTGCCGTTGCTGTCGTTGACGAACGGGTCGTAGACCATCCATCTGAGCTCGTCCCTCCATCCTTCCGGGATCAGAGGCGTGATCTTGGATTCGATCAATTCGTGCTCATAGCTTTCCAAAAGCTTCGGAAGACCTCCGACACTTGTCTTGACAGGGGTTATGACATCCTTTGTCAGTACTTCCGGGAGATCGTGGAACAATCCCGTATAGTGGTCTGCGTAGATCTGATCGGGCTCCGCTCCGTTGTCCAGATCGCTGAGATAGATCATGTTGGCGACCATCAGGGAATGGCCCAACACCGTGGTCGGTGCCATCCTGGGCGTCCTGGCCCATCTCTGCTGGAATCTGAGCTGTCCGATCAGGTCCACTATGTTGAATGTGCTTCTGTCGTCCATGATCTTCCTTACGCCTGCAAGGTCCTTATGCTGGAATATCTGCTCGTCGATCTCCACACGGGTCTGTTCTATCCCGTACATGGAACGATTGGCGGGATAGATAAGATTGAATTCCCACCTTGTGGCCAAATAATGTGCCGCACGCGAGATGTCATCCTCTTTGGACCTTTGGTCCGAATTGAGATATCTCTCGAGACCGTCCACAAAGTCATCCGGAGCTTCGGGGACCTTGTTGAGGAATTCCTTCAGAACGTATTCGTTGACCTCTTTGGCCTTATCGGAGACGATACGGTGATAAAGCTGCGGTTTCAGATCGGTCAGTACAAGTCTTGAGATGAATGAATACAGATTGTGGGATATCAGTTTCTCCCAATCCAACTTGACGCCCGCATCCTCCTCGTATTTTCCGAGGATCCATGAGATGGCCGCCTTGTGGGCCTGCTTGTCCAGTTCCGTGAGGTCGATGGTCCTCAGATGGTCGTTCCATCTGTGCATATTGACCGCTTCGAACATGTAATACAGCAGATCGGCGTTGAGCGCCTTCTTCTCCGTCATTCGGCTGACCCCTTCTCGGGCTTTTCGAAAAGCTCGTCCATATCCACCTGATCGGGCAGAGGCTGATTCCAGGCCGCATCCATATCGAGGATGTAAGGCACATCGGAATCGTCGGGTACCGCTGCCGCCGCCTCGGCGACATTCCTGTCCCTGAGCATATCCGCGACCTGTTCCTTGAGGGTCATTCCCTCCAGATGCCCGAAGATAGCCCCTATGACCACGAAAAAGAGACCTATGAAGAATATCGGCAGTGCCGCATCCGCTCCCACCTCTATGAACAGGCCGATATAGCCTATCGTTCCCGCGATCACGAATACCAGACCTACCAGATCGAAAATCAGCCAGGCCTTTCTGTTGATCTGAACCATGAACCTGCTATAGACGTCTACGATAATAAGATTCGCGCACTCGGCGCGCAATTGTATATAACAAAGATTGACGATAACCGACCATGAAGGTCTCAAAGAGGCTAGACAGCATCCCGATGTCGGGAATAAGGAAGATGTTCGATCTTGCAGGTCCGAACTCCATCAATCTCGGTCTGGGCGAACCGGACCTTGATCCGCCTGCGGAAGCGATCGAGGGCATGTACCAAGCAGCCCTGAACCACAAGAACAAGTACGGTCCGACCACAGGAGTTCCCGAGCTCAGAGATGCCGTTGCAAAAAGATTCTCGAAATACGCGGACATAGACGCGGGGAACATAATGATCACCCCCAGCGGTTCCACCGCCCTTTTGGAGATCACACAATCGTTCATCGACCCCGGAGACGAGGTCCTGGTACCCAGTCCCGGATTCGTCATCTACGGTCCCCACGCGGTCCTCGCGGGAGGTTCCTACAAAGAGTACAGGCTTACGGAAGGAGACTTCCAGCCGGACATAGACGATATCCAGTCGCTTATCACGAAGAAGACCAAGATGATCGTCGTGAACACTCCCAGCAACCCTACCGGCGGCGTTATGACCAAAGAGACCAAGAAGGCCCTTCTGGATATCGCCGAGGACAAGGACGTGTACATCCTGGCGGACGAGGTCTACGAGCCTTTCGTCTATGAGGGGGAACACGTATCATTCATGGACCGTCTGGACAGGGCCGTCGTCGCAAGCGGCTTCTCGAAGATGATGGCGGTCACCGGATGGAGACTCGGATTCATATGCGCAGACAAGAGCGATATGGATGCACTTATCAAGATGCAGTATCATGTCTGTGCAAACCCCAACATGCCCTGTCAGTACGGCGTACTGGAGGCAATGCCCAACATCGAACCCTACCTCAACAGGTCCAGGGAGATCTACAGAAAGAGAAGGGACCTCATCACTAAACGTATCAACGATATCGACGGAATGGAGCTCATCCCTCCGAAAGGAGCATTCTATGCGTTCCCCTCGTTCGATATGGACATTGCATCGGCAGACCTTGCAGGTATGCTGATCAAGAACGGTCTGATATGCACCCCTGGTTCCGCATTCGGAAAATACGGGGAAGGACATCTCAGATTCTCTTACGCCGCAAGCGAGGAAAAGATATCCGCAGGAATGGATATACTCGAAGACACGGTCAGAAAAATCAGGAAATGATAACATGGAAAACAACGACCCTAACGCCAACCTCTTCGGAGAGGACGAAGAGAAAAGTATCGAAGAGATTGCGTACGCACAGATGTACGAGAAGAATCCCAGGAGAACGGATGCCCTCGGAACCCTCATCTACGAAGAGATCGAGAACCATGTCGAATCGCAAGGCCTTCCCGATGAGGAGACGAAACGCCAGATGATATTCAAGATGGCAGTGAACAGCGCTCTGGATATGATGATGGACGCTGTCAGCAACGAAGATGGAATGGACATGTCCTTCTCGTTGGACATGCTTCTCGGAGTCGCACTTGTCAACAGGAAATACAATGTGGACCTGTTCAAAGAGCACGAAAAGGCCCTTGCAGGCATCAAACCGTCAGAGTTCGGCACAGACGACGAATACAGGCTCGCCCTCGAGGATTTCGAGAATTCCTGGTGGGACCTTCCCCAGCCTCCTCTCGAAAAGAGGACGCCCAACGATGCTATCAGGGAAGAGCTTGACAGCTACGGATTGACCGACTGATGACAGACGTTGTTGCCTCAGCACCGGGAAAGTTCGTTATCCTGGGAGAACACGCGGTGGTCTACGGCAAGCCCGCGATCACGGTTGCCATCGACAGACGCTTCACTGTGAAGATCAGGAAGGGTCCGGAATTCATGATCAACAATGAACCTGCGGACATCAATCAGAATCCGCATCTCAAATACATCAGCTCGCTGCATGACTCCGTTCCCGTATCCGTATTCATGGACAGCAGGATCCCTCCGGGATCCGGACTGGGTTCATCTGCCGCATTATCGGCGGCATTCTCGATGGCCATGCGCACAATGAACGGCCTCAAGACCGATCCGGAGAGCATTGCCAGAGAATCCTTCGATGCAGAATACTACGCCCAAGGCAGGGGAAGTCCCATGGACACATCCACCGCCGTACACGGCCACGGCATCGCATTGAACATCCCGAACTGCGGAGAAAAACTGTGGACCATAGATAAGAACAGCAACAGCTGGGACATCTACGGGATCGATATTCCCCAAATGACCTTCGTGATAGGATACACAGGCATCCGCGCCCCTACGGGACCGTTGGTGGAGAAGGTCAGGAAATACAAGGACAGCAACAAGTTCGCCGCGGATGTCATCGACGAGATAGGGGATGTGACCCTCGAAGGCATGGAGGCCATCAAAAGGAACGACCTGGTACGTTTGGGGGAACTCATGACCCATGACCACAAACTCCTATCGATCTTAGGGGTATCCTGCGACGAGCTCAACAAACTTGTGGATGTTACACTCCCGTATTCCTACGGCGCGAAACTCACCGGATCCGGCGGAGGAGGGTGTATGATCTCACTTACCGACAGGCCCGATGAGGTCTCCAAGGCCATTCTTTCCAGGGGCGGCGTTCCGATAATCATATCTACGAAGGTCGAGGGCGTAAGGGCATCCATGGGATGAATCCTGCCGGATAAACCCATTTTCCAGCTTTTCTTAACAGATATTTAATTGACTTTTCTGATTGTCCAAATAAACCATAAATACGGCTGCACGCATACTCGAATTATGAAAGTTTACATTCTGGGAGGCTTCCTGGGAAGCGGAAAGACCACCCTGTTGATGAGGATGGCCACGAAATTCAGTGAGGAATGTAAAAAGGTGACCATCATTGTCAATGAAGCTGCCGACATAGGAGTGGACGGAAACACGCTGAAGGCCGAAGGATACAATTCCATCGAACTTCCGAACGGCTGCATCTGCTGCACTCTCGCAAGCTCGCTCCATGACGCGATGGAGAACATCAAGAAGGACCTCGATCCGGACATAGTGATCGTAGAACCTACCGGTCTGGCACTTCCCGACCAGGTTGCAGACATCATCAGGCCTACGCTGAAGGACGGCGATTCCGAAATGATCATCGGCGTCACAGATATCCAAAGATACAAGGACCTCATCAAGAGAAAGGAAGAGTTCTTCAAGAAACAGATGAACGGCTCCAAATTCCTTCTGATCAACAAGTGCGACCTTGCTTCCAAAGAAGACATCGAAGAAACGGAAAAGTATCTTAAAGAATGCTTCCCTAACAAAGATGTCATCCCCGTGTCTGTGAAGACGGGGGAGAACCTCGATACTCTTTTCGGTCTTATGTGAACCGGACCTGTGCAGACACGATCTGCACGGTCAAACTTTTATTAAATAAAAAAACGGCCGTGAGGCCGCTGAAATGTTTAGATGAGGTCTTCGAATCCTTCGACGACCTTGGGATACTTCTCTTTGATGACCTTCAGGAGGTTATAGACGTTGACCTCCTTTATGTCGGAACCGGAGATGAGTTTGACAAGCTCGTCGATGGTGTCATCATCGAGCTCTGCCAGCCTTTCTTTGGCCATCCAGTTCCTGTAGAGTTTATCCTCCATTCTGTCGCGCCACATCTTCTCATAAGGCATGAGTGCGGCCTTGGAGAAGTCGCCTTTCTTTGCGGCTTCCGTGATGACCTTTCCTGCGTACATACCTGTCCTGCAGGCATGGCAGATACCTCCGCCCGTGATGGGGTCGATGATCCTTGCGGCATCTCCGACAAGAATGATGTTGTCGTCGACAGCACAATCGAGTCCGGGGCATGTGGAAACGAATCCGCCCATGACCTCGACGGCCTGGCTGTTCTTGAAACGGGGGTCCTCGGCGATGAACTTGTCGAGGTAGTACTTTGCCTCTCCCTTCTTGGCCATAGTGCCCATGACGCCGATACCGACGTTGGCCACTCCGTTGCCCTTGGGGAAGATCCAGAGGTATCCTCCGGGTGCGTAGAACCTTCCGATCTCGAACTCGCAGTACTCCATGTCAGCTTCGCAGTTGACCATCCTGTACTGAAGACATGAGCAAAGGTCGTTTAGCTTGACCGAGGTATCGATACCCGCCCATCTTCCGACCTGCGACTCGAATCCGTCTGCGGCCACGATGACCTTTGCACGGATCTCGATCTCTTCGCCCATCGACTTCGCTTTGATACCGACAAGCTTTCCGTTCTCCCTGATCACGTCAGTGCACGATGTGCGCATCATGATCTTGGCACCGGCCGCTACGGCATCTCTTGCAAGTGCTTTGTCGAAGAGGTGTCTCTCGAGGACGTATCCGACCTCGGAACCTGCTTTGCTCTCATCGAGCTTGAATTCGTATCCTTTGGGCGATCTGATGACCGCTCCTTTCATGTCGGCGCGGATCCAGACGGGATCGGGTTCGATACCGACCTCCTGAAGCCATTTCTTGGACACACCTTCGGCACACCTGAGAGGTGCTCCGATCTCTGCCTTCTTCTCCAGAAGGAGCGTGTCGAGTCCGCCCTGGGCACAGAACTTTGCGGCCATGCTGCCGCCGGGTCCGGCTCCGACCACTACGACGTCGCAGTTGATCGTTTTCATGCCTTTCCCTCCAGTTTGAGTGCCTGTACGGGACAGAGCCTTACGCATCTGCCGCACTTGTTGCATTTGTCGCTGAATTCCAGTACGAAATCATTCAGGAATATCGCATTCTGGGGACATGAACCCACACAGCCACCGCAGTGCAGGCATTTGTCTACATCTACTATCATTTAGTATTCCTCTCATGCGTCAGGCTTCTGGTCGTCGGGGACGATCATTGCCTGTTCGAGGGCTTTTGCCTCTTCTTTGTTCTTCTCCTTCCACTCGGCGAGAGGTACGGAGAACTTCTTCTCGATTGCCGCACGGTATTCGGGTCCGCCGTTGTATGCGCAGAACGGAATTACCTGGCAGTCGGGTGTGATGTAATGGATGGCGCAGCGCTTGACCCTCTCAACATCGTAGTTGAATGAGTCCTGGAAGTGCATACCGCCGAAGAACATCATCTTCCATGAGAATTTAGCCAGTTCTTGTTTGGATTTGTTGCTCATGACATTCTTGATCATCATGACGAACTGCTTCTTGGACATTCCTCCGGGAAGATTCTCCTCGATGACACACTTGTTCAGGAGCTTGATGAGCTTGATGACCGTGAGCTTCTTGAATTTCGCTGTCTCCATCTTCGAACAGATCTCCGTGAGCTCTGTGGAGAATTCGTCGACCTTGATGAACCTGGGGAACGGAACTGCGTTGCCCTTGTCATCCATGAAGATGTATGTTGCGATTCCGCAGTGGGGGTGCACTGTGAATGTGACCTTGTTCTGACCGAGCAGAAGCGACGCGAAATCAGATATGGGCGCGACCACGGGAACGGGGTACCAGTCGTCCACGGTGGTATATCCGGTCTCTTCGCTGAAACATTTTGCAAGCTCGGGGAGGGTGATCCTTCCCTTGGATACTTCCTCGCGGGTGACCCTTCCGGTGAATGCGATAGGCTGGAAGTTGATACCGCGGACGATATCCGAGTTCTCGAACGCAAAACGTGCCATGTCTCCGATCTGGTGATCGTTGACACCCTTGACGAGTGTGGGAACGAGAACGATCGAACAGCTGTGCCCGGTCTCTGCTTTCAGTTTCCTGCAGTTCTCAAGGACCTTCAGCTTTACGCCGAACATCTTTCTGTCCCTGGCCTGGAGATAGACATCCTCCGTGACTCCGTCGAAAGAGAGATAGATGGTGTTGAGTCCTGCCTGGACGCATGCCTTGAGGAATTCGTAATCTTTAGAGAACTTAATTCCGTTGGAGGCTACCTGGACCTGGGCGAAATGCCTGTCCTTCGCAGCTTTGATGACCTCGACGAGTTTGGGGTAGACGGTAGGCTCTCCTCCGGAGAACTGGACCGCCGTACATTTGATAGGCTCCTCTGCCCTGAGAGCATCGAGCATCTTGCAAACCGTGTCAAAATCAGGTTCGTAGACATATCCTGCCTGGTTCGCATTTGCGAAACAGATCGGGCAGTTCATGTTGCATCTGTTGGTGAGGTCAATGTTGGCGAGGGCTGTGTTCGAAAGCATGTCGACACGAAGATCGTCGATCATGATGTGAACATTCTCGCCTTCTTTCAGATTCTTGTCCATAGGATTGCAGAGTCCTACGCCGTCATGGGCATATTTCTCTGCTTTAAGGTACATACCTACGTCGGACCAGTAAACATCTGAGAAGTTTCCGTGTTCCGGGCAGGTCTTATCCATGTAGACTTTCCCATCCTTTTCAAAAAGAGTCGCTTCGAGCACTTTTCCGCACTCGGGGCAGACCGATGAGGTCTTCTTGGGGAGACCCTTCTTGACTGCATATTCTTGCATTGTAGCTGTCATGGTACCAAGACGATGATTGGTTTTCTCTTATAATATTTATCTGTCGCGCGCGGGCCGTCATAGTGGTATAATCGGCGCTGCAGACCGTATAACTACACTAACTGTACATCTTCGCTTATAACCGAATGAAAGACGAGCCCCCTGTATGTACAAGATCAAAAGACGTTCCGCATCGGGCCTGAGAAGGTCCCGCCGCGGCAACATGCCTTTCGCAATAATCGCGATCACACTCCTTATCCTCGGATCCGCATACGGCGTAGTGGCGGCACAGACCGAGAAGAGCTCCGACAACGCAGAGAATATCACCGAGGAGATCGGACTGATCGGGGAGGTCATAGAGAATACCGAAAGATTCGTCGAAAGAGGTCTGGGCGAAGTGATCTTCACACTCAGCACATCGACATTCGAAGGAACCGTTTCCGAACGTATCGAAAAATACCAGGATCGCGCAAATAAATGGATGGACCTCCAGTTCCCCCTTACGGACAGCGGCGTCACGGTCACTCTCAATTCATTTTCGACAGAACTCGATATCGAATCCCTCAGAGACGGAGAGGACGACCTTTCGACAGGCAGCGCCCCCTCCTATCTTGTGGGCACCGGATCGTTCACGGCGAAATACGTCTGCGATTCGGGAACAAGCATCACATCATCCGATTTCGAGACCGATGCCTCCTGCGCCCTTCCCCTTGTTGCCGAACAGGGCTCCCTGTTCAAGAACGCCGTGAGCGGCTCGGGCTCGCCCATCACACAGATGATGAGCTACCAACTCACCGCACTGGCACAGTACAGGGTAATGAACGGTTACGGCGCACTCAACGAGTACGGTCCGAACGGAACGGCGAATATCATCACCTCCGATGATGTCAAGAAAGCATACAGCAACTCCATCAAACTTTTGGGACTCACCTACTTCCGCGAAGCTCCCGAAGGAATAGATTCTGCCACCGAATACCTTGACATCGCAGATTATTTCATCGCTTACGACGGGCATGTTGAGATCAACATCTCCGTCATATACTCACAGGCCCTGATGTCGATAGCCGACGACCTGATCCTTCAGTGGATGGACTATCTTTACGGCAATGTTGTATTCGACTTCATCGACAGCGCCGGGGACGTCCTTGCCAACGCCTGGGACTCTCTGAAAGGATTCTTCAAAGGCACCAACGAATTCTCTGCCGCCCCTTACATCGAGAACATCCTGAAATCAAGCGGACTGAACGTTTCCGAATACAGGTACCTGAACTCCGGAAAGTCGTTCACGGTCACGATCGATCAGGCATATGTTTCCGCCATAGTGGGAGAAGAGGCCTCATCGGTCAGCATATCGGTACCTTATCCTTCTGCAGACCTCATGTCCTGGAACGGGATCACCGATTTCAAGAAGACATACAGAGGCGACAACAATGAGCTCAGAGAATGGTTCGCCGAGATCATCAACAGGGCCGCCTTGGAGATAGGCGATAGGAAATCATTCGGCACCATCAGGTTCAGCGTGAACGCGATGGACGACGAAGCCTTCATGGATACCGTCGCCAAGAACATAGCATCCGCCCTGAACAACAGCGACACCGTCTACACGAACACCATGTCCGCATCCATCACATCGCAGGTAATGATAGATCCGTTCTACGCCTCGATCTACGAGGTCATCGATACCGACCGCCATTCCATATACGGCGTGGACGGCTTCGAATCCAGCATCCGCTCCCACCTCTATGACGGCCTGACATCTGAGATCGAGGACGAATACGGAACGGCGCTCGATGAAGACCTTATCAACGCAACGGTGAACGCGGTCATGTCTTCGTCCCAGATCACAGGGATCGTCGATTCGTACACATCTGCGGTCGATTCCCTCATGACAGGTTTCTCCGCCCTTGCCAATGTGGAAAAGGGCAAGGACGGCACACTGAAGAAGATCATCAGGGAGATCGCAAAAGGCGGCATGAATCTCGGAGACATGGTCACCGATGTTCCCGGACGCATCAACAGCATCTGCGAAGAAACATGCAGCACCCTGTCCATCAACGCCTATTACGGGGTCACCGAACTTCCCGGAAAGGACTGCTTCGAGGTCACCGACTCCAGCGGAAGGACGGCTACAGAGACCATCGATCTCGACATCATATCCTCCCCGACCATCAAGATCAACGGACCGAACGCCAACAAGGATGAGAACATCCACTATGTCGGATTCTTCCAGAACTCGGGCCTCTCCTACTGCACCATGTTCTCGGCAGAGATCAGGGATACGCTCGTATTCACCGCATCCAGCAGCAACAGCCTCAGCGGTTCCATGGGAGTGGCGGATTCCAAGATAGAGGATACCTGCGAGATCGACCTCACGATCAAGATCCCCGTGGCCAGCTCCTGGAAGCTCGTAGGCGTGAATGCGTACAATGCCAGCAACACACTTCTGGGGGATGCATGGACCGCCATCCTATCCATCCTCGAACCCATAATGGAGCCGATAAAGAAGATCATGGACATGATCATGGATGCATTGAACGTCCTTGCTTCCGCATTCATCGAGGCCGCCAAATTCGTAGCGGACATCGTCGAACGCATCTACATGGCGCTGATGGAGCCTCTGGAACAGCTGAGATCGATAATCGAGAACACACTGGACAGCTGGTTCGCCTCCATGGCAGAGGATTTCCTGGATTGGATCGTCAAGGTCAATGCCTCACAGCAGACGATAGGTGCGAAGTTCATGGGATTCACGATAGCCGTCACCCTCAACCTGGCATCCCTCTCGAAATCCACGAAGACCCTTGCGACCGTATCGATGGAGACCGAAGTGGCCGGAATAGATGTGTACGGTGCGATCACCATCAAGCAGACCGGAGAGGGAAGTTCGAAGAAACTGCTCGTCACCGGTGCCTGCTCCCTGGAAGGGGATGACTGGAACGTTTCTGCGGATGTCGATCCGCTGATGAAGTCCAACAAGTACCTGATAGCATTCAGCGGCCTTGTGAACGGCATAGAGTTCGACCTCGTCCTCCCGGAACTGGTGAAGTACAACGAGATCGACGTATCCGTTCAGGACATTCCCGGCGTGGGAACGATGCTCTCCAACATTCCGATCGGCGGCGCAAAGCTGTCATTCGACATCGGTCTGAATCTCAAGTACACGGCGCCGTTCGAGAACGGGGTCGTCATCAACGAATTCGAATCCAACCCGGAAGGAACGGACAAGGGCTATGAATGGGTAGAACTCTTCAACGCATCCTCCGAATCCGTCGATCTGGACGGCTACAAGATATGCGCCGGTTCCAGCGCGGCAAAGGTCTACGTGATATCGGGAGAGACCATCGGCCCCGGCGGAAGACTGGTCATAGACCTTCCGGGATCGTTCCTCAACAACGCTGCATCCAACGCTCTGAAGAAGGGAGAATACGTTCAGCTCTTCGACAGCGACGGCAACAGCGTGGACAAGACCCCCGCGAAGAAGGACACCACCAACGACAGCTACACTTGGCAGAGAGTATCCGACGGCGCCTGCGAATGGGTGTTCGAAGACGGAACGCCCGGGACAAAGAACTGCGGAGGACTTCTTACGGGAGTCATGGTCAGGACACAGCTGATCAACATCATCAAGGACTCCGCGTCGGAGACCCTGGGACAGATGGGAACACTGCTTTCGACCGGAGATCTGGCACAGTTCTTCCAGACCGCAACTCAGAATGCGGTCACATCGGCAATAGAGATGCTTTCGGACTGCCTTGTGGAAGCTTCCCTGTACGTCTCTCTCGACGTAACCGACCCGGCCTCCGCAGGATGCATAGGGTTCGAGGCATACCTCATGATCGATTCGGATTTCATGGAGGACGGACTGAAGTGCCTTGTGGGCGAGGTCGAGGAACTCCTTCTCAACATAGAGAATCCGTACGGCCTCGATCCGAAGACCGTCATCTACGATAACACGTACCTCGGAATAAAGGTCTACACCGGAATGAACACCCCCGGTTTCCTCGGCGACACCGACGGCTATCCGGAAATACAGATATGCGTGAACATCAGAACGAACCTGTCCGCATTCGACCGTGTGTTCGGAGGATGCACCGGAACCTGGAAGGTCGTCTGCGGAGTTCAGATACTTGACTGCCCGTATGCGGTGATCCCGTCTGCCCTGGACCCCGACAAGACCATGCATAACGACCTCTGGCTCGTCAAAGCGACATTCAAAAGTGCCGAATGACCTGCACAGAGGACGAAACTTTTTCCCCCTTCTTTTTTTCCGAAGTCCGATAACTTCCCATATCCTTCTATCTACAACACAACGCGCGCGTACGACTGTTTTATAAGGAGGGTCGTTCTACACTCGAACATGGCCGGAATGAACTATAACATACCAACTGTCCTTTCCGCGGACGAACTCATTGAGAAGACATTCCACAGAGCAGCGAAGATCTCCAAGACAGGCTCCGATGCTCTGGATACCAAGAAGAAGACGATTCTGGCCAAGATAACCGCTTCGGGAGACATTGTCGTCACTACCCTGGGCGGATATGTCAAGAAATTCCCGAGAATGGAGAAGGAAGATGATTTCCTTCCCGAACTCATCGACCTCATCATCGGCATCGATCAGTACAAGAAATCCCTCGGGGCACTCAACTGGGCATCCAACAGGGTCGAGAAACTCAAGAACGAGTCCCTCAGAGAGGTCAGACACACGAAGGACCCGAAGATCCTCGACAGTATCAAGAGCAGCTTCTACGGCCGTCTCTCATCATACATCAACCAGATCTCAAAGGACCTTCTGTTCCTCCAGGATGCAAAGAACAAATTCAGGAACCTTCCCGCCGTGGACCCTCAGGTGCCCACACTCGTGGTGGCAGGTTTCCCTAACGTAGGAAAGAGCAAACTGGTCACCGTACTGAGTACGGCGGCACCTCAGATAGCTCCGTATCCTTTCACGACCAAAGGTATCGTGGTAGGCCATATCGAAGATGACTGGAGAAAGTTCCAGATCATAGATACACCCGGCCTTCTGGACCGCAGTTTCGAAGACAGGAATGACATCGAGAAACAGGCCGTCCTCGCACTCAGATACCTTACAGACATAATGCTATTCATTTTGGATCCTTCAGAGACGTGCGGTTACTCCATGGAGAAACAGACAGAGCTTCTGGCATCGATCCGCAACAGCTTCGAAGGCGTACCTATAATCGTCGCCGAGAGCAAGACAGACCTTATGCGCACGGACAGCGGAAACCTCCATTTCTCGGCAGAGACCGGTGACGGAATGGATGAGCTCAGGGTCCTTCTCATAGGCAACCTCAGAGAGATCTTCCGCAAGAATGCAGCAGAGGCAGAGATACCTCAGGAAGGATCCGAAGAGGAAGAATGAAATGCCTTCGAAGGTCGCCGTAAGTGAGGAAATGGGAGAGTATTTCTCAAAACTCTCCAAAATGAACGATCACTGCTATGAGATCGCAGAGGCTGCCAGAAAGAAGGGTTTCGATCCGGAGGACCATGTGGAGATCCCTCAGGCGGAAGACCTTGCTTCCCGTGTCGAGAAACTTCTGTCGGATTATCATGTCGAAGGTGTGGCCGAAGATATCAGAAGGCTCACCGAGGAGTACAAGAATCGTGAGATCGTCGCTCTGAAGATCGCGGAAGAGGTCGCAAACAAGCCCGCAGAAAGCCTTGAAAAGGCTGTGGACAGGGCGATCAGGGTCGGACTGGCCGTCCTTACGGAAGGTATCCTGGTCGCACCTCTGGAAGGTATTGCGGACACCAAGATCAAAATGAACGATGACGGCACGAACTACATCGATCTCATGTTCGCCGGACCTATCCGTGCTGCGGGAGGTACCGCTCAGGCCATGAGTGTCCTTATCGCCGATATGGTCAGGCAAGCATTGGGTATTGGAAGATACATACCCACTCCCCAAGAGGCCGCTAGGTTCGATGAGGAGATCCAGTTATACAAACAGTGCCAGCACTTGCAGTTCACACCTACTTCCGCAGAGATCGCACTTATTGTCAACAACTGTCCCGTGTGCGTGGACGGAGAAGGCACGGAACAGGTGGAGATATCCGGATTCAGGGACCTTCCCAGGATCGAGACCAACCGTGTCAGGGGAGGAGCCTGTCTGGTCATCGCCGAAGGTATGTGTCTGAAAGCGGCAAAGCTGAAGAAGCACGTCGACAAATTAGGCATCAAAGGATGGGACTTCATCGGCCAATATCTCGATGCCCATAAGACCACCGACACCAAAGAGACCGGAGAGAAGAAGGTCGAACCTTCATACAAATACCTCAAGGACCTGGTCGCCGGACGTCCTATCTTCGGACACCCGTGCGCGGTCGGAGGATTCAGATTAAGATACGGAAGGGCAAGGACATCCGGACTTGCATCCCTCGCGTACAGCCCCGCGTCCATGTATGCCATGGATGAGTTCATGGCCTTGGGAACACAGCTCAAGATCGAAAGGCCCGGAAAGGCCTGCGTGGTCACTCCGTGCGATATGCTGGAAGGACCGCATCTGTTGCTCAAGAACGGTGACCTGGTCTATTGTCAGACCAAAGAAGAGGTCATTGCCGTAAGGGACCAGATCAAAGAGATCGTGGATAACGGGGAGATCCTGATCCCGTTCGGAGAATTCTGCGAGAACAATCACGTATTGGTCCCCTGCGGATATCCCATCGAATGGCACAGAGAGGAGATCCTCGCCAAAGGCGAACTGCCCGATGATTGGCAGGACCCCACATACGAACGCTCGAAGGAGATGTCAAAACAGTTCGGCGTCGCCCTTCATCCCAAATTCAACCTGATGTGGTCCGATGTCAACACCGACAAGCTCAGGGAACTCAGAAGCGCGATCCTCGAAAACGGAACCTATTCCGATAACAAACTTACGATCGTCACCGATGCATCCACAAAGAGGACCCTGGAAGACCTCTGCGCACCGCACATATTCAGAGAAGGCAAGGCAACGGTGTCGGAAAGATACTCTCTTCCGATGATAGAATGCCTCGGTCTCAGACTGAAGGACGGCAAGATCGTCTCCGATACCGAACTGGAAGGCAACGACAGCCTGACAGCAGTCGGCAAGGCCGCCGGTTATCCGGTCCGCGCAAGGGCCATGACCCGTATCGGAACAAGGATGGGACGTCCCGAAAAAGCAAAGGAACGTGAACTATCGCCCAAACTCCAGTCCATATTCCCTCTGGGCCAGAATACTCAGCCCAGAAAGGATATCGAATGTGCGGTCAAGACCGCCAGGGCCAACGCATCGGGTTTCAAGAGCGACAACGCCGCGTATATCGAAGCAGAGGTCAGCAAGAGGAAATGTCCGGAATGCGGTACTGTCACGTTCCGTACATGGTGCAGGGATTGCAGATGCCACACCATAGATATGGGCGTGACCGAACAATACACCGCAGGCGGCGGACCTCCGATGACCAGGATCGACATCGAAAAAGAATTCAACGATGCCCTTGAGAATCTCGGAGAGAGATCCGTCGATCTCAAATGCATGGAAAAACTGATCTCTAAAGTAAAGACACCGGAGACCTTGGAAAAAGGTATCCTCAGATCGAAGAACGGCGTATCCATGTTCAAAGAAGGTACGATCCGTTTCGATATGACCGATATCCCCATCACACACTTCAAACCGCGTGAGATCGGATTATCCATCGAAAAGGCCCATGAACTGGGTTACACCCACGACTGGAACGGAGACCCTCTTACGGATCCGGAACAGATCGTGGAACTGAAGGTCCAGGATATCATTCCCGCACTCGACTGCGGAAACTATCTCGTCAAGGTGGCCAACTTCATCGACGATGAACTGGCAGAGCTTTACGGAATGGACAGATACTATAATGTCACCAACAGGACAGATCTCATCGGCCATCTCACATACGCACTGGCACCTCATACCTCAGGATGTATCCTGAGCCGTATCATCGGTTATTCCGATGTCAGAGGATGCTACGGACATCCGTTCTTCCATGCGGCAAAAAGAAGGAACTGCGACGGCGATGAGGACTGTGTCATATTGGCACTGGACGGTCTGCTGAACTTCTCCAGGACCTTCCTGCCCAACAGACGCGGAGGACTCATGGATGCCCCTCTCGTCCTTACTACGAGACTGGACCCTAACGAGATCGATAAGGAGGCCCATAACGTGGACTGCCTGAGGAAATATCCTCTGGAGTTCTATAAGGCCGCAATGGAAATGAGAGATCCTAAGGAGATCGATAAGATGATGGACCTTGTGGGGGGCCGTATCGGTACTCTCCGTCAGTACGAAGGATTCGGATTCACCCACGATACGCATGATATTGCCGAGGGACCGAAGTACTCCGCATACACAACTCTGGAGACCATGATGGACAAGATGAACGCCCAGCTGATGCTCGGTAAGATCATCCGTGCCGTCGATGAGAAGGATGTTGCGACCAAGGTCATCAACAAACACTTCATGCCCGACATGATCGGAAACCTCAGAAGTTTCGCATCCCAGACCGTGAGATGCACCAAATGCGGCGAGAAGTACAGAAGGGTCCCTCTGAGCGGCGTATGCACCAAATGCGGCCATTCGCTCAACCTTACGGTACACGAGGCCAGTGTCAGGAAGTATCTCAACATCTCAAGGGAGATCGCGGAGAAATACGAACTCGACGAGTACACCAAGGACAGGATCGAGATACTGTCGATGAGCATGGATTCCGTGTTCAACAACGACAAGATCAAGAAATGCAAACTGTCTGATTTCTACTGATCAATAATTAAAGTGATCCGGGTCCGAAGACCCGGAAATAAAATGAAAATCGTTTAAAGCGATTCGACCTGTTGGGCCAATTCCTTGGCCTCTTCGGAAAGGATCTCTACTGCCTTGTCGAGGACCTGTTTCGCTGTGAGCGAACCGTCCGTCTCGAAGGTAAAGAGGAAGTTGGTGTCGTCTCCTTTGACAGAGACGGCTCCGTTGGTCGCATTCTTGCATGTGTCGCAGAGCGAACATGCGTAAGAGTTCTCGACCGTGAGCTTTCCCTTCTTCTCGGCGAACACGTGCCTGGGGCAGAGATCGATGACGTTGAGGACGTCCGGATCGTCGGCCTTCTTGGGGTCGATGGTGATCATCGGGAGGTATTTGTATCCTACACCGAATGCCGCCTGCCACTTCACGTGCTTCTTGGCCGTTCCCATTACCGCTGTTGCGTAAATGAGCACTGCCTGTCCGTCCGTGAGCTCGACGATGGGTATGTTCTCGTCCTTCACTTTCAGATCTGGATTGCCCAGAGGGACCATGTCTCCGGAAAGTACCGTGCACGGACCGATCTTGTTCAGGCTGTACATGATCGTACAGCTGGGACAGCCCTCTCCTCCGCAGACGCATTCGTCCTGGAAGGTGAAGAGCTCATAATCGGTGGGTACGGGGACCATTCCGAGTCTGTGGGCGATGATCTCGTCGAACAAGGGCGTTACGCTCTCGTATTCCTTATCGTCGACCATGATGGGTCCGAGGTGGAACTCGACCTTGTCGATGGCCATCTTGGGAATGTCGGACAGCATTGTCCTCCTGAGGGCGTTTGCCATGGCGGGAGAGGAGTTCTTGAGAATGAACTTCCCATTCCTCTCTGCCATTTCGAGTACTTCAATGTCCATAAGACGGCCTCCTCAGACCCTGCGTCCTCTGCGTCCGCCTTTCTTCTTGGTTCCGTCGTGCGGAACAGGGGTCACATCTTCGATGCGGCCGATCTTGAGTCCGGCCCTGGCAAGAGCACGGATCGCTGCCTGTGCTCCGGGTCCGGGAGAAGTAGATTTGTTTCCTCCGGGTGCACGTACCCTGACGTGTACTCCGACGATCTCTTTCTCGCCTGCTACTTCAGCGATCTTCTCGGCTGCCCTCTGTGCAGCGTAAGGCGATGACTCGTCCTTTGCCTGCTTGACGACCATTCCGCCGGTGACCTTTGCAAGGGTCTCAGCGCCGGTGACGTCTGTGAGGGTGATCATAATGTTGTTGTAGCTTGCGTAGATGTTAGCTATTCCCCATTTCTGTGCTGCTGCCATCAGATCTCACCATCCTGTGCTGTGATTCCTGCTTCCTCTGCGTCTGCTTTGGCGGCTGCTGCTGCCTCTGCGTCTGCTTTTGCCTGTGCCTCGGCCTTGGCCGATGCGTTGGCTGCTGCCTGCTCTGCGGATATCCTCATAGGGTGCATCTCATCAGTGAAAGGCGATGCGTCGTTGTAGCCGACAGATTCCTCTTCCGCCCTAGTAACGATGTATCCGGGGACGGTGACCCTGTGGCCGTTGATGTGAACATGTCCGTGTGTGATCATCTGCCTTGCCTGCTTGATCGTTGTTGCGAGACCTTTCTCGAACACAACGGTCTGAAGACGGCGGGACAGGATGTCTGCCTCGGTCAGGACGAGGATGTCGTTCAGTGTTCCGCCTGTTACGGGCAGGACACCGATGCGGGAACACTTGTTGATAAGTGCATCTGCCTCGATCTTTGCCTGGGCATCTCCGGTCCTGAGGCGGGCCTGAAGTTCCCTGGACTGTTTCCTGAAGTTCCTCAGGGTTGTCTGTGCTTTCCAAACCTCGGTCTTGTTCTTCAGTCCGAACTGACGAACGATCTCGACCTCGGCCTTGATCCTCTCGCCCTGCCAAGGGTGAGAAGGTGTATCATATGATTTACGCGGAAATTTAGGATCTCCCATTTATAACACCTCAGCTCGTTTTCTTCTGGACGCCCATCGTAAGGCCTTTCCTTCCGTTGGAACGTGTTCTCTGTCCTCTGACCTTGTGGTGGGTCTCATGCCTGACTCCGCGGTAACAGCGGATCATCTTGAGCCTGTTGATGTCATCTTTCTGGATGATATCGAGGTCGTTTCCGATCAGGTGCATGTCTGCACCGGTCTCGTAATCCATCTGCCTGTTTATGACCCAGTTGGGGGCGTACTCGACATATGATGTTACAAGCTGTTCGATCTCTTTGACTTTCTCATCGGGCAGGTTACCGAATTTCATCTCGGGATCGACGTTTGCTCTCTTTGCAACGATCTCTGCGACTCTCTTACCTACGCCTTTGATGCTCTGAAGGCCGATAACGACCCTCTTCTGACCGTCGATATCACTGGATGCGATACGGACAATGAAATTGAAATTCTCGTCCTCGGTCTTAGGCTGCTCTTTCTTTGCCTTTGCCATTTGTTCAATCCTCCGTAAATGTTCCGCCTTTGTTGAAGGGGAAGTAACCAAGCACTAGGTCCCATAGGGCAGTGCTCTCAGTGTTCGTCTCTTGAACGGGTCCTGAGTTTACGTAAGGTGACGATACCCTTATTATTTATAAAGATAGGGGTACCCTTTATAGGCATTAGCTTTTGAGCGCTATATCCTTCATCAGCTGTTTGAGTTCTTCTAGGTCCGAATCCTCATAGGTGCGCATGATATCCTCCAACCTGCTTCTGGCACTCTCTCTGAGTGCGGGATCTTGGATCACATTTATCTGCGCGCCTATATCGGCGGACATCTCCCTGACCTTCCTGTGAATATCGGACTCCTCCGATACCTCGCCTCCTGAGCTGAGAAGGCTCTCGACAGAGTAGTCGGAACCATTGATGCCATCGTCTGAATTCTCATCTATCTTGGACATCTGGGTCTTTATCTCTTCGATCTTCTTGCGAGTGGCTTCCCTGATCTCGGGATCCTCTATCGATTCGATCTGCTCCTCTGTCTGTCTGATGGATTCTTCGGCGGACCTCGGTTCGTTATCGGTCATTTTCACATATCCTTGATGTAAGCATCGAATTCGTCTTGGGTCAGGAAGGGCTCCTTCGAGAGGTCTGCTCCGCATTCGCCGCAGAACTTGTTCTTGGTGACCTCTCCGCATTTGGGGCATCTCCTCTTATCGGTCAATGCGTCCCCGGATGCCTTTTTTGAGGACTGGGACCTCTTCTCGGTGCCTTGGGACTTCTTCGCGGACTTCTTGCCGTCAAGAGCCTTGCCGGCGCTGTTAACGACCTTATTGGCGACCTTGTCGGCCACTTTGTTCTCTACCTTGTTGGCAACCTTTTTGGAAAATTTATCAAGAAATCCCATTTCCCGTACCTGCATACGGAGGATACAATTTCGAGCTTATAAGCATGAGGATGAGTGATATGGAAATGTAAGAGCAGGGGGAGGTCCCTTTCCTTAACGGAAAGGATCCCGTCCTCCCTGTTGGGTATAATGAGTGCCGACAGCCGGATTCGAACCGGCGAACCCCTACGGGAATGGATCTTGAGTCCATCGCCTTTGACCAGGCTTGGCAATATCGGCAGATTTGTTTTAGCGTATCCCCCATCCCTAATAAAGGTTTATGGGAGAGTCGTGACCTCGGCCTTCTCTCCGGCGATGTAGAAGGTGTACTCGTGCTGAGATACCATACCGCCGTTGATCTCAACAAGCTGATTGTAGCCTGCAAGGACACCGTGGCGAACAAGATAGTTCACGTATTTCTCGGCGTTGGGGAAGTCACAGCTTCTTGCGCAGAAGGGGAATGTCTTGAACTCACCCTTCACGTAATCGAAGAACTCCTGTGCTTTGGGATCGTCGACCTTACGCTCTCTTGCGATACGGACGATGTTTCCCATACGTCCGTTCATAACGCTTCCGCCTCCGTTGGTGGCGAAAGGCTCGACCGCAACGACCATACCGGCCTTGATCGTCTCCGTTTCGCCGCTGGCGTAACTGGGAACGGAAAGACCTGCATGAAGGTTATAGGGCTCGATCTGGTGACCGCAGAGGTTCTCGATAGGTTTGAACCCTGCCTGATTCATGGTCATCTCGACGGTACGTCCGATCTCTCCGAGCGGGATACCGTCTCCGAGGAACTCCGCAACGGTGTTCCTGGCTGTCTTTGAGATCTCGACAAGGTCCCTGTACCTGTTGGTGCCGACCTCTACCGTGCCTGCGGTGTCCCCGACATATCCGTCGAGTTCTCCGCCGCAATCGACCTTAACAACGTCTCCGACCTCGAAGACCGTTTTGTCATTGACACACGGCGTGTAATGTGCGGCGATCTCGTTCCTGCTTATGTTGCAGGGGAACGCCAATCCGCATCCGTGTTCTCTGATATATCCCTCGACCTCCTGTGCTACATCGTACAGTTTCGCTCCGGGTTTGCAGAGGCTCAGTCCGAGCTCCCTGGCTGCTCCGGAGATGCGGCCGACCTTACGCAGTTTTTCTAACTGCTCGCTTGTCAACATCTTAAGACTTCCTCAATCTGATCGATCGTAATAAGGCCCTGACGGACGATCTCGACCTGTCCGTCCATGAGCCATATAATAGTTGACGGTTTGCCTGTGGGGGATTCTCCCGCATCGACATACGTGCTAACGGCATCTCCAAAATCCTCGATCGCGGCCGTTACATTGGTTGCATCGGGCTTTGAATGGATGTTTGCAGATGTGGCAACTATGGGTCCTGTGCGCTTTACGATCTCCAAGGCTATGGAGTGATCGGGAATGCGTATTCCTACCTTCTTCGATGAAGCGGTAAGAAGATCCGAAACATCAGGCTGCTTGGGCATTATGAGCGTCAGAGGACCGGGCAGGAAGGCCTTGATGAGTTTGTCGGCATTGTCGTCCAGGATGGCGACGGACTCCATCATCTTCTTGTCTGCGACAGCAACTGAGAGAGCCATATCGAACGGTCTCTTTTTCAGTTGATATACGTTCTTCACAGCAACCTGGTTATAGATATCCGCACCGATGCCGTATACGGTCTCGGTAGGATAGACAATGAGTTGTCCCGCTGCTATGTCCTCTGCTGCGCTCATGGCAGCAGCGACACTGTGGGAATTCATACAGTTCGAACAATCGCATTTTATTATCTTCATTTCAGACACCCATCATGTGCAACCCGTTCCTGACCATGGCATTTCCGTCATTGGAACCGTTACCATGTCCTGGATACAGTGATTTTATATCTACCTTGCTAAGATTCTCCAAAGATTCCACAAGTTCTCTTGCAGACCCCGTGTCGAAATCCGTACGGCCCACACCGTTGGCGAACAATGTATCTCCCGAAAACAGGGATCTCGTGATCTCATCGTAATATGAGACGCCTCCGCTGGTGTGTCCGGGAGTGTATATCACCCTCAGTTTGTGTTCACCGAGGTCGATAACGGTACCGTTTTCCAATTCTGCAGTATCCACCGGTGTGAAATCCTTATGGAAAAGCATCTCGGACAGGGTAGCTTCAGTACCCATGGATATGAACTTGGCATCCGGGCCGCAAAATGCCGGACACCCGAATTCGTCAACAAAGTCCTTGAGGCCGCCAGCATGATCTGCATGACAGTGGGTCAGAAGTATCATATCGAGACGGTCCCCGCCGAGAAGGATCTTGATCTGACCGATAATGTAGTCGGAATCATCACCCGAACCGCAATCGATGACGGCATTCTTGCTGCCGCGGACCAAATAGACATTGGAATCATACGGCATCCTTGTGATGATCTGAGTTATAGTCATGAGAAGAAAAATCAAATAACCATATTTAACCCAAACGGGAGACTCCCGTCCGGAGGATGAGTAATTTTCTAAGAATCAATGAAAAGACTCTCGTCTTACCAAATAAGATCAAATAAAATATTATTTGGAGGATGAGATTTTCATACGCAACCTGTTTAACTGCTAGATCATATCCAGCGACGTAACGGCTTTAGTAAGCCAGGACTGAACACCTCGGGCGAACCCTCGGTGCTTACATCCAGCTTCTATCAAACTTATCATTTATAAGCGCCCTATGGTACTTCTTTTTCAAGGTGGCTTCGAGCTTAGATGCATTCAGCTCTTATCCACTACCGCGTGGCTACTCAGCATGCCTTGTCAGACAACTGATAAACTAGAGGCGACGAATCCCTGTTCCTCTCGTACTAAAGGATCCTTCTCGTCAAGTACCTACACCTCCATCAAAAAGCAACAAAACTGTCTCGCGACGTTTTAAACCCAGCTCACGATCCCTTTTAATGGGCGAACAACCCCACCCTTGGCAGCTGCTG
>Ga0172377_10000914_pt1 | contig 29008 bp, 30 predicted proteins | sample Pumphouse3metaG_FD_119749 | JGI IMG/M metagenome (GOLD analysis project Ga0172377, IMG submission 119749) | Leachate microbial communities from a municipal landfill in Southern Ontario, Canada - Pumphouse #3 metaG | ecosystem: Engineered > Solid waste > Landfill > Unclassified | place: Canada... | reverse complement strand
TGATTGATGGGCTTCCATTGATAGTAAAGATTATTTTAGCTTTACCTTTTGCAGATTGGATTGTTTTTGGAATTTACAGAATGGCTAAAGGACATCTAATTGCCGGTATATTATGGTTAATCTTAGGTTGGCCACTATTTATTATCGATATCGTTCAATTAGCATTGAATGGAAAAGTTACTTTCTTAGCTGAATAAATTAATATTAGAAAAAAAACTGTAAGGTCTTTAAACCTTACAGTTTTTATATATGTTTTTTAATTTTTCTTACAAGTTCTTTGATATCTTGCATAGCTAGTGATGAAATAGCTACTCTTATAATATCTTGCATTGGTATTACATAGACATGATCATCTACTAAATCTTTAAAAATATTTTTATTTTTTGTAGGAACTGAAATAAAGAATCCTCCACAATATGGTAATATTTCTAAATTATTCTTCTCAGCTTCTTCTAAGAAAAGAGTTGCTCTATCTTTTAACATTGTTTTTGCAATTTCTATTTCTTTTTCAAACCTAATTTTATTTTCTTGTTTATTAAATATTTTACCTATTACATTAAGTCCTGGTTGAGATACACTTGAAAATCTACCTCTTACAGAATAATCTCCTACTCTAGTGAAATGATCTACAGTCTCTTGAGTCTTAGATAATCCTATTTGAGCACCTACTCTGAATCCATATAGAGAAAAAGTCTTAGAACCAGAGAAAACTACTATTGCAAGAATATCATCATCTAAATCAAGATATGATTCAAAAATTTCTCTTGAGTATTTTGTATCTTTCATTTGATAGTCGATATAAGCAATGTCATGAATTAAAATAACAGGTATATCCATTCTACTTACTTCGTTTAAAACTTGGATAACTTCTTTCCAATCTTGTTTTGTCATACAAAGTCCAGTAGGATTGTTACTTGGATCATTTAATAAAACACATAACCTATCTTGTTCTTTAGCTAATTCTAAAGCTTTTTCTTTAAAATCAGCTACATTAAAATGAAAGTTTTCGTCATACATTAAAAATGTTTTTAGATCTATATTCGCTTCTAAAGCAAAGTTTTGATAAGGAGACCAGTAATAATTAGGAAGAAGTACTTTTTGATTAAAATCATTAAAATTATAGAATGAATTAGATATAGCTCCACTCCCACCAGTTGTTGGAATAATGCTATATTTAAAATTCTGTTTGATTTTTTCTGCGTTTTCTCCAAAAACCCAGTTAAAAACTCCTTCTGTAAAATCTTTTGTTCCTCTTACTGGAGCATAATGGTATGTTTCTGCATCGTTTAGATTATGTAAAACATCATCTACAACATCAAACTTAAAAACATTACCTTCTTCATGATGAAGCATACCTACTGTAGCATCAATAACATCAGAGTATTTCTTTTTAGCTGCTTTAGCTTCTTGAGAAATTTGTAAAATATTTGATTCTAGTTTTTTGTATTCAGCATGCTTCCCGACAATTCTTTTCATATTCACACCCTTTTCTAAAATATATTTTTAAGAGTTACTGTCTGTGTGCGATCTGGTCCGACCGATAAGATAGTAACTTTTGTCATCAAAATTTTTTCTATTGTATTTAGATATAATTTACAGTTTTCTGGCAAATCACTAATGTTTGTTGTGTGTGTTATATCTTCTTTCCAGCCTGGTAATGTAATGTAGTTTGGTTTACATCTTTGATATTCGTTATAATCGGCTGGAATGTAGTCTATCTCTTTTCCATCTAAACTGTAACTTACACAAATTTTTAAGTGTTCGATACCTGTCAAAACATCAAGTAATGTCATAGCTAGATGGTTTAATCCGTTTATCCTTTTAACATGTTTTAAAACAACCATATCTAACCAACCTATTCTTCTTGGTCTTTTGGTTGTAGTTCCATATTCGTTTCCAACTTCACGAATTTTTTTAGAAATATCATCCTCAAACTCCGTAGGAAAGACTCCAGCTCCAACTCTAGTTGTATATGCTTTAGTAACTCCTACAACGTCAGTAATAGAAAAGGGATTTATTCCTGAATTTAACGGTACAGAGGCCGCTGTTGGAGAAGAAGATGTAACATAAGGATATGTTCCATGATCTAAACATAACATACTTCCTTGAGCTCCTTCAAACAATATGTTTTTGTTTTCATCAATTAACTTATTCAAAAGAACTGAGGTATCCGTTATGTATGGTCTTAATATATTACCTATTGATTTGTATTGAGTAAATATTTCGTTAAAGTTAAATATTAATTTATTATATGATTTTAGAATTGAATTCGCAAAATTAAGACTTAATTCTAAAGATTTTTTAAAAGAATCTTCATTAAGTAAATCGGATACTCTTATTCCAATCCTAGCCACTTTATCCATATAAGCAGGTCCGATTCCTTTTTTGGTAGTTCCTACCGCAGAATCTTGTTTAATTTCTTCGTATAGTTCATCTAACGCTATGTGGTAAGGCATTACTAAATGAGCTCGATTAGAAATATATAATTTATAGTCATTTATCCCTTCTTTTTTTAGCATATCTAGTTCGCTTAACAAAGCTTTAGGATCAATAACCATACCATTTGCCATAATATTAATGATATTTGGATTAAATATTCCAGAAGGAATTAGATGTAAGGCAAATTTTCTATTATTGAACTTAATAGTATGTCCTGCGTTATTACCGCCTTGGCTTCTTACAACCACTTCAGCTTTTTCAGCTAAATAATCCGTAATTTTCCCTTTTCCTTCGTCACCCCATTGGCTACCGATTACAACTACTCTTTTACCCATTATTATCCTCTTTTGTTTTGTCAACTATATCTCTAGCTATCCATATACCATTGGCACTAGCTTGAGCTAAACCTCTAGTTATTCCAGCTCCATCTCCACCAAAATATAATCCTTTAATTTTTGATTCGAATTTATTGTTAACTTCAGGCCTTGCGGAATAAAACTTTGCTTCAACTCCATATAGCAAAGTGTGTTCAGAAGCAACTCCTGGAGTTATGTGATCTAAAGCTTCAATCATTTCTATAATTGATTTCATAGTTTTATATGGTAAAACTAAACCTAAATCACCTGGTACAGCTTCTTTTAATGTTGGTGTAACAAATCCTTCGCTAATTCTTTTATGAGTTGACCTACGCCCTTTTTGAAGGTCTCCAAATCTTTGTAAAATGATTGACCCATTACTAAGCATATTAGCTAATTTCGAGACTCCGTGAGCAAACTCATTTGGTTGATTAAATGGTTCAGTAAATCTATGAGATACTAGTAAAGCAAAATTTGTGTTTTTTGAACCATATTTTGAATCACTGTATGCATGTCCATTAGCTAACATAGTACCACTATGATTTTCAATAACTACATGTCCACTAGGGTTTGAACAGAAAGTTCTAACAGTTGATCCTACTTGTGTTCTATATATAAATTTTCCCTCATAAAGATGTTCATTTATTTCTTCCATTATTTCATTGTTAGTTTCTAATCGCACTCCAATATCTACATGATTTGATTTCATGCTGATGTTGTGTTCGCTTGCTAACTGACTTAACCAATAAGACCCATCTCTTCCTGGTACAATAACTACATTTTTTGATTCTATTAATTTATCATTTAATAGAACAATTCCTTTAATTTTATCATTTTCAACAACTATATTTTTTACTTCAGTTTTAAATGCCATATCTATTTTTGTTTTTAAATACTCGTATATGTTTTTTAAAACTTGAAGGTTAATTTCTGTGCCAAAATGTCTTATTTCTGACCTTAATAATTTTAAGCCTACTGCCAACCCTCTTTTTTCAATATCTTTAACCTTATCAGTATTTGGATTAGTTAAATTTTTAGGTGCACCAAATTTTAAATTTATGCTATCTGCGTACCTAATCAATTCTAAAATAAGATTTGAATCAAGATACTCATCCATCCAACCACCGAACTCACTAGTAATATTAAATTTACCATCTGAATAAGCCCCAGCTCCTCCAAATCCGTTAGTTATTGAACAATAAGGAAAACACGAAACAAAACCGTTCTTTTGAACGGGACATTTATCTATTTTTTTTTGCATAATAGGACATTTTCTTGTATAGATATCATGTCCTTTATCTAATAAGAGAATTTTTAAATTCTCGTTTTTTTCAGCTAATTCATAAGCACACATTACACCTGCTGGACCGGCTCCAACAATAATTACATCATATTTTGTTTCCATAAAATCTCCTTTTCAGGCACATTAAAATTTTAACATTTATAATAGTTAAAATCAACAGAATAAATAAATATGTTTTTATTGAAAAATAAAAAAAAGTGATGTTTTTCAACATCACTAGAAAAGTTATATTTTATTCTGTTCTAACCGGTAAAATCAATTGGATTAATCCTTGATCATCAGTTCCTTCAATTATAAAAGGTCTAATTTCTCCAGTAAATTTTACATAAACTTCTGAAGAATTAAATGTTTTTAAAGCATCTAAAAAATATTTTGAACTAAAAGCAATCTTAATAGGAGTAGTTGAAACTTTTTCTATAGGATCTATTTCTTCTACAACTTTACCTATTTCAGGTGAATTAGATGTTATTTCAACTTCATCATTAGGCTTTAAACTTAATTTTACGATACTGTTATAATTATCTTTTATAGATAATAAAGAAGCTCTTTCAACAGCTATAGCTAAATCATCTAGTTTGAATTTCAAAATAATTGGAAATTCAACTGGAATTAATCTAGATGTTTCTGGAAAGTTACCTTCTAGAAGTCTTGATTGAAATAATATATTTCCGTATTCAAAAACAATAGATTTTGAATTTAAATGAATTAATATTTCATCTAAATCCATTTCTAAAACTTTCGATAACTCGTCCAAACTTTTACTAGGTATAACAACATTCATATCTTCAAAATTCTTTTGAATATCTATTTTTTTCTGACTTAATCTAAAAGAGTCAGTTGCAATAGCGATTAGTTTATCATTTTCAACTCTAATATTTACACCTGTTAAAATTGGCCTGTTTTCAACTGAAGAAGCTGCAAATGTAGTTTGTCTAATCACAGATTTCATTATTTTTGATTCTAACTTTATTGGTAAATCATTTAAATGAAAATTAATTTCCGGATAATCATCAACATTTAATAAATTTAAAGAAAGATCAGTGTTATGAGAATGAATTTTAAGTACATTATTATCCACCACTGAAAATTCAACAATACCTTTATCTAATTTTTTAATAAAATCAACAAATACTCTTCCGGGTATAAGTATTTCTCCTGTAGACTCTATATTTAGACTTTCATCTTTTATAGATAACTTAATAGAAATATCAGAGTTGCTGGTTAAAAGGACCAGTTCATTTTCATTAACCTCTAATTTAATTCCTTGTAAATATGGAGCTGGTGTTTTTGTAGATAAAGCTTTTTGTGAAATTAATAAATTGTTTAATAAAACTTCGGTTTGAATTGAAAAATTCATATAAACCTCCTATATATATATTTATTTTTTCTTTTTAACTTATTATTATTATTAGTTTTGTTGATAGGGGGATAAAACTAAATCTATATCATAAATATTATACCATATTTAGCGAATAAAGTATATAAGATATAGTGTTTAAAACCTATTTTTTTCCACATTTAATCAACAATTTATCTACATCATCTTTTACGGTCTTATCAGTTTGAATATAGTTACAAATTTGTTCAATACTGTATATAACTGTTGAATGGTCTCTACCATTAAAAATTTGTCCGATTCTTTTAAAAGTTAAATCATAAATGTCTTTTAATATATACATTGATACCTGTCTAGCAAAAACATATTTTTTTTGTCTTTTTTTCGATAATAAATCGGTTGTATTAATATTATAATAGTTGCTTACAATGTCTAAAATATTATTATAATTAGTTTTGTCAACATCTTTTGTTCCAGCATTTTTTGAGTTGATAAGATTTTTTAAAGCGTCTTTCGTATTTTCAATAGTAAATTTATAATTAAAAGCTGTACAATAAAACAAAACTCTTTTTAAAGCCCCTTCTAATTCTCTTATATTATTGTCGAAGATACTAGCTATATATTCTAGAATTTCATCTGAAATTAGTTCGGGATCTGATGTTTCTACTGTTAATTTTTTCTTAAGAATTAAAATACGATGTTCTAAATTAGGTTTATCAATATCCACTGATAAACCCCATTCAAATCTAGAAGTTAATCTAGACATGATGTCATATAATTCTGAAGCAGGTCTATCTGAAGTTATTACTATTTGTTTATTGTTATCTTTTAATTTTTCAAAAATCTTAAAAAATTCAAGTTGAGTTTTGTTTTTACCAGATAAAAATTGAATATCATCTACTAACAACATATCGATATCTTCGTATTTTTTTGAAAAATCATCAAAAGTTTTGTTTTGAGCAGCTGAAGCATAATCTTCAATAAATTGATCTGTTTTAACATATAAAACTTTTTGATTTATATTATTTTCTAGAGCATAATTACCAATACATTCCATAAGATGTGTTTTACCTAAACCAACATCACCAAAAATGTATAATGGATTTGCAAAAGTAACGGGTTGATCAGCCACTTTCATAGCTGAAGTATAAGCTAATCTATTACTAGGTCCAACGACAAAATTATCGAAAGTGTATGTATTGTTTAAGCCAGTTTTATATTTGTTTTCTAAGTTTTCTTCTGGTTTATTTATTTCATATGGTTGTTCTTTTTTTACTTCTATAGTAGCTTGTTCTTTGGTGATAATTTTAAATAAGTATTTTTCTTCTACATAGTTATTAAGAAGATAATTTAGACGATTAATATAGAAGTTTTCAATTTTATTCTTTATATAAGAATTAGGAGCAATTAAGTAAACAAAATTATTATTTACTTTAAAAACATTGTTTATAGAGGCGAAATGCTCGTTATATATATCACTATCAAAATCAATTTGAAGACTAGATTTTATTCGTTTCCATATTTCTTCAAAATCATACATATAACTCACCTCCATTTCTTACATATAAATATATCATAAATATTCTATCAACGAATAAATATTTTTCAACAAAAAAATGTGGAAAACTTTTTATTTAAAAGCGACTTAACAACTATAATGTGGAAAACTTATGCTTAATTTTAGCGGTTAGAAGGGTTTTTCCACATATTAACAGTTGAAAAATAGAATTCCCCAGTGGAAAAAAAATAATATCTTACTATCAAATAAAAAATGTTGACATCATATATAAAATTTCGTATAATTAGATAGCATGGTTTTCGAAAATAAATGAGGGGGTGTTGACTATGAGTAAAACATATCAACCAAGTAAGATCAAAAGAGCAAGAACTCACGGCTTCAGAGCTAGAATGGAAACAGCTAATGGTCGTAAAGTTTTAGCAAGAAGAAGAGCTAAAGGAAGAAAGTCTTTAACCGTATCTGACCGATAAAAATTAATAAAAAATACACCAATATATATATATTTATACCTGAAATCACCTGAACGATATATAATTATGGTGATTTTTTGATTTTTTAGGAGGAAATTTTGAAAAAAAAGTATCGTATCAAAAAAAATACTGAGATTCAAGAGTTGATGAAAAAGAAAACAACTGTTGGGAATAGTTATTTTGTTTTGTACTATAAAAAAAACCATGATAATGAGAATTTTAGATACGCAGTAAGTGTTCCTAAAAAATTTGGAAAAGCTTTTGAAAGAAATCTTATGAAGAGAAGAATAAGAGAAATAGTAAAGACTAACAATTTCGATAAACAAAGCGAATTTTTTTTAATCACAAAACTGAAATCTAAAGATCTCACTTTTTCCGAAATTAAAGATAAAGTTGAAGAATTATTTAAAAGAGCTAAATTATTAGAAGAGAGGATCAAATGAAAACAAAAAACAAAATATTAGCAGCGATAGTAATGTTGTTATTAGTTTTTGGTGTTACATCTTGCGGAGGAAACAAACAAGGGGTAACTTATCAAAACTACAAGTCAATTGTTGTTTCATCAGATGTTGATGATCCTAATGATGCGACAGATTATGCTGGACTAATCACATTATTTGGAACAGATTTAATGGATGATTCAAACTATAGTTCTGGTGACGGGACAATTGTATGGGGTGATTTAGAAGAAGGCCCAGGTGTTACTGTAACTTTAGATGATGAAGTTGTTACAGCTAAAGAGAGTTTTAGACTTTATGAATCTGTTTATACTACACCTTTAGGAGAAAAAACAGGTGTTTGGGAATGGGTAGTATTACAAATTGGGTATTTTACATATTATGCAGGAAGTTTGTTTGGTTTATTAAATACTAATTTTTACTGGTTAGGGTTATTAATAATGACTTTAGTTATTAGAACATTAGGATGGCCAATATACGCTAAAACAAATGATATGTCTTTGAAAATGCAAATTGCTCAACCTGAGTTGTCCAAAATACAAGAAAAATATCGTAACAAAAAAGACCAAGCTTCTCAACAAAGAATGCAAATGGAAACTATGGAAGTATATAAAAGATATAAAATAAACTTATTAGGTTGTTTTATGCCACTTCTACAAATGCCTATTTTCATTGCGATGTATCAAGTAGTTCAAAGATTCCCAAGAACAGGGATGTTTGATGATGTAGCAACTGGATTTTTATGGACAGATTTAGGAAATACTTACTGGTTAGAAAATTTACCATTAGCACTTTTAGTAGCTGGGTTAATGTTCTTAAGCCAATGGTTAACAACAAAACGTACTAAATCAGTTCAAAAACATAGTAACTATCAAAGTCCAAGTCAGCAACAAACACAAAAAACTATGAAATACATGATGTATTTTATGGTTATTATGATGGCATATATTTCAATTGGTAATGCTGGTATAGCATTCTATTGGGTTATAGGTACAGCTTATCAATTACTTCAAAGTTATATCAGTCATAGAAATGTTGATAAAAGAAAAGATCAAATACAATCAAGAATTTAAGGGGAGATTTAATTTTAATGAAAAAAATACAATTTGAAACAAAAGCATTAAATGATCAAACTTTAGCTTATGCTGCTCAAGAATTGAGAGTTAATAAAGATTTTATCGAACTAAATATTGTTGAAGAAAAGAAATCATTACTAGGTTTAAATAAATCATATATTGTTGAAGCTATTGTAGATTTTAATGTTATTAACGATGGTATTGAATATATCAAAAAATTGCTTGAAAACATGGAAATAGAAGCGGTTATTGAAGGAAAGCAAACCGGAGAAAGAAATGTATTATTTACAATTGATGCTAAGGAAAATCCTATTCTTATAGGAAAAAACGGAAAGACTTTAGAAGCAATCCAAAATCTTTTGAAGAACTATATTAATTTATATACTGATGAGTTTTATATTGTTTTAATTGACATTGGCGGATATAAAGAACAAAGAAAAAAACAACTTGAAATTTTAGCTACTAAAACAGCAATGGAAGTTGTTAAAACTAAAGTGCCTACTAGATTAAGCAAGATGAATGCATATGAAAGAAGAGTAATTCATACTAAGTTATCTGATTGGAGAGATGTTACAACAATTTCTGAAGGGGAAGAACCTAACAGATACATTGTTATAACACCATCAAAAAAGTAATGAAACAGTTAGTTGTGGGTTTAGGAAATCCTGGAAAAAAATATAGCAATTCTAAACATAATGTTGGTTTTATGGCTATCGATAGTTTTGCAGGAATAAAAAACGTTAAGTTTAAGAAATCAATAAAATTTAACGCTGAAATAGCAGAGTATAAAGATACTATCTTAGCTAAACCAACAACCTTCATGAATAACTCAGGGTACTCAATACTTAAAATAATGCAGTATTATAATATAGATATTGATTCTATACTTGTAATATATGATGATGTCGCTTTACCACTAACAAAACTAAGATTAAGGTATAAAGGAAGTGCTGGAGGGCATAATGGAATAAAGTCAATTATAGCACACCTTGGTTCTGATAATTTTAAACGAATCAGAGTAGGTATTGATAAATCTCAAAATAAGGATATGAAAGATTATGTTTTAAGTGATTTTTCAAAAGCAGAACTTAAACTTATGGGAGATATCATGATAACTATAACCAGTGTTATAGATGATTTTATAGACCAAATCAGTTTTCAAGATATTATGAGTAGATACAACGGGTTAGATGGCTTTATTGATGAAACAATTTAAAAAAATATTTAAGATGTTGAAATGGTAAGATAATTGCCATCTCAACATCTTTTTTCTTTGAATGATATATAATGAAAATGATGATGATAAATGACATTTATTTTTAGAAAATACAACAATTTACAATTTATATCAAGACTGTGAAGAGATTTTAGATATTACGAAGCTTTTGGGTTTAGAAGAGATTACAAAAACAGGGATGTTACAAACAGTTGAAAGAGTTGTTACAGTAAAAAAGATGCTAGTAAATAGAATTACTAACATCTTATCATTTCAATCTTATTCTTTTTTATTAAGTGTCCACTATATGGTGTTCACTATAATTATCGATTTTTTTCTATTTCTTTTATAATGGAATTTTGTATGTTTTGAAAATCATCTTTTGTTAGTTTATTTTGATTGTTGGTAAATTTTATATCAAAATCATCATTTTCATATCTAGGAACTAGGTGAATGTGTAAATGATCTACAGATTGTAGTGGTTTATCAACATTAATTATTACATTCATCCCAATTGGGTTAAAAGCAGATTTTAGATAATTACTTATTTTTGGTAATACTTTGAAGATATCTTTTGATAGGTTTTCATCTAACTCATATAGATTTTTACTATGTTTCTTTGGAATAATTAATGTGTGACCTTTAGTTACTTGCGATATGTCTAATATCGCGATAACATAATCGTCTTCATAGACTTTGTGACTAGGGATTTCTCCTTTAATAATTTTACAAAAAATGCAATCCATAAACTTAAATCTCCTTATCTATAATATTTAGAATATCTAAAAATTCGTTAATCCAAAAATCTGGATTAACTTTTTGTAGCTCCTCTTTTTTTAAACTCCAATTAACACCACAAGTATATATTTTTGCGTTTTTACCGGCTAATATATCAGACGGAGCGTCACCTATTATCAAAGCTTTTTCAACTTTATTGAATTGATTTAGCAGATGATAAACTGGTTTAGGGCTAGGTTTGTGTTCATCTACATCACCTAGAAACGAATAGTGCTTAATGTATTTATTTATATTATAATGTTCTATAGAGGGTAAAGCAGATTCTTTGAATTTTGTAGTCACTATTCCTAAATTAAAATTTCTAGATTTTAAAATATCTAATACTTTTATTGCGTTATCGTAGATCTTTATGAAATCAAACTCATTCTTTTGATATATTTTTCGGTAGAAATTTATAATTTCATCTATTTTGTTTTGATCTGAGGTAATAGTTTTAAAAGTCTCTTTTAACGGAGGGCCAATCATTTCTATTAAATCAACTCTACTGTAGTTTTTTTCTGGTTGATACTTTTTAAATGTTTCTTTAAATGAATAGATTATTAACTCGTTTGAGTCCACTAAAGTCCCATCTAAGTCAAATAGAATAGTATTAATTTTTTTCAATATTTATCACCATAAACATTATAACAAATTTATAGAACATTTATAATAACTTATTTAAATATATTGTTTTAATGCTAAGTTACATTTTATATCTGGTTATGATATAATTATTTTGGTGATTAAATGGAAAAATTGATGCTTATTTATAATCCGAAAAGTGGTCGGCAAAATTTTGAATCAAAATTGACTCAGATTATAAAAAAAATTGAACCAAAATTTAAAGAAATTTATGTTTTCATGACAGAATATCCAAATCACGCATCTGAACTATGTGAAAAGGCTTGTGAAGATCATTACGATATGGTGATAATCGTAGGTGGCGATGGCACTTTTAATGAGTGTGTTAACGGATTAATGAAACATAAAGAACGACCAGTCATCGGATATTTGCCAGCAGGAACTTGCTGCGACATAGGTATGAGTTTGGGTCTTTCAAAAAATTTGTTTAAATCTTTAGAGATAATTTTAACAGGTGTTCCAGTTAAAATGGATATAGTTAAGACTAATGATAGGTATTCTTGCTATGTTACAGCTACTGGGGCTTTTATAGATATAAGCTATGTTACTGATTCTAAGCTAAAGAAGAAAATAGGTTATTTTGCTTATATAGTTAAAGCGTTTGAAGAAATTTTTACAATACCTAAGATGGATATGACGATTCATCATGATAATGAAGTTTGTAAAGGAGTTTATACGCTTGTTCTTATAATCAACTCAAAAAGAGTTGCAGGCGTAAATATGATTTATAAACCAAGTTTAGATGACGGGCTTGTTAATGTGGTTTTATATAAAAACGTGTTTCCATTTAATTTTATTTTGTTTGCTTTATCGTTTATATTTCCTTTTTGGTCTACCCCTTTAGTTAAGAGATTTAAAACTAATCGAATGGAGATTAAAACTAGCTCTAAGGCAGCTTGGAATGTGGATGGTGAATTTGGTGGAAGTGGGAATCAAATTATTGAGGTTTCGAACCAAGCAATAGATGTTATTGTACCTGAAAAAATTAAGAAAAGGTATTTTACAAATCAATGAAAAAGAATCAAATTATAGTAGTAGAAGGTTTTCATGATGAATCAAGAATTAAATCAGTTTATCCAAATGTCGAATGTATAGTTACAAATGGAAGTGAAATTTCTGAAGAGACACTTAGTTTAATATATAGAGCGAGTTTAATAAATGATGTGGTTTTGTTTTTAGATCCTGATACTCCAGGAAAGAAAATCACTAATAAGATTTTAGAGACTAAGGGTATTTATAAGTTTGCATATATATCCAGTGAGAAGGCTAAAAACACCCAAAACACTAAGGTTGGTGTAGAACATGCATCTATTGAGGATATTAAATCTAGTTTAGAGAATTTGATTAGTCTTGAATACAATAATAACAAAATTTGTAGAAATGACTTATCAATTAGAAAAATAATAAATAGTAAGAATTCATCAAAAATAAGAATGTATTTGTGCCAAAAACTTAACATTCCTTTTTCTAATGGGAAAACACTATTAAAGTATTTAAATATGTTAGACATTGATTTAGAAAGGATAGATAATATATTGTATGAGTTTAAATATTAATAATGAAGCTAAGCGATTAGTAGAAGAAAATAAGATAAGTATAAAAAAGAAGTATAGTCAAAATTTCTTGTTGGATGAAAATATCATAACTAATATAATTAAAGCTTCTGGCATAGATGAAAATTCTTATGTTATTGAAGTTGGACCAGGGCTAGGAGCTTTAACAAAACATATTGTAAATATCGCAAAAAAAGTTTTAATATATGAAGTTGATCAAGATTTAATTCCAATATTAAATGATTTCTTTATTGATAAGAAAAATTTGGTGATTTTAAACCAAGATTTTTTGAAAGCTAAGATAGACTCAGATATTTCTAGATATTTAGATGATAGTAAGGATGTATGGTTCATCAGTAATTTACCATACCACATAACTACCCCAATTATTATGAAAGTTTTAGAAGAGAGTCAAAAAATAAAGTCTCTTACTATTATGATGCAGATAGAGGTGGCTAGAAGATTAACTTCAAAGCCTAATACAAAGGATTATAATGCTTTGAGTATTATCGTTCAAGATCAAACTAATGCATCTTATTTATTTAAAGTCCCTAGAAGCGTTTTTAAACCGAAGCCTAATGTAGACTCTGCGGTTATCAATTTGATTAGAAAAGAATTAGATGATAGTATTGATCAAGAGGGCTTCTATAAGTTTGTTCATAATGCTTTTTCTCAAAGAAGAAAAACTTTGGTTAATAATCTATATGATAGTTACTCAGACTTGGGAAAAGAATATTTTAAGAATTTGCTTGAAAGAAATAATATTATTGATACAATTAGAGGAGAGGCTCTTACTTTAGAAGAGTTTAAAATAATTTATACAGATTTTATAAAGGAGAAAGAGAAATGTATTTAAAGAATTCTGATAATGAACTTTTTCAGGTCATTCAAAAAGAATTACAAAGGCAACAATCTCACATTGAATTAATTGCATCAGAAAATTTTGTTTCATTAGGCGTTTTAGAAGCTGATGGAAGCGTATTGACAAATAAATACGCAGAAGGATATCCAGGGAAAAGATATTACGGTGGATGTGAAGCAGTAGATATGGCAGAGGATTTAGCTAGAGAAAGAGTTAAACAACTTTTTAATGTAAAATTTGCCAACGTTCAACCACATTCAGGCTCAACAGCGAATATGGGTGCTTATAGAGCGATAATAAATCCCGGGGATAAAGTAATGGGTATGGCACTTGATCAGGGAGGACATTTGACTCACGGACATCCTTTAAGTTTTAGCGGAATTGATTATGAATTCTACCCCTATTATGTAAGCAAAGATGAAGAAGTTATCGATTATGATGATTTAGAAAAAAAGGCTCTCGAAATACAACCTAGATTGATAGTTGCTGGAGCTAGTGCTTATCCTAGAATATTAGATTTTAAAAGATTTAGAGAAATATGTGATAAAGTTGGAGCGATGTTAATGGTTGATATGGCTCATATCGCTGGTTTAGTGGCAGCTAAATTACATCCGAATCCTTGTGATTACGCTGATATAGTTACTTCAACGACTCACAAAACTCTAAGGGGTCCTAGAGGAGGTATTATTCTTACCAATAATGAAGAAATAGCAAAAAATGTTGATAGAGTAGTTTTCCCAGGAATTCAAGGTGGGCCACTGATGCATATAATAGCAGCAAAAGCTGCAGCTTTTAAAGAAGCTTTAACAGATGATTTTATTGAATATCAAAAACAAGTTGTAAAGAATGCAAAAGTATTTGCAGAAGAGTTTATGAATTTAGGTTATCATGTTGTTAGCAATGGTACTGACAATCATTTATTGTTGCTAGATGTGCTTTCTAAAGCAAATATGAGCGGTAAAAAAGCTGAAAGATTATTAGATGATGCAAATATAACCTGTAATAAAAATACTATTCCTTATGACACAAAAAAACCTTTTGTTACTAGCGGTATTAGGTTGGGAACTCCTGCGATGACTTCTAGAGGGTTTAAAGAAGAAGATTTCGTTGAAGTCGCAAGATTAATTGATCAAGTACTAATGAACCCAGAAAATGAAACAGTTTTGGCACATGTTAAGGAAGAAGTTAAAAAGTTAACTGATAAATATCCTTTACCATATTAAAAAAAGTTTGCGATTTTTTATTATCGCAAACTTTTTTCAATTTCTTCTAACTCATCAATTTGAAATACATATTTTGTTTTACAAAATTCACAAGCGATTTCAATGGGTTGTCCTTCGTTAATTATTTCTTTCAACTCTTTTTTATCTAGTGTAGATAAACCTTTATAGAATCTTTCTTTAGAACAGTCACATTTATACCTAAGAGGCATTTCTTCTACTAATTGGTGATCTCCTTGTGTAATTAAGTTAATTATATCTTCAGGTTTAAAGTTATCATTAATGAGATCAGAAATTGGTCTCATATTTTTGATATTTGTTTCTATTTTAGCGATTGTTTCATCTTTAACACCAGGCATTACTTGTAGAATAAATCCTCCACTTGCAAATACTTCATTTTTTTCGTTAACTAGAACTCCTAAACCAACTGATGAAGGTATTTGTTCGGACTTTGCAAAGTAGTATGTAAAGTCCTCGGCTATTTCTCCGGTTTGAATTTCAGATGAAGATGTAAATACGTCTCTTACTTTTAAGTCTTTTGTAACGTGGATAAATCCTTCGTTACCAACAACCATGCCTACAGCTAATTTATCTTTGTTTGAAATATGAACATGTGGATTTTCTACTAGTCCTTTAACTTCTCCGTGTGCATTTACAGAGGTTACAATTTTTCCAATTGGGCCATTGCCTTCAACTCTTATTGTCAATGTTTGATTTTCTTTATACATAGCTCCCATAATTAAAGAGGCAGTCAGAGTTCTTCCAAAAGCGGCGCTAGCAGCCGGATAAGTATCGTGTATTTTTCTCGCTTCTTCAACAAGATTTGTTGTAGTTGCTGCATATATTCTTACAGTTCCGCCAAAAGCATAAGCTTTAACTAAATAGTCGTTCATAATAAGTACACCTTCTTTCACGAAAATATTATATCATAATGAAAATAAAAATCTAATCTTTTGTTTTTTTAATTATTTAAGTTATAATTGTGTGTGAAAAGGTGATGTTATGAAAATTAAGGTTAAAAATTTAATGTTAGATAATAATATTTTTGTAGCACCGATGGCCGGTGTTACTGATTTAGCTTATAGGTTAATCCTTAAAGAGTTTGGCGCTGGATTAATTTATACGGAAATGATTTCTGATAAAGGATTATTGTACGAAAACAAGAAAACTCATGATATGATTGATATTTTAGATGAAGAAAAACCGATAGCTTTACAAATTTTTGGAAACGAAGTTTCGTCTATGGTTGAAGCCGCTAAATTAATAGATAAAGATTCTAACTGCGACATTATAGACATCAACATGGGCTGTCCTGTTCCAAAAGTTACTAAAGCAGGAAGTGGATCTAAGTTGATGACCACTCCTGATTTAGCTTTTGATATAGTTCAATCAATAGTTAATAGTGTAAATAAACCAGTATCTGTAAAAATTAGAAGTGGATGGGATCACAATAGTATCAACGCAATAGAGTTCGCGAAGCTTATGGAAAAAGCTGGAGCCGCAATGATTGCGGTACACGGAAGAACTAAAACTGATATGTATTCAGGTAAAGCAGACTGGGATATAATAAAGAAAGTTAAAGAAAGTGTAAGAATTCCTGTAATTGGTAACGGAGATATTAGAAGCCCAGAAGATGCAAAGAATATGATAGATTATACAAAGTGCGACGGTGTAATGATTGGAAGAGGATTATTGGGGAACCCTTGGTTAATTAAACAAACGGTAGATTTTATTGAAAACGGGAGCTACGAAAAAGAAATTAGTTTGATAGATAAAAGAAATTATTTAATGAAACATTTAAATTATCTTATCAAGTATAAAGGAGAGCATATTGCAGTTTTAGAAATGAGGACTCACGCTGCTTGGTATATAAAAGGTTTACCGGGAGCTTCGAAAGTTAAAAATGCAATAGTGACTTCCGGTAGCATTGAAGAAATTAAAAATCTAGTTGATGTTTATTTTAATGAGCTTATAAAAGAAGAAGGCCATCTTATTTAGGTGGCCTTTAGTATATGTGTTTTCGGTATTTTTGATAGAAATAATCATTTAATTCTACTTCTATATGAATACCATCTTCTAAAAATTTTGTTTCTAATATCTTAGAACTTGTTTTTAACTCGTTATATATCTCTCCTTGGTTATAAGGAATTAACATTTTAACTTTTATTATTTTGTAAAGAAGCTTATCTATTAAAGAAACTAATTTATCAATATTTAAATTTTGTTTGGCAGATACCATGATTGAATTATCTCTTGAAATAACTGGTTGTGTTTCGAGAAGATCTACTTTATTAAAAACATATAGAATAGGTATGTCTTTAACACCAATTTCTAATAGAACTTCTTCAACGGTTTGAATTTGTTGTTCATAGAGAGGGTTAGATACATCGATAACATGTAGTATCAGTGAAGCTTCTGTTATCTCTTCGAGAGTTGATTTGAACGCTTCTACTAAATTATGTGGAAGTTTTCTTATAAAACCAACTGTATCTGTTAATAAAAAATCCATCTGATTACCTAAAATAATTTTTCTTGTTTTTGTTTCTAAAGTCGCGAAAAGCATTCCTTCTGAATATGTTTCAGTCTTATCTTCGTTATTGCTTAAACGAATAATTGAGTTCATCAAAGACGACTTACCAGCATTTGTATATCCTGCCAGGGCAACAGTTTTTGTTAAACTAGTAGTTCTTTTATTTCTTTGAGTTCTTCTAACTTTTACTAATTCTTTGAGTTCTTTTTTAAAAGCTGAAATCTTGTCTCTTAATATTCTTCTATCCAATTCAAGTTGTTGTTCGCCAGGACCTTTTGATCCAGTTCCAGATTTTTGTCTTGATAATGATTTGTACATGCCGACAACTCTTGGAAGCATGTATTCAGATTGAGCTAACTCAACTTGAAGCATAGCTTCTTTTGTTTTAGCCCTTCTAGCAAAAATATCAAGTATCAATACAGTTCTATCAATAATTTTAATTTCTAGTTTTTGTTCTAGATTTCTTATGTGACTTGGGCTTAACTCATCGTTAAAAATAACAACATTTGCATCATGCAAATTGATTAATTCTTGTAATTCATTAACTTTTCCTTCACCAATATAATAGTTTGATGTTGGAGCGTCTCGTTTTTGTATTATGCTATCTAAAACAGAAATATTACAGGCCTCAGCTAAGTTTTTTAGTTCTTCCATAGAGTCACTAAAAAACTCGTCATTTCCTAAATCAATACCTACCAATATGCTTTTCTCCATTTTACACCTCTTTTATATTATACTAGATGTATCTATTTACTTCAATTATTCTTGTAATTATATCTATATTATGATGTATTTTTATGATATAATAATTTATTAGAAAACAATTAATACTGGGAGTTAATGCCATGGATTTGACTAAGATTAAAAAACCAATTTCTGATGCACAGAATTATTTCGTTAATTACTTCAACGAATGTTTTTCTGATAAAAAGAAGACGTTTAAGTTTTTAGCGTTGTTTATATTTACAATTTTATTTTTGATTCAAGTTGGAATAATGATTTTTAGAAATAGTTTTTATACAAATTTTTCTGACGATATCTTACAGTATTATACGATTATGGTAGATTTCGTTGCGTCAGTTAAGGATGGGTCTTTATCATTATTTAATTTGAATAATTATTTAGGAGCTTCATTTTTCTCAGACATATACTACATACCTTTAGATATCTTTACATTGTTAACATACGTTTTAAGCTATTTGATGCCAACGGAAATAGCTTACTCAATTATGGAATTATTCAAAATATTTATTGGTGTAATGGCTTTTGCGTACTATTTTCATTTAAAAGGATATAAAAATAGAACAATATTCTGGATGGGCGTTGTATATTTAGTTAGTGGCGGTATGGTAAGTTTTATGGCTTTTCCGGCGTTTTTATCGATAATATTCTATGCGCCTTTAGCATTGATTGTAATACATTATTTTTATAATAAAAAGCGATGGATGTTACCTCTTTACGCGTTTATTGTAATTTTTTATGATTTTTATTTAGCTTACATGTTATTGGCGTTCATTTCTTTTGCGTTCATATTAGAATACTTTAAACACGAGACTTTTAATTTTGGCCATTTAATAAGAGATGGGTTAATATTTTTAGGGTTATTGCTTTTAGGGGTTTTAATGGCTAGTGTAGTTTTGTTGCCATCTATATCTTTTATATTAGAAGAAACTTATCGACCACAAGCCACTTTCAAAGCTTGGATTATTAATATAGGTTCATACGAATTAAAGTTGTTTCAACCAAATATTTATATTAGGTATTTAGCAAAAATTTTTGCGGAACAAAAACCTATTGGATTTTATGGTTTTGAAAGTGATTACGGATTAGAACACGCATCACTATATATAACCGTAATAGGTTTTGTATATATGTGCAATGTTTTCTTTATGAAAGATAGAATCAGTAGAATTTATAAGTATACATTTATAATTATTTTAATTTTCATGATTTTTCCATTATTCTCTTATGTTTTTTCTGGAACTTTGGATAAGCCTTATACAAGGTGGGTAAATTTAATTCCTATTATTCAAATTATGGCTTTAGCTCATGTTTTTGATAATCATGGTTTTGAAAAGATCAAAATGAAGAATATGACAATAATTATCGGTGTAATGTTAGTGGCAGTTAGTTTCTTGATTTATTACTATATTGATAAGTTGAGTTTAGGGATTAACTATGCTGGAAAAGCAACATTAACCGCTGATACAGTTTTACTATGTATTTCAGGGGCATATCTAATAGCTTACTAGTGTTCGGATGGTTAAAAAAGTTTAGATATATTAAATTATTGTTTTGGGTAGAAGTAGTAATAGCTATTGGATATATTTATTCTGGCCCTTTTTCAATCAGTAATAAGAATGATGCCTTTAGAGAAATGTATGAAATTAACGACTTTCTTGAAGAAAATATTAGTAAAGATGAGTTTGCTAGAGTTTATGTTGATTTCAGTAGATTTAATGTAGAAAAAACTAATTTTAATCGTATGACTAGTTTTCCTACTAATACTTTTATTTTTCATTCGTGGACAGATTCCGAAACTGATAGTTTAGCTAAAATGATTTTTAATTTAAATGAGTATCAATCCAAAGATAGATTAAATCATTTTGGTTTGTATTTAAATCACTTTTTAGGATATAAATATGTTTTAGTTAATAACGAGTTTGATTTTGTTTTTGATAATGAATATTTTACATTTATAGCTAGTGAATCCAAATATAGTTTGTATGAGTTAAATTTTGCATCTAATTTTAGAGTTTATGATAGTTATATGTATTATAAAAATACTGATCCAAATAGTTTTAGTCTAGAGGATTTATCTGCGAACTTATTACGACAAAAATATTTGATGTTAACTGCAGTTGTTGATATAGAAGACAATTATGATTTTCAGGATTATAATATTCCTTATTTCAACACTGAAATCGTAGGATCAAATCAATATTTGGATGCTTTTGAAACTATCAGTGGTGATTTGGAAACTAGAAGCGGGTTTAACGATGAAACTATACGCAATTTTTATGTCTATGATGAAGCTGATTTAGATATCGATGTAACATTAGGAGCTATGTATATAAAATTTGAAAATCCTTATAATGCTGTAACGGATCTAAAAGAGGTGTTTTTAGAGTATGGAGATAATACTAAACAGTCTTGTAGAGTATATAAAGCTGTAGATTCTGATGATGCTTCTAAAACAGCTTTTCATATAAAATGTGAATTTGTTAAGAAACCAATAAAATTATTGATAGAACAAACACCAGATATTTTAACTCCTCCAAATTTAAAACTTAGAATGGAGAGAGTAATTGGTATGGATGCTTTTCTAACTTATGATTTGTCAGACTTAACATTTCCTGGAGAAAGTGGACATATGATTCTAGATACAACCATTGATAAAGGTTTTGAAAGAGTCTTTGTGACAGATAAAAATGGTACAAGTTATGAGTGCTTGAACGGTTATTGTTATTATGGTGAAAATGGACTTGATAAGTTATACTTTAAGAAAACAGGGAAAATGTACTCTGACGTTAATGATTTTTTCTATTATAGGCCTAAGTACTTAATTGAAGATAGTGATGTTATTAAAGATTTCTTAGTACAAGATAACATTACAGATAAGTTTTTAAGTATTAAGAATGGAAGAATATCATTAGAGTACTCCAATAAAAACTTAACAGATAAAGATCAAATTGTTGTTGTTCCAGTAGCTTTTTCAGAGGATTGGCAATTCACAACAGATATAAAATATGATACAATTAGTGTCAATGGTGGATTCTTAGGTATAGTTGTTCCAAAAGGAACACTAAACATAAATATAAATATGAAATTTATGCCTAAATATTTAGACCTTGGCTTATACGCTAGTTTAGCTGGAATAAGTATTTACTGCTTAATTTTCTTTGTGCCATTGTTAATTGAAAGAAAAAAGAGGATTAAATTATGAAAAAAGCCAGATTGATAGTTCCTGCTTATAATGAAGAAAAAAATATTGCATTATTCTATGATGAAGCAATAAAATACCTAAAGTATGATGATATTGAGTTTGATATATTGTTTGTTAATGACGGGTCAAAAGATAATACTTTAAGTGAGATTTTGAAATTGACCAAACTTGATAAATCTGTAAAATATATTTCTTTGTCTAGAAATTTTGGGAAAGAATCAGCTATGCATGCTGGTTTAGAAAGTTCAAGAGATAAAGACTTTATCATTATAATTGATTGCGATTTACAACAACCACCACATATAATTGCAGAAATGATTCAATATTATCGAGAAGGATACAAAATCGTTTATACTAAAAGTAAGTCTAGAAAAGGAGAGCCTAAATTAAGAACTTTTTTTGCGAATATGTTTTATAGGATTTATAATGCATATACAGAAAGGCCGTTAGATAATGGGGCTAAGGATTTTCAATTGATGGATAAGATCGTCGTTGATGCTTTTCTTAAAATCAAAGACAACTATAGATTTATTAAGGGTATATTTTCTTGGGTTGGTTATCCAAGAAAATGTATTGAGTATGATTTTATTCCCAGAAAATATGGGAAAAGTTCATGGAGTTTTAAGTCTTTAGTAAAATATGCTTTTAATGGAATGAATCAGTTTTCAACAATTTTGTTGGTTTTACCTGTTTTCTTTCTTTTTGTAGGATTAGGTTTAATAGTATTAGATTTAGTTTTATATTTTACAAATATATTTTCTTTATCTAATATGATACTATCGTTACATTTATCATTTTTGATTTTAGTAATAAGTTTATTTGCTTATGTAGTAATATATTTGTTGTACTCAAACAGAGAGCAAGTTATGAACCGTCCAATTTACTTGGTTGAAGAGACATCGGAGGACATTAGTTTTGATTAAATTATGGAATTTTGTTAAAAGAAATTTTTTAACAAAAAAGTTTTTGACTTTTGGAATAATAGGAGTTTTAAATACGTTACTACATTTATTGGTGTACAATCTTGTGTATAAGGACTCATCTGTTAGTTTTTTCACTGGAGCTTTTTTCGCAAATGCTATAGCATTTATAGTAGCTTCCATATTTTCGTATTTTGCAAACGCTTATTATACTTTTAAACCTAAAAATAAGAATGCTAGACAATTCTACATTGTTATACTTGTTTTTTTAGTTAGGCTAATTATTAGTAGTTCTTTAGCAGAGTTATTTGATTACATTGTAATTAATATAATTGGTGTAGATTACTCTGTATATCCAATTGCTAAATCAATTGCACCATTCTTTGCATCCGCTTTGTTAATTCCAATAGCATATTTTGCTTTAGATGTTGTTTTTAAGAAAACAGATGTTGAAAATTAAAATAATTGTTTTATAATTTATATATAGGGGTAAATATATGGGTAATTTTGAATCATTGATTGTAATAACTTATTCTTTTGGGCTTTTTGTCTTGCTTTTTGAAACAAAATCTAAAGTGTTAAAAGAAGGTATTAGCAAATTAATACTTTTGGCATTGGTTTTATTGAGTCTTTACTTTTTGATTGCAGACAAATCTTCATCGGTAGTTTTAGGTGTTAGAATAGCTATATTTATTCCTTTGTTATATTTCTTATTAGTGATTTTCACTGAGGATATCAACAAGTTTACAAAAAAAACACTTACTAAAGGTGGAAAAGAAAAACTTAAAACTGTTGATAACGATTTAGCTGAACACTTATATGATGCTGTAGAGTATTTAGCTAGAAATAAAATTGGTGCTTTGATTACAATAGAAAGAACTGTTGATTTGTCGAAAATCATCAACAAATCCTTATTATTGAACGCTGATGTTTCTAAGGAACTATTAACTTCAATTTTTATTCCAAACACACCTCTTCATGATGGTGCTGTAATCATAAGAGGAAATAAAATAGTATGCGCCAAGGCATATTATCCTTCAACAAAAAGGACTGATTTGCCTATGCATTATGGAACTAGACATAGGGCAGCTATTGGGATTAGCGAACAAAGTGATGCGTTTACAATTGTGGTATCTGAAGAGACAGGTAATGTTAGTGTTACTGTGAACAAAGATATTGAATACAATATAAGTCGTGAGACTTTAAATTTGTATTTCGAAAAATTTTTAAAAGTTAAATAAAGCGCTGATGCGCTTTATTTTTTTCGTAGATAGAAATAAACTAATCTTTATGATATAATTTGATTAATGAAAGGGGTGGAATCTTGGCTAAATATGATTGTGTTGCAGTGGGTAACGATTTATATGCTTTAATTTTAGCGCTTTTTTTGTTAAAGAAGATGCGCAAAGTTTTAGTTATTCAAGATTCACCGTTTGAAGATGAAGGTTTTGAAGAAGTACAGTTAAGTAGTTCAAATAGTAATTTTAAGATTAACTATAATAGACATAATCTTTTTTGCGGATTAAACAAAACTGGTTTATTGTATGAATATTTATATGATTTAGATTTAATAGACTTGTTTAGGTTTAGTGATATAGATAGTTTTAATATTGTTACTGATGATCAAAAGATAATTAAGCAAGCTAATTCTTTAGAAGGTTTTAAAATATATTTAATCAGAAAATATCCTAAGATTATTAGTGAAATTAATAAATTTTTTGACGACTTGCACAATCACTATTTAAATTATAAGCAACAATATCATAATATGTTGATAAATAAAGATTATACGTTAACTTCTTTGATGATTGAATGGGGTGATTATTCTTTAGATTCTCTTTTAAAGAAATATTTTACCGATGATAGGATAATTAAAGACTTTTGCGCAAATGGATTTATAAACAATTTGCCACCTAAAGAAACAAATGCATATAGTTTTTTCTCTAACTATATATTAGGTCTAGAAGCAGGTTTTCAAATTTGTGATATTAGTTATATAGACCTTTGTAATGAAATAGTTAAAAAAATAAAAGAGATTGATAAATTAGCTGTTATAAATACCAAAATCACTGAATACGTAGTTAAAGATAATAATATTGAATATCTAGTAGATGAAAATAAAAACTTGATTCAATCTAAGTATTTTTTTATTAGCACAAAGTCAATTGAGTTTTATAAAAAAAATTTCAAAAATAAAGACAGAGATTTCGAGATTATTAAATCATATTTTCCTAATGTGGTTCCAAATAAATGGATTAATACATTGTATTTAGTTGTAAGTTCTAATCAACTGGACTTAAAAGATCAAAAATCAATATTTTATTTTAAGAATAAAGAAAATTCTGGACTTAAGTTGTTGAGATTATATAATAATCCAAATGAAGAACAGGTCCTTTATTTAGATTTTTCTTATGATTCTTCGGTAGAGGTAGAAGAAAAATTGGTTTTGGAAGAACTAAATAAGTATATACCGAAAATTAAAAAATATGTTGTATCTACTAAACTGGGAACGCCAGAAGAATACCGATACAATTTAAGAGAAGCTAGACTGAGAAAGAATTTATCTATAAACGAATTAATAGATGTTGAATCTTTGGAACATATTCAAGTTTTTGCTAATTTATATGTAGGCGGAGAGTTTATTAGACCGGAGTCAGGTTTTTTTGGAAAAGTAAATCAATCAATAATTTTCGCTGATAAGATTGAAGATTTGTTGTATTTTGGTGATAATAGAAAGGAAATAACTAGTTTTACAAATGATGAAGTAATTATGATGATAAGACATAATTATGTCGAACATCTAATGGGAAACAATGAGTATCATATAAATTTCACTATCGGTAAGAATAAGTATTTCTTTAGAACTAAAGGCAAAAATATTGTTGTACATCACGGAGAGTATGATAATCCAGATTTATCTTTATTTACAACAAATCAAATACTAACTAATTTATTGTTGAAGAAAGTTCGTTTTCAAAAAGTTTTAGAGAGTGGTACGTTTAAGTATGAGGGGGAACAAAAAGTTTTAGAAACTTTTATAACTGCATTTCAACTTGATGATTATCAAGTTGAACCTGATGAAGATTATATAATATCTAAACACAAGTTCTTAGGTGTTAAATTCTTTTTTGCACATATTATCATTTATGCATTAGCTGCATATTTTAGTAATTTTTATCAAAATATTTATATATTTCCAGTAGCTTTATTATTTACAGTAGTCATCTCTTTAATAAAGATAAAATATTTTGAAAGAATAAATTGGGCGGAGATAGTTTTTAGTGTGTCTCTTCTAATCTTTACTGTTTTAGCCATTTTAAGTAGTGAGTTTAATAATATGTTTAACGATGATATTTTCTTAGGGACTGTAATAACAATATTATTATTCTCCGTTGTGATTAATCAACCTGTTGTTTATTACTATCATCAATATGATGTTAGTGTTGATTATCGTAGAACTAAGTTATTTAAGATTATTAATAATGGATTAACCTTTTTATGGGCATTTATTTTTGTTATAATTTTAGGGGGAACATTTTTAATCGGTAGAGCTTACTTAGCTATGTTTTATAGTTTTTTACTTTTTGGAATTTTATTAACTTATTTTTATCCTCTAACCTATATTAGAACAAGCATTAAGAAGTAAAGGGAGAAGATTATGGATAATTATCTTTATTATGCCAGTTTGATATTTATAATATTATTATTTATATTTAGTACAATTTTATATAAAAAGATGAAAATATGGAAGCTATTAATTGTTATTTTATCCATAGGATTGTTTATAGTAGTTGAGTTCATTCCTAGCTTATTAAGCGAGTTAAACAGCTTTGATTACAAGCTATTTCTACAGTATTTTTTATACATTTTGGTTGTAGTTTTGGCCATATCTTTTAAAAATAAAATAAAAATAACACAAAATCTTACAGACTATGATTTTTTTGAGTTAGAGAAAGAGTTAGATCAAACAAAAGATATTTCTGAGCTTTTAAGAAAAAGGTTTATAAGTACTATTGGTTTAGTAAGTGATGGTATTATTTTCTATGAGCCTGATAAAAAAGGTTTATTTTTAACTGATGAAGTTTTAAAGATAATTGACCAAGACAATCCTGAAATGTCAACTGAAAAGTATACAGAGTTTTTACATAACGAAGATAAAAATATGTATATACAAAATTTAAATAAAATAAGTAAAAAGATTCCGGAGATTTCTCAAAAATATCGGTTAAGGTATAAATCATCATATACATGGGTGGAGGAAAAATCTAGAGTTTTTGCTCATCAAAATAAGGAGTATGTGATTTCAACAGTTAAAAAATTAGATGTAAAGATGTTTCCTGATACATCAATCCAAATAATTGACTCCTTGCCACTGGAAGACGAACTGACTAATCAAATATCATATTTAAGAAAAGAGAAAAAAACTTTTTATTTAGCAATGATGCATTTAACAAACATTCCAGATATTAATAAAAGATTTGGACGTGATGTTGGAAACTTAATGATTTCTGAGTATATAAAACAGATGAAGTATCATTTTGCTAAGGAAAATAATAGTGTTTTTAGAATTACAGGCATTCAGTTTGCGGTCATAATTCAAGATGAGCAAAGATACGCTAATCTATACAGAGCTTTGGTAAGTGGTGGAGATTTAATTAATGTGCGTATAAATGTTGGAGGAATATTACAAGTTGTATATCCTAACATAGGAATAATAAAGAATGATGTATGGCAAAATATTGATATCAATGAGTTTATTAGTTTATCAAATAAAACATTGGAAGAAGCAATTAGAAACAATAAACAGAATTATTCAATTTTTGGAGGATAATATATGTATTCAGTAATCATTTTAGCCGCAGGAAAAGGTTTGAGATTAAATTTAGGCTATAATAAAGTCTTTTATGAAATCAAGAATAAAACTATTTTAGAGTACTCTGTCGATTTTTTTTTAAAGGACTCATCTTTTACGGAAATAATAGTTGTTATTAATGATAAGGACAAATCTCAAATAAAAGAAATTCTAGCTGGGAAGAATGTTAAAATTACTACTGGGGGTATTACAAGGCAAGAGAGTGTTTATAATGGGTTGAAGAAAGCAAGTAATAAATATGTTTTAATACACGATGGGGCTAGGCCTTTTATTTGCAAACAGGATATAGATTTGTTGAAAAGAACGGTACTTGAAAACGCATGTGTTTTAGCCAAAAAATTAAAAGAATCAATCGCGAAGAATAGTTTTGGAAAACTAAAAAAGTATATTAATAGAGATGAGTATGTTTTTTTACAAACACCTCAAGCTTTTATGACTGAAAAAATAATTAAAGCATATGAGTTGGCTATTAAAAATAATCAAACATATAGTGATGATGCAAGTTTATATATGCAAGAATTAGAAGAAGATGTTATAATAGTAGACGGTAATGAGTTTAATATAAAATTAACAACCGAATTAGATCTTAGAATTTTGGAGGCAGTGTTATGATTAAAATCGGAATTTCAAAAGACGTTCATCCTTTAAAAGAAGGTAAAAAATTTATTCTTGGCGGAATAGAGATTCCTCATTCAAAGGGTAGTGTAGGATATTCAGATGGGGATTGCTTATTACATGCTATTGCAGAATCAATGTTAGGTGCATTAGCCTTAGGGGATTTAGGAAAGTTTTTTCCGGATGATGATCCTAAGTATAAAGATTATGATTCTTCGTTAATTTTGAAAGAAGTTTTTAATTATGTTAGCTCTAAAGGATACGAAGTATCTAATATTGATACTATGGTATCTTTAGAAAAACCAAAGATAAGACCTTATATAAAAGATATGAGAGAAAATATCGCTAAATTATTGAATTGTGATATAAAACTTATATCTATTAAAGCAACAACCTTTGAAGGAATGGGTTTCGTAGGTAGAGAAGAAGGCATCCTTTGTGATGCGGTTGTAGTGCTTGAAAAATCTGATTTTTTATTAGACTAGATTACTAAGAGTTTAACTCTTAGTTTTTTTAAGTAAATTAGTTTAAAAAAAACGAGTTATTATGATACAATTATTATACTACAGGAGGTTTTTTTAATGATAGAATCAGTACATGGTGAGTTTGAATTAGTTAAGAATTATCGAGATTCTTTTGTTTTAGATGATTTTAATAAGAAGTATGTCGATTTATTTGATCGATACCCATATATTGTAGGAGATTACTCTGGAGGTATATTAAGATTAAAGGGATTTAATGATGATAATTTTCAGATGATCCCCGATTACATTATTGAATCTTGCGCTCCAAATTGTGCGTATTACATATTGAAAAATCCAAATTATGATAAATTCAAAAAGTTGGATGAAGAATAGGAGGTGTTTTTATGAACTATGAGGAAATTATTGCGGAAAT
>Ga0172377_10000912_pt1 | contig 29030 bp, 14 predicted proteins | sample Pumphouse3metaG_FD_119749 | JGI IMG/M metagenome (GOLD analysis project Ga0172377, IMG submission 119749) | Leachate microbial communities from a municipal landfill in Southern Ontario, Canada - Pumphouse #3 metaG | ecosystem: Engineered > Solid waste > Landfill > Unclassified | place: Canada... | reverse complement strand
TGTACTCATGAAATAATTAAGCAAGATTGCTCTTTGTGATGAATGCACACTGAGCTCGAATATACAGGCCGCGGGAATCTCGCGGCCTGTTTCGTTAGACGCTAAGGTTAATTTTGTTGCGAAGATCTATGTGTCTGGCTGTGTGGGCATATAGCTCAGCAGCAGCGGCGTCCTGCGCTACAGAGTTCTCAGGCATTCCCCCAATAAATTAATGGTCACAGGGATTGACACGGATTATTTCAGACAAGTCTGAGCTAATCCACTTGTTGCTTCGAGAATTGTTTTTCGAGCTTATATTCTTAGTTTCTGATCCGTGTTGATCCGTTTAATCCGCCCCATCCCTGTGACTATTCAATAAACTACAGCACCAAGTACTGCCCCCATAAAAATGGGGGGAGGCCTGCTACAGAGTTCTTGCTTGACAGAATAGCTCTTTATGCGGGGATACTCCCAATATAAACTGGCAGGAGGTATATAATGAGTGACAATCTACAAGGCACAGAACTGCTGCAATTCTTGCAGGAAGCTTCTGTAGCAGAGCTTAGAGCAGCTCTAAACGACATTCATCCTGCAGATATTCTGGACGCTCTGGAAGACTACAAAGGCGACGCAATTGCTTTTCTGGCCAAGCTGCCCAATGAAATCCTGGCCGACATTATAGAAGAAGCCGAGGAAGAGGATAAGAGCGGAATTTTTGATCTCTTCCCGCTGGATCAGAAGAAAGAAATTATCTCAGAGATGGCCTCAGATGAATTGGCAGATCTGCTGGTAACTATAGACCCGGATGAAGCCAACGATCTGATCGACAGCCTGGATGCCGAAGATGCCCAGGACGTCAAAGACCTGATGCAATATGATCCCGAAACCGCCGGTGGGATCATGGCCACAGAATTTATGACCGTCAAAGACAATATGACGGTTCGTGAAACCCTGGAATATTTACAGAAATATGGCGAAGATGCAGAGACTTTGGGCTATCTCTATGTCCTGGACGAACACGAGGTTCTGAAAGGAGTGGTCTCGCTGCGGGACATCGTAGTTCACAAATTCAACGAAGCTATCGCACCCTTGATCAAAGGCAATGTGATCAGCGTGAAACCGGAGCTGGACCAGGAAGAAGTGGCCAGCATCTTCCAAAAATATGGTTTTACCAGTATGCCGGTGGTGGATGATGAAGACAGAATGCTGGGCATCATCACCGCGGACGACGTCCTGGATGTGGTGGTGGATGAAAGCACCGAGGACTTTGAGAAGATGGCGGCCATTGCCCATAGCGATGGGGAGTATCTGGAGACCGGAGTTTTTGAGCTGGCTCGCAAGAGAATCTTTTGGCTGCTATTTTTGATGATCTCGGCCACTTTTACCAGCGTCATTATCCAGAATTATGAGAGTGCTCTGGCCAGCATCGTGATCCTGGCAGCATTCATCCCAATGCTGATGGATACAGGTGGAAATGCCGGCTCACAATCTGCCACCCTAATCATTCGCGGTATGGCTCTGGGAGAGATCGCCATCAAGGATTATTTCCTGGTGATCTTCAAAGAAATCCGGGTGAGCCTGATCGTGGGGGTAGTTTTGGCTGTAGTCAATTTCCTGCGGATCTGGCTGTTCAATAATGACATACTGCTGGCAATGACGGTGTCGCTGTCGCTGCTCTTCACCGTGGTTTTGGCCAAGACGGTGGGTTGCACACTGCCCATCGTAGCCCGGAAATTCAGAATTGATCCGGCTATTATGGCAGCTCCGATTATCACCACCATCGTGGATGTGCTGTCGCTGCTGGTTTATTTCAAGTTGGCGGTGACATTTTACAAGATAATCTGAAGCTACCTTGCAGAATATGAAGATCAGACAAAAAACCCGGAGCAAGCCCCGGGTTTTTTCTCTTATAGATTATTGAGACTATTTCATCATTACAATTTTACGGCTAAAGCTCTCCCCTCCGGCAGACATACGGATGTAGTAGATTCCGGTGCTTACGGCTCTGCCGCCATCATCATTCCCGTCCCAGATGATAGTGTAATCTCCAGGGTTTTTATTGCCCAGATTCATCTGCCAGACCTGCTGGCCACGGCTGTTGTAGATCGCAAAGCGAAGCTCACAAGCAGCGGCCAAAGTGTAGCTGATGGTGGTGCTGGGGTTGAAGGGATTGGGGTAGATGCTTTTGATAGAGGTAACTGCGATAAGTTCTGGAATCAGCTCCGGCTCTGCTTCATAAAGCATCGTGACGGGGCCATAAAAGCTTTCGGAGTTATTCAGATTTGCCGCCTGCAGCCAATAGTAATAGGTTCCCAATTCACTGATTTTATTATCGGTGTATAGATAACGTACTTCCTCAGAGCTATTGGTGGCGGGGATCAGATCACAGATCAAGAGAGCAGTGATCAGGTCCTTGACATTATTGCGATACAGATAGTATCCTCTCAGCTCAGTCTCGCTCTGGGTCACCCAAAAGATCTCAGCCTGGTGATGCACATTCATCACTGCCGTGAAAGAAGAAAGCTCCACAGGCAGGGTGGGGTCTCCACCGTTTCCGGAGAACAATTGAACCTGTCCGGATTTTGCGCCTTCAAGATAGAAGCTCACGTGCCAGGCGTTCTCTCCGGTTTGTGGAACTTCCTGAACCAGCCAGGTACTGCCAAATAAACAGGCAACCCAGGTATCCAGGGAAGTCACATTGATAGTCCAGGGTCCAGAACCGTATAGCTCCAAGGCGAAGCTAAACCTAGTTTCGAAACCGGGATTGGGGACTTCAGCGAATACGAAATCTGGCAAGATATCAGCATCACCGCCGAGGATTGTGATGGAAACATCACCCGTAGTAATCTCCACTCCTTCAGGATAATCAAAGCTTGCCAAGGTAGTGAATTCAAGCTGATTTCCATAAGCTATACCCAGGTCTGAGCTGGCATAGGCACGCACATAATACAGAGTTTCGGGCAGCAAACCGCTAAGTGAATCTGTAAAGAACCCAAGCTGCGGAACTCCCAGTTCTGTTTTATAGCTTATTCGGCTGGCCTGACCTTTATCATGGCTGCCGGCAAGCGATAGTGCTGCACGATCTGTCGTAATAGGCTCTGTGCTCCAGCAGAGACCATGCTGCGTAGGGCTGGGAATACCCAGGCTGCTTATATTTGCATGGATCACGGCACTTGTGGCTGTGATCTCTTCTATATCCTGGGTGCTGAGAGTGGCCAGCAGAGGCAGGGTGGTAAATGATAGCTGATTTCCATAAACCGTGGTTCCGGCAGTGCTGGCATAAGCCCGGACATAATACAGAGTATAGGGTGTAAGAGCTGTAAGCTCTGAACTAAATATACCGGTAGCATTTGCCTCTCCCTTTTCTGTATGGCTATCTGTAATAGTTGGCATTTCTATGGTGCTCCAGCACAGGCCATGCTGAGCGGGATTTGGCGAGCCCAGAACCGTGATATTGCCTTGACCAGTGGCTGTGGTAACAGCTATGTCTGTAATGGATTCCGTGCTGAGAGTGGCCAGCAGAGGCAGGGTGGTAAACTCAAGCTGTTCTGAATAGACCGTGCCGGCCAAGTTCGTAACGTAGGCTCTTACATAATAGACAGTGTAGGGATTTAGCCCTGTAATGCTGGAGCTAAAGCTGCCAGTGGCAGTTACCTCTCCCAGCTCTGTTTGGAAGCTGGTTCTGCTGGCCCGGCTTTTGCCTCCGCTATTTGTAAGTGACACTATAGTGCGCTCATTACTTACGGTAGGAAGCGGCTCTGTGCTCCAGCAATGACCGTGCTGCGTGGGATTGGGGGCTCCCAAATCTGTAATAATGCCGTCAATGCTGGCAGAACTGACTGTGATATCTACAGGAGCCAGAGTCTGGACTACCGCGGCTTGAGGCAAGGTTCTAAAGCTTAGCTCTTCCCCGTAGGATGTTCCAGATTCATTTGTGGCAAAGGCTCTCAGGTAATACATAGTGTAAGCTGAGAGTCCGTTAAAAGCTGAACTGAAACTTCCGGTCACAAACGCTGCACCAAGTTCTACACTTGTATTTACGATCGTGGGATTGGGGCTGGTATTCCAGCAGAACCCGTGCTCTGAGGGACTGGGGCTGCCCAGGGAAACTATGGTGCCATGCGCGATGCCTGACATTGCTGTAATATCGATTACTGCTTGAGTAGTAACCATAAGGGGAGCTTCCAGCGTCTCAAATGATACCTGATCTGCATAAACTGTACCCCAGTCTGAGCTGGCATAGGCACGCACATAATACAGAGTTTCGGGCATCAAACCGCTAAGCGAGCCTGTAAATGTCCCCAACTGTGGTACTCCACTGCTGCTCATGTAATCGCTAATCGTGGGATTCCCCGCTGTATTCCAGCAGAAGCCATGCTCGCTGGCGTCACCCAGGTAGAGAATTATGCCATTTGCGGTGGCACTCTCACACGTGATGTCTGCCACAGCCTGGGTGGATACCAAAGCTGGATCTGCGGGATACTGCCAGGCCAGATAGGGATAGCCATCATTTTTAGCACTCGCGATATTCCAAATATCGGTAGTGCCATTGACGCTCTCACCCTGGAAATCCCAGCTTGCATTGGTAAAGGTATCGCGGGCATGCATTTGAGCCGTGGTTTGGCCTGTACCCCCTGCTGAAGCTGGCTTCCCTGAAGTCTGGATATCCCAGAAGCAGTTAGCCGAAGAGCCCCAATTACCTCCCACCAAACCACCGATATAGCTTCCGTTGCCTACAACCGACCCTGTGCTGTAAGACTTATTAATACTGGAGCTTGTATTGTTGCCGACCAAACCTCCTACCCCGTCGGTACCGTTCACACTGCCCCGGGAATAGCTATTATCGATAGCTGCACTGGAATTGAAGCCGACCAACCCGCCTGTGCTCCAAGCACGACCAATTACACTGCATGAGCTGAAGCAGTTCGTGATTGTGCCTGAATTTTTCCCCACTAAACCTCCCACCTCTCCAGCATTTCCACTCACGTTTCCACTACTGGAGCAATTGCTAATGGTAGTTCCCAGATTATAGCCCACCAATGCTCCCACTTCAACGTTTCCGACGACATTAACATTCACGAGATTGAGATTCTTTACGGTTGCTCCGGATGAATAGCCAATGAACCCTTGATAGTTAGAACTTGCTCGATTGATACTCAAGCCTGATATCATATGATTTTGTCCGTTATAGGAGCCTGTAAATTTAAGGCTTGCATTACCTATCGGTGACCATCCTGCGTTGCTATTCCAGCTTGTGGTGGGGCTTGCATCGATATCTGTCATCTGGAGATAGTGCTTGCTCCAGAGATTGCTATGCTCGCTCACGTAACGAAGATCTGTTAGAGTGCTTATTTGGTAAGGATTGCTTTCGGTTCCCGAGCCGTCTAAAACTCCGGTGCTAAAGCTCACCTCGCTTCCATAAGCCGTACCGGCAGTATTTGTGGCATAAGCCCGGAGGTAATAAACGCTGCTTGCCACCAGTCTGGTGATGGTGCAAGTGTAGCTGCCTGTACTCGTTGCATCTGTAAGAATAGCTTTACCATCAGTAATGGTGGGCTCGGGAGCAAGGCTCCAGCAGACACCATATTCAGTGGGATTGGGCCATCCCAGATTTATGATCGTAGCATTTCCAATTGCGGTATATGCCTCTATATCTGTGACAGCCTGGGTGCTCACGCTGGGCAGAACCGGAGTGGACCCCAGGGTCTCAAATGAGACCTGATTGCCATAAACTGCTCCCAGGTCTGAGCTGGCATAGGCACGCACATAATAGAGCGTCTCTGGGAGCAAACCGGTGAGTAAACCTGTAAATACACCAATCTGTGGACTGCCGTTAGTGCTCACGTTGTCATTGATAGTAGGGTTTTCGGTTGTGCTCCAGCATAGACCGTGCTGGTTTGCATTTCCTACGTATAGAATTGTGCCATTGCCGGTGGCGCTCTCAAAACTAATATCAGAAACAGCTTGGGTCGATAATATGGGTGCATTGTCCACAGGATCATCGCTATACTGCCAGTCCAGATAAGGATAGCCGTTATTCCTGCCATTACCTAAGTTCCAGATCTCTGCGCTGCCATTGACGGTCTCGCCCTTAAAATCCTATCCGGCAAGCAGATAAGGCGCCTTAATCTTCATTTGAAGAGAAGTCAAACCTGTTCCTTGGGTTCCGGCTCCGCTGGTGGACTGCCCGGAAGCTTCCACGTCCCAGAAGCAGTTGCTGAGGGAGTTGTAGTAAGTGGCCATTCCTATCAAGCCGCCTATGGTATTCTCCGCCCCGGACTCGCTAAGCTGGCCGGTGCTGTAGCTATTGCTAATGTCTGAGTCCGAAATAGATCCTGCCAGGCCTCCCACACGGTTCACTCCAGCGATATTGCCAGCGAAATAGCTGTTGGAGATACAGAGTCTTTCGTTCGCATTCTGAATGTTGCCCGCCAAACCTCCGATCTCATAAGCTCTGCCGATCATGCTGCAAGAGCTTGCACAGAGATCCAGGGTGGACATATAAGAATAACCGATGATACCACCCACAGTGCTATCACCGTTTATGCTGCCCGAGCTTGAGCAATTGGAAAGGGTGGAAGCATGACCATCCCCGATAAATGCGCCCACATGGTTTCCGCCAAGGATCGACACATTGCTGAGCTTTAGGTTCGCAATCGTGGCGCCCCCGGTATATCCAAACAGTCCTTGATTGACTGAGTTAGTCCTGTTTATAGACAAACCTTCGATCGAATGCCCGGTGCCATTGTATGAACCAGTGAAATTATAATCGGAAGAGCCAATCGGTTTCCAGCCTCCATTGAGCCAGGCATTGGTGGCAGAGGCGTCGATATCGGCATTTTGCTCGAAATGATTGCTCCAGTATGCATTGTGCTCACCCAGATATTTCAGATCTGCCAGCGTCCTGATCAAATAGGGATCCTCAGTCGTTCCCGAGCCGTCAAAGCTCAGGGTAGAAAAACTGATCTGATTGCCAAAGACCGTGCCGACGAGGTTGCTGGCAAAAGCCCTGACGTAATAAGTGCTGCCGGGAAGCAAGCCCTCCAAAGAATGGCTAAACTCGCCCGGGGCAGAGATTCCGCCCAAGTTTATACAAGCATCTTCCAGATCAGGAAGGGGCGAATTGCTCCAGCAAAAACCGTGAGCAGTGGGATTGGGAGCGCCAGGAGAGCTGAGCTCGGCATGCAGCAAAGCAGTGGATGCCGTAAGCAGGGTGGCTTCCTGAGTGCTAAGCGTAGGAACTACCCCTAAGGTGGTGAATTCCACCTGCTCACCATAAACCGTGCCAGCCAGATTGGTGGCATAGGCTCTGATATAATAAACTGTATTTATGGCCAATTCGCTGAGCTCGGAGGCGTAGATCCCATCCACTGGTAGCACGGTGAACGTGGTCTTGCTATCATCGGTATCAGGATTGGCAGCAGTGCTCCAGCAATGGCCATACTGCGTGGGCAGAGGGGCACCAAGATCCGTGAAGGTCGCATTGCCAGTTGCTGTCGTACTGCTGATCTGGGTTGTAGCAAGTGTGGTGAGGGCTGGCAGTTTCATGAGCGTGCCAAAACTGCGCTGTTCACCATAGGCAGTGCCGGCTGAATTTGTGGCGAAAGCTCTTACATAATAGGTGCTATAGGCTGTGAGGGTGGTGACGGAAAAGGAAAAAGCACCTGTTTCGGAAGCTGCACCAAGATCAAAAACGCTATCGCCCGTATCCGGGGTTTCGCTGCTGCTGAGGCAGAATCCGTAGCTAAGCGGATTGGGAACTCCCAGACGGACCAGGGTTCCATGCAAGGTAGCAGAATTGGTGGAAAGCTCTGTGGCTTCCTGGGTGCTGACCACTGCATATTCTCCCAAAGTGCTGAATTCCACTTCTTCGCCATAGGCAGTGCCAGCAGAATTGGTGGCATAAGCCCGGGCGTAATAATGTGTGTTTGAAGATAAGCTGCTAAGAGTGGATTGGAAAGGACCAATTGCTGTAGCGACTCCCAGCTCTGTCTTGCTATTCAGAATCGTGGGACTGGGCTCTGTATTCCAGCAGTGACCATGCTGGGAGGGCGTTGGCACTCCCAATACACTTAGATTCCCTTTGCCCAGGGCTCCAAAGCTACCAATGTTTTCCATGGCTTGGGTGCTAAGCGCAGGCAAGAGCATATCAGTGCTAAAGTCAATCTGCGAGCCATAGACAGTGCCATTTAGATTTGTGACAAAGGCCCTCACATAATACCTGGTATAGGCTGATAACTCTAGCGCAGAGTATGAAAATGCCCCCGTTTGGGTAGCTGCGCCCAAATCCATGACAGAATCTTCCAGATCGGGGTTTTCTGTGAAGCTCCAGCAGAAGCCATGCGCCGTAGGAGCAGGCACACCCAGAACGCTTAGATTGCCATTCAGGGTAGCTGTAAAATGGCCAATGGCTGAAGCTGCCAGGGTGCTGACTACAGGTGCAATGGACATGGTGCCAAAGTCCACCTCGTCTCCATAAACCGTTCCGGTGCTATTGGTGGCATAGGCACGCACGTAATATGTGGTGGCTGCTGATAAGCCTGTGAGCTCGGAACTGTAAGCTCCTGTTTGGGTGGGGGCGCCAAGCTCGGTTTTGCTGTTTGTGATGCTGGGGCTGTGTTCTGTGCCCCAGCAATGTCCGTGCTGAGTAGGAGCATCCGTACCCAGAAGCGTGATATTGCCATGCCCAAGGGCAGAGTCGGCACTGATATCGGAAACAGCCTGAGTGGTGACTATCAGCGGCTGCGCAGATGTGGAAAAGGAAACCTGCTCTCCATATAAAGTCTCGAAGGCAGAGCTCACATAAGCCCGAACGTAGTAGGTGCCCAGAGGAGTGAGCCCAGTCAAGACGGAGGTAAAAGCTCCTGCCAAAAGCGGGATTCCTTTTTGCGTGCAGGCATCTGCTGTGGTGGGAGTGCCGGAAGTATTCCAGCAAAATCCGTGCTGTATCGCATTGCCGGGATAGATGTTTCCGTTTCCGGTAGCTGTGTCCCAGGCAATCTCCGTCGCATCCTGAGTGGAAACCATAGGCGGATCATCTGCGGGATCGCTTGCGAACATCCAGCTCAGATAAGGATAGCCATCGTTGCGGCTATTGCCGATATTCCAGATCTCTGCTACGCCATTGGCTGTTTCGCCTTTGAAATCCCAGTTTGTGTAGAGCGAACGCATCTTCATCTCAAGTGTGCTTCGCCCTATGCCCTGACCGTCCCAACCGCTCAAAAGCTGCCCGGAGCTTTGCATATCCCAATAGCAATTATGCGTGCTGCCGTTTCCCGCTGTGCCACCAAATAAGCCGCCGACATAATTTCCAGTACCGGTATATGTGACCAGACCGGCGTTGTAACAATTGCTAATTACTGTATTGCTGATTCCCACCAGACCGCCTACTCCAGAATTACCACCCACGCTGCCTCGGTTTGCACAATTGGAAATACTGGCAAAGCTATAATCTCTGCTGAAATCCATACCAGCCACACCTCCCACATAGGTGCCAGTGCCTGTAACGCTGCAGGTGTTGAAACAGGAAGAAATGGTGGATACGTTATTATAACCCACGATCCCACCCACAATGCTGTGTCCGGAAACAGTGCCGGAACTGTAGCAATTCCACAAGGGAGAGTAGTTGTTCGTGCCAACCAGAGAACCCACCTGATTGTTGGCTGTGATTGATACATCAAGCAGGCGGAGATTGCTGATTTGCGCATTAAGGGTATAACCGAATAAGCCCAGACTGTTTGATGTGGGGCTTGTCCGGTTGATATACAAGCCGCTAAGGGAATGATCCTGACCATTGTAAATACCTGCAAATTCAACATATTGAGTTCCGATGGCTTGCCAGCCCAAGCCTCCGTCCCAGGTGCTGGTGGCGGAAGCATCGATATCCGCAGTTTGAATAAAGTGCTTATCCCAATAAGTATTATGCTCACTCAGGTATCTGAGGTCTTCCAGCGAACTGATCTGAAAGGGATTGGCAGCAGTTCCCAGCCCGGCGAAGCTTATTGTCGTAAAGCTTAGTTCATCCGAGTAATACGTTTCAATGGCAGTGCTCGCATAAGCACGCACATAATAGCTTGTAAGTGCATTCAAACCAGTGATCTCTGAGCTAAAAGGACCTGTCGCTGTGGCATTGTAAAACACTGATTTTGCGTCTGCAATGGTGGGGTTGTGCACCAAACTCCAGCAGAAACCATACTGTATAGGCGCCGGAATTCCCAAGGTGAAAATAGTGCCATTCGCGATGGCGTCTGTAGAGTAGATAGATGTGACAGCCTGACTTGTCAACTGCGTGGGAATGTGCAGGGTGCTAAACTCTATCTGATTGCCATAATCTGTACGGACAGTGCTCTCAGCATAAGAGCGTACATAATACTTGCAATATGCCAGCAGTCCTGTAATCTGATCACTATATGCCCCTATGGAAGATGGAGTTCCCCGCGTAGTCTTATTATCTGCGGTAGTGGGGCCTGGGTTTAAGCTCCAGCAAAATCCGTGTTGAATCGCTTGCGGAATGCCAAATGAGCTTAAAACTCCGTTTAGGGTGACAGTAGAGCTTGTGATCACCGTTGCTGTATTTGTGTTCAAGATAGCGGGCAGCGGGAGCGTGGTAAATTGAGCTTCACTGCCATAAGCAGTATAGCCCCCGTTCGTGGCGTAGGCTCTGATATAATAGCTTGTGTAGGATGCAAGCTCAGTCAATGATATGGGAAACGCCCCGAGTGCTGAACTGGAACCATTATCCGAATGCAAGCCAGTAATCACAGGATTGGGACTGGTGCCCCAACAGAAACCGTGATGATCGATATTGGGTCTTCCAAAATTGATGATGGAAGCCTGGACGCTTGCAGTTGTGGGACTAATATTTCCAACGGTGCCGGTGCTAACTGCACAGGGCTGTGGGAAACCCTGCCGGGCCAGGAAAGGATAAGCGTCGTTGTGAGAGGGGTTGATCCCCCAAACAGCACCACCTAAACCCAGAAATCCCCATCCGGCACTGCTGAAAGTAGCAATATCCTTCATTTCAGCCGTAGTCTTTCCGGTTCCTCCGCCATTGCCCGTTTGACCGGAACTCGTAGTATCCCAAAAGCTGTTGTTCACAGAAGAATCGAAATTGATACCGACCAAGCCACCGAGATTGCTACCAGTGCCGGTAACCAATCCTTTGCTATAAGATCTGGCAACATTGGAACTTGTATTATTGCCCACCAAACCACCCACTCCGTTTTCTCCGCTCACATCGCCCCAAGCGTAGCAATCCTCAATAGATGATGAGCTTTCATTGTAACCTACCAAACCACCAGTACTCCAGTGGTGTCCGGACACACTGCTTGAACTGAAGCACCCGCTTATTGTGCTGGCCATGTTGTCACCAACCAATCCTCCGGTTATTTCATAAGCGCCACCAACAGTTCCGCTACTGGAACAATTACTGATTGTACCTGATTCTATGAAACCTACTAAAGCTCCAACACTGCTGTAGCCCGAAATTAATCCGCTACCTGTACAGTTACTTATGCTTATATTACAGCCATGACCAAGCAATGCTCCCACCCCCACAGCTCCGACGATATCAACGGCTAAAAGATTGAGATTCTTTAGGCTTGCCTCCGATGAATAGCCAATGAAGCCTTGATGATCCGAACCTCCCCGATTGATGCTAAGGCCAGAAACCGAATGGTTTTGCCCATCATAAGAGCCAGTAAAATCATAAGAAACATCTCCTATCGGCAGCCATCCTGAGTTGTCATTCCAGCTTGAAGTCGAGGCAGCATCAATATCTGCCATCTGGATATAATGGCTGCTCCACAAGCTGTCATGCTCGCTCAGATATTTTAGCTCTTCCAGCGTGCTGATCTGATATGGATCAGCAGCGGTTCCCTGCCCTGCATACGGAGTGATAAAACTCTCTTCTTCTCCGTAAGACGTTTGGACGGAAGTCGTTGCATATGCCCGCACATAATATTTTGTGAAATGCACAAGTCCGGTTATAGGCGTTGAAAAGTCTCCGAGGCTGGAGCTGGCACCAAGATCTGAATGTAGCCCGGCAATATCCGGATGTGGGCTTGTGCTCCAACAGAAACCGTAATGATTGATACCGGGGCTTCCATAATTAACAATGGAGCCATTGAGAGTGGCACCTGTTGTCAAAATATCGCTGGCCAGTCCGGTGCTAACTATGCTGGGCTGAGGGAAACCCTGCCTGGCCAGGAAAGGATAACCGTCGTTGTAGGAGGGATTGATTGCCCAAACAGTTCCGCCCATACCCAGAAATCCCCACCCGGCATTCGTGAAAGTGCTAATATCTTTCATTTGGGCAGTAGTCTTCCCGGTTCCTCCATAACTGTTTGAACATCCCGAGCTCTGAGTATCCCAAAAACAAGCATCGACATTATAGTTATATTGAAGACCTATAAAACCAGAACGGTCTGTTGCTGAGGGGGCCACTTCTCCGGTACTGTAGCAATTGTAAAAGCTGGAGATATAATAATCCAGAGCAATGCCTACAAAACCTCCCAAATTAAAATGCCCGAATACATTTCCCCGGCTGTAGCAATTGTTGAGTATGCACCCAGCCATTGCTCCGCAGAGTCCTCCGACATATTTTGAGCCATTTATACTGGCCGTACTGTAAGAACTGCTGATAGTTGAGTTGTCGGCGTAACCAAGCAAACCGCCAATTCCCACATGACCACGTGAACTACCGCTGCTGGAACAATTTGTAATAGTGCAAGAACCAAGATTTCCCACAAAACCCCCAGCATAATCATTGAAGCTGATCACTTCACAAGAACTACTTGAATTTGTAATGGATCCGCCCCGTGCCCTACCCACCAGGCCTCCTGAATCATCGTAACTTCGCACAAAACCGCTGGTGGAACAATTGCAAATCGTGGAATTTGTACTTCTACCCACCAAGCCTCCTGTACACCAATCTCCCTCAATATGGACATTCGTAAGATTGAGATTGCTGATGGTGGCTCCATCTATGTCTCCAAACATACCATGAAACTGCCCCATTGACAACAAACTGATATTGCTGACGGTATGCCCTTGCCCATTGTAGTTACCGGTAAAAGTGTAGAACGAATATTGGTCATAAATGCCGCCAATGATTTTCCAGCCTAGTCCCCAGTCTGGTTGACCGTTCCAGTTAGCCGAATCTGAAGCGTCAATATCGGCTGTTTGAATAAAATATGAGTTAAAGACATCATTATGAGTGGCAATCCAGAAGAGATTATTCAAGGTGGCAATTTGATAGGGATTTCCACTGCTTCCATTACCCGCTGCGGGCGCTGTTGCAGTCTGAGCCTGCAGCCCAAGCATTAAAAATGTAAATACGATCAGCCACAATCCCAGCTTGGATGTAGCTCCGAGGGACAGGTGTTGCTTAGTTGTTTCCATGATTTTATCCATTATTAATTATCTGTTTTAAATATTTATTACGCTTTTGGCTCAGGGCACGCATGACCTCCTGATCCTTCTCATACACTGAGATCTGGGTTATATTCAGGATATTTCCATCTTCAAAGGTCACCGTGAATCCATAGCTGTAGCTATTATCCGGCATCGCCGAGCAGATTATCTCGCTTACGTTGACTAAGGTTTTTTCCATTTTATCACTCCTGTATCTTTTTCTGTATAAGCATAGCTCGAGCCAATAAGCACAATATTTTTTGACATTAGCTATCACATTGCATAACATGATTTTGCAGCTTTTATAAACCAAGGACATTTGTCGGAAAACATCATGGTTTTTAAGGGCATTGCGATATCGCTAAACGAAATCGCAAGATCGATGCGATATCGCAAGATCGGCGTTTCGCGCTAAGAGGTCGATTATGATTTTGTTGTCAGCCAGAGTGCTTCAAATCACCTGGGTGATTAGTATGGAGTTCAAAGAATGGAGTTCAAAGAGCCTTTGCTGGTTTCGAATTATCCACTGGTTTCGGGGCTCTTTGGACTTCATATGGAACTGCTCTGCTGTTTGATTCCTTCCGTATGGAGTTCAAAGAGCCTTTGCTGGTTTTGAATTATCCAATTGTTTCGGGGCTCTTTGGACTTCATATGGAACTGCAGGGCTGTTTGATTCCAAGCCAATGCTCCTGCTGTTTGAAGTCCAAACCAGCAGTATAATTAACCGTAAACGCATAGCATATTTAGCCGGCTTGGAGTCCAAAAAGCGGTCCGAATCATGGTGCCAAAGATCAAACTTCCAGAAATATTGGGCTCTTGCGACATTTATTGTCTCGCACCAGCTGAAGCTGGTGCGACGGCCGGCTAAAGCCAGCGTTACCATTCTGTTCCGGCTTATTCAATTCTGGACAATTGGCAAGGAATAAAAACTCTTGACGTGTCTTGCGATATCGCAAAATTGTCTGCAAGACGATATCTTACCTAAAGGGGTGAATATGGATACTTTGAAAAGCTTGGAGAAGAAGCTCGAAAAAGCGGGCAAATTCGACAAATTGGCCGTTTATTGCGAAATTCTTGCCTTAAAATGTGAGAAACAGGACAAGGAAATAATTATCACCTATAAGCAGGCCCTGGCGGCATACCAGGATTACCTGGACTACGACCCTCAAGCTCCTGCGTCATTACGAGGCTACATGACTGAAGTCTTCTTCCATACTTTCAAAGCTATCCGCAATTACCTGGGTGGAAAAGATTTTGCAAAAGTGTATGAAGCCTATACCCACCTGGAACCGCAACTCTCTCCTGGCGATATCCTGGCCCAGCTTTATGCAGATCTCAGCTTTCTGTTCTGGGCTCAGAATATTTGGGATACAGCTTTGGAATATGGCTTAAAAAGTTTGAAACAGGCCGAACTATCCCTGGATCGTGATATCCTGCCCGGACGCTACTCCAATATCGGTTTTGTGTATGAATCCAAAGGAGATTATACCAATGCCGAATTGTATTATGAAAGGGGCCTGGATTATGGTTTTAGGATGAATTCGGACCGCATCCTCAGCCTGGCTCACTGTGGCTTGGGCAGAACCAGGCTCGCGGCGGGGAACCATAGAGCAGCAACCACGAATTTTCTGGAAGCTTTGAAATGCCTGAACGACGAAAAAGGCGAGGATTATTTGATTATCTGCTTTAATCTGGGAGCGGCTTATGGCAAGAGTGGAGACTATCAGGAAAGCCTGAAGTATTTCCAGATCATCAATGATAACACGGATAAACACAGCAATCCCGAAATGTACTACTCCACCTTGATGAACACAGCGAATTGCTATATGTATCTTGGCGATAACGGGCAGGCCGAACAAAACTACCTGGAGATCATTGCCAGCGATCCAGAGCACAATGATCTGCAAACTCTCAGCGGAGCCATGCTCAATCTTGCCAGGATAAAATCTCAGGAGAGCAAGCAGGCCGAGGCTTTGGAAATCTACCTGGGCAGCAAAATCCACATTGCTCAAACAGGCAATAAATATCAGGATGTGGTGGCAGATTTTGGCCTGGGTACGGTCTATGCTGAATTAGGAGAAAATGAGCGGGCGATTACCTACTTTAAAACGGCCCTGCAAAATGCACAAGAGCTGAATCTGAGCTTTGAGATCGTGTCTTCTCACCGATCTTTGTCCAGAATCTACGAATCTATAAATCAGCCTGAAAAAGCGCTAATGCACTACAAAGAGTATCATGCCTGTGAGATGGAGAGTAAAGACGCAAAAGTGAATCTCGATATGAAAAGCATCAAGAACCAATATCAGAAAAAAGACAGGGCACAGAGCATGGAAACGCTGTATGCAGACCACAGTATGATGTCCCGTGAACTTGCCGCTCTGGTGAAGACACCTTTCATCGGCACCAGCCGAGCTCTGCGAGAGGTTTTTAGCAAAGCCCTGCTCTGTGCCCAGGAAAGTGCTGCTCCAGTGCTGATTACCGGGGAATCCGGAACCGGCAAAGAGATTGTTTCCAGGATTGTGCATTATGCCTCAAGCAGAAAAATCCACCCCTATACCGCTGTGAACAGTGTGGCTTTTGCTGATTCTCTGATCGAAAGCACTTTCTTTGGCAGCGAAAAGGGATCATTCACGGGATCGACCCAGAACAAGAATGGCTATTTTGAAATCACGCAATTTGGCACTTTGTTTCTGGATGAGATCAGCGAGATGTCCCTATCCATGCAGTCCAAACTGCTGAGGGTGCTGGAAGAACACGTGATTAACCGGGTGGGCGGAACGAAGGATATCCCCATCGACTTCCGGCTGATCTCAGCTACCAATAAAGACCTTGATGATCTGTCTGCCCAGAATCTCTTTCGTTTTGATCTGCTGAACAGAATCAACACCTTGCGGATAAATATCCCTCCTTTGCGCGAACACAGCGAAGATATCCCCCTGCTGGTAAAGCATTTTATCTCTTTATATCGCCCCCAATCCGGCTCGGAATCTGTGGTGATAAGCAAGGCCGCCATGGACCTGCTGTGCAACTATCACTATCCTGGCAATGTGCGTGAACTGCGCAATATCATCCAAAGATCTGTCCTGGTGTGCAATAAGAATGTGCTGGAGCCCGAAGATATCGTAATAGGGGAACAACGTGCTGAGACAAAAGCTAATAGCGGCCCCCTGGGGGATTCCCTCAATCTTGAGGACTGGGAAAACCATCTCATCAAAAAAGCTATGCTGGCCTCCAATAATGTGCAGGCAAAAGCCGCAATAATGCTGGGAATTTCGCCATTCGCTTTGAACCGGAGATTGCGCAAAGAGTGAGACGTAGCGCAGGACGCCGTTCCTTTCGAAACGTGTGTCTTGAGGTTGAGAGGGTTTAGAGGGTTTAGAGGGTTTAGAAGGTTGAGAAGGTTGAGAGGGTTTAGAGGGTTGAGAGGGTTTAGAGGGTTGAGAGGGTTTATCGTAGTGCAGGGCGCTGCCAATGCACCCCCGCCCCAGCTTTGAACCCAAATCAGAGCCATATTCCAGACAAATCCCCTGAAAAACCGCGGCACTGCCTTGTTGTCCCGGACAAAATAGCTTTCCCGCTCTGGCACGCTCACCTTAGCAGGAGAGAGCGTTGCCTGGAAGATCGAATCTGACTATTTCCTGGAGATCTGCCTGAGCCTGTAGTCTGGTGCTGCAGGCCAGTATAATAATGCCAATGAGCAGGGCTATCTTTAAAGAACTATTAACCAGTGTCCTTAGCGAACAAATCTCCGCTGCATTGGGGGTGAGGCGCCTAAAATTGATCTGTGTCTTAGTGAGTATAGACATATAACAAATCTCCTTAATATTTAAGTGATTCAAAACCTATTTCTCTTATCTATTTATTTTATCCGCACTATCTTAGCCGGATATATCTTATTATCTATGTCCTTAGCTTGCAGGAAATATATTCCTGAGCTTACAGGCCTGCCTGAGCTATCCTTTCCATCCCATAGATAAGAATCTGAACCCGGGATGCTGGCCCTAAAAACCAATCTTCCTTTCAGATCATAGATCTTGATGGTATTGATCTTTTCTCTACAGCCTTTTTGCCCCACAGAAATTGTCAAAGCATCTTTAAAAGGATTGGGGTAACAATCCAATCTGAGATCTGCTGCCGGGATTAAATCGTCTTCTATACTGGTATAACTTTCAGTGAGGATCTTGACATAGCTGGGTACATCATAACCGGGATAGGTGAATGCCCATACGACAAACTCATTAAATCCATCCTGATTCATATCTCCTACTTCGTAGCATTGAAAATAACCGTTAGTTTCGCTATAATCAGACATACAATAATCCAAGCTCAAATCCAAAGTAGGGCCTGTTTGTTCTAATATGCACATACATTCATAGTTATCTGATGTAACCGGGATATACAATGACCAAAACAGTAAGTCAGAGTATTGATCATCAGTTAGATCGCAATATGATCGCAGCGAGAAACCATCTGACAATTGAAAATCCGCTTCATAAGATATTAGTGCATTCCACTCGCCTTGTCCGTATAGAACCTTTAGCCTTTGCATCTCCGCAGAACTATGATGGATTACTATATCGTCAAATCCGTCTCCGTTTAAGTCACCATTGGCGATTACCTTTATAATACCACTACCACTGGCAGTGCTTGCTACGTGGGCATCATATACAGGTATATTGCTCAAATTGATGCCACCAGCATATATCTTTAATTCAAAATCAAGCTCTTGATTTGTTCCGGAATCAATAAATCTTGAACTGCACAGGATAATATCATCATAACCATCTGCATTGATATCTCCGGATTCCATCTGCCAGCCAAGATGCTCATAAATCTGGCTTCCTCTGATCTGCAAAGCCGGAGTTGTGGAAAACGGCATTCCCCCCAAAAAAACATACACGTTTCCCCACTGTTCCCATTGTGGTCCTTCGGCATATACCAGGAGATCGTTAATTCCGTCTCCGTTCACATCGCAGTGGGTTATCAGGTTTTGGCCAAAGTACAAATCCCAGCTCTGTGTATCTCCAAAAGGTTCCCCGTCGATAAAGACATCTGGCTGCTCAGAGAGGGTTTCCCCTCCCCAATAAATGGCGATCGCTCCCTGATGAATGAGCCCATAATACTTGATTCCAACCACCAGATCATCGATTCCATCCCCGTTCAGATCACCGGCATAGGCGATGCTTCTCCCAAATCCTCCTCCCATATAAGCTGGGACAGGGAGGATCTGATCTGGTACTGCGTTGCTATCCGGAATACTGTGATAGATGTGTATCGCCGTGTTGGGATCATCATCCCCCCAATAGCCAAATACCAGATCTGGCCTGCCATCTCCATTGATATCACCGCCGGTGTCCGCAATACTGGCCCAGGAAACGTTGCCTGGAAGATCGAATCTGACTATTTCCTGGAGATCTGCCTGAGCCTGTAGTCTGGTGCTGCAGGCCAGGGTAATAATGCCAATGAGCAGGGCAATCTTTAAAGAACTATTAACCAGTGTCCTTAGCGGACAAATCTCCGCTGTATTGGGGGTGAGGCCCCTAAAATTGATCTGTGTCTTAGTGAGTATAGACATATAACAAATCTCCTTAATATTTTAGCAATACATTGTTAGGTCTCAGGTCTTGGTGCAAGCCCCAACTCAATGCTGCACACATTTTTTAAGTATATTTAACGATTTAAATTATTATCAATCTATCTAAGGTCAAACGATCCTAATATATTGTATTTTTATATCCTCATACCTGTCAAGGACTTTTTTGGAAAAGCTTTCTTTTTGCTCCAAAGCAAAGCCCATCTCAAGCTCAAACTCTACGCTAAACCAATGGAATGTGATCCTGCCAAACATTCTGTAAATATAATCCTCAGTGCAGCCAAATCTCTTTACTTTGCATAATTTCAGCTATGATCAGCAGAATTTACGAGTCAAAAGGGGTGCAGGACAGAGCATTTTCGGCTGAAATCTTCGATATATTTCCACAATTCTATAGAGAGGAAACCGCTTCAGCATAGTTTTTTGTTGACATCTTTGGCATAGCTGAACTTATGGCATATATAGGTGGAATAGTATAGCAAGATGGAAATTATCAAAACACAGTCCCTGATCAAGGATTACCTGCTGGGTAAAGTCAAGGTTCGCGCTTTGGCGGGAATAGAGCTCAGCATTATAAACGGTGAATTTGTGGCCATTATGGGCCCTTCCGGATCGGGTAAAAGCACGCTAATGCACATCATTGGCTGTCTGGATAGCCCCAGTGCAGGGGAGTATTATCTGGATGGCGATCTGGTAAGCAAACTGCCAAAATCAGCTCTGGCGGGCATCCGCAATCGCAAAATTGGCTTTGTTTTTCAGTCCTTTAACCTGCTGCCGCATCTCAACGTGCTCAAAAACGTGGAACTGCCGCTGATGTATTCCGGACTGTCTGCGCGTAAACGCGGGGAAAAAGCCAGCCAGATTTTGGATAGCGTGGGGCTCTCGGACCGCCTCAAGCACAAGCCCAATGAGCTTTCTGGAGGTCAGAGGCAGCGGGTGGCCATCGCCCGGGCGATAGTGAATGATCCCTCCATTCTTTTGGCGGATGAGCCTACCGGCAATCTGGATTCTGGAGCCGGTGGCGACATCCTGGAAATCTTTAATAAGCTGCACAAAGCTGGTAACACGGTGATCATGGTAACTCACGATCGCGCTGTGGCAGAACGGGCCGATCGCATCATCGAAATCCGTGATGGAATGATCCACAATGGCGATCTCGCTAACTGAATCCCTGCAGATCGGGGTGAACGACATTCTGATGCGCAAGGTGCGCAGCCTGATCACCATATTTGGTATAGTCCTGGGCGTGATGTGCATTATGGTGGTCCTGGCCATCATCGCCGGCATGAATAAATCCACAATGGCCTGGATGCAGGAGCGGGGCGGCACGAATAAAGTGGAAATAGAGCGCAATTGGGATTACGATTTTCGGGGGGGTGGATATGCCAGCCTCACTTTGGCAGAGCTGAATCAGGTGCGCGGGCAGATTCCAGAGGCGCTGGCTGTAGGCCCCGTTATCAATTCCTGGGGCGCTTCTTTGCAATACAAGGGTTTCAGCTATAGCGGCCAGGTGCTGGGCGTGCTCCCAGGGCATCAGAGAATGGAAAGCTGGTATCCAGGAAAGGGTAGATTCTTTAGTGACATCGAAGTGCGGGAAAATTCCAACGTTATCGTCCTGGGTGCCACAGTGGCAAAGGAGCTCTTCAAGACAGAAGACCCCCTGGGGCAGAGTGTGATGCTCTCAGATCAGATGCTCACCGTGATAGGCATTATGCAAGAAAAGATTTGGGAGAGTCCCGGAGGCGGAAGCTTTGGTGGAAATGCCTTGGAATATATGAACCGCCAGTCCTTTGTGCCGATCTCCACGATGATGAACAAGATCGAGGCCAGCAGCCTCATCCAGTCCGTCCAGATCCTGGCCAAAAGCCCGGAAGATGCCCTGATGCTGCAAGAAAAGCTAAAGCTAATCCTCTTGCACATCAAAAAAGGGAAAGCTGTATTCAGGGTATCATCTGCTCAAGAGACCATCCAGCAAATGCAACAAAACAGTAAAATCTTTAGCATGATCTTTATCATGATCGGCATGATCTCCCTGCTGGTGGGCGGGATCGTGATCATGAATATCATGCTGGCCTCCATCAAAGAACGCACCCGGGAGATCGGAGTGCGTCTGGCTATTGGTGCGCGCCGCACGGATATCTTTGTGCAATTTATGGTGCAAACCGTTTTGATCACCGGTCTGGGCGGTGTATTTGGCATTATCCTGGGCTATTTGATCCTGGATCTGGTAAGTGGATATCTGGGCATGCCTATGCTGGCCGGGCCGCAGATGATCCTGGTCTCACTTTTAGTTTCGGTGGGTGTGGGGCTGATCTTTGGCATCGCTCCTGCAGTGAAAGCCAGTAACCTCGATCCGGTGATGGCTCTAAGGGATGAATGACATGGGAAAAAGAAAAACAACTCTCTCTGCTAAGATCAGAAAAGATAAAAGTCCTCTCATCAGGGACATTACGCTCTATTTTTACAAAATCTGGTTGCATCTTCGCATCCCGAAACGCCGAAAAGCTATCTTCAACAAGGCCTATGAATTCATGAAACTCTGGATTGGTCGGGTGATCAAAGAGCGCGTGCCGCGTTCGGCTGGTAGCCTGGCTTATGTCACCATTTTGGGCTTTATCCCCTTCCTCACCTTCATCGTGATGCTGGCACCGGATTTGCCCTTTTTGAACCTCAAGGAAAAGATCGGGGCGGTGGTGGCGGAAAACTTCATTCCCGGCTCGGCTGATGCCGTGATGGGGATGATCAATGAGATGATCTCTCGCAGGATGAGCCTGAATATCATGGTCTTCATCATCCTGCTGGTCTCATCTTATGCCCTGTTTGAGAATATCCGTAATACTTTTGACCACATCCTGATCACCCATGCGCCGGAGCGCAAGGATATTTTATCACAATTTGTGAAGTTCTTTGGCACGATCGTCTTTGGGCTCTTGATCCTGGTGCTGCTCTTTTCCAGTAGCTCGCTGCCGATCATCTCGCGTCTGCTGAAGCTGAGAATCTTCACCTGGCTGATGTATATCGTGCCTTTCATACTGCAGTTTTTGGCTCTTTTCTTCTTGTATATGCTGATGCCATCTATCAAAGTAAAGCGCAAGAGCCTCATCAAGGGTGCCTTCTGGACTACAGTGATCTGGGTTCTGGTGAAAAGTGGCTTTGACTATTACATCTACAATCTCACCAGTTTTCAGGCCGTGTATGGCGTGATCGCCGCACTGCCGATCTTCCTGTTTTGGATCTATGTAAATTGGATCATCATCCTGGCTGGCATAGTCCTGGTAAGCGTGATCGACAAAGGAATCAGAGAAGAAGTGATCCAAACGCAGCCTCAGAAAGTGGTGCGCCTTACCCTGGAAATGTACAGCGACAGCAAGCTGAATCAACGCCTCGAAAAGTTTATTAGTAAAAATGATATAAAGGATTTAGTCGATCAAATCGAGATCGACGAGGACAAGCAATGAAAAAATTCGCCTTGATCAGTGTATCTGACAAATCAGGGATCGAGACTCTGGCTATGGAGCTGGAGAATCTCGGCTACACCATACTCTCTACAGCAAATACTGCCAAGCACTTGCGCCAGTTTTGCTCCAGCCTCGTAGAGGTAAGTGATTATACCGGTTTTCCGGAGATTCTGGGAGGGCGGGTGAAGACTCTGCATCCCAAGATTCACGGTGGGATTTTGGCAGACCGCAGCAAGGATTCCCATCTTTCCTGCCTGCAAGAACATGAGATAGACCAGATCGATATCGTGGTGGTAAATCTGTATCCCTTTGCCCAGGTGCGCATGAAAGAAGGCAGCAGCCACGAAGAGATCATCGAAAACATCGATATCGGCGGGCCCTGCCTGATCCGCGCTGCAGCCAAGAACTACCGCAATGTCACGGTTTTGACCGATCCGCGGGACTATCTGCCCACCCTGGAACACCTCAAACAAGATAGCGTGCTTCCCGAAAGCTGGAGTAGCTATCTGGCTCATAAAGCTTTTGCTCTGGTCTGTAACTACGATGCCGTCATCGCAGATTATCTGGAAGATTTCCGTTGTGAGAGCCTGCCCGAGACCCAGATGCCTCTCTTCATTGATATCACGGCAAATCTGGAAAAGACTCTGCGTTATGGTGAAAACCCCCATCAAAAAGCCGCTTTTTATACCAATCGCCCCGAGGGCTGGAACATCCTGCATGGCAAGGAGCTCTCTTTCAATAACATCATGGATATCGATTCCTCGATAAGGGCCATCCGACTCTACAGCGAACCCACCGTGATCATCATCAAACACTGCAACCCCTGCGGGATAGGCAGCGCAGAGAATCTCTGGGAAGCCTACCGCAGAGCTTTTGCCACAGATACCATGGCACCCTTTGGGGGCATCGTGGTGGTAAACCGCAAGCTGGATTTGAAGACTGCTGTGATGATTAACCGCATCTTTACCGAGATCATCATTGCTCCAGACTATGAAGATGGAGTTTTGGACATCCTGCGCAAGAAGAAGAGCCGCCGCCTGATCACTTATAAACCGAGTTTTTTGAGCAAAGCTTCCAATCCTCTGGAGATAAAAACCATGTTTTGGGGCTATCTGGCTCAGGAGTGGGACAATGTGGACGAAGATATCGCCAATTGGCAGGTCGTGACCCACAAACAACCCTCCAAAGAAGAATTTGCCGCCATGCTCTACGGCTGGAAAGCGGTATCTATGCTGAAATCAAACGCCATCGCTCTGGCCTACCCGAATCAGATAGTAGGCATGGGCATCGGCCAGACCAGCAGGATCGATAGCACCTCGATCGCGATCTGGAAAGCAGGAAAGTACAAGCATGACCTGAAGAAGGCTGTCTGCGCTTCAGATGGCTTTTTCCCCTATCGGGACAGCATCGATGAACTGTATCAAGCCGGTATCAAAGCCGTGATCCAACCCGGTGGCTCCAAAGGCGATGCCGAGTGCATTCAGGCCTGTGATGAACTGGACATGACCATGGTTTTTACCGGATTCCGGCACTTTAGACACTAAAATGTTTGACAAAATGCGCCCTGTAGAAAGATTGACCTTTGCGTCTCAGGAGATGTGTCCGAGCTGGCTGAAGGAGCACGATTGGAAATCGTGTGAACGTGTGAGCGTTCCTAGGGTTCGAATCCCTACATCTCCGCCATTTTTCTATTCAGGTTCAGGGCTATCACTTTTCCCCCTATACCTATTATCAAAGCAGCATAAATCCTGCTTTCACAAAGACTTTTACGCGTTATATATTTTACAAAGGAGGCTCTTATGAGCACCAAGAAAATCATTTTAATCGTAGCTATTGTATTCATTATACTGGTGGGGCTGTCATATTGGTCCGGCCGGCAGATGAGTAAATTTGCCTTTAATGCGCCCGCTTCCACTGTGATCAGTGCAGATAGTTGGCTAAACCTTAATCCCAGCGCTTATATTCCAGAATACAACGAAGTGCTGCCGCTGAATCTCTTTGGCAAAGGAGGCACAAACAGTATGCAAAACCTCTGTGCCAAGATCCTTAAAGCCAAGGACGACAGCCGCATCAGCGGACTTTTGATCCAGCCCCTGGGAACTCAGATCTCTCTGGCCACGCTGCATGAGCTGGGATTGGCTATCCAGGAATTCAAAGGCAGCGGCAAGCCCGTGATCGCCTTTGGGGACATGATGGGGAATTCAGATTATCTCTTGGCCAGTTTTGCCGATGAAATCTATATGGAACCCTCTGCCTCTGCAGGTTTGATGCTCAGCGGCACTTCTGCCAACATCATGTTTTACAAAGAGATGTTTGACAAGCTGGGAGTCAAGATGCACATCATTCAAGCCGGAGAATTCAAAGGAGCAGGCGAGCCTTACAGCCAGACCTCGCTCTCTGAAGGCACCCGGCGCAATATCGAAGAGATGCTTTCAGACCGCTATAATCTGATTTTGGCGGGCCTGGCAGAGCGGCGTAAACTCACCCTGGATGATGTGAAAGCAGTGTATGACACCCGCGAGAACTTCATCTTACATGCTGGTGAGGCCCTGGAAATGCGCCTCATCGATCACAGCACAGCCCGCAGCCAAATGTTTGCCGAACGCCTGATTGACCCGCAAAAGATCATAAACATCAGCTCTTATGCGCCGCGCACACAAGCTCCCCGTGGGCAGAAGGTTGCGGTGATGTATCTTGGCGGGCAGATCATGCCCTCTTCCGGATCTTTCAATCAAGCCCAGATCAGCTATGACAAAGTGCAAAAAATAGTGCAGGAGATTCAGGACGACAAAGACGTGAAAGCCGTGGTGCTCCGCATAGATAGCCCCGGCGGCAGCGCTCTGGAGAGTGAACTGATCTATCAGGAATTGCTCAAGCTGAAAAGCAGCAAACCGCTGGTAGTCTCGATGGGTGGAGTAGCCGCCTCGGGAGGATATTACATCTCCTGCGCCAGCGACCAGATCATTGCTGATTCCGGCTGTTTGACCGGATCAATCGGCGTGATCATGATGCTGCCAGAGGCCACGGGCTTGGGACGCAAGCTGGGCCTGAGATCACAGACCATCAAGTTTGGCAAATTTGCCGGTGCGATCAACCCTCTGGAGCCCTATTCTGCCGAACTGCTGAGCTCGCTAAAACGCAATTCCGAAGGAACTTACAACGAATTTAAAGCCCGCGTGATGAACGCCCGCAAGATCAGCCCGGATAAGATCAACAGCATTGCCGAAGGCAGGATCTTTAGCGCAGAAGACGCTCTGGCTCTGGGCTTGGTGGATGAAATTGGCTCGCTGGATTTTGCCATCGCCACAGCCGCCGAGAAGGCCGGGATCACAGATTACAGGGTGGAAAACTTCCCCCACAAACTCAGCTTTTTTGAAGCCATGAAAGATGCCGATTTCTTCAATATGCAGATCTCCAGCCTCTTCAAAACGCAGTGGTGGAATATCGACAAACAGATCACCGAACAGCTTGAAATGATTGAGCCTTACAAATGGCAATACCTGATGCCGGTAGTGGTAGATTGATATGCGCAAAACCACAGTAAATACAGAAATCATAGTCAACGTGCACCCCTTGGAAAAGCGGGTGGCCATCCTGGAGGATAACCGGCTGGTCGAGCTCTTTGTAGAGCGCAAAGACCACCAAAATCCTGTGGGGAACATCTACAAGGGAACCGTGAAAGACGTGCTTCCCGGCATGGGCGCAGCCTTTATAGAAATAGGGCTGGAACGCACTGCCTTTTTGCATTATAGCGATATCGTGCTGGACTTTTTGGATATCTATGAGGACGCCAAACCCCGCAAACGGGTGAATCCTTCGGATAGCTCACAGATCGGCAAATTGCTCAAACCAGGCCAGGAAATCGTGGTGCAGGTGCACAAAGGGCCCATCGGCTCCAAAGGTGCCCGCCTCACCGGACAAATCTCCGTTCCCGGCAAATACCTGGTGCTCTTCCCCAATAAAAACAAGATCGCCATCTCCCGCAAGATCTATAACCAGAACGAACGAGGCCGCATCCGTAATATCCTCACAGAAATAAAAGATCCCGCCTACGGGCTCATCGTGCGCACAGAATCCGAGGGTGCCGATGAAGACGATATCCGCAACGAATACAAGGCTCTGGCCAAGACCTGGCGCTTGATCGAAAAACAGTTGCTCTACGCCAAAGCGCCCATCTGCGTCTTTGAAGAAAACGCTCTGGAAAACTACCTCATCCGCGATCTCTTCAACGAATATGTGGACCGCCTGGTGATAGACGATAAAGACTTTTACAAAAGCATAATCGGCCAATTGGAAGACATCTCCACAGATTTGATTCCCTCGGTGGAGCTGTACAAAGAAGCTTCCCCCATCTTTGATGCCTGGTCTATCGAGAAAAAGATCGAGACCATCTTCCACTCCCGCATCTATTTGCCCTCTGGAGGCAATATCAAGATCGAACAGACCGAGGCCCTGGTGGCCATTGATATCAATACCGGAAGCTTCACCGGCAAAAGCCATTACGAAGAAACTGTGCTCAAGACCAATCTCGAAGCAGCCGCGGAATCTGCCCGTCAGATTCGTCTGCGGGATCTCTCCGGGGTGATCGTGATCGACTTCATAGATATGTCCGACGACAAAGCCAAAGCCGAAGTTCTGGACATCCTGCGCAAAGGGCTCAAACGAGACCGCGCCAAAAACAAAGTCTATCCCTTCACCGATCTGGGTATGGTGGAAGTTACCCGCAAACGCATGCGCGCCACCATCATGGCAAACTTTTCCGAGCCCTGCCCCTTCTGCAATGGCAGCGGCCGCATCGTGAGCAAAGACGCCGTGATCATGCGGATTTACCGCTGGCTGGTGCGCAGTGAATACTTTATCAAAAACAAACACCTGCGCATTATAGTGCACCCAGAGCTGCTCAGTCATATCAAAACCCATAATGAAGAATTTATCAGCTATCGGGATCAGATTGAATTTGGCGAGGATAGCACCGTCAGGGTGGATCAATTCAAGGTTATTGGCCTGCCTGGGATGGAGGATCTGACCTCAAAATATTCGTAACGCTGGATTTATCCGGCCGTAACGCTGTCTTCAGACGGTGCGTGCAGTGCCGCTTTACCGTTAATTACCAAACAATTAAGCCCGGTCGTTTGATCGGGCTTAATTTACTTTGGTCACTTTCAAATCGAGTAAATATGCTACAGTATTGAAGATAGGGGGGCAAATTCCTATCATCACAGCAAGCAGAGCTCGCTCTCGAAACCAGCTTCGCTGCTCAATCGGATTTGATATTTATGGGCAGACTAAAACAGAATTTTGCGCCGTGTCCCGCTTCACTTTCCACCCAGATATCGCCGCCATGGGCGCTAATGATGTTTTTGGCGATAGAGAGCCCCAAACCCACGGATTTTTGCCGACCTTCATTGTTGGACAGACGTTTGAAAGGCTCAAAGATCACACTCTGATCTTCTTTGGCTATTCCGGGGCCTTCATCCTGCACATAGAAATGGAAGCAAGCATCATGCAGAATGGACCTGCAGGTGATGGTGCTGCCATCGGGACTGTATTTGACCGAGTTGTTGATCAGATTATTTATCACTTGGCGGATTTTAACGTGATCGATCTCAGCTAATACCGGGGCATCCAATCCCAGATACAGAATCTTGATTTCATGCGCTTTGGCCAGGATCTTATTTACGTTCACGATTTCTTCAAATAGTTGATTTAAATCTACTTTTTGAGTATTGAGTACCACGGTGCCGCTTTGCATGGAGGAAACATCCAAAATGCCATCCACCAGGCGTTGCATGAAGATCGCGGTGGAATGTATGATCTTTGCGACTTCCAGAGTGTCGGTATTCGTACTGGTTTTGAATTCTGCGATGAGATATTCACTAAAACTTCTGATAATGCCAATGGGATTACGAAGGTCGTGTGCTGCCATACCCACAAAACGGTTACGGATTTCCACCAGTTTATTCAGTCCGGCATTCGCTTTGGCCAGCTCCCGCTGCATATTGGTGAGGTCGTTATTGAGCTGAGACATTTCGTTGAAGTAGTAACTACTAATCTCTTTGGGAATCTCCAATTGCTCTTGGGGGTCTGTTTCTTCGAGGTGGATAGTGTAATCCTCGCCAATCTGCAAGCCAGCTTTCTCCAATCCATCCAGGATAAGCTCTTTCAGCTTTTGCACTTCAGTGCCGGTGATTACGATGGAAGAGTGTTTCATGCTGGTCTTTGGATTAGATTACGGGCTACAGAATTGGCTAATGAAGCATCGGCAGCGTAGGCATCGGCACCGATCTTTTGCCACAAACTATCATCGGCAAGGAAAGGATATCCTCCCACCATGATTTTGGTTTTGGAAGCGAGCGCATCAGATTTGATCAGGTTGATCAAGCTTTCTGCTTTGTGCAGATTCAGGGGGAAGGTTACCGAGATCGCCAACAGGTCAGCCTTTTTTTCGAGGATGGTCTCCAGGATGCCTTCATCGGGCATATTGGCACCCAAAAAAGTGGTATTCCAACCGTCTATTTCCATTATATCAGTTACCATTCTGAGTCCGATCTCATGTAGTTCACCGCTCACACAGGCAGAGATCATGC
>Ga0172377_10000911_pt1 | contig 29058 bp, 25 predicted proteins | sample Pumphouse3metaG_FD_119749 | JGI IMG/M metagenome (GOLD analysis project Ga0172377, IMG submission 119749) | Leachate microbial communities from a municipal landfill in Southern Ontario, Canada - Pumphouse #3 metaG | ecosystem: Engineered > Solid waste > Landfill > Unclassified | place: Canada... | reverse complement strand
TACCGGATGCTCGAACGATAGATTCGTCATAAGAGTAGGCTCGATGTACAGATAGTCTTTGTCTTTGTGTCCTCCGTAGACGACATTCTCAGGTGTGATAAGGGAAGAGACTCTGTCGAAATGACGCTCGTTGATCATCCTGCCGTAATTAGGGCTTTGGGAGGCATCGGGGCCATAGAAAGAGATGATTGTTTTTTTCATCGCTTCAATGAAGGCTGCCTTTACATCCTTGTGTGCGAGTACATAGTCAGGGGCGACGCAAGTCTGGCCGGAATTGAGAAACTTGCCCCAGGCTATTCTTCTTGCGGTCAATTCCAGATCAACGTCTTTGTCCACAATGCAAGGGCTTTTTCCTCCCATTTCAAGCACGGAGGGAGCGAGTTGCTCGGCGGCTGCGCGTGCGATGATTTTGCCGACTTTTGAGCCGCCGGTGTAGAAGAAGAAGTCGAAATTCTCTTTTATCAGTGCCGATGTCTCATCAACTCCTCCTTGAACGACGGCACAGTACTCCTTCGGGAAGCATTCGGAAATGATCAAATCAAGAATCTCCGCAGTGTGCGGTGCGGATTCTGAAGGTTTTAGCACGCAGCAATTACCGGCTGCAAGCGCGCCTATGAGCGGAATAAGCGAAAGCTGGAACGGATAATTCCATGCGCTTATCACAAGAGCGGTTCCGTAAGGCTCGGAAATCACATAACTTCGTCCTTTGAAGAATGTCATCGGGGTGGCCGTCCTTTCGGGGCGAGACCATTTCCTGAGATTTCTGACGGCAAGTCGGATCTCGTCCAGCGTGCCCATAGTCTCGCAGGCATAGGTCTCGAAAGCGCATTTGCGCAGGTCCAGATAAAGAGCCTCGTTGATGCGGGAGTCATTTCTTATTATTGCGTTTTCGAGCTTTCTCAATGCGGCTATTCTGAAATCACAGTTCAGAGTGCCGCCGGTTCTGAAGAAATCCTTCTGAGCCGAAATTAGTCGTTGGTAATCGTTTTGCATAGAAATCTATTCTTCGTCTTCTTCGTTGCCGTCATAATCCATATTGTCCCACATCGCGTCCATTTCCCTTCTGTCTTTTTTTGTGGGGCGTCCGCTGCCGCGCTCCCGTTTCAGGAAGAATGTCTCTGCCGGGGCTTTCATCTTGTCCAGTTCTTCCTGAGGGGTCAGGTTCTCGGCGTAGTCGGGTACGAGTTTGGCTCCCAAGCGGCTTTCCGTCAGCTTGAGAATGCGATATCTGAACATAACGGCGCCTTTCCTGATAGAGATTACTTCGCCAGGACTCACCATTTTGGAGGGTTTGGCGTTTACATCCTCGATTTTGACTTTGTTGCCTTTGCATGCGTCCGTGGCCTCGCTTCTGGTCTTGAACACTCTTATAGCCCAAAGATACTTGTCTATACGAACAACATCTGCCATATCAATATATAAATAAAGGTTATAGGTTTTTAATGTCTATGTTCGCCGCAGTGGCAGTGGTCATCGCATTCTTCGCCGCAGTGGCAGTGGTCCTCTCCTTCGGGATGAAGCCTCTCATGCAGCTCTCTGTCCAGTTCCTCATCATCCTCCTCCTCCAGAGCGTCGTAATCCTCACCGTCAAGATGAGCCTTGGCATCAGGATTGATGTAAGGATCAGGGTCCGAGCGCTTCTCAATAGTAGCCTCCAGCAGCAATGTGCTCCTGTCTCTCGGCACTAAGAAAAAGTCAGCTATGTCGTTTGGAATCAGAATTGTCTCTCCTGTTTTCAGCACGAAATTCTCCATCTTCTCGCCTCCTTCCTCAGATTCGGACGGAATCTGAATCGAAGCCTCTCCCTCAAGACAAATATAAATGATGAAACTGTTGAATTTCTCCGCATATATGTGCAGAGCGTCGCTCAAATGAAGCTCGGTGATTTTGAATTGCGGACAAGACACAATCTCCGTCGCTATTTTGTGAAGTTTGTCTTGGCCCTGTCCCGCTTGGCGCAGATCCGAATCAGGCCACAAGGCGCCTTTTATGAACTGGCCTTCAGGCTTGAACTCATTGAAATCCAGGAAGTCCAGGGCCTCGTCCGCCGTCAGTTTCTCATCACTGTCATTCTCGGTCGGTTTCCCCCAGTTGTATAATTTGAAATCCAAATCGGAAGACTCCGCCACCTCGGCGATGACAAGACCGTCGCAAGCGCAGTGAACGACCCCCGGATTAATCAGAAAAGCATCTCCTTTCTTAGGGTGAATCACATTGAGAACTTCGATGATGGTCCCATCAAGGCATCTTCTGTAGAATTCCTGAGCCGAAATTGTCCTTTTGAATCCAACGCAGACCGAAGCCCCCGGTTCAGCATCCTGAATGTACCACATCTTGGTCTTGCCCAAGGCATCGTACCTCTCTTCCGCAGTCCGGTCGTCAGGATGTGCGAGCACCGGCGTCCTTCCTCTGACGTCAAGCAGTTTGACAAGAAGGGGGAACTGTCTGCCGTAGTATTCGAAGACGTTGTCTCCCACCACTCTTTCCATATACGTCTCCATAAATTCGCTCAGGGTGTTCCCGGCAAGCCAGCCGTGAGCGATTAGCGAATCTCTAAATCCCATATCAGCTATTTCCCAACTTTCGCCCACCTTGTCTTTCTCGCTCAGATGAACCTCGTCTCCTTTCTCGTTGTTCTCCACAAAATCCTTTCTGAACTCTTTGATTAGAGCGCTGCCGCCCCAAGACACTTTCTCGGCGATGGGGATGAATTTAACGGGATATAATTTCTTTGCTGTTTCTTCCATAAATTGTCGTGTGTATATATGGTTACAAAAATAGCAAAAAAATGGCGGTGACCAAAAGGGAATTTGATCACCGTCGTCACATATCGCACCATTGAAGATGGGCGCGACAGATTAACAAGTCCGTTTTAAGACTATTTCTTGAAAAACCTGTTGTACAAACCTTGGAAACCAGCACCGTGACGCGCCTCATCTTTAGCCATTTCGTGGACTGTGTCGTGGATGGCGTCATAGCCAAGTTCTTTCGCCCTTTTGGCGATTGCGAGTTTGCCTTCGCATGCGCCGGCCTCAGCCTCGATTCTTTTCTCGAGATTTGTCTTCGTGTCCCAAACCACCTCACCGAGAAGTTCGGCGAATTTGGATGCGTGCTCTGCCTCTTCCATAGCATATCTCTTGAATGCCTCGGCAACCTCAGGATAGCCTTCCCTGTCTGCCTGACGGCTCATCGCCATGTACATTCCAACCTCAGAACATTCTCCGGCAAAATGGTCTTTCAATCCTTGAAGTACCTCAGGGTCACACCCTTTTGCGACTCCTATGACGTGCTCGCAAGCCCAAGACTTTTTGCCGTCGTCTTTGATTTCAACGAATTTGTCCGATTTAGCATGACATACAGGGCATTCCGCGGGAGGATTCTCACCTTCATAAACGTAGCCGCAGACTAAACATCTGAATCTCTTTTTCATTTTTTTATTATTTTGAACTGTTCTAAATTGTAAATGCAAATATAGCATTTTTTTTCGATTATTGAGTGATAATAGAATTATTTTTTAGCTTATGCTGTAGTTTGGCACAATGAATCGTTATATTTGCGTCAAATCATTAGAATTATGGAACCTTTTCTCAGACAAGTAGTCAATCATTATTTCCCGCAGGAGGGCCTGAGCGGGAAGTGCTTCATCTTCCCGAACAGAAGGTCGCTGGTGTTCTTCAAGAAGTACCTCTCCGATCGTGTGGCATCGGAAGGCCGTGAGGGAAAGCCGATTGTGGCTCCGGAGATGTTGACTATGAATGATTTTTTCTTCAAGGTGGCGGGATCCCGGGCGACTGACAGAGTGACGCTTCTTCTGGAACTGTATGACTGTTACAAAAAGTTGTCTCTGAAGCCGGAGACGCTGGATGACTTTATATTTTGGGGAGACGTTATCCTTGCCGATTTTGACGACACCGACAAGTATATGGCGGACCCGAAACAGCTCTTCACCAACATAGCTGATTTGAAGGCGATCCAAGACTCCTTTTCTTATCTGAGCGAGAATCAGAGAAAGGCTATAGAAGCCTTCGTGAGCCATTTCCGCGCCGGAGGGCAACTCACCGTCAATCCTTTTTCCGACTCTCCTAACGCCAAGGAAAAATTCTTGCAGGTCTGGGACATTCTCTATCCCCTGTACACCTCTTTGAACGAGCGCTTGAGTAGCAAGGATATGGCTTACGAAGGGATGGTCTACCGTGCTCTCGCAAAGCGACTCGGAGAAGAATCGGCAAGCGACGTCCTGTCTGAGAGGTTTTCCGAGACTTCGAATTTCGTGTTCGTTGGGCTGAACGCATTGAACGAATGTGAGAAAACGGTTATGAGGAAGATGTGGGATGCCGGTATGGCGGAATTCTGCTGGGACTACTCGTCCAAGCTGATCCGTCATCATGACAACAGGTCGTCCGTGTTTATGGAAAAGAACCTTCTGGATTTCCCTCAGGCTTTTGCATTGGACGATGACCCTGACCATATTCCTGAAATAAAGGTAATAAGCGTACCTTCTTCTGTCGGGCAGGCCAAGGTTGTGCCTTCGATCTTAAGAGAAATAGCCTCGGAGCGCGCCTTCGGAGACCTTTCAATGGTTGGAAAACTGGATGTGCCGGACTGCGACTGCGCGATAGTGCTACCGGACGAAAATCTTCTGAGTTCCGTGCTCAATTCCATTCCGACTGAGATTGATTCCGTCAATGTGACGATGGGTTATCCGATGTCCGGCAGTTTACTCTATTCTTTGATGTCCGCCTTGTCAGCGATGCAGATCCATCTGCGCAAAAGAAAAGACGAATGGCTCTATTACTACAAGCAAGTGTGGACGGTTTTCTCGAACGGGATTTTCGTCAAGGCGATGGGGGAGGATGGAGCAAAGGTAATTGAGAGAATCAAGACGGCCGCCGCTTATTACGTTGCTCAGGAGGATTTCTCCGATGATTCATTTTTCAGGACCGTGTTCAGGCCTGTGGTGACGGACCCTCATTCAGCCGATTCAGGGCAGATTGTCCGGCTGTCGGACTATCTGCTTGAGGTGGTCAGCGCTGTGGCGTTTCGTCTGAAAGATGATCCGGAAATGGCCCCCGAAATGAGTTTTGCAAAGAAATACTACACTGCTGTGAACAGGCTCAAGGGGGTAGGGCTTTCCATTAGGCCGGCAACATATTTCCGCCTGCTTCAGCAGCTTATAGGCAATCTTTCAGTCCCGTTCAAAGGCGAGCCTCTCAAGGGTCTTCAGATTATGGGTCCTTTGGAGACGAGAGCTCTGGATTTCACTAACTTGCTCATCCTTTCTTTTAACGAAGGAGTGTTCCCGCGCAAAAGCATTAGTTCCTCATTCGTGCCTGCCGAGTTGCGCTCCGCTTTCGGACTTCCTACTTACGAGAACCAGGACATCGTCTGGGCCTATTATTTCTACAGGATGATTCAGCGGGCGGAAAAAGTGTGGCTGCTGTACGATTCAAGGACCGAGGGCTTGCAGTCAGGTGAGGAGAGCCGTTACCTCAAGCAATTGGAAATGGGGTTTGACGTCAGGTTGGACAGAATTGTCGCCAAGGCCCAGATCAAGATTTCGAATCAGTCGGAGACAATTCTCAAGACGGAGGACGATGTGGCTATGATTCGAAAGCTCACTTATTCCCCAAGTACTCTGAGCTACTATCTGGTGTGCCCGGCTAAGTTCTATTATTCCAAGATTAAAAGACTCAAGCCGGAGAATGAGGTGTCAGAGGCTCTTGACGGAGGAATGATGGGGAATGTCTATCACAACACGATGTATGCGCTTTACCTCGGTGGCGATGCCCTGAAGCCCGACTTCTCAATGGAAAGAGATTATGTCAAAGAGCATCTGAAGTCTCCGCTCACTGAGATTACCGCGGACTACATCGACAGTCTTCTAAAAGATGAAACCATTGTCGCCGCCAAGATTCGCTCTCTTATTCTCGGTGAGCTGAAAAGAGTAGACCTCACTGGCAAAAGCCTTGTCCAGGAGAGGATCATAAAAGAATATGTCCGTCACACCCTTATGTATGACAGAAAGTTGATGCAAGAGGCTGGAAGCGACAGGTTCAGGATTATAGGTCTTGAGCAGTACAAAGAATGGTGCTTCAATGGTTTCCGTTTCGTAGGCTACATTGACAGGATTGACAGTTTCAAGGAAGGGGAAGTCAGAATCGTCGACTACAAGACCGGCAAAGTTGAGGAGAAAGATGCCATTGTCGTCGATAAGGATGTCGACAAAGTGATTGCCGAAATGTTTGACGTAGACGGCAAAACTCATCACGAAATAGCTTTCCAGCTTTTCCTGTACGACAAATATGTGGAGAATGAAGAATTTACCATAGGTTGCAGTGTCAGGAATGTTATTTATCACACTCCAAAACTGTTTAGTTCAACGGTCTTTGAATCAGAGATCTGTAAGTCTTTCACTGATCAGGTGGAGACACGGCTTGCGGATGTGTTCAAGGAAATGACCGATGTCAGCGAGCCGTTCAGACTGACAGCCTGTATCGACAACTGTAAGTATTGTGATTTTAAAAAGATTTGCGGAAGATGATTAACATAATGAAAGCCTCTGCCGGATCAGGCAAAACCTACAATCTGGCGAAAACATATTTGGAGATTCTTGTCAAGTCTCAGGACCCTTATGCCTACCGGCACATCCTTGCCGTGACTTTCACCAACAAAGCCACCGATGAGATGAAAGACCGTATTCTGAGGGAATTGTATGTGCTTGCAAAGAATCCTGAGGCCTCGCCGTATTACATTGGCCTCCTTAATTCTGTTTCCGGCGCATCCTTAGAGTCCATGAAGAGGAAGTGCGGTGCTATTCTCAACAATATTCTTCACGATTACAGCTCTTTCTCCGTCAGCACCATAGACAAGTTCTTCCAAAGGACTCTAAAAGCCTTTTCCAGAGAGATCGGCCAGTTCGCCTCCTATCAGGTTGAACTCGACAAGATGTCTTTGGTCCAGGAGAGCGTGGACAGAATTCTCGACTCTCTTCAAGAAGGCGATGATCATTTGCTCAAGTGGCTTACTGACAGTGCGTTGGATGTATTGGAAACTGAAGGCAAGAACAATCTGGAAAGCGGTCTTTATGCTATGGCTGAGTCTCTTAAGAGTGAGGAATATGCTTCTCAAGCGGAACGGTTCAAAGTGAATCCTGAAAAAGACTATTCTTTCGAAAAACTGATGAAGTTGAAGTCAGGTTGCAAAAAAGTTATGAACGGTTTTGAGGACGCTGTGCAAAAATCAGCCTCCGAAGTGAAGGCTGTCTTTGAGAAGGCTGGAGTGTCTTTATCTGACACCAGCAGTCATTTTCTGTCAAAGATTGAGGACTATGTGTCTGTCAAGAGTGGAGGGGAGATTGCAAAGCCTACTGATGCGTTTCTCAGAAGCGCTTCCAACGAGGATGCTTGGTTTTCGAAACAGAATGCCAAAACTTATCTTCCTTTGCTTAGCGGTGTGCTGAACGAGCCTCTTGATGCTTTCGTGGCACTTTTCGGTACCCCATTCAAAACTTGGCGCACGGCAAGAATTATTGACAGACAGATTTACAATCTCGGTATTGCCGGTGACTTGTCAAGAGAATTTAATGCCTTGATGAAAGAGAAGAACGTCCTGAGCATTGACGACTCGAACCACATTCTCCGAAATATCATTGATGGCAATGACGCCCCGTTCATTTATGAGAAGATAGGTGTCAGGTACCTGAATTATCTTCTTGATGAGTTTCAGGACACTTCTCTGATCCAATGGGAGAATTTCAATCCGCTTTTGAGAGAGAGCGACTCTCAGAACTGTGACGATCTGATTGTAGGGGACGTAAAACAAAGCATCTACAGGTGGAGAGGCTCTGACTGGAATCTTCTCAACGTCAGATTAAAGCAGGAATTCAATGATGCTCGGGAGACTACGCTGGATTCCAATTTCAGAAGTCTGAGAAACATAGTCAGTTTCAACAATGAGTTTTTCAAAGTGGCGGCCAAGGCAATTGATTCTTTTCTCGGAGACGGAACCTCGGACGTGGTAAGTCAGATCTATTCAGATGTCTGTCAGCAGGTTAAGACGGATGATGAGGCTGGTGGACTGGTGAGTCTGGAGTTTTGTGAGCCGGATGAGGAAGCCGTACGCATTCTGTCGGCAATTCAGAGCGTCGTGGATTCAGGCGGGAAGTACGGTGACATTGCCATTTTGGTCCGTATAAATGATATTGGCTCCAGTGTCGCGTCTCTTTTACTTGAGAATGGGATCCCGGTCATTTCGGATGACTCATTGAACATCAAGTCGTCCCTGATTGTAAGGAGACTTGTCGCTCTGCTTTCTTTGTTCAACAACCCTAAAGGCAGCTTGAGCGCCTATATGGCCGGAATGCCTGTCGTGAAAGTGCCGTCCGGAGCCCGTTCTCTCACTGATTTGTGCGAAAGTGTCCTTAGAGATCTGCAAATCGATGATCCTGAACATTTTAGCGGTGAGATATCCTACATTCAGTCTTTTATGGACAATCTTCAGACTTGGTCCGGCACCTACGGTAATTCTCTCGCTGATTTTCTCGATTATTGGTCGAGAGATGACGTCACTCCGAAACTGAGTTCCGCGGAAGATGAGAATTCCGTCCGCGTTATGACGATTCACAAATCCAAAGGCCTGGCTTTTCCCTATGTCATCATCCCTTATGCTGAGAAAACGGTGTTCAACAAGTCCGGTAACATTCATTGGTGTCATCCTGCTGTCAAAGGCACTGAATTGGAGAACATCGCTGACGGCATCTATAGTGTGAAATACACAAAAGGCACCGCGGACTCGTTTTTCTCCGATGATTATCTCAAAGACACGGAGATGCAGGCTATAGATGGTCTGAACACTTTCTATGTGGCCGCGACCAGGGCGCGCAAAGGTATGACAGTCATCTCGAAATGGCCTTCAGGCAAAACAAAGAATTTCGTCAAAAGCGGCGCAAAGATTGGTGAGGACAGATATTCCTTCAGCGACATATCGGAAGTGCTCTATTACTTTGCCATTAAAGGCAGTATCGCTTTCTCCAGTCCTCATTCTGAGGAAGAGTCTGAGGAAGAGAAAAACGCACTGCAAGGCACATTCCGGCTTGGCGGTCAATACGATTTCGCAAGGTGTCACGAACACGATGAGCAGGCATCTGTCTCCGAGGTTATCAAGTCCGGTTACGAGTCTTATCCGCTCAATCCTGTGGTAAGCGTTTCTGACGGTGAAGGTGGCTCGGAGGAGAAGATTGTTGAGAGACTTGCTTTCAGCAATGATGCTTCCGACTTTTTCTCCGAGGACGGTAAGACGGGCACCGAGGCGTCCGCAAGGCTGAAGGGCATTGTTATGCACGACATCTTGTCCGAGGTCCGCGTCCCGGGCGATCTTGACGAAGCTGTGGACAATGCTTTTTTGGACGGTCTGATAGACGAGGGGGAGACAAGGGAGATTAAGGATCTCCTGAGGGAAAGAATCGGCGAGGTGGCTTCAAGAGGCTGGTTTCCTAATGATTCTTCGAAGATTCTCAACGAGACCGCTTTAATCGACACTGACGGAAAGGAATACAGGCCTGACAGAGTGGTGATCTCTGACGGAAAAGTAACGGTCATCGACTATAAATTCGGAGACAAGGACGAGCGCTATTCAAGGCAAATCAGAAGGTATGCGGACATTTATCGCAGGATGGGGTACGAAAATGTGGTCTCCGCATTGTGGTACGTCAGGTCAGGCGAGATAGTTTTCAATACGGATTTGTTTTAAAAATGTTATCTTTGCAGAATAAGAAAATAATTAATCTGATGGAAGGAAACGACAACACAATCAAATTGTACTACAATACAGAGCGTGAAAAGCTCCAGATGCCTGAGTACGGGCGTAACATTCTGAATATGGTGGAGATGCTCCGAGGGATTCCCGACAAGACGAAACGCAGTGAGCAGGCTCAGGCCATCGTCAACGCAATGGAGGCTCTGAATCCGCAAGTGGCTCAGCAGGACGACTACGAGCACAAGCTTTGGGATCATCTGTATATGATGGCGGGCTATGACCTTGACATCGACGCTCCGTTTCCCGCCCCTCTTCCGGAAGAACAGGAGGTAAGGCCAGAAATGATTTCTCTCAACAAGAGGCCCATCAAGGCGCGTCATTACGGAAGGAACATCGAGAGCATTATCGAACTCATCGCCTCTGAGAATGACGGTGAAGTCAAGACTGCTATGATCCGCTCTTTGGCTATATATATGCGTCAGCAGTATTTGATCTGGAACAAGGACAGCGTTGCTGACGAGACCATTTTTAAGGATATAGAGAAATTGTCCGACGGCAGAATCCAAGTTCCGGAAGGATTGTCTCTTACCAAAATTTCTTCCAATTCCAATTTCTCAAGGCCGGGCCTCAATCTGAATTTCAACAACAATCCTGGCAAGAACCGGAACCAGAGACCGAGAAACGGAAGACGAAACAACAATGGACGAGGTTAGGAAATCGAAAATTCTTACTGCGATAGGGCTTGTGGCGGCGGTGCTTGCCGTTTTCACGCTGTTGTCATCGGTCTCGTATTTCTTCACTTGGAAAGCTGATCAAAGTCTTCTGAGCGATCCGCAGATGCTTGCTCCTTCGGCCGAGGTCCATAATATGTGCGGGAAATTAGGCTACAAATGGGCCTATTTCCTCGTGACCAAATGTTTCGGTCTCGGTAGTTTGGCTTTGGTGCTGATTATGTCGGCAGTGACTGTGAGACTCCTGTTGAAGAAAAACGGTTTCTCATTGTGGAGATCCGTCATTCTCACAATCACCGGAGCCTTGGTAGCGTCTTTCATCCTTTCATTCTTCTCAGGACTGGTAAGCTCCGACAATTTCTTCGGAGGAGGATTAGGCGGCGAATGCGGCTCTTTTGTGGTTATGTGGTCGGAGAATCTGTTCGGGAAAGTCGTTACTTTCCTCGTTCTCTGTGTCCTGACTGCGCTTTGGCTCTTCTTCATCAGCAAGAGGTTCACGCTCTGGCTGACTTCTTTTGGTGCCGAAAAGACTTCTCTCGGGCAAACGGCTGATCAGGCCGCTGAAGAAGCCTCTGAAACCTCGGACGTGAAAAGCGTCACCGTTTCCGATGATGAGAAAGCGACTGAATTGCATACGTCTGATTTGACCCCGGTTTTGGCGGAATCAAGACAATTGAGAGTGAGTGAACCTGTCAGCGCGGCTAATGCTGAGGAGAAGCCCGCAGCAGCGGAAGATCCTCTTGAGATCATCAAAGACGGCAGTCTGAACGCAGATGTGAAGCAGGATCTGCCTCGGATCAACAATAGGGACGATCTGCCTGACTATCAGTTCCCGTCGCTGGATTTGCTGGACGATTACGCTTCTTCCCGAAAAGATGTCTCAACGGAAGAACTTTCAAGAAATAACAATAAGATCAGGGCCACTTTGCTCAATTTCGGCATCAAAGTACTTGATGTCAAGGCGGTTGTCGGCCCCACGGTGACGCTTTACAAGGTTTATCCGGCTCAGGGAGTGAAAATTGCGGCGATCAAAAATCTACAGGAAGACATAGCTATGTATATGCACGCCAAAGGTGTGCGTGTGGTCAGACTTGCCGATTCAGTCGGAATAGAAGTGGCTAATGACGTGTCATCCATTGTGCCTCTGAAGTCTATGCTGAATGACAAATCGTTCAGGGATAGCAAAGCGGAATTGCCTGTCGCTATAGGTTACACTATCACTCAGAGCGTCAAGGTGTTCGACTTGGCAGACGCTCCGCATCTGCTGGTAGCCGGAGCCACAAAACAGGGGAAATCGGTGGGCCTGAACGTTATTGTGGCCTCTCTTCTCTACTCTAAGCATCCTTCCGAGCTGAAGATGGTGTTCGTTGATCCGAAGATGGTCGAATTCTCCGCATACGCAAAGCTGCTGAAGCATTATCTTGCCGTATTGCCGGATTCCACAGATGCTCAGGACGAGTACGACACTGCGGTCGTTAAAAAGCCGAAGCAGGCTGATTTGATCCTAAGGTCTCTTTGCGTGGAGATGGACGACAGATTCGAGCTGCTGAGCAAAGCAGGTGTGAACAACATCAAACTTTACAATGACAAGTACAAGGATCGTCATCTGCTTCCTACCGAAGGCCACAGGTTTCTTCCTTACATAGTCGTGGTCATCGACGAGTATGCTGATCTCACTATGTCAGTGGGAGCCGGTCCTGAGGCTAAGGCCGTGGCAAAGAGCATTACGACCTCAATCGTCCGTCTCGCACAGAAGGGTAGAGCGGCCGGTGTTCACGTCATCATTGCGACCCAGAGACCATCAGTGGATGTAATCACAGGTCTAATCAAGACAAACTTCCCAACCAGAATCGCATTCAGGGTAGTGACCAGAGTGGATTCGTCCACTATTCTGGATGCACCGGGCGCGGAAAAACTTGTGGGCAAGGGAGATATGCTTTACTATGCCGGAGTTGAGATGGAGCGTGTTCAGTGTGCGTTCATCAGCAACACTGAGATATCCAAGTTGACTTCATTTATCGGAGAGCAACAGGGATTCAGGAAATCTTTTAACACCCCTTATTATCTTCCTGAGCCGGAACCGGACAAGGCTGATGGCGATAGCAGCGTCGGATTGACGGATATGAAGCATCTGGACGAGAAATTCGAGGAGGCGGCAAGACTTGTGGTCACTTCTCAGCGAGGCTCTACTTCCGATTTGCAGAGAAGGCTCGGAATGGGCTATGCCAAGGCTGGCAGGGTTATGGATCAGCTTGAAGCGGCGGGAATCGTCGGGCCGCAGGAAGGATCCAAGCCGAGACAGGTGCTCGTGGAGGATTTTGACACTTTGGAAGGAATTTTGAAGGCGTATAAGGACGGTGCTCAAAATTAATGGAAATGAAAAGTTTTTTTTACAAGAGGCTTGCGGCATTTTTGGTCGTTTTGTCTATCGCGGGTTCCGGGACTCTTTCGGCTTCAGACATAGTGACTTCTTTCGCTGACAAAGTGTCCGGTGCGAATGTCTCGTTCTCGTACAAGTACAATGTCAAGTCAAAGGTCAGGATTGAGGGAAGCGGTTCCGCTATGGTGCAGGGAAATGCCTTCACTATGGACGGAGACGGTCTTCAGATCTGGTGTGACGGGAAGACAAGGTGGACTGTCGACAGGGCTGCCGATGAGGCGGTGATAGAATCAGTTGACGCGTCCTCAGAGCAGTATGACACCAACCCTGCTTTGCTGGTCTCATCCGTGAAAAAGGCATTTGAGACACTCTCGGTGTCTGACGGAGCTTTTCAAGGTAAGTCTGTGAAGGTCGCTCTGATGCGGCCAAAGGTTGAAAGTTCCGTTAAGTCGCTCAAATTGTTCTTTTCAGGACAGAATCTTGTCGGTGCGGCAGTCGCAGTCAAAGACGGCACTGTGACGGAATTCGTAATTTCGGATTTGAAATACGGGGCCAAACTGCCATTGGGCCATTTCTCATTCGATGTGAAATCTCTCGGCAAGTCCTTCCTAATTACTGATTTGCGGTAGATCCTGTCTGGATTCTGTCCAACGGCTTATTCAACAAGATGGAAGCCGGCGGAGGCCCATTCCTCCATCTTGCCGTTGTCATCGTAGATAAGATAGCCTTCCAAGGACGATGATGAACATATCAGCTTTTTAGCTGACTCCAGACCGATCACCATACAATATGTGGCAATAGCGTCAGAGTACTCTCCGGATGGAGAGACTATTGTTGCGCTTAGAAGATTTCTGTTGACAGGGTAGCCTGTTCGGGGATCAACGATGTGAGCGTATTTCTTCCCGTCTTTGATGAAGAATTTCCTGTAATTTCCGGAAGTCACTATCCCGCAAGGCCCTCCTGAAGACTGCCATATTCCGTCAAGATCCTTTCCGGGAGCATTGTTCCCGTCCACAGGCCTATCCACTCCTACTGTCCAAGGCTTGCCGTTGGGATTGACCCCGTCGCACGTGATCTCGCCAATGTCCACGAGCATATCCTTCACTCCTATTCCGCGCAGGAAGGATGCCACCAAATCGCAGCTTAATCCTTGGGCGAAAGCGTTGTAGTTCATCTGTGGCACAACCGGATCGGCTTCCGCCTTTTTAGTGGAATCGTTCAGCATCATCAAGGGGTCGAGAGTGCCGTCCGGTGCGATGACCTTTTCAATATCCCTTACAAGTCTCTTCATTCCGGTAGATCGGCGCAGATTCTGAACATATTGGTCGGAAGGCAGTTGCTCGGAAGAGTAATCCTTGCTCCAGAGTTCGAAAATGGGCGCTGCGGCACAGTCCAGAGCACCGAGAGTTTCTTCGTAATAACGGTAAGAGTCAATATAGGTACGGCAAAATAGTTCGTTCGGCCGGATGGTCTCGCCTTTTGAGAATCTGCTGAGCATCGACCCTTTGTTGTAGTCTGACAAAGTGGTGTCAATGTCGTTGAGGATTGAATCGATAGCCTCCTTGATGGCCTCGGGTTTCATTTTTACGAAGCCGTCTCTGCCGTTGAGGTTGAGTTTCACCGTGTATGTCCCGCCCTGAGCATAACCTTGAATGGCAATGTAACGGTTCCCTTTGTCGCAAGAGGACAGCGAACAGAGGACTAAGATTAAGCCAACCGATAGAGATTTTTTGATGTTCATAAAGATGTTCGGCAAAGTATTTGTACAAAGGTATGGGATTTTTGGAGATTATAACTCTGTTTTTAGCTATATTTGTACGATTAAATGATAGGAAAAATGAATTTGAAACACCTTTTAACGCTCGCTTTTGTGTCATCGGCACTACTTTTCTCTTTGTCTTCCTGCAAGGATGACGATGATGATTCGACCGGTCAGTATCTGGACGGGATCTTGTCTTTTTCGATGCCGTATTACGTCACAAAAGGTCAGGGCTGTAAGGTTGTCCCTAAAGGTATCTCCCATCCTGACGGCGGGAAAGTGGGCTATTATTGGGTAATTACAGATTATATGGACACCAACGACACCACCAAATTTCTCACTGACGGCCCTTCAAAAGACAGTAGTTTCACTTTTGCCTGTCCTACTGATTTGGGAGACTACACAATAAAGGCTGTGGCATTCGCCGATGACTATTATGACAGTTCGGTCTCTCAGTCTTTCACCGTGGTGGATTCCGGATTGAACGAGACGCTTACAGGTCTTGGGATAAAAGAGGAAGATCCTTCTTTCTATGATGACAGAAGCGATGTCTCCTACTATTATATGGATTGTGACAAACTCAGGTGGATGAAGCAGAATCTCGCTTACGCGAAATCCGGAGTAGCTTACGAGAATTCCGTGGCGATGAGCGACATCTTCGGTATGTTCTACACCTGGGACGAGGCGCAAACCGTCTGCCCTTCGGGATGGCGGCTTCCGACTGACGCTGACTGGACAGCTTTGGCTAACACTGCCGCCGGTGAGAACAAGTATGAGGCTGGGAAAACTTTCTCCGGAATAGGCGGCAAATTGATGGCGAATGTCTATTTTAATGGCACCAAGATGTGGGAGTACTGGCCGGAGGTGACGATTTCCAATTCAAGCGCATTTACTGCCATCCCTGCCGGTTATGCCATTGTCTCCGACGGCACTGGCGTCTTCTCAGGGGTTCAGGAATATGCGACCTTCTGGACCGCGGATGAGAAAGACAGCGATGAGGCTGTCTACAGATATATGAACGTCAAACTTCCGGATGTGTTCGTGGGAGCGGCCTCCAAAAACTCGTTTGCGGCTTCCGTTAGATGCGTTAAGGATTTATAGTTTATTTAAACCTTTATTTTTTATTTATATGAAAAAGACTGTTATCACGATTTTAGTAATCGTAGCCATCGTACTTGTTTGCGGAATCTGGATGAAGAATGCCTATAACGGACTGGTGAAGGGAGAAGAAGGAGTGAGTTCCGCCTGGTCTCAGGTCGAGAATGTCTATCAGCGCAGAGCGGATCTGGTTCCGAATCTCGTAGCCACCGTGAAAGGCTATGCCGAGCACGAAAGTTCCACTCTTCAGGCAGTTGTCGAAGCCAGAGCTAAGGCGACGAGTACGACAGTGGACGCGTCCAAATTGTCTGCCGACGAGATAGCGAAATTCCAAGCGGCTCAGGGCGAGCTTTCCTCAGCGTTGGGAAGATTGCTCGTTTCCGTGGAAAGGTATCCTGACTTGAAGGCGAATCAGAATTTCCTTGAGCTTCAGGCACAGCTTGAAGGCACTGAGAACAGAATAACCGTTGAGAGAAAGAAATTCAACGAGACCGCTCAGCAGTACAACACTATGGTCAGAAGTTTTCCTCAGAACATAATTGCCGGGATGTTCGGCTTCGAGAAGAAAGGCTATTTCCAGGCTCAGGAAGGCGCTCAGACTGCTCCTAAGGTTGAGTTCTAAAGATGAAAGCTAAAGACTTTCTCAATCCCGGGCAGCGAGAGGCTCTGGTCTCCTGTGTGAGGAAGGCCGAGATGATGACTTCAGGAGAGATCAGAATCCACATTGACAACAGATGCGGAGAGGATCCTAAGGAAAAGGCGCTCAAGACATTCCATCGTCTCGGAATGTCACAGACCGTCAACAAGAACGGAGTGCTCATCTACATTGCGAGCGAGTCCCGAAAATTCGTTGTTCTCGGAGACAAAGGCATCAACGAGGTCGTGCCTCACGATTTCTGGAAAGACGTGTCACTTGTTATCGCAGAGCATTTCGCCACCGGAGACTATGTCCGCGGACTTGAAAAGGCAGTCTTGATGATAGGTGAGAAACTCAAAGCTTTCTTCCCGTACGATGAGAATGCCGATGTGAATGAATTGTCTGACGATATTTCCATAGCCGATGAAGCTGAAAATAATTAAGTTTACCACTGTCGCGGCGGTGCTGTTTCTCGCAGCGTTGCCGGTTTTGGCCATTCCTTCAAGACCTTCTCCTCAGAGACTTGTCAATGATCTCGCCGGCATTTTCACTGCTGAGCAGACGTTGTCGCTTGAAGCAAGTCTGGTCGCTTTCGATGATTCCACGTCAAATCAGATTGCTGTCGTCACGGTGAGTGACTTGGAAGGCTACGAGCCGGCTGAATATGCGGTTGAGATAGGACTGAAATGGGGCGTCGGATCCAAAGATTTCAACAACGGGATAGTTGTTCTGCTCAAGCCAAAGACTGCCGAGTCGGGCGGCAAGGTGTCCATCCAGACCGGCTACGGTCTTGAGGGCGCTATTCCTGACGCTTATGCCAAAAGGATCATTGAAAATGATATGATTCCGGAATTTCAGAAAGGGGACTATTACGGTGGAGTGGTGAAGGCTTGCGATGAGTTGATGGCTCTTGCGAGCGGAGAGATTTCCGAACCGAGAGACAAGAGTGACGAAGGTGCTGGTCACGTTGCCGTCATCCTTGCGCTGTTCTTCTTCATCTTCATCATCGCTATGGTTCTCGGTTCAGGCAAACACGGTAAAGGAAACGGCGGCGGAGGCAATTACAGTGATAGCGGGCCTATATTCATAGGGCCTCTGGGCGGTTTCGGCCGAGGAAGTTTCGGTGGCGGAGGCGGGTCATTCGGTGGTGGCTTCGGGGGCTTCGGCGGTGGCGGCTTCGGTGGCGGAGGTGCTTCAGGAAGTTGGTAGAATCGTTACATTGTCATTATTATCTCAAGACTGCCGGTCATCAGACCGATCAGCCATTCGTCCGCTACAATCAGAATTGTAGGACAGATTCCAATTGCCGAGAGAAGGATCACTCCGACTGAAAGGATCATTATGCAGGAAGTGAGCGGCAGCGCAATCAGATTTGTCAGAAGAAAATACTCGGGAAACGTCCTGAAACGGAACCAAGCAACCGGCGCCGTTAGAATCTGGCAGGAAACTGACATCGCTGCTGTGTCCCATATCCTTTTCACGGGGTTGTTCCTGCCGGCATCGAACCATCCGCTCATAACCGGGAATATGAAATATATACCAGCCATCGCCATATACGAGAGCTGGAATCCTGCGGAGGTGATAATTCCTGGATTGACCGCGAGTTGTACTGTTAGAGCCGCGAGTAGTATGTTCTCCGGCTTTTTCTTTCTGTGCGTTATCTTCGTGGTCTCATTTAGAAGGATAAAAAGAAAAGCTCTCGTTATTGAGGGGGCTGCTCCGGTTGCTATGGCGTAAAAACCTGAGGTGAGCGTGATAAGTAAGAATCTGGTCCTGACGGCTTCTGGCGTGTGTCCGAGAAAAGAGGTCAGCCATACGAGAATTGTGTAGATGATTCCGAGATGAAGTCCTGAAAGGGCAAGAATGTGGGCTGCCCCGCTGTCTCTGAATGCCTCAATAGTGCTTTGACTAAGTCCTGATTTGTCTCCTGTGAGAAGCGCCTTGACAAGTTGTCCCGATTCTTGTGACCTGAAAGGGATGCTGTCTATGACTGTTTTTGTCTTTTCCGAGACGGAACGAGCCGCCATTACCATTCTGCTTGGCTCTTCGATGTCGTATTCGTTCAGATTGCCCCAAGAAGCTGAGGCGAACATACCGAGGAAAAAGAATGACACAGCAGCTTGAGCCAGACTCTTTTTTTTGGCAATCCTGAAACGCAAAAAGCATATTATCGTTGCGGCCAAAGTCGCTGTGAGAATGATTGTGCCGGGGGCTTTAGCCTTTACGAGAAAGGTACCGCAGGTGACCCCTGCGGCAAAAGGAATAAAAATCCCCGCTATTTCTTTCCCTTCATTCATTTCATTCCTAATTTCTATAAAAGTAGTTATAAAATTTGTAACTTTGTAGCCTGATAGTGATTATTGATAATAATTTTAATTTTTAAGAAATGATAATCTTAGTAATCAATTGCGGAAGTTCATCCATCAAGTACCAGCTGCTTGATATGAAGAGCGATGATGTGTATGATCTTCTTGCCAAGGGCATCGCTGAAAAAATAGGCCTTGAAATGGGCCGTTTGCAGCATTCCGTCACCGGTAAGGACAAATTCGTTCTTGATGTGCCCATTCCCGATCACAAGAGCGGTATGAAGATAGTTCTGGAAGCATTAGTTGACAAAGATCACGGTGTCCTGAAATCGCTTGACGACATCGAAGCCGTCGGTCACCGTATCGTGCAGGGCGCAGATTTCTTCTCAAGCAGCGCTTTGGTCAATGACGATGTGATCGAAAAGATCAGAATCTGCTGTGATTTCGCCCCGCTTCACAACCCGGCTCATCTTCTTGGAATAAGCGCTGTTTCTGAGGTCCTTCCGTCAGTTCCTCAGGTCGTTACCTTCGACACGGCCTATCATCAGACGATGCCGGAGTACGCCTATATGTACGCTCTCCCGTACGATTACTATGATAAATATCACGTCCGCAGATACGGAGCGCATGGCACCAGCCACAAATTTGTAGCTTACAAAGGCGCCAAATTCGCAGGAATAGACATTAACAATTCCAAGATTATCACATGTCACATCGGAAACGGCAGTTCCGTGACAGCTGAAGTCAACGGAAAGGTAATTGACACCTCAATGGGATTCACCCCTCTGGAAGGAATGATTATGGGTACAAGATGCGGAAACATTGATGCCAACATAATCCCTTACATAATGAAGAAAGAAAATCTCACTCCGGATCAGATGACGGACATAATGAACAAGAAGAGCGGATTCCTCGGCCTTTCGGGTAAGACATCCGATGCGAGAGAGATGGACGAGCTGGCGAATGCCGGAGATCACAGAGCCAAACTCGCGCTTAAGAAACTTACCTACGACCTTATCAAGAACATAGGCTCTTACGTCGCGGCTATGAACGGAGTCGACCTGATAGTTTTCACCGGCGGAATAGGCGAGCACAACAGCAGACTTCGCCGCAGGGTTTGCGAGAATTTCGCTTTCCTCGGTCTCAAGTTCGATTACGAGGCAAACGTGGCTTGGGGAGTGGACACGATGATCTCGCTTCCTGATTCAAAAGTGAAAGTCGCTCTCATAACGACTGACGAGGAGCTGGTCATCGCGCGTGACACTATGCACATCGTGATGAACGAAGAAGAGTAACATTTAAAATTCAATACAAGATGATTACAAGTTTTGACGATCTTTTCGCCTCTCTCAATGATAAGAAAGTCTGCAAAAAATTGGTTGCCGCTTGGGCGGTTGACGAACACACGATTATGGCAGCTTCCAAAGCTGTCGATATGGGCATTATTAAGGCTACCTTGGTCGGAGACAAAAGTTTGATCGGAAATGTCTGTTCAAAGAACGGCATTGACTCCGGCAAGTTCGAGATAATCGACAATGCCGATGAACTCGCCTCAGTGGCTAAGGCTGTCAAACTCGTTCATGATGGTGAGGGTGATGTCCTTATGAAAGGTTTGTGCAGCACTGACAAATTCCTCAGAGCCATTCTCAACAAAGAGACTGGGCTGCTCCCTCAGAAGGGACTACTCAGTCACGTCGGCGTCATTGACACGCCAAAATATCACAAGTTGCTTTTTATCACGGATATGGCGGTGATTCCTTTGCCTGATTTGAAGCAGAAGCAAGTTATCTCTAATTTCGTCGTTAAAGTGGCCCATTCTTTCGGAATCGAAAAGCCGAAAGTGGCTTTCATAGCGGCCTCAGAACAAGTACTTGCCTCCATGCCTGCTTGCCTTGAGGCGGCCGCATTAGCGAAAATGGTTGATAGAGGTCAGATTAGCGGATGTGTCGGCGACGGCCCTCTGGCGCTTGACGTTGCTATCGATCAGGAGTCGGCGGATATTAAGCATCTAAAGAGCCCTGTTTCGGGTGACGCGGACTGTCTCGTGTTCCCAAATATAGAAGCTGCGAATGTTTTCTGGAAGACCAATTCAAAGTTGGCGGAAGGCGTGAGACAGGCCGGAATGCTTGTAGGCACTACCGCTCCTTGCATTCTTGCGAGCCGTGCGGACACTATTGATGTGAAATTGAATTCTATCGCAGAGGCAGTGGCTTTCGTCAAGTAAGGCTACTTGCAGTCAAATAGATTTATTTTGGGCAGCAGGGCTGAGTATTCGGCTCTGCTGCTGCTGTAAAGGCTTGAGGTGTAATGAGTTTGAGACGGACCTTTCCAAGTGCTTGTGTTCGTCACCATTACCCAGCATTCTCCGTCGGGAAAGCATTTGATCAGAGCGCTGGTTCCGGAGAGAGTGCCGGTCCTGGACCATTCCCCGTTTGGTTTCGTGTCGTTCCAGCCCAAAGAATATGTGTTCTCGTCGTACCACTGAGTCATCTCTTCCACGCTTTTGCGGCTAATGATGTCAGGCACTTCCGGCTTGCCGTCGATGCTTGCCACGAATCTGGCAATCTCCGGTGTGGACGCCACCCACGCCCCGGCTCCCGAAAGAGCCTCAATGTCATTTCCTCCGTAGCATCTTTTGACTCTTTTGCCACTATTGTTATACTCGTCCACGAAAGGATCGTCAGTCTGCGTGTAGTATTGGACTTCGTTTGGGTATTTTTCCACATAATAGTTCTTTGCAATGTGCATATCTGTGCACCCGGCCTTCCTAAGCACTTCTCTTTGGATGAATTGTTCGTAACTCTCGCCTGAGAGTTTCTCAATGATCATCGAAAGCAGAAGATAGCCGAAATTGGAATACTGCTGGGATGAGCCAGGCATAAAGCTGAGAGACCTTTTCAGTGTGCATTCCACGAGCGTCTTGTGGTCCGGAACTGTGTCAAGGTGATTCTGAAGAATGATGTATCTGGTCGAGAACATCGGGTCCCCGCCTCTTCTTGAGAATCCCCCTTTGTGCCTCAGAAGGTCGTCCACTGTGATTTTGTAGTAGTTTTTGTCCCGTATCGAGGCGGTGAAACAACTGTCGTTGAGAATCCCCGTCGGACCGAACACACTGTCTTGGAGGGAAAGCATATTGCGCTCTTTCAGTACCATTATCCCAGTCGCCGTGATCAGTTTGGAGGCAGAGGCGATTCTGAGTATATTTCCTGGCTCCATCAAGGAGTTTTGGCTCTTGTCCGCCCAGCCGTATCCCTTGGCATAGACAAGTGAGTCGTGTCTCATTATCGCGAGCGAGGCGCCTTCAATCCGCCATTGACGCAGATAGTTTCTTATTTTGTCGTCCATCCCGTACAGAGCGGGAACGTCGGAATGTGCGTTAGTGAGAGTGTGATTTAGATCTAAAGGCTTTGTCGAGTAGAAAGGCGTGTCCTCTTTGCCCGGAGCGGATTCCGTGTTCGACAATATTCCGATTAAAATAAGGAATGAAAGAGTGAGAATAGATATTGTTAATTTTCCTTTCGCTCTCATTGGATCCTCCCCGCCTTTTTACCGAACCCGATAATGCATTCCGCAGCCTCTTCTGTGCCAAGAAGAGCGGAATTGATGCAGATGTCATAGTTTTCCGCAAGTCCCCAGTTCCCCAAAGTGTAGAAATTGTAGTAGGTCTGTCTGACCTTATCCTTCTTTCTGATAAGCGATGCGGCGGCCTCGGGGGTGATGCTCTCTCTTTCAGCGACTCTGGCGATTCTCTCCTCCATTGGCGACGTTATGAAGACGCTTAGGGGATTCTTCTCTCTCAGAACATAATCGGAGCATCTTCCGACGAATATGGCGGATCCCTTTTCCGAAATGTCCGATATAACCTGGCTCTGAATCTTGAACAGGCCGTCCCTGTCCACATAATTTTCGCTAATCCCGTATTTCCCCCCGTCCACGAAACCAGGTAGGGAGAGGAAGCTGCGTCTCTCGTCCACTTTCTCGAAAAGTGCAGGATTGAAGCCGCTGTCTTCCGCCGCCTTTTTTATCAATTCGTTGTCATAGACAGGAATAGAGAGCCTTTTTCCTATCTCTGCTGCTACTGATTTGCCGCCGCTGCCGAATTGTCTGCCGATTACGATTATAGTCTTGTAGTCACTCATAACGTGTTAGATTTTACTGCCCAAAATTGACGGATCGTCTCCGTCTTTGAGATTTGTCAATTTCTTGATCAAGCTCGCGAGAAGAATTGACGATAGGATGACCGACAATGTGTCGGCGACCGGAAAACTCATCCACACTCCTTCGTGTCCGAAAAAAATCGGAAGTATGTAAAGCATAGGGACGAGGAACAGAAGTTGTCTTGACAATGAGAGCAGAATGGATTTGTGGACCATCCCCAGACATTGGAAGAAATTTGTCGCCACCATCTGGAACCCTACCAGCGGGAATGCCAGATTCGTAATTCTCAAGCCCCTTTCCGCCAGAGCCTTAAGCTCGGGATCAGATGTGAAAGCCGACACAGCTACGGATGGGAAGAACACTGACAGCACGAAGCCTAAGAAAGTCACCAGCGTAGCCCACTTTGCCGTGAGTATGAACACGTCCTTGACCCTGTTGTAGTTTCTCGCTCCGTAATTGTAGCCTGCGATAGGCTGCATTCCCTGATTCAATCCCATATTGACCATCACGAACAGAAAAGTGATTCTGTTCACGATTCCGTATGCCCCGAGTGCGAGGTCGCCGCTGTATTTCAGAAGTTGCTGATTGATCAGCAATGTCACTATGCATGAAGCGGAGTTCATCAGAAACGGCCCCATTCCTATGGATAGGGAGTTCTGTGCGATTTTCCAGTCAAACTCGAAGATTCGTTTGGGGATTCTGAGATAATTCTTTTTGTTGAGAAAATAGGAGAAAGAGTAAGTCAATGCCATGAACTGTGATATGACCGTGGCGATCGCGGCTCCTTTCACTCCCATATTCAGTCCGAATATGAAAATCGGGTCAAGAATGCTGTTGAACAGCACTGTGAATATGGTCAGGTTCATCGCCAGCCTCGGATTGCCTGAAGCGCGGATTATGCTGTTGAGCCCGAAGTACAAGTGGGTGAACACGTTCCCGTAAAGGATTATTTTCATATACGACGAGGCGTACTCCAACGTGTTTGCGCTTGCTCCGAAAAATGACAGAATCGGATTTAGAAACAGCAAGGCAATCAGAGAGAAGGATAGCCCGAAAATCACGTTCAGGGTTATCTCGTTGGCCAGTACTTTGTTGGCGGCTTTGTAGTTCTTTTGTCCGAGCAGTACTGAAATCATTGTCGAGGCCCCGACGCCGACAAGTGTGCCGATAGCCGTCGAAAGATTCATAAGGGGGAATGTGACAGCCAATCCGGAAATAGCGTAAGACCCGACATCGCTGATGTGGCCGATGTAGATGCTGTCAACCATATTATACAAAGAAGACGCGGTCATCGCTATAATGCCTGGAACCGCGTACTGCTTTAATAATGTGCTGATTTTTTTTGTGCCTAACTCTACCGGGATAGTTTTCTCCATTTGCGTTCCTCCCTAATGCCTAATCGTCATCATCAGGATTCGCAACCAGTTCGATGTCGAATCTCAATGGTGCGAATGATGGGATTTTTGCGCCGCTTCCTGAATAACCGTAGCCCATTTTGGAATAGAAGACGCATCTCGCTTTTTCCATAGATCTCATCTTGAAGAGGCAATAGGAGAAACCTGTTATAATACTGTTTTCATCGCTTCCCATCGTAAGGTCCGTGTAATCCTCGCCCCAATTAATCTGAGTTGGCTCATAAGTGGTTGAGGCGCTATAGATATTGTAGAATTTGGCAGTGTCGGCTATGTTGGTGTCGAAGACCTGACCGTTGAGCAGTCTGCCGATGTAATTGATGTACACGGTGGAGTCGGATCCGAAGGCGTTGGTGTCTGTCGGTGCCTTGAGCTGCTGATAGTAGAACCCGTAAATAGTGGAATCCACGTTGTCCATATATCTCGCCGTGTACCTTTCCAGAGAGTCCACCTGCCATTTCAAGATGTCGCTTGTCATCCCGCTGACGTGAATCTTATAGATGGCGTTCGTGCCGGTGGTCTTGTTCAGGTAGCCTTCCTCGGTAGAGTAACGATTGTTGGTCATCAGCCAGCCGGGGATTATGACTTTTCTCGTTCCGCCGACCTTCATTCCTTCCATAGCGTACTCGACTCCCGCTTTCATATAGGAAGCGTCCCTGATCCACACTGCCGGGCCGTAGTAATTGGCTTTGTTGTAAGTGCCCAGCTGTTTCTGAACATTCTCGTCGGTGGATGACGAAACGGTGCCGTCAAGAGACGTGGCCGTGTAAGTTACGAAAAGGTAAGGCAGATCTTCCGCTTCTCCGAGCGAGTTTCCTTTACCCACCTCATCTTCAAGGATGTAGACACCTTTGTCAGTGGCTTTTAGGTCTGGGTGATTGATGCTCATCCAAGCGTCAAAATATCTCTTTGCGGATTCATTTACGCTGTCGTTAGAACTCTTTGCGCAGCCTGACGAGAGCGCGATCGCAGCCGCAAATGCAGCAAGGATAAGACAATGTTTCTTCATTATGTTCATTCTCAATTTGTTATTCGTTATTTATGCTTTCGACCCAGATGCGATAAGCCAGAGCTGACTTTGCAGGAATCGTGCCGACTTTGCGTTTACCGTAACCATATTTGCCCGGAAAAACGATTATGCTCTCTTCTCCTCCTTTCACGCCCACAAGACCTGTCTTCAGACCGGTGATGAAATCGCTTTCCGCGAGATTAACTGTCAGAACGTCAAATGAAGTCGTGTCCGAAAGTTCCCATTTAAGCCCGTCAGCGGTTGCCTTGTGATTTGTGGCGAAAAGATTGTCATCGCTTATTGAGGAACTTTCGAAAACATAGCCGGCGTAGTAAAAGGAAATGTTGCCGTTCACGGCGAGAGAGTCCCCCGTGCCTTCTTTTAGTATTAGTCTGGTGGCCTTCCCGTAGTAGACGGCTCTGGACCCCTCCACTGATGATAGTTGCGAGGTGATGTAAGTGTTTATTTTGTCTTCCTGATTGTCGTAAGTCGTATTCTCCTGTTCTTTGGCGCAGGAAAAGACGGAAAGGCAAATTGTGATTGATATTATGTAATAGATGTGTCTCATTCTTGTCCGCTAAAAAAATCCGTTATCGCTTTTCTCAAAAAGGATGCCGCTTTGTCAGGCGTCTCGATGTCCGAGGGAAAGAATAGCCGTCCCCCGGCAGCGTGTTCGTGTCCGCCTCCGTGGAAGAATCGGGTTGCGAAAGCATTGGCGGAGACGTCTTCCTTTGAGCGGGCCGAGACTCTGAAAAAGCCTTCGTCCTGTTTCAGGAATATGCTGATTCGCACTTTCCCTATTGCAAGAGGAATGTTCACGAATGCCTCAGTCTCGCCTTCATGGATGTCGTATTTCTCGAGCATATCGTTGTCAGCTATCATAAATGCCGCGCCTTCTTCGGTAATCACGAGATTGTCTTTGAGCATATAGCCCATAAATCTCACTCTGTTCTCCCGGTATTCGTTGTAGAGCCGGCCGAGAATCAGGTCTCTGTTTACTCCAGCCGCCATCAGTTCGGATGCCATTGTGAAGGTGGTGGGAAACACAGAGTTGGAGAAATTGTTGGTGTCAGTCGTCATCCCGGTGAGAAGCGCGTCGGCGGCCGTTGCGGGAAGATTTTTCGCATCTCCTCCAATTTCCGGCATCTCTTTGAGAATGTAGTACTCAAGTTCGCACGAAGAGGAAATGTCCGGAGTTGAGAACACCAGATTGAAATCCTCAGTCGCAGGATTAAGATGGTGGTCTATCAAGACTTTTACAGCCGTAGATTTCCTGAAAGGCATTTCGAGGTCGGAGGTCCTGTCAAAAGAATTGCAGTCAAGGCATATAATGAGGTCGCATCTCAAGATGGCTTCAAGTGCCGTGTCCCGCGCCGACTTGAAGACTGTCAGCCGCTGTCTGTCCTCTTCTCTCAGTACGAAATCAATGGTTTCCGGAACGGGGTCCGCAAAAACGGTTCTTACTTTTTTGCCTTTGATTTCGTTGAGGTAGCGTGACATAGCCACGCAACTGCCTACCGCATCGGCATCAGGTTTGGTGTGAGCCGTCAGTACGATGTCCGTCGCATTGTCGAATATCTTGTTTAACTCAGTTATCTTAGAAGAGTTGATCGTTTCCATCCGCTGTTTTTATTTCAAATGCAAATTTACAAATTATATTGCATTTCATAAATCAATTTCATAACTTTGTCGAGTATTGAATCATACTGTAGATTATTAACATAATTAATATATGAACGGAATTTTAAAAAAGGTCTTGACCTACTTGGTGCTTCCTGTAATCATCATAGCACTATTCTACCTTATCTATCAGAGCGTGATGGAGCCTGTTAAGTTCAACAAACAGAAGGACTTCCGTGAGCAAGTCGCGATTCAGCGCCTGAAAGATATTCGTGATTTGGAAGTTGCATTCAAAAGTGTCAACAATCATTTCACCGCTTCAGCCGATTCTTTGGTCGATTTCTACAACAACGGCAAAATGAAGATCGTGATGCAGGTAGGATCTCAGGATGATTCTGCGGCTGTGGCAAACACCGAGAAAGTGAGAAAAGCCAACAAAAAGATCACTTCTCAGGAGCTTTTCAACCTTTACAAGGAAGGACAGAATCTTGTGTTCTCGATTTCTACGGAGATTCCGGTTAAGGACACTATGTTCAGAAGCCGTACGGATTTTGTCATCGACTCTCTCAAGACTATTCCATTCTCAGGCGGTGAGCCGATTCAGATGGATGCCACTGTGAAGAAGGTCTCAGGTGTGGATGTCCCTCTTTTCGAGGCCAGAATGCCTTACAAGATTTTGTTGCAAGGTCTTGACAATCAGCTGAGAATTAATCTTGACTGCGAGAAGAAAGACCAGAACCGTTTTCCTGGATTGCAGGTGGGAAGTGTCACAGCTCCTAACAACAACGCCGGAAACTGGGAGTAATCCAATGGATCAAATACAGATATCGAGAATATCCATTCAAGTTTCCTTGAGTGGATATTCTTTTAAAATAGAGACCCCTACCCAGGTCAGAAGATCTTCTTGGCTGAGTGCTGACAAGATTTTCTCGACCCCTGACTTTCAAGTAAAATATGATTCCGTGGAGATTTCTCTCTTCACGCCTAAATGCTCTCTTGTACCTTCCGCTTTCTTCTCAAAGGAGAAATCGAGGGAATTGCTTTCTCAAGTGGCGGACCTTTCTCCTGAGGACAATGTGAGCTTTATTGAGGTGCCTCAGTTCGGTGCTGTGATGATTTATTCGGATTCGACAGGGGAGTCACTGTCTCGCGCGATTGCAGGCACGGTCTTGAGAAAGGACGGCCGGAAGGCTTCCGTTTACCCTGAGTTATTCAATCTGCTCGGCGAGTTGTCCGCATCGAAGGAGTACAACAAAATTCTGGCTTCTTATAGAGACGGATGGCTCTATCTGGTCATTGCTCAGGGTAACAATCTCAAACTCTGTAATTCCTACTGCGCCGCGGATTTCACTACGGCTGAGTATTTCCTTTTCCTTGCCATAAAGAAACTTCAGCTCAATCCCGAAGTGTCGACAGTGTGCTTCAACACTCCGCTTTCAGCTGACGAGGAGATGTCTCTGTACCGTTATTTCAATTCTGTCCAACAACTTTAGTTATGAGAATAATAGGTGGTGTAAGGGGCGGCAGAGTCTTGAATCTTCCTGAGGATTATCAGGCGAGACCTACCACGGATTTTGCGAGAGAAGGCCTTTTCAACATTTTGGATAATGAGTATGAGATGGAAGGTCTCAATGTGCTTGACTTGTTTGGCGGCACCGGAGCCATCGCCTTTGAGTTTGCTTCGAGAGGTGCCGATCGTGTCTACAGCGTTGAGATGCTCAGGGAGAATGCTCAGTTCATAAAGGCTGAGGCAAAGAGACTGTCTCTGGACAACGTGGTGGCAGTGAGAGATAATGTGTTTGATTTTCTGGACATCTGCCGAGAGAGTTTCGACATCATCTTTGCAGATCCCCCTTATGCCCTCGAAGGGCTGGAGACAATTCCTGACAAGGTACTCTCCAAGAACATTCTCCATCAGCAAGGTTATTTGATTCTCGAGCATCCTTCGAATTATTCATTCAAGGGACACGAGAATTTCGTCAAAGAGAGAAAGTACGGTAAAGTGCACTTTTCTTTCTTTTCTCCTATTTCATAAGATTGCCCAGAAGGCCTCTGGTGAGTTCCCTCGTCAGGGTCCTTGTGGCCGCTGAAGTGGCGGATTTAGCCGCTCTTCCGGCTGATGACTTGATGGTGGTGGTGGAGGACTTTTTACCTGTCACTTTGTTGGACACTGCCGAGCCGATGCTGGCGGCAAT
>Ga0172377_10000907_pt1 | contig 29100 bp, 27 predicted proteins | sample Pumphouse3metaG_FD_119749 | JGI IMG/M metagenome (GOLD analysis project Ga0172377, IMG submission 119749) | Leachate microbial communities from a municipal landfill in Southern Ontario, Canada - Pumphouse #3 metaG | ecosystem: Engineered > Solid waste > Landfill > Unclassified | place: Canada... | reverse complement strand
GTCAATTGGCGTTGAAAAAGCTAGAAAAACAATTACCCAAGCTGAATTAATTATCGTGGTTCTTGACGCCAGTGAAGAATTAAGTTCTGAAGATCAGGAAATATTAAAGATAACCGAAAACACTAATCGTATTATTGTTTATAATAAAAGCGATAAAAAAATCAACAAAGAAAGCCATGGTCTATTAATCTCAGCCTTAAAGAAAGATATTACGCCTTTAGTTGATGAAATTTATCATTCGCTAGGTTTGGATGAACAATCTTTTATGCAACCAGCTCTTAACAACGCTCGTCAATTAGGCTTGTTAGAAAGAACCAAGGAATCGCTTTTAAAAGCCAAGCAAGACGCGATATTCGATTTACCCATTGATTTAGTTTCCATATCTCTTAAAGATGCCTATGAAGCTATTTTAGAAATTTTAGGCGAAGCAAATCAAATTGATATATCAAAAGAGATTTTTGCTCGTTTTTGTGTAGGTAAATAAAATGATATTTGATACCCATTGTCATTTAAACGACGAACAATTATATCCGCGAATTGATGAAATCATTGCCGAAGCTGAAAAAGTTGGTGTTGATAAATTTTTAGTTGTCGGTTGGGATTATAATAGTTCCTTACTGGCTATCAAATTGGCAGAAAAATATCCACAAATATACGCCGCTATTGGATACCATCCTTGTAATGTTTTTAATGTTACAAATCAAGAATTTAATGAGCTTATGTCGCACATCAATGACCCAAAAGTTGTGGCGGTCGGAGAAATAGGCCTTGATTATCATTGGAATAAAGAAATTAGTGAAAGAGAAATACAAAAAGAATTTTTTATCAAACAAATTGAAATCGCCAATCAAAATAAGAAGCCAATTACGATCCATAATCGCGACTCTTTTGAGGATTGCATGCAGATATTAAAGCAACACAAACCAATGTTTGGTGGTGTGATGCACTGCTATTCTGGTAGTGTTGAATCTATTCAAACTGTTATTGATTTAGGTCTGTTGATAGGATTTGGAGGGACATTAACCTTCACTAATGCAAAAAGACCAAAAGAAGTATGTGAAAATACGCCTCTTGATAAAATGGTTGTTGAAACTGATTCACCCTATCTTTCTCCTCATCCATTGCGAGGAACAATTAATGAACCAAAGAACATTGCTTTAGTTATTGATGAAATAACAAACATCAAAAAAATATCCAAAAAACATATCATTGATGTTGTTTATGAAACCTCTTGTCAAATGTTTCACGTGTAAAATAATGAAAATGAATTTTGATGGCATTATTGTTGTTGAAGGTAAAGAAGATGCTTCTTATTTATCATCTTTTGTCGATGCAGAAATTGTCATGACCAATGGATACGAAATACCATCTACTGAAATAGCTTATTTAAACGCTGTTACTGATAGAAAAACGATTCTGATTTTAACTGATTCTGACTCAGCCGGGGAAACTATTAGATCACGCATTAAAATTCCGGGTTCAATTGATATTCGTGTTCCTCTTGATAAATGCAATAGAAAGCATAAACATGGTGTGGCTGAATGTCAGAAGGAAGAAATAATTCGAATTTTAAAGCCTTTTTGCTCAAAAAAAGCGGCAAAAGTTTCGGATATTGATGCATCATTTTTATCTTCATTAGGTCTTAACAAAAAGGATATGCGAACTATTTTTGCAAAAAAAGTGCCAGTAGGATTGGTCAATGTAAAACAGTTAGTAAAGAGATTAAATTCTCTAGATTATACAAAAGAAAAAATCGCATCAATAATGAAGGAGATATAGATGGAAATTAACCGTTCAAATATCAATGATATAATTCAAAAATTAAACTTATTTCCCGATAAGGACTATGGGCAAAATTTTTTGATTGATTCTCTACTTGCTAATCGTATTGTTAACGAATTAGAAATTGATGAAAATGATACAATTTTAGAGATTGGTCCTGGATTAGGATCTTTAACTCATTTTCTCCTATTATCAGAAACGAAAATCGATGTTGTTGATATTGATTCACGGATGACGCTTTTTCTAAAACGTGCGTATTCTGATTATCCACATTTAAAAATAATTAATGACGACATCCGAAACATTGATGTTAGCCACTATTCAAAAATAATTGGAAATCTACCCTACAATATTACAACTGAATTAGTTACTTATCTCATTATAAACGCCGTTAATTGCCATCAATATATTTTGATGTGCCAAGCTGAGGCTTTTTCTCGTTTTTCTGATATGACTGGGAAAAATTATGGACCGATTTCGGTTTTAATTCATCTCTTAGGTGATTCAAAGAAAATATTTACCGTCAAGCCAGGATCATTTTATCCATCTCCAAAATGCAATTCATTCGTTTTCAAAATTACGATTAATAGCGTCACGCAACGAAACGACTGCCTCTCGACGTATTTGCTTTGTAAGCAATTATTTTTGAATAGAAGAAAAACTATTCTCAATAATTTGACTGCATATTTAAAAGATCGAAATTTAGCTCAAAAAATTTGCTTTGATACTCATATTGAACCCGATAGGCGACCAGAACAAATAAGCCCACAAGAATATTTTGATTTGTATCAAGTTCTCTTAGCAAATGGTAATATGAAATAAGAGCAATTTGTACTTATTTTGAATTCATGAAAATATGTTGCTGATTTAAGGACCAATAATTATAATTATTAAGTTTATGAAAGATTTAGTTGTACGCAGTTATGCCAAAATTAATATATGTCTGAATGTTAACGAGAGACGTGGAGATGGTTTTCACAATCTTGATATGATCATGGTTCCAATTGAACTTCACGATTCTTTATTAATAAGTGAATTAAAAAATGCTACTAATAATTTTGTGACAATTGATGATTTTTCTAATGGTAATGTCCATTACAATCTTGCTTCTTCAGCATTAACTCTAATTGAGCAAAAATATCATCTTAAAAACAGATTTCGTGTCTCGATTCATAAGTCAATTCCTATGCAAGCTGGATTGGGAGGTGGTTCTTCTAATGCCGCTTTTGTCTTAAAAGGTGTCAATAAAATTTTGAGATTAAACGCAAAAGAAAATGAATTAATTGAAATTGCCAAACAATTAGGCTCGGATGTTCCATTTTTTATTTCTTGTAAACCAGCTCGTTGTCACGGAACTGGTGACGATTTTGAAAATATTATTATTAAAAATAATTATTCGGTTTTAATTGTTAAGCCAAACGAAGGATGTTCAACGAAGGATGTTTTTGAATTATCTGATACAATGACTTTATCGACTGGGAATGTTGATGATGTTGTTAAAGCATTGGCAGAAGGCGATGATCAACTCCTTGCTCAATCAATCGTCAATTCTTTAGAAGAGCCTGCTATAAAACTGGTTCCGGAAATTAAAATTATCAAAGAAACATTAATTAAAGCAGGATTTTCTATTGTTTCAATGACTGGATCAGGGAGTGCCGTTTTTGCTCTTAGCACTAATTTAGCTCTCATCAAATCAACAGCAAGAAAATTAGAAGATAGGTATCTTGTTGAAGTTACTAGTATTATTAAATAGGAGGATTTTATGGATAAATATGCTGTCGTATTAGCCGCGGGGAAAGGAACGAGAATGAAATCTCGTGATCCTCAACATTCCAAAGTTTCTTATCCCATTTTAGGAAAAGCTTTGGTCAACTATGTTCTTGACGCCATTATTCCTCTTGAAATGAAGAATATTGTTGTTGTCGTGGGCTTTGGCGGAGATGTAACAAAATCTCTCGTCGAGGATCGCGCTGCTGTCGTGTGGCAAAAAGATTTAAGCGGAACGGGAAACGCCGTTCTTCAAGCTAAAAACTTATTACGCGATAAAGAAGGTTCAACGCTGGTTATATGTGGTGACACTCCTCTTGTGACGACCGAATCTATTGAAAATATTTTTAAAGTCCATGAGAAAATTAATAATAAATTAACTATTGTTACTGCTGTTTTAGAAAACCCTAAAGGATATGGACGTATTATTCGAGAAGAAAAAAGCAACCATGTCTTAGCTATTAAAGAAGAGAAAGATTGTAATGAATATGAAAAAGATATTCGTGAAGTAAATGCCGGTCTTTATGTTTTTGACAATAAATCTCTTTTTGAATATATCGATCAACTCACAACTAATAATGCTCAAAAAGAGTATTATTTAACGGATTTAGTCGAAATTTTTATTCGTAATGGCAAAAAAGTTGGGGCTTATGTTGTGGAAGATGCTGTTGAAGTTTTTGGTATTAATGATCGAATTCAATTGTCATATGCCGGAAAAGTCATCCGCAAAAGAATCAATCACAAACTTATGCTTTCCGGAGTTTCGATGGAAGATCCTGATTCAACTTATATTTCTCCCGATGTGCAAATTGGCCGCGATACTATTATTATGCCTAACACGACTATTTTTGGTAAATGTCGAATTGGCGAAGCCAACACAATTGGTCCTAATACATATTTAAATCATGTGACAGTCGGAGACGATAATCTCATTCAATCATCTTGGATTTCTGATACCGAGATTGGAAATTTCAATGAAATTGGTCCTTTCACAAAAATGCGTGCTGGAACCATTATCGGCAATTATTGCCGAGTGGGAAATTTTGTCGAATTGAAAAACGCCATTTTTAAGGATGGAGTTAAATCTGCTCACCTGACTTATATTGGCGATTCAGAAGTTGGAGAAAAAACCAATATTGGCTGTGGAACAATCACTGCCAATTATGATGGATACAACAAAACTCGTTGTGATATTGGGAAAAACGTTTTTCTTGGGAGCGGAACTATTCTTGTGGCTCCCATAAAAGTTGAGGATGCTTCTTTTACAGCGGCAGGATCAACAATTACAAAGGATGTAAAAACTGACTCACTGGTTATTGCAAGAGCGCGCCAAGTTGAAATTGAACATGGTTACACAACTTTTATGAATAAAGCAAAAGCCAAAAAGGAAGCATCGAAAAAATAATGCTTATTATTGAATGCTTTGGCAGAAATATCTACATTGATCAAGAGCTCGTTGGCTATATTGGCCGAAATGAATTATTTATCAACGGCAATAAATTTGCCTCTATTACTGATGATGGAGTTATTTCATTCGGTGACAAAGAAATAGGTTTTATCGATGATGATAGTTCAATCATTATCAACGGAAAAGAAGTGGGATATATCGACGGAGACAATAATTTTGTTTTCAATAAGTCAATTATTTCAGCGAGAAAATAAATAAAATAATTGAGATTTATGAGGATTTTAAAATGAATGCAATTGGAATTGATATTGGTGGTACCTATATTAAAGGGGCGGTTGTTACCCCAAAAGGCGATTTGCTTGATTTTTTTACGATGACAGTAGAAAAAGGCGAGGAACCAGAAGTTACAATTGCCAAACTTGTCACGGAAATTAAAAAGATAAATTATCCAAGCGTCCTTGGTATTGGCATCGGTTGCCCCGGAACGGTTGATTCTGAAACGGGTGTTGTCGAATTTGCGCCAAATATCGGATGGACAAATATTAAAATCAAAGAGTTAATTGAAAAAGAGATTCCTCTTCCTGTTCATGTGACTAACGATGCTAACGCTGCCGCCTCAGGTGAAGCAACTTTTGGAGTTGGAAAGCAATTTCAGAATATGGTAGTCCTTACTTTAGGGACAGGTGTCGGCGGAGGCTTAGTTCTTAATGGCAAATTATTTGAAGGCAATGAGGGTAAGGGTGCCGAAATTGGTCATATGATTATTCAAATGGATGGTCGGCCTTGCGGATGCGGACGCCATGGTTGTCTTGAGACATATGCTTCAGCGACGGCGTTAATCGCTGATACAAAAGCGATGATGAAAGAACATGAAGATTCGTTAATGTGGAAATTTGCTTCCTCTCTTGAAGAAGTTGATGGAAGAGTGGCGTTTTCAGCGGCTAAAATCGGCGATCGTTTCGCTCAAGAAGTAGTGAGAAATTATGTCCATTATTTAGGAGAAGGCATTCTTAATTTATGTAATATTTTCCGTCCTGATGCGGTTATCCTCTGTGGAGGAATTTCCAAAGAAGGTGGTTATCTTACTTCACGTCTTAAAAATTATTGTGCGGAAAGATCTTATGGTTTTCCTCGTTCTCCCGAAGTTCAAATATTGGTCGGGAAATTGGGTTACAACGCTGGCGTTATTGGCGCTGCTTCATTATTCTTTAAACAATAGGTAATTTATTATTAATTTTATGTAATAAAAAAAGCTCAACGGATTGAGCTTTTTGTTTTAAATAATTGCAAAGATTATTTTTTTCTTGGGAAGAGAATAGCCGCTTGAGCAGCTGCTAATCTTGCCACTGGAACACGGAATGGTGAACAGGAGACATAATCCAAGCCAACTTTGTGATAGAATTCGATGGATTTTGGATCTCCACCAGTTTCACCACAGACACCAATATGGAGATTTGGTCTCGTCGCTCTTCCGAGTTTAACAGAAAGAGTAATTAATTTACCGACACCATTTTGATCGAGAGTTTTAAATGGATCTTCTTCGAGAATTTTATTTTCGTAATAAGCAGGTAAGAATTTACCAGCATCATCACGAGAGAAACCGAATGTCATTTGAGTTAAGTCATTAGTACCAAAGGAGAAGAATTCAGCTTCTTTAGCAATTTCATCGGATAATAAGGCCGCTCGTGGAATTTCAATCATTGTACCAACGTGGTATTTCATATTTAATCCCGAAGTAGCAATTAATTCATCCGCGACTTGGCAAATAATGTTCTTAACAAATTTGAGTTCTTTTTCTTCAAGAATGAGCGGGACCATGATTTCTGGCTCTACTAATTTGCCAGTCTTTTTGCTGACATTAATGGCGGCCTTAATAATGGCGGAAGTTTGCATTCTACAAATTTCAGGATAGGTAACCGCTAAACGGCAACCACGATGACCCATCATTGGGTTAGCTTCGTGGAGTTCAGCGATACGATCCTTAACTTGTTGAACAGTTTTCTTGGTTGCAAGAGCAAGTTCTTCAATTAAACCTTCTTCTTGTGGTAAGAATTCATGGAGTGGTGGATCTAAGAGACGGACGTTAACATTGAAATCGCCCATAACTTCGTAAAGAGATTCAAAATCGCTTTGTTGCATTGGTTCGATTTCGGCTAAAGCCGCTTCGCGCTCTTCAACAGTATCAGCAAGAATCATTTTTCGCATTGAGAAGATTCTGTCTTTGGCGAAGAACATATGTTCAGTACGGCAGAGACCAATACCTTGAGCGCCAAAAATTTTGGCTTGTTTGGCATCTAGTGGAGTATCGGCGTTTGTACGAACCTTTAAATCACGATATTCATCAACCCAACTCATTAATCTTCCGAAATAACCAGCAGTTAAATCTGGTTCAACGGTTTTAATGGATCCGAAATAGACATTTCCAGTATTTCCATCAACGGAAATCACATCTTTATCAGTGTAGACCTTGTCGCCGATAGTGACGGTGCGAGCGTGCTCATCAACAATTGCGGCTGAACATCCACACACACAGCACTTGCCCATACCACGAGCCACGACAGCAGCGTGTGATGTCATACCGCCACGCATGGTGAGAATGCCTTGAGCGGCGACCATGCCAACGATATCTTCAGGAGAAGTCTCGGCACGGACTAAAATAACTTTTTCGCCAGCTTTCTTTCTGGCCTCAGCTTCTTCAGCGGTAAAGGCGATAGCGCCTGTACCCGCTCCTGGGCCAGCGGCTAAACCTTTAGCGATAGGAGTAGTTTCTTTTAAAACTTGCTTATCAAATCCAGGAAGCAAGAGCTTGTCAAAAGACATTGCATCGATTCGGCAAACAGCCTCTTTTTCATTGATTAGTCCTTCGTCGACTAAATCACAAGCGATTTTTAAAGCAGCGGCTGGAGTTCTCTTACCGTTACGAGTTTGTAAGAAATAGAGGACACCATCTTCGACAGTGAATTCCATATCTTGCATATCACGGTAATGATTTTCCATGATTTTAATTGTTTTAACAAATTCATCGTAGACTTTTGGCATTCTCGCTTTTAATTCATCAATATGAAGTGGAGTGCGAATACCAGCGACGACATCTTCGCCTTGAGCGTTTGGTAAATATTCAGCGGAAATTTTATTTTCGCCTGTGGCAGGATCACGTGAGAACGCAACGCCTGTACCAGAAGTTTCGCCTTTATTACCAAAAGCCATCGATTGAACGTTAACAGCAGTACCCCAAGAATAGGGAATGTTGTTCATCATACGATAAACGTTCGCACGTGGGTTGTCCCAGCTCTTAAATACCGCGGAAACGGCGACTAATAATTGCTCTTTTGGATCAGATGGGAAATCTTCTCCAAATGTTTTTTTGTAATAAGCCTTATAACGGGTAACTAAGTCTTTTAATTGTTCAGTGGTGACTTCAGTGTCCAATTTGTAACCATTCTTTTCTTTAAGATCAGCTAGCATTTTGTCCATTTCTTCACGTGAATGTCCTTTAGCGATGTTGGTGAACATCAAGATGAAACGGCGGAAAGAGTCCATTGCGAATCTTTCATTGCCAGTCTCTTTTGCTAAAGCGGCGACAGTTTCATCATTTAAACCAAGGTTTAAGATGGTGTCCATCATACCAGGCATACTAGCGCGAGCGCCAGAACGTACGGAAACAAGTAGGGGATTGTGTGATCCACCAAAAACTTTTCCGGTTTTCTTTTCGATAACTTTTACTGCTTCGAAAATTTGTTCGACGATATACTCTGGAAGTTTTTTGCCACTTTCATAGAACAAAGCGCAAACTTCAGTAGTGATAGTAAAACCTTCAGGAATGCGAACACCAATGTGTGTCATTTCAGCAAGGCCGGCGCCTTTGCCTCCAAGAAGTTCTCTTCCCAATCCGTGGGCATCTTCGAAGGCGTAAACATATTTCTTTTCAGCCATAATTTTCCTCCTCATAGGTCTGAACGTGTAGTGCATAGCACCACACCAGCGATACAATACTAGCACATAGGTAAGTAAAAACGCCATAAATTTACATAAATTTAATCTTTTGGACATCAAAATATGTTTTTATTAGAATATTCTCTATGCAAGTGATAAATTATCTAGTGAGGTAAAAATATCATGAAAAAAGAACCACTTGTCTTAAGTATTGATTTTGGAACTCAATCAGTTCGCACATCATTAATTGATAAAAAGGGAAACACTGTTGCGATTGTTAAAAAGCCTTATCAACCAGTGTATATTTCTACGGAAAAAGGCTATGCCGAGCAAGACCCTGATTTTTATTTTGAAAATGTTGTTTCTTGTTTGAAAGAATTAACCTCTAAATATCATGATGAATTAGAGGCAATTATTGGATCAACTATCACGGCGTTCCGCGATTCATCTGTCCAACTTGATAGTGAATATAAACCAGTTAGAAAATGTATACTTTGGCTCGATCAAAGAATGGCAAAAGCTAGTGAAAAAATTCCATTTACTCATAAACTTGCTTTCTGGATTGTCGGAATGAAAAACACGATTGATTTAAATCGAAAAAGAACAATCGCTCATTGGCTTAAGGAAAATGAACCAGAGAATTGGTCAAAGACTTGCAAATATGTAAATATATCTTCATATTTAACCTATAAATTGACAGGAAATTTATGTGATTCCGCCGCCAGTGTGGCTGGGCATTATCCAATAAATTTTCCAAAGCGAAAATGGTATAAAGAAGGAGTGCTTAAATCGCGTATTTTTGGTATTCCTCAGCGCATGTTATGCGAATTAAAACAGCCAGGGGAAGTGCTAGGAATTATCACTAATGCTCTCGCTGATCAATGTGGATTACCACATGGTATTAAAGTTATTGCTAGCGGTTCTGACAAAGCTTGTGAGACGATTGGCTTAGGAGCTCTCTCTCGTGATACGGGCGCCGTTTCTTATGGCACGGCTTGTTCGATAGAAGTTTCGAATAAACACTATTATGAACCTGAGAAATTTTTGCCAGCTTATCCAGCCGCTACTCCTGGTTATTACAATATGGAAGTTCAGGTCTATCGTGGCTATTGGATGTTGACTTGGTTCAGCAAAGAATTTGCTTCTGAGTTAGTTGATGAAGCAAAGATACAAAGTTTAGCCGTCGAAGAATTATTGAATTCAAAACTATCTGATATCGCTCCGGGTTCCGATGGATTGGTTTTGCAGCCCTATTGGGGTCCGAGTTTATCTCGTCCACTTTCTAAAGGTTCAATTGTTGGTTTTTCTGAAGTCCATACTCGCGAACATCTATACCGCGCTATTATTGAAGGCATCGCCTATGCTTTGCGAGAAGGTCTCGACAGTATTGAGAGATCGCAAAAGCACCACATTAAAAATTTAATGATATCGGGTGGTGGATCTCAAAGTTCAGCTATTTGCCAAATCACTGCGGACATTTTTGGCCTTCCTGTTTCTCGCGTTCAAACATATGAAACCACTTCTTTAGGAGCGGCTATCTGTGCTTTCACAGCTTTAGGTGAATTTTCTTCCGTTGAAGAAGCAATTGAGAATATGTCGCATAAATCAAGAACTTTTGAGCCAAACCCCGTCGCTCATCAACAATATGAATATCTCTATAAAAAAGTATATTTGAAGATGTATCCTCAACTTAAAAATGTCTATAAAGACCTTTATCATTTTGGGAAAAAATACCGTTAAATGGATATTAAGACAAATAAAAGCAAAAAAAGAAAACATCGTTATTTAAGCGGTGAAGATATTGATATGTTTCATGAACGTGAAAATCAATACCGCAATGATAAAAAACCGCCTATTTGTGATACCGACATTGACGGCGCTTAAAATCGAGCATATTAATATATATTAATCAACTAATATGGTAGAGTCTTTACTATGAAAATTAAATTAATCAAAAACGAAAAACATGACGAAGAAAGAGCATATTTTGCCTCGAAGAATTGTCGTTTTAAAAACATTACCATCGCTGGAGAGTTAGATGGCGAGAGCGCTTTTAAGGAATGTCAAAATATCGAAATTGTAAAAAGTAAATTGGCGTTGCGTTATCTCTGTTGGAATAATCAAAATACGAGAGTGTTAAATACTAAAATTTCGAAAACAGCTCGCGCTCCATTTTGGTATGATCAACACCTCTTTATCGATAATGTTCATTCACAAGGAGTGAAGGCGGTGCGTGAGGACAAACACGTAGAAATTCTCCACAGCACTTTTATTTCTGATGAATTTGGTTGGCAATGCCATGATTTAAAAATTGAAGATAGCCATGTCGTAGGATTTTATGCTTTCTTTCGCTCAAAAAATGTGATTTTGAAAAATGTAGTATTAGATGGGAAATATTCATTTCAATATATCGATGGTTTAAAAATTGATAATTGTGTGCTGAATACCAAAGATGCTTTTTGGCATACCAAAAACGCTGTTATTAGAAACTCGACAATTATTGGAGAATACTTAGGTTGGCATTCTCAGAATATTACATTTAACAATTGTCGTATTGTCGGAACTCAACCTTTATGTTATGCCAAAAATATCAAGTTTGTTAATTGTACCTTTGAAAAAGCTGATCTCGCTTTTGAATATTCCGAAGTTAATGGAATCATAAAAGGGACGCTGATTTCAATTAAAAATCCATTATCGGGAAAATTGATGATTGATCAAATTCCTGAAATAATAATCGATAAAAACGATAAAAGCCACGGGCGTTTCTCAATGGAAAACAGTAAATAACATTTAGCATTGTTCTCGTTGAGTGTAGAATGAGGATATGGAAGTTAAAAAGTCGTTCTCACTCTCAAACTATAATCCTTCATGGCCAACTGATTTTAGACAAGAAAGAAAAATTATTCTTTCTTTTTTGCCAAAGATAATTGATGTTCATATTGTTCATATTGGTTCAACCGCTGTTGAAGGAGCCGTTTCAAGACCAATTATTGATATTGCAATTGGTGTCATGAATCCTCTTGATTTGATTACCGTTCGCGACTCTTTAAGCGCCAATGGATATCTCTTTTCTTCTAAGGGTTCATCTATCAACCATTTTGTCATGGGCAAGAGAGTGGATGGAATCATTAAATTTATTATTCATATTGTTAAATACAATGGAATAGTTTATCGTCAAATGGCTAATTTTGTTAAAAAACTTAAAAATAATTACTCACTTATAAAAGAATATAATGACTTGAAAATTCGTTTGCATAATGAAAAAGCCAGTTTAAAAGAATATTCTCATCAGAAAAGATATTTTGAGAAAGTACATTTCACAAAATATAGTTAAAATTACATTTGTAACATTCATTTAATTATTTTGGCTAGATTTTATCTTTTACTTCACGCATCATAGTATTGGAGGACGCTAATATGAATAGATACATAATTTTTACAGATTCTTGTAGTGATCTTTCTACGGAGCTGCGCCAAAAAAACAAGATTGAGTATGTTCGGATGGGCTTAGTTGTAGATGGAGAAGAGAAGCACGCAGATCTAGATTGGATTGAATATAAACCAGAAGAATTCTATGGTTGGATGATTGAAGGCAAAACAATTAAAACAACGCAAGTTTCTTTAGGCGAGTTTATCGACTGTTTTTCCCCATTTTTGGAAAAGGAATTAGATATTTTGTATATTGGATGTTCCAGTAAATTAACAGGATCATTAAATGTTTTTAAATTGGCAAAAGAAGAACTGCTTCGCAAATATTCTTCCCGACGAATTGAATCAATTGATTCTTTGACGGCTTCCGGTTGCTTAGGAATGCTCGTTATCGATGCCGCTATTCAACGCGAGAAGGGTTTAAATCTTGATGAGTTGATTTCTTGGGTGCAAGAAAACAAACTGAAATATAACCAATTTGCCACCGTCGAGGATCTTAATTATATTAAAAACGCCGGTCGTATCAAAGGCTCAAAAGCTTTTATGGGTAATTTATTCCACAAAAAGCCAATTTTTATATCAGATGCTCACGGAGATAACTATACATTGGGAACTGTGACGGGAACAAAGAACGCCGATAAAATTCTTTTTGATGGCGTCGCTAAAACAATTGATAAGACGAAATGTCAAACCGTGGTTGTTTCTCAAGGTATGGCGATGGATCGCGCTTTGCGTCTAAAAAAGAAATTTGAAAAAGAACTCAATGTTAAAACTGAGATATGGTGGGTTGGACCAATTATCGGAACAACTTGCGGACCGGGTGTTTTAGCAACTTTCTGCTATGGCAAAGAAGTCACTCGTTACGATGGCGATGAAGTAGGCCCTAGTCTTGATTTTTAATTAAAGAGCGATTAATAATCGCTTTTTTTGTGGTTATACTTTTGAATAAATAATATGATTAGTGATGATGAACGGAATTATTATTGTTAATCAAGAAATTGGTCATAATGCCTATAAAGTTGATCGGCTAAAAGAAGAATTTGCTAAAACTTCAATTCAAGTTGATGTTTTCGTTAATGATGGCACCTTAGCGTCTATTGAAAATGATAACATTAATATTCATCTCCCTCAGGCTGATTTCGTCATCTATATGGATAAAGATATCTATTTAGCAAGACTATTAGAAAAAGCGAATTATCGATTATTTAATCACGCCGATTTTATCAAACTTTGCGATGATAAAATGCTGACATTTATCGCTTGTTCCAATCATGGTATCAGAATGCCAATAACTATCTCCGCTCCTCTTGTTTATTACGAACTCCAAGATCGACATATTACTTTTCTTAGAGATGTTGAAAATAAACTTGGTTTCCCATTAATTGTGAAGAAAGTTTATGGCTCGCTCGGCGAAGGTGTTTATCGAATCAACAATCACGAAGAACTAGTAAAACTCTATTCAGAGATTTATCGTAATCCAATTATCTTTCAAGAATATATCTCTTCTTCAATCGGAAAAACGATACGTGTTTTAATTATTGATGGTAAAGTTTTTGGCGCCTTCATAAGGAAAAATACACAAGATTTCCGAAGTAATTATGGAGCGACAGCGGGAGGGGAAAAAATCGGAAATATTGAAAAATATGCCACTTTTGCGCAAAAAGTTTCTGATTTGCTGCATATTGAGTATGCTGGTTTAGATTTATTAGAAAATAATGGAGAGATTATGCTTTGTGAAATTAATTCCAATGCATTTTTTGAAGAATTTGAGCTCGTTACTGGACAGAATGTTGCCCAAGCCATTGCCTCCATGATTATTAGAAAGGTTAACGATGAACAAAAACGCTAAAACTGTTTCGCCGCATCAAGCTAAACAAAGAATTAAAGACTATCGAAATATAAAGCAATTCAGTGTCAAAAAACGAATTGAGCTTTTGCCATTTCTGCTTGAAACATTCGCTAGTCAATCTCGTAATTCAGTGAAGTCGCTTCTCTCTTCTCACCGTATTAGTGTTAATGGAGCGCCTATCTCTCAATTCGATTTCAAACTATATCCCGATGACGAAGTGATTGTCACCTCGACTCCTATTCGAAAAAAAACGCGTAGTAACTTGCCAATTCTTTATGAAGATTCAGAATTTATTGTTATCAATAAGCCCAGTGGATTATTGTCAATTGCTTCTGATAAAGAAAAAGGTTCAACTGCCTATCGCATGTTGTCAGATTATGTCCAACAAAAAGACAAACACAATCGTATCTTTGTAGTGCATCGAATTGATGAGGACACTTCTGGAGTTTTGATTATGGCAAAGAATCCCACCATTCAAAAACAAATGCAAGATCATTGGAATGAATTGGTGATTAAACGTGGTTATTTTGCCATTGTTGAAGGCAAGATGGAAGAGCCAAGTGGAACAGTTAGATCATATCTCAAAAAGAATGCTCAAAGTTTAATGTATTCTTCAAAAAAGGCTGGAGATGGACAACTATCTATTACTCATTACAAAGTTATTAGGGAAAAGGATAACTATTCTCTCCTTGATATCAACATTGATACAGGACGGAAAAATCAAATTCGTGTCCACATGGGCGATCTTGGTCATTATGTGATTGGGGACGATAAATATGGTGAGCCTTCCAATCCAATTAAACGTTTAGGTCTCCACGCATATTGTTTAGAATTTAAACACCCAGTCAATGGTAAAATAATGAAATTTAATGCCCCAATCCCGAAAGAGTTTTCTATTCTCTTTCCGCGAGATAAAAATATTAAATAAAAATAGCTGCACCGCAGCTATTTCATTTCTTCTCCATTTCGTGTTTTTGAGTCATATTTCTTTCTTTCGACAGTTTTTAAAATCTTTTTTCTCATGCGGTATGTTGAAGGAGTAATTTCCACAAGTTCATCAGCATTGATATAATCAAGGCAGCTCTCAAGAGACATTTTTCTTGGCGTTTTTAAAACGACGGTATTGTCTTTATTGGAACTACGCATATTAGTTAAAGCTTTTTTAGTTGTGACATTAACAGCCAAATCAATAGGGTAACGATTCTCGCCGATAATCATGCCTTCATAAACCAGTGTTCCAGGATCAATAAACATTGTTCCTCGTTCTTCAATATGTTGGATGGCATAAGGAGTGGCTTGTCCTGTTTCGGTAGCGACGAGAACGCCAATTGGACGTTGGCCTAACTCTTCAGTAACCATAGGACGATATTCACGGTAGGTATGTGACATAATGCCATAACCTTTTGTTAATGACATAAAAATTGTTGAATACCCGATTAATCCTCGAGAAGCAATAATAAATTCCAGAATCGTAATTGTTTCGCGCGCATCCATGCTAATCAATTCGCCTCCGCGACTGCCGATGCTTGTCATAACATCACCGACATATTCATTAGGAACATCAATAGTGAGATCCTCATATGGTTCGCATTTAACTCCATCAATTTCTCGAATGATAACTCGTGGTTTTGAAACCTCGAGTTCAAAGGATTCTCGACGCATATTTTCAATTAAAATTGAAAGATGAAGTTCGCCTCGGCCAGAAACAATCCAAGATTCACTTTTTGAAACACGGCTTACTTTTAACGCCACATCTTTTTGCATTTCACGGAATAATCTCTCATCAATTTTGCGAGCAGTTAATTGTGTTCCTTCTTTTCCAGCGAAAGGAGAGGAATTAGTTCCAAAAGTCATTTGCAAAGTGGGCTCATCAAGTTTGATTAAGGGCAATGGTTCAACGCAATCAGTTGCGCATATAGTTTCTCCCACATTAATATCGGTTAAACCAGCAATCGCGACAATCTCGCCCGCTGAGGCTTTTTCAATTTCTAATCGGTGAGTAGCTTCATAACCAAACAATTTCATGACACGAAATTGTTTTACACTGCCATTTAAACGCGAAACAGCAACTACATCATCAACATGAACTGAACCTTTTTTAATTGTACCAATGCCAATTCTTCCCACAAAGTCGTTATAGTCAAGCAACGCTATTTGCATTTGAAATGGAGCGTTGACATCGGCTTGTGGAGCGGGAATGTTTTTAATAATTGTTTCTAAAACGGCGTCCATGCCAGGAACTTGTTTCGCAGGATCAGATGAAAGAGAACTGGTCCCTTTTAAGGCTGATGTATAGACAATAGGAAAATCTAAAAATTCATCGGGAGCTCCTAATTCAATAAACAAATTTAAAACTTGATCAACAGTATTTTTAATACTGCAATTAGGACGGTCGATTTTGTTAATGACAACAATTGGTTTAATGTGAGCTTCTAAAGCTTTTTTAAGAACAAATCTTGTTTGAGGCATGGTGCCTTCAAAAGCATCAACTAAAAGCAGACACCCATCAACCATGTTCATAATTCTCTCGACCTCGCCACCAAAATCAGCGTGCCCAGGAGTATCTAAGATGTTAATTAAAGTATTGTCGTAAGTAATCGAGGTTGTTTTCGCCAAAATGGTGATGCCTCTTTCTCTTTCGATGTCATTGCTGTCCATGACACGATTTTCGACATCTTCATTTGAACGAAAAGCCCCCGCGGTTCTTAATAATTGATCAACAAGAGTGGTCTTGCCATGATCAACATGAGCGATAATTGCAATGTTTCGAATATTCATAACATAACCCTCCTTGAAATTGACGCGTTTTCTATAATAGAAAAAGCAAGCTGCGTTTGCAAGATAAAACAAAATAAATATCATTATTAAATAATGAATTTAAAAGCATATTCATAGATTAATATAACCTATTATTTTTGTAATAATAAAAAACTTTTTTTGTAATAATAGTTTTGAAAATATATTCTATGAAAAAAATTAAGTGAATTAAAAAAACAATTATTTAGAAAAATCTGCTTTGTTTACAAGCTTATATATATAATTTTTATTAATATTCATTTCTTCGCTAGTTATTTCAATAGCGTTTTTATTTGATAAACCCTTTTTAATAAGATAACCTACTCTATCTATAATTTTGTTGTCTTCCACCACAGGTTTCTCTACACATCCAGAAATGATAATAACCATCTCTCCCTTTAATCCTTCACCTTCAAGAGCAAGAATTTCTTCTGCCGTTCCGTAAATATATTCTTCGTTAAGTTTGGTTAATTCTCTAGCGAGAACAAGCTCTCTATTATTTAAAACTTCCCTTAATAGCGATAGAGTTTTAAAAATTCGATGTGGACTTTCATAGAGAATAGTGGTTTCAGAGCGATTTTTAATATCTTCTAATTCTTTCTGTGCTTCTTTTTCCTTTGGAGATAAAAAGCCATAAAAATAAAAATGATCTGCTGGTAAACCAGAAGCCACTAAAGCATTTAAAAAGGCTGAACTGCCACTGATGGTGGAGACTTTAATTTCACTCTCTAAAGCTTTCTTAACTAGTATTTGTCCTGGATCGCTGATTCCGGGATACCCAGCATCAGAAACATAAGCAACTTTTTTGCCTTCTTTTATCAATGAAATGAGATGCTCTGAAGCTTGCGATTCATTATGTTCTCGAAGAGAAAATAGTTCTTTTTTAATTCCAAATTTCTCTAATAGCGAATGAGTATTTCTCGTGTCCTCTGCAGCAATTAAGTCAACATCATTCAATGTATTGATTGCTCTTTTAGACATCTCAGAAAGATTGCCGATAGGAGTAGCGACCAAATACAAGACAAATCCGTTATTATCAAAATTTTTATTTCTTTTCATTCGATGATGGTCTCTTCTTAATGAAGTAAGCTTGCTTTTTTAAATCTTCAAAGGGAATGAATTTCACATCTTCAGAATTTTCGATTTTGACCACTTGAGAAATAACATTAATGTTTGTGACTGTGTATTCCACTTTATCAATAAAAAGCTTGCTGCCAAGTTCAGGATATAATTTTTTAGCTTCGGTATAGGCATCATCTTCGTATTTAAGACAGCAAAGTAATTTTCCACAGTGTCCGCTTAATTTAGGGATATTAATGGAGAGCATTTGATTTTTTGCTCGGCTAATGGATATTCCATCGAATTCATTCAAGAAAGTGGCGCAACATAAAGGAAGACCACACACGCCAATGCCACCAATCATTTTAGCCTTGTCACGCGAGCCGATCTGTCTTAATTCAATACGAGTATGAAGTCGAGAAGCTAATGTTTTGAGTAACTCTCTAAAGTCGACACGTTCATCAGCTAAATAAGAAAACAAGACTTTAGATTTATCTAAAGTAAATTCACAAGAAATCAAGTTCATTGGAAGATGAAGTTTTTCTGCTTCACCTCGGCAAATTTCTAAAGCGTGAGCCGCATCTTTCTGATTGTTTTCATATAAGCGGACATCGACATCAGTTGCCACCCTTATCACTGGTTTTAATCCGATATTAGATTGATACTTGGAAATATCAATTGGTTCGATGGCGACAGTGCCTAATTCAAGCCCTTTAATTGTTTCAACGACAACTTTATCATCAATATTTAAAGGAAGATTTTCGATTCCGAAAAAATAAATGCGTGGTGCGGAAATAAATTTAATTCCGACATAATGATCATAGATAGAATTATCTATTTGTTCTGAGGTTTGATTATTTTGGTACATGTTTTACTCCTTTATAATGTCTAACATTAAATGATCAAGTAGAAGAGGAATGTTGACATTGGTATTAATAAGATTCCGACATCTTAATATTTCTAATAAACTATTCTCTATATTGGGTAAATTCTTAGCAAGAATAGTCAATTTATTACTATAGCTTTTAAGAATTGGATTTTTTCCATGCTTAATATTAACCAAATCTTCAAAAGCTTGTATTAGTATATCAAGAAAAAACCTCGCTGACTCTTTTGTTTTGATAATCGGGGTAATATTTGTTTCACAAGTATAGATGGCTTCACTACTATTTTTACTTCCTAAAGCATTAATAAGTTGCGTAAAACCATTTTTTGCCTCTTCAAATGCTTCTTCGACTTCTTTATTTTTCAAAGCATCAATAATAAAATCAGCATCGTTATAAAAGTATGACAATAATTCAGCATCTTCATTTGACACACCCTTAGTTATCGCCTCTTCAATCACCTGTCTTCGATCAATTAATTTCAAATGCATAATTTGACAACGTGAAGTGATGGTGGGCAAAACATTGCTTTCATTATTTGTCGTTAAAAAGGCATATATTTTATTTCCCGGTTCTTCGAGAAATTTAAGAATAGAATTAACCGCAACAGGAGTCATATTCTCGACGAGATGCAAAATATAAATCATGATTCCTTTGCTTTCAAAAGCTGTTTTATCAAATTGGGTTTCGATTGCCTCAATCTCTTCTTTTTTAATGGTATGGCTTGAACCATCATAAACGATAAAATCAGGATAATTGTCATCATCCACTCTTAGACAAGAAATACAATTATTGCACGCTAATGGAGAAGGATTATCACAGATAATTGATTTCGCTAAATATTTTGCTGTTTCAAATAAAGGAGTTCCGGGTTGGCCGGCAATAAGATAAGCATGAGAAAGATGCTGACTTTGTAAAGAATTAACAAAAGTCTGATAAATGATAGGTTGATATCTTTTTAAATATTCCTCTATTTGCATAATCTCGATAAAATAGCGTCCAATGTCGCTTTAGCCACTTCTTCTTTGGACTTGCTCGCATCAATAATGACATAACGATTAGGATAACGTTTTGCTAGTTCAAGAAAAGTGGATCGCACCTTATCATGGAACTCTATTTTTTCGAGGTCTAAACGATTGATTTCACGTTTGTCATTACTGTTAATACGCGCTAATCCAATATTTGGGTCAATATCAAATAAAAGGGTTAAATCGGGCCAAGTATTTTCTGTGGCAAATAAATTGATATTTAAAACTTCGTCAATTCCCAAATTTCTCGCCCCACCTTGATAGGCTAATGAAGAATCAAGATAACGATCGCAAATAACAATTTTGCCTTCTTTTAACGCCGGCCAAACTTTTTCGACAAGATGTTGTCTTCGACTGGCAGCATATAAAAGAGCCTCAGTTTTGCTATCCATCGCGGTATTAGCCTTATCGAGAATGACGTTTCTGATTTGTTCGCTGATAGGGGTGCCACCTGGCTCGCGTGTGCGAACAATTTGATACCCCATATCTTGTAATCTTTTTACCGCTGTTTCAACGGCGGTGGTCTTTCCTGATCCTTCCGGTCCTTCAAGTGTGATAAACATAGTAAAGTCCTTCCTAAATTTTTCGGCGCCCTTCAAAGGCTTTTGATAAAGTCAATGAATCGGCGTAATCAAGATTGCCACCCATTGGTAAGCCATAGGCTAACCGAGTAACATTAATACCCATTGGTTCAATTATTTTAGCAAGATATAAGGCCGTTGTTTCACCATCGACAGTTGGATTTGTCGCAATGATAACTTCCTTGATAATTCCTTCTTGAATTCTTTTTACTAATTGAGGAATATTCAAATCTTCAATTCCTTTACCTCTTGAAACGGAGATAGTTCCGCCTAGAACATGATAAAGACCATGAAAACTTTCAGCTTTTTCGAAGGCTAATAGATCCTTTGGCGAAGAAACGACCATTAATGAAGTTTTATCTCTCGTTTCATCGCGGCATATATCACAAATTGTTTCCTCAGTTAAATTTCCACAAACTGGGCAAATATGGATGGATGATTTCAATTCTTTTATCGCTTCGGAAAACTCATTTAAATCATCTTCATCCATGTCAAGCATAGCAAAAGCCATTCTCTCGGCTGACTTCTTGCCAACGCTAGGGAGTTTAGATAATGATTCTTCTAGTCTTTCGAGAGCTTTTAATTTTTCCATTACATTCCTAATCCATTACGGCGACCAGTGATGCGCTCATTGATATCACCACGTTCTTTTTCAATCATGCCCATAATTTCATTAATTGTTAACACGACTAGATCTTCAATCATTTCTTTATTCTCTGGATCTAAAGCACTTTCATCAATTGAAATTGACTTCATCTCATGAGAACCAAGCATAGTCACTGTAACCGCGCCACCTTTTGTAAGAGTGAATTCTTTTTGCTCTAATTCGCCCATCGCTTTGTTCAAATCTCGTTGCATCTTTTGAGCTTGCATCATCATTTGTTGCATATTCATAAATATCTATTCTCCTATAAACTTTAAAGTTGATTCGTTAATTTTTGGTAATTTGTTAACTTGAATCATATCCATATACATCTTTTGCAATCTAATCGAATCTTTTCTTGAGACGGCATAAACAAACATTTTTCGCCCAAAAATATTAGAAATAACATCTTGAATTTCTTGCTGATTTTCTTGAGTATTAACTTTTGTGACAGCCTTATCGAGTGGATATTCAACAATGAGAACTTTGTTTCCAGCGACCAGCGGATGACCATCAACGAGTAACATAGCAACTTTGCCAAGAGATGGATGAGTGGTTAGCCGATTGATATTTTTCCAATTTTTAATTAAATCATTCTTAATATCTTTTTTGCTGGTAACCATGATTTTAATCATTAAATCATCATTAACAAAAAATTTATCTTCTACTTTTGTATTTTCTAATAGCAACACTCCCTTATCAAAAACAATAGGCTTTTGTGGTTCATCAATTTGTGGCTCATCTTCGGAAAGAATTGACATTTGTTGAGGTGCATTACTTTTAGCTTTATTGTCATTAAATTGGCTTTTTGCAGTATTTTCAGCGTTTGTTTCACTATTTTTAGGTACCATATCTTCTTTGACAGTAACTGAGACATTTTCCTTTTTTTCAAATTTTAGACTAGCTAATTTTAGAAGCATAACCTCAAATAAGGGAACGATGGAAGTGACATTTTTATAATCTTTAAGAGTGTTCATCAAGATTTCAATCATTTCCATTGTTTGTCTTTGATTAAATTGATGAGAAAGAATTTGGACTTCCTCTTTTTTTAGAATTTCTAAATAATCAAATCGATTAGTGGTTTCAAAAATTAAGAGATCTTTCAAAATTAGAAGCAAGTCATCAGTTAAGCGTTTAATATCTGTTCCGCGAGCGACATATTCCTTTAATCGATCTAGAACGTCAGTAATATCATTTTGAGCGATAGAAGTTAGCAGTTCGATTTTTTCTTGTGTTGATTCAAGAGCGAAAATATCAAGAACATCATCCTCATTTAAGCGGTTACCAGAATACGCTAAAACTTGATCTAAGATTGACAACGCATCGCGCATTCCGCCATCGGCTAATGAGACAATCAATTTGACGGCTTTTTCGTTATATGCAATTTCTTCTTGTTCCAAAATATCTTTAATTCGATTATTGATATCATCATCGCTAACTTTCGAAAAATCATATCTTTGACAGCGAGAAAGAATGGTTGGCAAAATTTTATGCGGTTCCGTGGTGGCTAATATAAAGATGACATGCTCTGGTGGTTCTTCAAGTGTTTTCAATAGGGCATTGAAAGCGCCAGCGGTCATCATATGAACTTCATCGATAATATAAACTTTATATCGACCGAGAATAGTGCTGTATTTGACTTTGTCAATTAAATCTCTAATCTCATCAACTCCGTTATTGCTGGCGGCGTCAATTTCAAGAACATCAGGATGAGTTCCTTCATTGATGGCAATGCAGTTTTTGCAATCATTGCATTGATGACCAATTCCCTCGTCGCAGTTTAAAGCTTTAGCGAGAAGTTTTGCCATCGTAGTCTTTCCCGTTCCACGCGGTCCAGCAAAAAGATAAGCATGAGCAATTTTACCCGTTGCTAAAGCATTTTTAATTGTTTTGACGATATGTTGTTGCCCAGCAACTTCGTCAAAGGTTAAGGGGCGATATTTTCGATAAAGTGCCTTGTAAGCCATATTTGTTCACCATTTAAGATTATACACAAATGCGCGCTTACATAAAAGCCTTAATATTCATATTAAATAAAAGTAATTGAACCTTTTTCTTTAGGCCCTCCTATGGTAAAATACATATCGCCTAAAGAGAGGTTTTTATGGAAAAAAGCATGTATCAGCGTTTAGAAATTGCTGAAAAACGATTGAAAGAAATTGACGAAGAACTCATGAGTGAAAACATCATAAATGATATCGCTCATTTTCGGCTTATTTCTAAAGAAAGAGCTTCTCTGGATGAACAAGTGGAATGCTTTCAAAAATTTAAGAAAAATGAAGAAGATTTAATTGGCGCTCATGAAATGAGCCATGATAATGATATCGATATCTCTGAAATGGGAAAAGAAGAGATAAAACGCCTTGAATCTGAACAGGTTATTATCGAAGAAAAACTGCGAGAACTTTTACTTCCTAAAGATCCTAATGATGACAAAAATATCATCGTTGAAATACGTGGCGCTGTCGGTGGAGATGAAGCGAATATTTTTGCCGGAGACCTTTTCCGTATGTATACACGCTATGCTGAAACGCAAGGATGGAAAATTAAAATGCTCGATGAAAATCCATCTGAAGCTGGTGGTTTTGCTCAAGTATCTTTCAAAATCAGCGGAGACAATGTCTATTCGAAATTAAAATTTGAAAGTGGAGCGCATCGCGTTCAAAGAGTTCCTAAGACAGAAGCTGGTGGAAGAATTCATACTTCAACCGCAACTGTTTTGGTCATGCCAGAAGCTGAAGAAATCGATGTGCAAATTAATCCTAATGATTTACAAGTTGATACCTATCATAGCCAAGGAGCGGGTGGACAAAATGTTAACAAAACAGAGTCTGCAGTTCGCATTACACACATTCCTACTGGAATAGTTGTCGCGTGTCAAACGGAGAAATCACAGATTCAAAATCGTGAAATTGCTATGCAAATGCTAAGAACAAAAATGTATATGGCTGCCCTTGCTGAACAACAAGAGAAAATTGGCAGTGAGCGAAAACTGAAAGTTGGAACTGGTGAGCGATCAGAAAAAATTAGAACATATAATTATCCTCAAAATCGCGTTACCGATCATCGAATTGGTTTTACTATTCAAAAATTAGATCGCGTGATGGAGGGTGACCTTGATGAGATCATCGATGCCCTTATTCACTTTGACCAATCAAGCAAATTAGCAGGCGAATAACATGCCCACAAATCGTGAAATATATTTTAATTTATTAAAATCTGGAAATAAATACCTCACTAGATTCGTTATTAAGAGTTTACTATGCGATGTGAATAAATTTAATGATGATGTTACTTTGTACAAATCATTTGATTTTCAGTGCCTAGATTACAATAAATTACTCGAAAACATTGAGCGGGTTTGTCATGGTGAGCCATTTCAATATGTCTTGGGTTATTGCAATTTTATCGATTGTTATTTTGAAGTTAATCCTCATGTTTTAATTCCTCGTCAGGAGACAGAAGAATTAGTCATAAATACTAAAGCGCTTATTGAAAAAGCATTCGATAAATCAATTATTTCTATCGCCGATATTTGTACTGGATCAGGATGTATTGCTATTACTTTAAAGAAATACTTTCCGCACGCTGATATCTATGGAACTGACATTGATAAAGAATGCTTGGCAGTTGCAAAAAGAAATGATCGGTTAAATCAAATTTCTTTTTTACAAGGCGATATGTTGGAACCTCTCATTAAAAAAAATATCAAGATTGATGTCATTGTTTGCAATCCTCCTTATATTGAAAGAAAAGAAGAAATTGACGAACAAGTTTGGAAATATGAACCTCACCTTGCCTTACTAGCTTATCCAGATACATTTTTTTATGAGAAAATTTTTAAAAACTGCGATAAGATATTAAGTCCGCAAGGAATGATGATCTTTGAAATTGGTGAAGATATGGAAGAAAAACTCACAAGGTTAATTGATAAATATCTATGTGATGTAATTATTAAGTTTTCAAAAGATATGCACAACAAGACGCGTTTTCTTTATATAATAAAAAAAGGAGATAAAAATTATGCTTAAAATTGCTGTTGGCTCTGATCACGGTGGTCTTGATTATAAAAATGAGATTGCTAAATATTTAAAATCTAAGGGGTATGAAGTTTTTGATGTTGGAACAAACTCACACGATTCATGCAATTATCCCGTCTTTGGTTTTGCTGCCGCTAATTTGGTAGCTTTAGGACAATGCGATTATGGTGTTATTGTTTGCACATCTGGAGAAGGCATTTCAATTGCCGCTAATAAAGTAAAAGGTATTCGTTGTGGCATTGGTTATAACGATGATGTGACTAAATTGATGCGTCAACATAACGATTGCAATATGATTGCTTTTGGACAAAAATTTATGGATTTGTCAGATGTATTAAGAAGAATTGATATCTTTTTATCAACACCATTTGAAGGTGGAAGACACGCTATCCGCGTCGACATGATTAAAAACTTTGAAGAATAAATAAGAAAAAAAACAACAATGAGCGCTCTTTAATAAATATGAGCGCTTTTTTATTTGTTTGTCCTATCTGTGGAAATCGGGATCCACAATTATTTGGAATAAGAAATGGCAAGCCATACTGTCGGTGCTGTTTATTATTTCGTGGTCAAAAGGTTTCTAACATAGAAAATAAGCCAGTTGATGTCTATTATCATCTCAACTACGAGCTCTCTAATGATCAAATCGAACTGTCAGATGCATTATTAAGAAATTTTTTGCATCATCAAAACTCTTTAGTCCATGCTGTGTGTGGATCTGGCAAGACAGAAATTGTTTTACGAGTCATCGCGTACGCAATTGCTCATGGATTAAAAGTTGGCTTTGCAGTTCCGCGTCGCGATGTCATCATCGAACTATACGGGCGTTTTAAAAATATTTTTAAGACTCTTGATGTTGCGTTAATTTGCGGTGGGCATGCAACTAAACTCAATGGCGATTTGATTTGTTGCACAACACATCAACTTTTTCGCTTTGATCATTTTTTCGATTTGCTTATTCTTGATGAAGTTGATGCTTTCCCTTTTGTTGATAACGATGTTTTAAATTCTTTTTTCAAAAAATCGATAAAAGGGAATTACATTATGATGTCGGCAACACCATCAAAACAAATGCTAAATGATTTTAATAAAAGTGGTGGGAAAATCATTGAACTTTATTCGCGTTTTCATCGTTATCCTCTCCCTATTCCTGAATTAATTATCAAGCCGAAAATGTTATTATTATTTTATTGTATTAGGTTAATTAAACAGTTTGCAAAAGAAAAGAAACAAGTGTTTATATTCGCCCCCACAATTCAAATATGTGAGGAATTGTATAATCAAATAAAACTTTTTTGCCCTAATGGTAATTATGTTCATTCAAAAAGCAAGAGTCGCTCTCAAATAATTGATGATTTCCGAAATAAAAAGTATCATTTTTTAGTCACGACAGCAATCTTGGAAAGAGGTGTGACTGTAATTAATTTGCAAGTCATTATTTTTTTCGCCGATCATCCAATTTATTCATCGTATTCCCTAGTGCAAATATCTGGAAGAGTAGGACGCAAAAAAGAAGCGCCAGAAGGGAGAGTGATTTATCTTGCAAGCGAGGAAACAAAAGATATTCATCAATCTATTAGAGATATTCAAACCGCCAATAAGAATTTGCAAAATCTGTTTAAAACCGATACATAATTGGAATATATATGGTTTTTTTCATAAATCATGTTCCATATGTTCAGTTTGCCAAAATAGATTAGTACCCCTTTTTTACAAATTTAGTATCAATCAAATCCCTTGTTTATCAATATATAAATATGATGATGATATTAAGACGTTTCTCTATCAGCTAAAAGCTTGCTATGATATCGAGCTTGCCACTATTTTTATAGAGCGATTTGCGAAAGAACTGCATTATAAGTACCATGATTTTTATCTTGTACCTGCACCATCTTTTCACGACGATGATATTAAAAGAGAATTCAAACATGTCGAAGAAATTTTTCGGCCATTACATCTGCCATTTTTATCAATTGTTGAAAAAATTGCTCCCTTCAAACAAGCGGATCATAATAAAGAACAAAGAAAAGATATTAGTCTTTATTTTAAATTAAAATCAAATGACAAATTGTATGGTAAAAAAATTTTAATTGTTGATGATGTTTTTACCACTGGTTCCACGGTTAAGGCAATCATTAAACTTGTAAAAGAATTGAATCCGAAGAAAATTGAGGTTCTGGTAATGAGCAAAACATTCTTGGATTAACTAGTGGCAATTCAACCTAAACTATGAAATAGTGTTAGACTAATCAACTCTCGAATGATAAGATATGTAGGCAAATGTTAAGAACATTTATGATATTAGAAAGGCACATTCTAATTGTGTTGGTGAAGTAATTATGGGATTTTTCGATAGACGAATGTTGAATCAATATGAAAGAGAGGCCACAAAAGTTCTTGCTTTAGAAAAGGAAATGGCTTCTTTATCTGATGAAGAATTGAGAGCAAAAACTCCATATTTTAAAGATTTGCTTGCTCATGGCAAAACTCTTGATGATATAAAAATTGAAGCTTTCGCTGTTGCGCGAGAAGCTGCTAAAAGAACTCTTGGTGAGTTCCCCTATAAGGTTCAAATTATTGGCGCGCTCGTCCTTCACGCTGGCGATGTCGCAGAAATGAAAACTGGTGAAGGTAAAACTTTGACTGCAACGATGGCTATCTATTTAAACGCTCTTGCTGGTAAGGGCGCGGAAGTTGTTACCGTTAACGAATACTTATCACAACGTGATGCGGACTGGATGGGACAAATTTATCGCTTTCTTGGTTTGACTGTTGGTGTTAACTTAAGAAGCAAAACAACTGAAGAAAAGCGAGAAGCTTATCTTTGCGACATCACTTATACAACCAATGCCGAACTTGGATTTGATTATCTAAGGGATAACATGGCGGTCGATATGGAACACCGCGTTTTACGTGGACTTAATTATTGTATCGTTGATGAAGCCGATTCTATTCTCATCGATGAATCGAGAACACCGTTAATTATTTCTGGCGGTGCTAAAACCTCCGCTTCACAATACACTGTAGCAGATCGTTTCTGCAAAGCTTTAAAAAAAGAAAAAGATTTTGTTATTGATGTTAAAGAAAAAACTGTCAATTTAACTGATGATGGAAATGCCAAAGCTGAAAAAATGTTCGGCATTAAGAATTTATACAATCCTGAATTTGCTGATTTAGTTCATCGAATTCACAATGCTTTAAAAGCTAATTATATTATGGATCGTGATGTCGACTATCTTGTTGATGTCGAAGGACAAGTCCAAATTATTGATCAATTTACTGGTCGTGTGCTTCCCGGTCGTGAGTGGTCTGATGGTCTGCATCAAGCGGTTCAAGCCAAAGAAAACGTTACTATTAAACAAGAAACCGTCACGATGGCAACAATCACCTATCAGAACTTCTTTCGCCTATTTAAGAAAATGTCTGGTATGACTGGTACCGCTAAGACTGAAGAAGAAGAATTCCAAAAAATTTATAATATGCGTGTCATATGTATTCCTACCAACAAGCCTATTGTGCGTGTTGATGCTCTTGATTATGTGTACGCTCACAAAGCTCCTAAGCTTGTCGCTTTAGTCAAGGAAATTAAGGAAAGACACGAAAAAGGTCAGCCAATTCTTATTGGCACTGTCTCAGTTGAATCTTCGGAAGAAATTTCTGCTTTATTAACTGCTGCTGGATTAGAACATGAAATGTTAAATGCTAAAAACAATGCTCGTGAAGCTGAAATTATTGCCCATTCAGGTGAAAAAGGTCACATTACTTTAGCCACAAACATGGCTGGTCGTGGAACTGATATTAAGATTAACGACGAAGTGAGAGCTCTTGGTGGATTATGTGTGTTTGGAACAGAACGACATGAAGCCCGACGTATTGACAATCAGTTGAGAGGTCGTAGTGG
>Ga0172377_10000904_pt1 | contig 29160 bp, 30 predicted proteins | sample Pumphouse3metaG_FD_119749 | JGI IMG/M metagenome (GOLD analysis project Ga0172377, IMG submission 119749) | Leachate microbial communities from a municipal landfill in Southern Ontario, Canada - Pumphouse #3 metaG | ecosystem: Engineered > Solid waste > Landfill > Unclassified | place: Canada... | reverse complement strand
GTTTTAATTTTGCATTTTGTTCAAAACCATCAGCATCTGGGATGGTACAACTACGCAGCCCTTTTGTTGCATGTAGAGAAACTTTCATACATTCTATGATTTATAGAATGAGATCAAGAATCCCTAATCCTTACACAATCGACCCGGAAGTGAAAAAAATACCAATAAGTCAAGTCAGATTTGTAGTAGGTTTCTTTTACGACAGTACAACTAGTAAAAAAAATAATTCAAGTAAATTCGAATTAGCAGTGAAAAGAGGAATACGCATCATTAATCTCTTTGAGCGACGTCATAAATGGGAACTTACAAAACTATTTAAAGTGGAAGAAACAAAACCGAATGACACATCTCAATTCTATATGATAGTAGGTAACAAAAAATGGATTAGAAGTACACATATGCTGTCTTTATACACGTTAATGCTTAGGCTTGGCAACTACATTGATGAAGTTAAAACATGCAAAAACATAATTGATGCTTTGAACAAACATATTGAGTCCCCTAACAATACTGTAGCTCATGCGCGCGCCACATACAAATACTGGGATATGATTATGTCAAACTTTGATAATATTTTCAGTGGATTAACTACGAAACACATATATGATATAAATGTTCTGGCATCACAATCACAAGAAGGTATTTTTAAATTGTGTAGTGGGCATTCGCATCATAATATAATAGCAGAAAGATTTAATAACGTCAAGGAAAATTATTTTAATAAGGACAAATAATAAATGGACAAAACCTACACATTGTTTTCTTCAGATAAAGCACAAGTAGACGGAAGTTTTAGTTTTTCATTTTGTTCCAAACCATCAGAGACGAAACAAGTATGGTTAGTAAGTGACTCAACTAAATGTAGAGAAATACTAGCATACTATTTCATTCAATACATCAGATACTCGTTTGGGGAGATCAAAATTACTGAAAACATTGATCATCAGAGAATGCAACTTGATTGTACCAGGCTTGTAATTACTACTAAATACATTAGTGATTCAACTAAACAAGCAAACTGCGATACTTTTGAACGAGCTGTTATTAGGGGAGTAAAATTAGTAAATTTATTTACAAGTCATCATGGATGGAGGCAAACAAAACTATACGGTTTTCAACCACAGGAATCTATATCATCATTTATGACAGTAGGGGATAAAAGGTGGTTAAAAAGTACTCATATGTTATCGATGTACACATTAATGTTAAGACTTGGTGTTGAGCTAGATGATGATGATGTTAAAACACTTGAAAAAGTATTAAGTGTATTAAAGGAACCTAGTACTCTAGTAAACAGAATGCATGCATATGAATCAGTTAAATACTGGAACATGATTATGCACAATTTTGATGAACTTTTCTGTGGGTTGGACGAGAGAGATATATATAGTACACTTACTCTTGACAGACAATTTGACGAGGGAATTACAAAACTATGTATTGGTTCATCAGCACATAAATTCATAGCTAATGTATTTGAAAAACTAAAACATAGGTATCTCACTAGATAACTTTAAAACAAGATTAATAATGCAAAACATAAACCACCACTAACAGTTATTGTATTGCAAAATACCTAATATGGTATATTAATACTGATTACTGCGGTTTCCATAGTAATATAAAGGAGAAGTGCATGAATATAAAAGGTAAAATTATCAAATATATTTTACTTGTTTTGAATACAAGCAAGCATAATATAGTACTAATATTAGCTATATCAAGTTTTTTATTGTGTATAATTGGCTCTTTTTTAACTGAAAACCCAATAGAAACAAGGTTTAAATTACTGTCAAGTTCTTATAAAGAAATGGCCACAGAAAAAGCTAATTTATTGATTAGGTACAATAACTTAACAACTGAATATAACAACTTCAAAAACAAAATAGAAAACAACGACATCGATAAAAAAGCAATAGTATCGTACATCAAAACTAACTTTAAGAAGATGCCTATAGAAGTAGTACAGTCAATAGCTGATAATTTAATTGATATCAGTGTACGTAATAATATACCATATGAACTAATAATGGGAATGGTAGAGGTAGAATCAAATTTTAACCCGTCAGCAGTATCAAGCAAAGGTGCCAGAGGGTTGTTACAAGTAATGCCTAGTATATGGAAGGATACTCTTGGACTAGAAGATGAATACGATCTACACCAAATAAAAACTGGACTAGAACATGGAGTAAAAATATTAACAATAATATTAAATGAGCAAAAAGGCAACATGCCTAAAGCACTCTATCATTATGTAGGCAAAAATGAGGCCTATGTAAACAATGTTTACAAAGCCATGGGTGAATTTATGTTACACAGATCATTATTGCAGTCATAATATATAATATTGTGAAGCACTACAATCTATCAAGTTCTAGTATAAAAAAATAAATCAATAAAATTGGAAAAAACAAAGATAAAACAGTAACGAAAAAAGACAAAACCAAAAACCAGTAAGATAAAAAAATGGTTAAACTAAAACAGGCTAATATCTAAATAGAAATAATCGAAACCAATGAAAGGAGCATGCAATGCCAAAAAAGGTAATAACGAAGTTTCTAGTACAAATGTTGATGCCTAACGAATTTGATACGGAGATATTAAAACGAAGAATATTTAACGTCAATATTAGATTACTGGTTGACAATAAGCAATATCGAAAAATAATTTCGTATATAATCTATTATATGAACAATTTGATGGAAACAAAATTCAGTGATTATACTACATTAAAGGGATTGTCAGGAGCAAACCTAGGCATACCGTTTAATATCATAGCAGTAAGGGACAATGGGTCCATAAAGATACTAATAAACCCACGAATAACTAAAAAATCTACGCGTACAAAAATTATTAACTCAAACTGTGGCTCGATAAGATTAAGCAAACCAATACCAGTAAGAAGATCCATCTGGATAAATGTCGAATGGTACGATATTAAGGGAACTAGATATGTTTCTAAATTTGAAGGACCTGTAGGAAATACAATACAACATGAAATAGATCACAATCTTGGCGTATTAATAACAAATCGTAGTAACACAGAGACAAGACATGCTTAAAATACAAGAATTCATACGTCAGTTTGAAGACATAGAAGATGCCAACATGTTCTTAAAAGAAAAATTACATCTAAAGATAAAAAAATCACTATTAAGACATCAAGATAACAGCTATGATGAAGTGTTTATTTATAACTATGATACAATAAAATCCAATAAAACCAACGTGATAGTAAAAGAAGCAAGAGCATTAATTCTGGATAAACAAAGCAACATAGTAAGTATGTCGTTTCAAAGATTTTTCAATCAAGAAGAATTAACTATAGATTACATTGATTGGGAGAGCGCTGTAGCTGAAGAAAGATTAGATGGATCCTTGATAGTAATTTACAATTATAATGGTGATTGGTACATTCAAAGCAGGTCAGAACCCATGGCAGGTGGGTTTGTCCACAAAACTGATTTTACCTATGATACTCTTGCTAAAAGGGCATTATTGTCTAAGAAAAAAGAAAAAGACCCGTTTTGGATTTTTAAACAAGAAGAAAATAAATATTGTTATGTCTTCGAACTTGTTAGTCCGTATAATCGCATAGTTACTCCGTACGAAAGTACCAGCTTATTTTTGCTAACAATTGTAGATAAGCATGCTGAAAAAGAACTAAGTAGAGATATGATAAATGACTTTGCTAAAAAGTATAATTTAGAACGACCTGAGACGTACAGAGTGAGAAATATAAAAGAGGTAGAGTACTTACTAGAAAATCTACTTCCGCTAGATAAAGGTTTTATAGTAGTAGATGATAACAAAAATCGTATAAAAGTAAAAAACAAAGATTACTTATCAATCAGCAGAGTCGTTATTAAAAGCCGTAATCTACTAGCTAGATGTTTTGCAGAAATAGTACTAAATGGAAATGCCGACGAAATTACTACATATTTTCCAGAGTATACTCAAGTGTTGCGACTATTCACCGACTTACTTAGCATTCTATCAGATGAATTGTCATTCATATGGTTTGATTGCCAAGACATCAAAAGTCAAAAAGAATTTGCCATTAAAATAAAAGATAACCCGTTAAGTAGTATATTGTTTAAAAAAAGGAATGGGTACATTTCTAGTATTGATGACGAGCTGATGAAAATAAAACCAGATAAATTGGTTAGTATTGCTCAAAACAGAATTGGAAGTGAGTTACAGAACGAATTAGAGTCTTTATTGCGAGGTAGTTATGATAAATAATATAGAAAATGAAATAGAAATTGAATGGTTCAAAGACGAAAGCGGTTCGCTAAATGAGATTTACCAACAAACACAAATGCAGTTTGCTTTTATATCATCTCCGAAGAATGGTAATAAACAATGTCATACATTTGTACTGTGTAGAGATTACTTACATGATGTGCTAAAATGTAGTTGGTTGAAAAAAACATGTACCATATATGGATTCACATTTGATTACTACAAAAACCCGCTAGTAGATTTAGAACGTACTAGAATGTTAGTAACCATGAGAAATCTATCAGACAAAGATGTAGAAATCTTCAATAAAAAAATGCTAACAGCACTGTCGCTATTAAATCACTACGAAAAAATGGCCAGGTGGTCAAGAAGTAGGTTATACAAAGTTAGCAGCCATGAAAAAAATGTGTGGATGTTTGTTGGTACAGCAATGTGGATGCGTTCTCCATTTTTAATATCGCTCTATTCGTTGTTAATAAGACTAGGTGATAAATATGAATACCTGGACGGATTCAAAGGAAACGAAGATCTTAAAGAAAGATTGAAAAACATCGGAGATGATACAAGTAATGACATGGATAATGATTCCAATTATTTACATCATTTGTGGGATAAAATAGATAAGGTAATAGAATACAGAAAGACTTTGTTTTTTACACATGGAAAACTAGATAAACGTTTTGACTCACCTGCAGTACAAACCATAAGCATATTTCATAATTACAGCGGTATTTTGAGTTTATGTAAAAGTAATACACAGGATCATGAATTGGATACAACTTTCCGTAATACAATATTATGCGAAAAAAATAGCGAAGCATAAAGTGATACAAGTATAGAAATATACGTAATACAAAATTAAAACGAAAGGATACATAACATGTCAACAAGTCGTCACACTATTGGTACTGATCCGGAATTTTTTGTAGTAGACAAAGAAACAGGTGAGCTCAAATCAGCCATACCACTCATAGACGGTACTAAATATGAGCCAAAGAAAATGCCCGGAGGAAGTATGATACAGAGAGACAATGTTGCTTTAGAGTTTGCAACACCTCCAGCTGTAAACGGCCAAGATTTTGTGTCAAAAATAAGAGAAGCCTTTCAAGATGTTATGAAGGAATTGCCAGCCGGATATGATATTGCTCCAATACCTTCGGCAAATTTTTCTCCGGAACAACTTGACCATGTTGAAGCACAGATGTTTGGATGTGATCCAGACTTTGATGTTTGGACAATGACCCAAAATACTGCTCCGTACGCTCCTGATCACACATTCAGAAGTTGTGGTGCCCATATACATGTAGGATACACAGAAGGCTCTGGAAACGAGTTTTTACTAGAATTCGGGGGCAAGTTTGCGACTGTAAAAACGATGGACTTAGTTCATGGCATAATATCTACAGTTTTGGACAGTTCACCAGAGGCAATTGCTCGAAAGAAGTTATATGGTAAAGCCGGCTGCCATAGAATAACATCATACGGTATAGAATACAGAGTGTTGAGTAATTTCTGGTTGAAGAGTCCACAGTTAGTAATGCTTATGGACAGTCTTACTGTGGACGTACTAAATCTAGTACGTACTAATAAACATGAAGAAATGATTGAGACTATAGGGCAAGACACAATAGTATCTACTATAAATGAAGGAAATGTTTTAGTAGCTAAAGAAATAATAGACTCCTACTTGATGGAAGTCTTGAGTGAGACATCAAAAGATTTACTGGCCATGTGTATCGAAAAAATAAACACATTTGATTTCAAAAAAGAATGGGAGATGGAGGCTTAAAAATGAAGTTAGGACTAACAATGTGGGACTCTAAGACAGGATCTCAACTTGTGATAAACAAAGCTTACGTAGACTATGTGTCGGAAGCAGCTCCAAGCTACGAACCTATAATTATAACACCAGCCAACAATATCGACCAAATGGCTGATTTGTGCGACGGCCTAATCCTACCAGGAGGAATAGATATAGATCCTATTTTTTATGATGAAGAAAACATAGCATCATATACTACTGATCCTGCAAGAGATGATTTTGAGAGACATGTGTTTTATGCATTTGTACAACGTAATAAACCAGTGTTTGGAATATGTAGGGGGTTTCAGCTTATATTACGTGAATTCCTTAAAGATAGGAAAAAAACGTATAGTAGTTACTTTACGTTCTATCAACATATTTCTAACCATTCCTTGGCTACGGATCTTAGTATCAGTAGATGCAATCCATCGCACAGCGTACATGCTTTGAGAAATATACTCTATGGCGAGGAATACAATAAGACAGTAAGAATGTATGTTAATAGCATGCATCATCAGGGTGTTATAGTCAATTTCGGTAATTCAAAAAACACAACCATAAAAGACATTACTGTAAGTGCCATGACCAGATATGGAATGAACAAAAAAGAAACCGGTTTTATAGTGGAAGCATATAAAATCAATGGGTGGTCTACTGGTGGAATAGAAGCAGTTCAGTGGCATCCTGAGGAACTAAAAGATTACGGATTAATAACCTCTTTTTTCAACAGTAATAATGCAGAAGAGGAAAACCAAAATGCACTCGATCTCAATTTATAAACAGGAAAATAGCCAAACCAGTATTAATTGTGGTGAAGATAAATCAACAAAGTGGTCCGTAAGATTGTTCTTGGAAAACAGAGTAACATTATATATGGTAGTTGGTTTACATAATTTAAAATCTATGATACAAGAAGTAAGGGCTACCAACAACAATAAGCCGTTAAGACCACTGTATCCATGGGTAGTTAGTTATTCAGAAAAAAGAGTTATTGACAAATTTGGATACGGAATTAGAATATCAAAAATTGAACTAAAACCACTAAACTAAGACGGAGGAATATATAGTGTTGAATCACATGGTAGAATTAGATGTTCCGTGGGTTGCTGAAGTGATAAGTGAAAGATTTGATGGAGCTATAGAATTGATGACAGAAAATTCTATAATCTATGGTGGTGCAGTTAGAGATGCACTGGCTGGATTACCGTTGTTAGGTGATTTAGACATACTAGTAACAGATTCTGATTCAGAGTGTCTAAAACAAGCATTCAATAATTCATCAAAATGGATTTCAACTGACTCCACACTTCCAATTACTATGTCTGGAAAAAAGAAACCATATCAATCATTGTTATCGGACATAGAGTCATTTCAACCAGTAGGGGTAAATATGCATTATAAAAATGCGTATGAACAACCGGTTATATCAAAAGTTAATACATTCCAAACCATTGGTGGTCTACAAGTACAACTAGTTACTTTTCACACTAATGAAGACCATGCTCTACCAATGTCCAGTATTACCAGATGCGCTTTGTACCCAGCAACATTTGTTGATCTAAAGTGTTGCAGTTTAGTAATGTTGAGTAATGGGAAAGTGTTCGAAACGGTAAAAGGTTCTTATCAAGATTGTATAGATAGAGTTCTCAGAACACACATAATAAACAAGAATCTAGATCTGGATATATTTACAAAAAGAGTAATAAAACTGGAAAAAAATGGTTGGAAATCTAAAATAAATATGCGATCTGTAGTTCGTACAGTTAATAAGCTTAAAGCAGCTGAAAACAAGAAAACAAAAACAAAATGCAAAAAAATACCTTCAGACCTAATAACCGTTGCAGAATGTTACGATAAAGATTCTAGATTTGCTTTCACAAGATTACGCATACCAAGGAACAGCATGACGGCATTTGTACCTAGAAATCCATATTTAGTCGAACAAGTCACTACGATTGTCAATAACATAGCAGAAAAAATAAAAAGAGAAATGCTATCAAACATAAAAATAACTAGTAGTGAACAAGAAATAGTAATAACTATACAACCCAAAAGCTGTGCGACTACTATGCTGGCTAACCTTTACGCTGCTGCTAGTATAACTAAAAATACAGTCAATGTTAAGCCTAATAAGCTTAAACCAGTAGTTCCAATAACTCTTAAAAAAACCGACACCACTATACCTAGTTATCACAAATGGATAAAAAATGCTTATATAAAGTATACACATGATTATCCCGAAGGCTTTTCAAATTACACACATGACTGCCACGAAAACGTTAATGACAGGATAAATATAGATACTACAAATACTGAAATAAAATATGGCACAGCAACTGATATACTAGAAGCTAAAGACAGTTTCTACGTTGATGAGGTTGTGCGGCTTATGAATGCTGATCTAACAAACCATAAACATGTACCCAACAAGCAAGAGTAATTGAGTTAGTTAATGAAAAATAAAAAAGATATACATGAATATAAAAATTACGATCGTAATACCTCTGATCTAGTAAACATATTCGTCTACGGAACATTGAAAGTAGGCGGATATTATGCTGGTTATTTTGACCAGGTGAGGTTGTGTAGTGTACCGTGTACTATTAAAGGAGCTCTATATCGAATAACTGGTGGATGGTTCCCTGGGCTAATTCTAGATGAAACAAGAACAGTACACGGAGAACTACATGTATACAAAAATGCGAAAAAAGTAATTGCATTAATGGATACAATCGAAGGAGTTTCAAGTGGATTATTTAGAAAAGAAACCGTTAATGTAAAAGTTGAAGATAATAAAAATAAAGAAGCTATTGTATATGTATTTAATCATATAATTACTGAAAACAATGCCGTAATTATAGAAACCGGTACATGGCCGATAGACGAAAAGGAGAAACTATTATGAGAATACTGGCTATAAAAAGATCTGGACAAATGGCTAATTACGAAGTAGGAGCACACGCAGAACAGAATAATAACGTAGTATCAGCAATAAATTTTTATGAGACAGGTTGTGCTGGGCATAAAGTTTGGCATGGACCGTGTTTTGTAATATCATTCGTAAACAACTCATCAAAAGTTGTCATTCCTGCAACCGCAGAAAATATTCTCGAAGTTACATATGATAACAGTGATACGGTAACCACCAAGACACATGGGGTTAGTCTTAAAAAACAAACAGAACCAGTAAACGCGGAAACATACAAGTCTGACGTAGTAGAAATGGAGGCTTAGTATTATGAAAGCGTTAGTTCCATTTGGTTTTGACTACGCAAGAGCTATAGAAGGATTAGTCACCCCAACTAGTGATATAGACGATTTTTATGAAAACACAAATGAGTATAGTCTTGTATTATTTACGGGTGGGCCTGATATCTCTCCGCATCTTTATGGCGAAACTAGCCCGAAGGGTTATTGTTTTGTAGATGATGCCAGGGATAGTGCCGAAATATCCATCTTCAAACATGCTGTAAAAAATAACGTAAAGATGGCTGGTATATGCCGTGGTTTACAACTACTGACAGTGATGTGTTGCGGTAGATTACTTCATCATTTAGATGGACATTCAAGAATGACTACCCATTCGTTTAAATGTTCAAACACCAATAACAATATTCAAGTTAACTCACTGCATCATCAAATGTGTATACCTCCTAAAGATGGATATATCGTAGGTTGGTGCGGAACTAGAGAATCAGACAGGTATATCGGTGATGGTGACAAAGAAGTTGTATGGACTGGTCCGGAAGTGGAAGCGCTAGCCATGCCATACAAGCAGTGTGTTGGTGTTCAATATCATCCAGAAATGATGAGTAAAACTACAGCAGGATATAAATGGTTTTACTCTTTTATACATGACTTTTTGTTCACCTCTAGAAAATCTTTTATGTCTATTTATGTTAAAGGAAACAAGTACAATGTTCTCACCAAATCAAATAGCACCTAGTCTTAATAAAAAAACAGTCTACGGTGTAGTAATTCTACCTGATGAAAGAGTGTTACTAAAAAGATCATTGTTTGAAACAAGCACAGGAATTGCTACAGGTTTATGGCACACAACAGTGTGTAAACAAACAACTAGCAATTCAACCGCTGTTGATTCTCTGAAAAAAGCTTTGTTTGCAGAGCTTAGTTTGAAAATTGATTCTCAGGATCTTATAATAACTAATATAGCATCCAAAAATTTTGAGAGTTACATAGGAGAAATAATATTATATACTGTCAGATTTACTAGATCTGTTAGAATAAAAGTAAGTTACAGGACGCAACTTATGGCCATGAAACCAAATTTATTAATGTGGGAAGTAATAAACAATCAACCTAATTACATGTCGGATTCCGTAGCTGCTATGGAATTAGCAAGATCTAACTGGGGGAAAACATTCTATGTCATGTCACGATGATTTCTCTAAATTGTATGGTTCTGAAGTATACGTAGTAACCAAGGAAAGCACGTCCGTAGTTGCTAAAGCTAGTGTTATAGAATTCGTACATTCATTTACAGATGTTATGGATATATTAAAAAACTTCGATCCAGTACGGGACGATAACGTAAAAGTATATCATGGTATATTAGCTCCTGCTAATGTGCTACCCGAAGAATTACATAACACAAATGTTTTTATGATAACTTTTAACCCATATAGTAGCAAAAATGAAGGAGTAGTGTTGCCTGCTACAGAAGAATGTGATGTGGAGGATTTGGCAGACGATATAGAAAATTTAGTAACAAGCGGTTCTGAAGTTACTCATGCAACCAAAATGGAAAGTACGTATCTACTGTATGGATATGAACTAGATGTGTGTCTTGGTATTAATGAAGAAAACATAGATGAAAAAATTATAAACACTTGTTCTGAAATTGTAGATGAGGTACGGCTTACTATTGAGGCTACTAAAATAAGATAAATTAGAATATGTGATATTAAACATAAATATCTGTGAAAGGTGTTGTAATGAGCAATAAGAAAAAAACTATTGAACTAGATCTTTGTATAGATGACAATGACATAAAATACAAAGGTCGTCTGTTAGGAATAGCCACTGATAAAGAATTTGCAGCATTACTTGGTAATAAGGAATTACAAAGTAAGGTTTATACATCAGGAACTGTTCCATTGTTAGACATAGCTGACGCAACAAATATAAATGGAGCTAGACTAGCAATGGCGGTAAAAGAGATAGATGGAGTTCCAGTAACATCTAGACATATATTTGTTTCAGATAAGGTAGACAGTATAGGTTTTGTACAAGGAAGTCAAATGGGTATTGTTACTAGATCTAAATACTGGCTTTTAGTAGTAGAAACGGACGGAGGAATATAATGAACATAAATAATGTTGGAGAACTACAATCGACTTTGTTACCATCTGGTACTCAGTTCGTGGTTATGGATAATACAGAGGGGTCTTATTTTACTTCCGGAACTACTGGATTTATAATTGCTTCGAGACCATGGATTCATGATGACTACATTCCATGTTCAATACTAGACACAATTATAGTGAAAAAAGGTAAAACCGGGAGAGCAAGACTCGATTTTAATAATATAATCACACCAACGTATACAATAGTGGATACCTCTTGCAAGCATTGGAAAATAATGCAACATCGTCTACCCATGCATGAAAAGTTTTATACTGACTCGGTAAAACCATTTAACGAGTACACAGATATGTTTAATCTTAGGCCAGTAGAATTTCTAGGATGGTGCAGTGCCTATGCTCAGTATATTTTGAATTTATCCCAGTATGCAACACACCAAGTTATATGGCCAGAAGATAAAACAGACGGTCTGAACATAGCTATACGTATTAAGGATATTTGGGATTCAGATCCAGAACTAGCACTGGAAAGATATACCACACATGAAATGAGAGAGCGAATAGTAGTAGCAATTCGAGAAAAAGAAACCGAACTAGTAAAATGTAGTAAACTTAATAAACTCAAAACTGATCAACACAAGATATTTGTTTTGAGGTATATAGCAAGCCACAAATTAACCAGTTCAGTAGTTGAGGTAGAAACTGAAGTAGGTAGATGGATACAATCAATGTCAAATATTAACAAAGCTAAACATACATTATAGTAATAATTAGCATCCATCATATTATGGGATACCAAATATAACAACGGAGTAGCAAATATGTTAATTACTGGGTCAAAAGTAATAGTCATAGAAAGCTCATTAAAAAAAGTAATAGGTCCTCGTGTTGGTAGTATGGGTTACGTTATTGAATCTACTTCATTTAACATGAGCAGCGGTAATGATATAATATATCATGCTTGTGATATCTTATTTACAAGATATGGATTTGAAGAAAATAAAAGACATGAAGTAAAAAGAGTTACGAATGTCTTACCGTTTCCGCATTACTCTACAAGCCAAAATTATGCCAGAGAACTAATCAAAAAAGCCAAAAAAGTTGTATCATCCAAAAATAAAAATAAGTCTATGTTTAATGGTAGTGAGTATACTAGTGCTGATGTAATAGCAATTCCAATATTAAACCATAAAACAAATTTACTAAAATGTGAGTTTGAAGAATTCCATGCGTGGTTAGATAGTTATCTACGATCTCCATTATTTATAGAAGTATTAACTAAGTTAATGGAAAAGAATTTCGTAGGTAATTCCTTTCCATTACAAATAAATCCTACGCTCGTAGAATTCTTCATGAATTGCATATCGAAACGTGCATATAAAAATGTATTTCTGAAACAGAACACGTCCAACAGAGACTTTGTAAATGAAAAAAATACTATAATCAAAAGAGAGGACATAATAACTGCAATAAAGATTCTTCAATCAAACTGGATGCGCTCGTATCTAGAAAATCTTATGGTCGAAATAGAAAATCAGACGAATCTACTTACTCTCTTGAGAGACTATGTATTGCCGAATATTCACATTGATGATGTTTTAAAATTAAAAACAGACGTACCCAATACGATGTTTAACAACACATTAAAAGCAACCAATCAAGTTCTTGCAGAATTAACTACTATTGCTGATAATATGGCTAATAAGGAGAAATAATAATAGGTATTTAACTAAACCTCAAACTATCTAAAGGAGGCAGTATGAACGAATTAAGTAAGGTAGAGTTTCTAGAACAACATATATCTAAACAATTCAACTCAAGAGCAATAGTGGAGGCCAACAAACAGGGACTTGATTATGGCATAACCTTACAGATAGAAAAAAAGGACAATACTTTATGGGTAACTTTTTCTAAAAAGAAAGAGTGTCATGGTTTTTACATACCATTACCATATGTTGATAAAGGAATAATATTAATAGAAAACAATGAAGTAAAAAGAGCAGTATGTAAATATTGGTTAGAAGAGCAACAATTGATGTATGATTATATGGATGTAATACATCAAGTTGTTTGTGGTGATCCTACCGGATTAGTTCCTAACTACTTCATTAAGAAAATAATCTTTATGCAGCAAATAGTGTATTCATTTGAGAACAAAAACACAGCTACCGTAATATACAACTTACAAAGAGCTATAAATGATGTAGTAAACAAACTACCACTACATAGTACTTATATGAACAGTCTAGTAATGAATAACCGTATCGTAGTTATAGACCCATCTTTCGATTCTATACAAGACCCGGAAACTAGGCTTAAATATCATATTGAAAAATCCAAAAAATATTTTGACAGAGGGTGGACACCGATTGGTTTGTCAGATGGTAGTTTATCTGACAAAAACTATACATTGGCCTATGACCTGAAAAAATTTACTCCATTTGGCGAAAGGTTTCATAACCCTCAAAGAAATTTGTACAGTACTTTAAGTATGAAAGGTGCTGAATTACCATTAGTACGTTCTAGTTCAATGGAGAAAATGCATGAAATTGGCATAACTAGAACAGGATGGAATTTAATAACTTTATTTGCAGATATTCCGGATGTATGGGAAGATCAAATAGTAGTAAGTAGAAGTGCGGCAGATAAAATGGCTGTGACATATGAACGGAGGATTCAATGCCATGGTTCGATGCGTGTAAAAGAAGGCTTTTTACTTAAATACGGACAAGCTTTATCCGTATCACCCGATGGAAGAATCAAACGATTTGATATATTATGCGACAAAGCATGGGTATGTAAAATAGCAGAGTCTACTATAAGTGTAGGTGGAGTACCTACCAAAGTACATAATATAATAGTAAAGTTTATTCGCAAGCTTAAGGATGGCGTAAAAATAACCAATACTGCTGCTAATAAAGGAGTAGTAAAAATAGTAGACAACCTCGGACAGGCTATAGATCCAAGAACAGGAGAGACTAGGGAACTTGAAGTTATAGTCGGATGTCAGGCAGTAAGAAAGAGAAAAAACTATACTCAAATTCTTGAGGCGCTAATAAACAATGTAACAGATGAAAAAGGAGTAGTGGTACCTGATTACTATTGTCCCACAATAGAACAGATAGAAAAACAACTTGAAGAAAAAGGTTTTCCTACTGATGGTACTTGGCAGTGTTGTACAAATGTTGGGAATTTGACCGGAATATGCGGTAAAGTATTCTGGGGCGTAACACATGACGTAGAAGATATGTTGTGGCAAGAAGAAGACGTGACAAGGACGAACACAAGGAATCTTAGAACAGCTGGGCTTAAATTTTCCACAGTAGAGATTAGGGCACTCGAAACTAGATTTGGAAAAGACAATTCAATAATTGACGAATTAATGTCTTATTCCCAGGGCAGCAGCCAGTTACATGAACAATTAAAAATACTGAGATCTAAAAAAGGCGAAATACCTCCAGATACCAAAACTATAGATTTTAGAAACATAAAACCAGTAGATCAGTCAAATGGAACTATAGTTAGCAAATCCGCTATAGAAGGAACAATAGCAGATGAAACTTTATATCCATATAGTTTTATGTTAAACCTTCCTATAACATATCAAATAATAGTAGATGTAAATGATAAAGTAATATCGGAAGGATACGTACAAGTACCACTAAATGATCCAAGCAGACCAATAAAGTATATAGTACAACTGGATAAAATCTATGTACCATCAATGGAACTAAGAGAATGCTGGAGACACGAAACAGGTAAATACGGTTTGAGTGAAATAAGCGCACTGCTGAATAACATTATTGCAGTATCACATAGACTAGACAATGATCCAGAATCTAGTGCACATATACAAGTTCTACACAAGGTAGTCTACAATTATTTTAACACTGTAGCATGTAGACTTGGTTCGAAACGCGGAGAAATAAGTCAGTATGGTATGTCTATAAGATATCCGTTTTCTGCAAAAGCAGTAGCAACTCTGAATAACAGGTTGCCTAAGAACACCATAGAAATACACAAAGACATGGCAGAATTATTAGACGTGCAAAACGGAGATGTTGTGTTAGCAGAAAGATTTCCATGTATGGGGTTCATGAGCCTAAGACCGCAAAAAGTGCGTGTAACTTCAGATGAAAACTGTAAGTTTACTATAAGAGTAAGCGGTAACTCACTAGGTTCTATGACTTTGGATTTTGATGGTGACGTATTATTCTTAGCTTCATTTCATACACAAGCAGCGAAAGAATTGTTACACAGAGAGTGGACAAACCCAAATAAACCATGTTATAGCGCTATTTTAGAATTAAATTCAAAAATGGGGAAACCACACATCAAGGAATTACCTCTACAAGACTACAAAATACAACCATTTGATTTATTAACTGTAAATACACATGCCGAAATAGTAGACAAAGCTGTCGGAGTAAAGAGTCATACAGGACCAGTTATAGCATTTGCATACAATATTATGAGAATCATGGAAAATTCTAAAATTGCAAATAATCAAAAGGCGAATTGTGCAGTAGAAATATTCTTGGACAAGGTAGGTAATTCTATATTCAAACAAAAACACGGAGTAAAAGCTCTACACTCCATCTGTATAGATGCTATTTGTACAGGTGATATAGATACATTGGTAGCTGAAGGATTCAAACGCGGTACATCTACAATAATATGTGATACTATCAAAGAGAAAGCTAGAGAATTGGGTGTGGACAACTTAGTACAGTATCATGAGTATATTCGCAGAACAGGCAGTAGCAACATCATAAGCAGGATAGTAAGATCTATGAACAAAGTATATTATGCTAGTAGATCTACATACGAAGGTATTGAATTATTAAGTGCACTTCAACAACCCGTAGTAGACATACCAAGTAAGTTACTAGCATGGTCATTATCAGGAAAGGCAGAGTCCATTAAAACCCCGTTTGATGCTAAATTAAACGAAACTCTATTACAAACAATATCTACTAAAAATGTAAGAAAAATAGGTAGAATAATGTTAGATTTTTTAGACGATACACTATTGCATAAATCAAATTAATACAGTGATGGGGTGGTCTTACTATGGAGGGTAAAATATCTGAACATGGCAATTAAAATAGGTCAAGTTGTTAGATTCAATAAGTATGCAGAACGTATTATGCCAGTACACGCTGGATTAATAGCGATAGTTGTAACGATGAAAGAAGTGTTGGATTCAGATTATGGTACACCCCATATAAAAATCGGAGTATCGGTAGACAAACCTATTATGCATTTTTGTAGTTTAGGTGGAATAGTACCTAAACGCACCGGACTTTGGATACATGAAGATGTTTTATATTCTTCTGTAGAAGTACTACAGCCATATATCATAGATGGTACTACATTTAAGAGCAAAGATCTTGGTGGTTTTAAGTGTAGAATTATGGGAGCAATAGGAAAATCTGATTATATAGTAGAGGTTGATAGTAACGTAGATGGTAATAGCGCAGACGGAAGAGGCAAAAATGGCAATTGCATAATAATTCCTAAAACACAATTGGAATATAAGTTGTCATAGGAATCAAACAAGACATGATTGTAAAATTTTAATTCAATAATAATCATAAAACCTTAAACAAGAGTAAAGGAGAAAACAATTATGGATAATCAAAGAAAACCATGGGTAGGACTAACCACTAACCAATGTGTAATACAAGGAAATTTGGTAGGAAACCCTCAGTACACCGATGACGGAACAGGAGGCGAAATAGCATGGTTGCATTTAAGTACAATTGTGCGAGCACCAGACGCAACTGGCGCATGGGTTGACCATGAGCACATAGTACCGGTGGGTGTGGAAGATACAAACAAAATAGCTGCCATTAAGCAGTATGTCCAGGAAGGACGGAAATTGCAGGTATTTGGTCATTTCAAAACCTGGGATTTCGGTAATCAAAGATTTTCTGGTATTTTGGGGAAACAAGTAGAATTCGGAGAAAAACCATATACACCTAAAGAGGGTCCCAATTTGCCTTCTATTTAATAGGAAATATGAATAGTCAGAGGGGGTTAAAACCCCCTATTTTGATAAGGAGGACTCATATATGGGGAGAATGGTACCACTCGGACAAACAACTGCACATAGTATTGTGGCTAGAACAACAGATACACCACAGATAGTGGAAGATCGTATAGCTATTCTGGAGAACAGACTTAATGCTATGACACTAGCTTTTTATGAAACCAGGGCCGCATTAGCTGAAAAAGAACGTAGTCAGAACGCATATAGCATATTTCCACAGAAATTTAATAGAGACGGTATCCCAATGAACACCAGTTATATAGGAATGGTTAATGAAACACCACACATTTTAACTGTAAGCACAGATGGCAATTACTATATAGGAAATATACAGTATCCATCTTTATCTGCTGCTGCAGCTGCGGTCGGAGCTCCAGAGAGAAAAAGTGGTTGGAGATTTTGGAAAACAGCAGACGGGACGTCGTTGAAACAGCTATTCAGATCTTAACATGTTAAGAAAAAACAGTAAAACTACCAGGCCCTACAGCAAATCAGAGTTCAAAAGCATTGTATGTTCTAACTGTAAGCTGTGTGACAACAATGTTAACCCAACATTTTGCTATTCATTATATAAAAGTAATCCACTTAAATTCATGCATTATACATTTTTACAGTTATGCAAAGCTTACCAAAATGAGTTAGATGAGTTAAATTTGGAAATACAATGTAATAATAAAAAAGTTTCAACTAATATTCACCATACTGATACTCCTAAAGCTGAATTATTATTTAAAACTATATTTTGTAATGCAAACATTTGTGACAATGAGGTTGATAACAGCCCAGAATGTCCTCTGCTTATAGATTGCATGAACGAATTTATAAAACAAACACTAACATGTAATAAGTTTATGCGTAGCAAAGGAAATAGCAAATCCTATAAAAATAATAAATATATAGCTAAGGCGTACCCAACTTTTTTTTGTAGAACTGGTATAGAAAAAGAAATTAAAAATATTATTGGTGATAAAACATGTTGATCTATATTGGTAGTAATATAATAATTAAAAACTCACCTAAACTTCTCAAGGATGTATTGGTTGAAGAACTTAAACTACCTAATCCAAAATACACTACTGCTATAGAAAACGGTTTTAGTACGTGGGGTATAGACCCCAACATATACAATTTCAGTATACTACCTGACAATAGTATAGTAATACCAAGAGGATATAAAAAAAGATTACTTAGTCTAATAGACTATTTTTCACTAAAACCCAAAATTGAAGATAATAGAAATATATTCCCGTTTGAAACGATCGATTCGAGACATATAAATTATAGGCCTCTACAATTGCAGGCCATAATACAACTAGTTAGTTCTGGGCAAGAAGGTATTTTAGTAGCTCCACCAGGCGGCGGTAAAACAGTAATGGGGTTGAGTTTAATACCCATGTTAGGACAACCTACTTTGTGGTTGACACATACAGATAGACTAGCTAAGCAAACGCTTGAAAGAGTACGAACTTTTCTTCCATCACTAAAAGATGAAGATAAAGGATACATAGGCAATGGTAAATGGGTAGTTGGTAATATACTTACAGTAGCCATGGTACAAACTCTCAACAGAAGACCAGAAGAAACTGCTAAACTAAGTGAACGTTTTGGTTTAGTAATACTGGACGAAGCTCATCATTGTCCAGCTACTACATTTTTGTCTACAATAAGCAATTTCAATTCATATTATAGATACGGTCTTACCGCTACTCCGTATAGAAGTGATAAAATGGAAAAATTAATGTTCCAGTCACTGGGCGACGAAACAGTCAGAATATCCATACAACAATTAGAACAGACTGGTAGTATAATAATACCAACTATAAAATACAGAGCAATAAGTTCTAAAAATATAGATGGTAACAATGTACAAGAAATTTTAAAAAAACACATTGTGCCTAACAAAAAAAGAAATGGATTGATAGCAGGAGACGTAATAAGAGAAGCTATTGAGGGTAATTTTTGTATAGTAGTAACTGACAGAAAACTACATGCTGAATTACTATATGATTTAATCCGTCCAACATGGCCAAAAACAGGCATAGCAACAGGAAACTACAGCAGGAAATACATAGACGAACAAGTTAAATTATTCGAGAATAATGAAATAACTGTATTAATATGCACGTTTCAACTATTAGGGGAAGGTTTTGACATTAGTTTTTTAAACAGAGGTTTCATAACTATGCCATTCAGAGCTGAAGGAAAAGTTGAACAGTTGATTGGTAGGATACAGAGGATAGCACCTGGCAAAAAAGACGCCATAGTATACGATTATGTAGACATTAATGTAGGAGTATTAAGAAGTCAATTTTATACTCCGTACGGTAAAGACTGCCGATATAACTGCTATGAAAGACTAGGTGTACACATAGAACCCTATTAGGAGAAAAGCATGGATATAAATATCAGAATATCTAATGTTATGGATAGATGTAAAATGTCTAAGATAGGTTTGTCTGAGAACAGGCTTATCAGACTACCGGCAGAAATGAGAACTTTATACGAGATAACGCCCGGACAACAGTTAACACTTACTACTAAAACTGGATCACTGATCTCTTTATTAGTCACAGGAGCACACAAAGAAGATGTAGAGAAAGATGACCTAAGTGCATACGTAAATAGTGAAATAGCTAAATTATTAGGAATAGAGGATAATAACTCGATAGAAGTTTCATTATATGATGGCCTAACACTAGGATGTGACCCTGAATTTTTTATAGTTGATAAATATAAAGGTTTTATTCACCCGGCATCTATGTTCTTTCCAAAATGGGGAGATGTAGGATACGATGGTATCATGGCAGAAATAAGACCACTACCCAGTGTAAGCGCATATGTGGTAACCTCAAATATATTTTCACTTATTAAAAAAGCAAGAAGAATAATAGACAATCATCCCAGTGGAATAGGCAAAAATATAATAATGGTAGCCTCGTCATCATTCAACAACATACAAGCTGGTTTTCATTTACATTATGGAATGCCTTTACATATGCTTGGTTATGCTCCTGAAGGTAGTATTAAAAACAAGTTGATAAATCAAATAATAAAAGTTATGGATTTCTACATAGGGATCCCAAGCATTATTATTGAAGGTACATGTGATAGCTCCAGACGCACAAATTTATTTTCGGACTATGGCAAACCTGGAGGATACAGACTTGACACTAGAACGCTAGAATATAGGGTGCCTGGGGGTGCTTTACTGAAACACCCAGCCCTAACTAGTGGCATCTTGGCACTCGGTGCTGTAGTAGTAGAAGACATAGTAAGCAGGATAAAAGAATATTCTGATCAATTCATTGATCTATCAGTAATTACCACACCTGAAGATATTAGGGCGTTATACAATAGCTTACCACAGACTAAAGAAATATTTAAAGCAATATGTAGTAAAGATACTGGTATAGCTGAAGAAATGATGTCAATTATAATACCTGACATCGAAAAGATGGTAGGTTATAAAAGAAGAGCACATGTGATAAAAAACTTTTTTTCCATAATAAAACACAAAGAGGAATTTAACAATAACATAGAAAACAACTGGGAGGAATTTGGTAATGAGACTCAATCTGGACAAATGGACATTTATACAGCACAGTTCTAAGCCTACTATAGATACCAAAGAAGTCTTATATTGGAAAGGTAGCTTGAAAAAACTATTAAAAGTAGGTATGGAATTCGAATATAATCTACCGGATTCCAATGGTACTTGTAAGGGAAATAGCAATGTGTGTCCTTGTGTAAAAATGGCTACTAACGATTGTTGGAAAGAGTGTGCTAATAAAGCAAAGTGTGACGCTGAGAAAAACTACGACAAATGTTTGGCTAGAGCAGAAAAATGCAAACCAGAAGACTGTAAGAATTGTCCTAACTATGTATATGAATGTCCTGGTGTATTTTGTACAAATTTTGTTACCAAATGTTTTAATTGCAGTGATTTTGTAACAGACTGTGCAAATTGCAAAAACAGATATGATCCAAGTAAAAACCCAGAATATATAAGAAATAAGATAACTGCTGAACTGACTCCTAACAACTGCTATGGTTACATAAATGAAAGTGGAGTACACAGTATAACTACGGACGGTAGCCTACTAGGTAAACAAGGAGCTGAAGTAATAACTATAGGAAGACGTGTTGACTACTGGGAATTTTATAAAATGTCAAAAAATATAATCCAAAATGTTACTACCAAAGGCGCTTATCTAAATGAAAGATGTAGTCTACACATGCATCTTCTTGCAAGTTATTACGGTAAATTATTTCCTAGTAGTAGCTCAGCTAAACATGGTATACCTGAGAATATAAGTGAGTTGGAAAGACCAATGCCGGAAATAATACTTGCTAATTTTCATCAGCTAGTAAGACGCTATCAAAACGCGTTAACGTGGATGGGCATGAGCTTGGACATCCCAAACAAAATGACAAGGTGGGAAAAATTCAGAGTATCAGTCCTACAGATATCAGCAATAATGAATGATATGAGATCTGTACAAGAACAAGTATCTAGCCATTCTGGTAATAACAAGTATGGATTTGTAAATTACAAATACTGTCAATTTAATCGTTCTGGAGACATTACAAGATTCCATATAGAAATGAGAAATCTAGATGGTATGAACAGCCCAAGTGCAGTAGCGGCCTTCGCATGTCTTTATTATGCGCTTGTGTTGAAAGCTGTAGAGATCTCAAGGCACGGAATAGTAGAGATAGGAGACTCTGAATGGTTTTCATATGCTTTAAAAGTAAAAGATGCTATTTTAAACAATGTAAAAGGATACCAGGAAGGAGACAGATTTTCAGATACCAGTAAACTGTATCAGTATAACAAGTATCTAATTGCTGAATCTCTAGATTTAGTAAGGCAACTAAAACATATTCTTATAAAAATAGGCCCGGCATATCAAGTTCTGGAACAACTTGCTGAAAGTCCAATAGCTATTAGAAGGTGTAATGGTGACACTTGGGAAAAAATAGAGACTGATTTATCGGTTCCGACTACCAATGAAACCGAACTCGAAGCAACTATAAACGAGTTCATAGATCTAAGATTAATAGACTCTTGTAATAGTCTTAGTGAATGGGTTACAGCAGTAGGAAAAGTAATCAGACAAAACACCTATGCTGAAGTTGAGGAGACTGACAATCTAGAAGAAAGAGTATTAAACTACGTAATTGACAAAAAAGAAAATGGAGAGCTGATCTGGTCGAACACGCTAGGCACAGCGGTGTTACTATAATAGGAGTTAAATATGTGTGCTATATTCGGAATAGGATTTTTAAATAATTACAGTGTAAATAATGCGTCTACTATTAGACGCGTGCTCGACGAGTTATTCGATCAAGCTGAGATTTGTGGCCGTGACGCATCTGGAATTGCATTGGTGACGAACAAAGAGATTAATGTTATTAAAAATAACGTAACTGGAAGAAAATTTGTAACTGAAAACAATTACATTGAAGCAGTAACCAACTATTTAAAAACTGGACATAATAATGCACATAAGATGTCTATTTTAGGTCACTGTAGAGCGCAAACAAAAGGAACTAGTGAAGACAGAAGCAATAATCATCCAATAGTAACTGGCAAAACTGTAGGTATTCATAATGGGATAATAACAAACGATGAGGAACTATGGGATATTCTAAAAGCTACTAAAAAACCAGCAGAAAGATGTGGTAGAGTAGATAGTGAAATCATATTTAAATTAATAGATAACGAATTCAACAGTAATAGGGACACTACGATGAGTAGAGCCATACAACTAGCTGTAAATGCGTTATCAGGTAGTTTTGCGTGTGCTGCGGTAAATTCAAAAGTACCATGGATGTTATATTTGTTTAGAAAAGAGCTTCCAATAGATATAGTACACTACAACCAAGCAGGACTATTAATGTTCGCCACTAGATCTTCTTTCATACAAAATGCAGTATCTAAAGCCGGTGGTTTAGGCAAATCAAGTCATATAGTTTTAAATAGCAATTCTGGCATATGTATAAATTTATTAAACAATAAATTGCACACATTTAGTATCAACAACTGTTTACAGCTACAACCACCAAAAATAAGCATGGGAGTAACACAATGAGTCTTGATATAACATCAGTATTTACTAATTTATCACATCTTGGAAGATTAAAACACAAAGAAGAGTATTCTACTATAATACTAACCCAGACTGTTGATCAATTAATAGTAGGATCACGACTTGTTATAAAAAATAAAATAGATAACCATGATAATCTGACTAAGACATGTATTACTTCTCTAGATCACATTTTTACTTCAGGTTCCATAAATCAAAATAGTAATAAGCACACTATAGAAGTACAAGGAGTTCGTCCTGTTGCAATTGACGACAATGAAGATGCTGTGTTCTATTTAACAAGTAGGCAATTTAAAATGGCTGGAAGATCATTTCTAAATGATCACAAACTAAAAGAAGTAGACGAGTTTAATACATCCAAACTACAAGAAATAAAAGAGTATACTGATCGTTATAGTTCCATAACGTTTCGTGTACATAACAATAAACAAGCAGCCAAATGTTTGTATAAATTAAACGACTTTACGAATAGTTTTAAGTATAGTAGGCTAGCTAATCAGTATATATCTGATTATGTGCTGGATGAGACTATCCCACTATTTACATTCATAAATCTATCGGAATGTATTCCTATATTCAATCCGAGACGACTAGATGGAATAGTGATATATCTCCAGGCAATCTCAAAGTTAACCACCACACCAATAACTGTGGCAAAATTATTAATAACCACAAATAACTATCTGGATAATGTTTTTGTAATAGATGGCCAAACAATAAATGTAACTGAGAATATACATAAAGGGATATGGGATAGTTTCGCAAAGATGATATTACAAAAGGGACGTGTTGACAAAGCAAAAGAATCTATTAACTTAGAATCAATAGATAACGCATGTGTTTGTGCTTCTACATCAACACATTAAGTAAAACAAGTAGTATCTTACCCATAATTTACTAATAATAAAACAATTTAGGAAGGTTATATGTGCGGAATAGTCGGTATTATAAATTTTGGAGATGTTGACAAAGAAGAAGAAAGATCTAAAAGAGAAACATCAATATTTCTTGCTACAGAGCTAATGCAACAAACTCAAGCAAGAGGCAAAGATGCTACCGGAGTAGTTAATTTGTATGCTAATGGTGATTGGCACGGTCTAAAAGAAGGCATTGACTGCATTGAATTTCTCTCAAAATGGGGCGAAACTGAAAACGATTTTGGAGGTTTTTTAAAAATATGGAGAAAGAAAAAAACAGCCCACAAAATATTTTTAGGACACTGTAGAAAAAGTTCCGTTGGTAGTACGTGGCATAATGCTAATAATCATCCTATACATATAGGTGATGTGGTTGGAGTACACAACGGTACTCTTGACAACCACAACCAGATATTTGATAAGCTAAAATGTAAACGTGATGGTGATGTAGATAGTGAGGCTATAATAAGATTATTACACGTTTATTCAAAAAATGGAACTGTGCCATTCACTCCAGATATGATAAAAGAAGTAGCTATGAGACTCCAAGGGTCCTATGCTGTATTGGCGTTTAGTGGAAATAATCCATTTCAACTTGCCTGTTTCAGAGATGGGAGACCAATAGAATTCGCCTTAATAAAACCCACTAAACAAATACTAGTGGCATCGGAAAAAATATTTCTCCAATCTGCAGTGTTTAGAATGAGTAAAGAGGTAAAACTATACAACAACAGGATTTACCCGTATCTCACAGAAGATGATGTAGAATTCAAAACTATGCGTGACGATAGTTTGGTAATATGGGATCTTACCAGAGACATTGATAACAACACTAAAATAGAAGATCTCTATAACACGAAAGATGTACCACGTGCTAATAAATTGTGGAAAGCACCAATACAGTCGAATTATAGTAGTAGTTATCATGGTAATTATAACCATAGTTATAGTAATAATAACTATAATTCTCATGCAAGTGCTGCAACTAATTCTATGAGTAATAAAAATTGCAGCACAAACGCTAAGAACTATACATCCGTTTCAAAGAAAAGAGAAAAAAACGCAACAAATAAAGAGAACAGAAATGGGATGATATGGAACCATAAATTTAAAAAATTCGAACCTAATATTACGGAGATATCTGCTGCTGAAAAAATAGGCAATGTGGAAATAAATATAGACGAAGATCGGATAAAACACATAGGTGCCAAGTACGATAGCTTACACACCGTTGAGTTAATTGAAGGTGATGAAAGTATACAAGATGTTACCGAAAATATCGTTGAAGCAAGAATAATAAACGAGCCTAATATAAATGATGATGTTACGATTATCGATCCAGCAGATATAGATATTTTGCACACAGAAGGTGAGTGTACAACTGCAATAACTAGAGTAGATCATGTTGTTCTAGAAGAAGCCAATACAGCATTAGAAGAACTCGAAAAATATGAAAGTATCGAAGATGTTATGATAGATATGGACATAGATAGTGAAGAAGCTATGAATCAGATCCCTATACATGCATTAGCAAATAGAATGAAAAAGGTAATGTATAAACTTGGGTTTTATGATGGCTGGCTTAAATGTTCTTCACGTAAAAAAGGCAACGGTGTTGAAAATAATACTGACAAGAAACACATGTCTAAGTTATCTAGAGCCGAGAAAAACATCAGGATTCTAAAAACTATGACCACAATCATGTTCAAAATATTCGATGGAAAAGAGTCGAATGTATATACTGACCAGAGTTATGGTTCTGTTTTGAATAAAGCACTTATGGAATCTTTAAAAGACGGAGGCAGACTTAATACCGATGATATAGACAAAGTGTATTCTCAAGGTGATATGAGCAAACACCTGATACTGAGAAAAATAAGAGCCACAGTAAAAGAAAAAGAGAAGTAAACCATATATGGAGATCTGTGATGCAGAAAAAGTTAGTGTTGATGATTTCGGACAAGATGGATCTGAACAAGAAGTCGGATAGAAACGAGCACTCTTTATTAAGAATGTCAGCTATGACGCGAGACAATCTGCAATTTAATAAGACATTTGTAGAACTAAAACCAACTTCCAATGCTATAAATTCACTAAAACTAAATATTTTTAGGGCATTCTCGTCTGATATAAATAAACTTAAAGAAAAAGTAGCAAGTGGTGAATTAACACTAGATGAGATAAACAGAGTGGGTTTCGTAACCAGAGATACTTATAAGAGAATCCTTGGCAACAGGCGCCAAAAAAACATATGGATTTCGGATAACAGTGACCCAACACAACAAATAGAGAATTTAGTAATAGGTTCTGATCCAGAATTTTTATTGTTTAACGAGGTAGGGGAAGTAGTAAGAGCCAACAGTCTAATGATTAAACAAGGCAAACTTGGTTGTGACGGTGCAATGGCAGAACTGAGGCCAGACCCGGCTAAATCACCAGAAGAAGTAGTGAATAACATAATGCAAATACTTTCGGATGAGTCACTAACTACTAGAATAGCGACTACTAAATGGATTGCAGAGTGTTACTATAAGGATAGTGTCCGAGATTACCCTGTAGGTGGACATATTCATATTGGTAATCCACAACAAGTTGCCGATATACCTATGATGTACAGATGTGATTTTTTCAATTCGATAAACAAGATAATGGATGAACTATTATCTGTGCCAATGATTAAATTAGATGGGTTGGAGAAAGGATCATCAAGGCGAACAAAATGCAACACAGTACTAAACGGATCGAACGGTTACGGGTGGTATGGGGAATGGCGCGAATGTAATGGCCACTTTGAACATAGAACTCTAAGTGGTTTATGGCTTACTCATCCAACACTAGCTGTAGCTGTGCTAGGAACAGCCGAAGCTATAGCTAAAGAGGTATTTAAATTAGGTGCAGCTTCTAACTATGACATGAATTACTTATTCCCACAAAAATTTCATGCAGTTAGCATATGGAGTTCTGATTTTGATAGTTGGGCGGAAATACCATTGATAGTAGATATGAAATGCACTACTTCATCTAAACAGGTTAAAGCCTTATTACATGATTCTGATCCAAGTAATATAACTGATAGTTACTTAAAAGAGTGGTATAACAACATAAAAACGTTGTCTACTTATAGTAGGTATGATAAATACATAGATGTTTTGTACTCCATACTTTGTCATTCAGATAAAGAGCTAAGTGATTATAGTAGAGATATCAAAGATAACTGGCTTGGGGGTAAAGAATACCTAACAACTATTTAAATATAGTAGTTTTAAAATAATATAATAAAATTTTAATCAAAAAAATGATAGGAGAATTAATATGGCAAATAATGATGTTTACATTTATTACAGTGGAGCAACAGATAAAACAGGCAAAGCACTTTGTGAAGCATTGGATATAGACGGTGGTGCAGTCGCCCCTAAAACAAATAAAAAAGTTGTAATAGGATGGGGTACAAAAACAACAAAAGAAGTAAACATGGGTAATAGCATTACCATTAACCACCCAAACTCTATTCGAGCAAATAGGGATAAATATTCGGCGCTGACTAAACTTAAAGAAGGAAACGTAAATGTAGCCAATTTTATGACGTCAGAAGAAGCCAACAATATGCTCAAGTCAAAAAAAAACATGAGCATGCCTCTTATCGGACGTACTAAGTATCACCAGGGAGGAAAAGGGTTTTGGACATGCTTAGATGAAGGAATGGTTCAAGAAGCTATACATGAGGGTGCTTATTATTTTCAAGAACGAATACCAATAAAGGATGAATACCGACTCCATATATTTGATGGTAATCTGATATATGCTCAGAAAAAAGTAAAACGCGATGACATGGAAAAAGCATTTATTGATCATCAGATGGGCAAAATTGAAAACGCCGCCGATAGAGGAGGTAAAAAATTAGACAAGGACACCATCAACTTCATACTTGAAAGGCAGGCTAAAGAACAGGCAGAACACGCTGATATGTTGATCAGATCTAATGAAAGAGGATGGAAGTTTATATCCATTAAAACATCTAGTATCAAAGAAGAACTACTGCAGCAGGCAGTTAAAGCGGTAAGTGCGATTGGTCTTGATTTTGGAGCAGTCGATTGTTGTACAGACTTGAATGGTAAATCATGGATAATTGAGGTAAACTCAGGACCCGGTTTGGATGGAAAATCATTCAAAGCATATGTAGAAACATTGGATCAAGCTATACGCAACAGGTGTTATCCTAGCAAAACAAAAACCAATGAAAAAACTACATCGGAATCGTCAACCAGTACTACGTCAGCAAAACCCGAAAGTAACAAATCGATTTTGAAACAGAAACTGTCTCTCTTACAGGAAATGATTGACGTGGCTGACACCGATGAACTCGTAGCGCTAAACAAAGTAGCTGCAAAAATGTTTGGTGGTTGATAAATGGCTAAGTTTTGTGTATCACTGTCAGATTACTATATAGCTGATCAGATAGCAAATCTTATTAATACATATAACCGATTATATAAGCTGCATACTGCCGAAAGCATAATGTCAAGTAACACTACTTATTTAGTCGAAATACTTGGTACTGAGGTAGTAGGTTGTGTGGGAGTAACAACTGAGAGCTATGAAATAAGTAGAATACATCACATCTCTGTAAAACCAGAGGTTAGAAAACGTGGTATAGCTAAGAAACTAACGTGCTTAGCTATAACACAATGTCAAACCACTAATG
>Ga0172377_10000901_pt1 | contig 29198 bp, 30 predicted proteins | sample Pumphouse3metaG_FD_119749 | JGI IMG/M metagenome (GOLD analysis project Ga0172377, IMG submission 119749) | Leachate microbial communities from a municipal landfill in Southern Ontario, Canada - Pumphouse #3 metaG | ecosystem: Engineered > Solid waste > Landfill > Unclassified | place: Canada... | reverse complement strand
ATTCATATTATAATGGAGGAATTCCAATAAATATAAAGACATTCTCTGGTATTTCAATTTCTGATTTAAGTAATAATATAAATATTGCCAACGAGAAACTTAACACATCATGGTATGTTGCAACACACAACATTGATGGATCTAAATAATCTGCTTTTGCTTTTAATAGCTTAAAAGTTCATTATACAATCCTCTATCAAATAAAAAATCCCGATTCTGTATTTATACACGAACCGGGATTTACATTTATAAAGAGTAAAGTTCCTATCTAAGTTCTGGAACAATGGCCAGATAAACTAAATCATCTCTACCATCATTAACCATAGAATGTCCATGTCCTTTTGGGCAATAATGCACTTTACCGGCATTTATTCTCTCTATTATATTATCATACTTGAAATAGCCTTCTCCGCTAATTATATAGACGATTTCGCAATTTTGCTCATGAACATGGTAACCACTTGAAGCGCCTGGCTTCAATTTGCTAAGCATAATTTTATTATTCTCATCAACAAAATTACGTGTATCAAGTTCACCTTCTCCACCTTTGAAGTTATGTATAACTTCTTCCTTTATCTTTTCAAAATCTATTATCATAATAATAATTGTGTTAGTCTTTTCTATACCATATTCGCATTATCTTTCTACGGATAGCCAGTTGATTCATGACAGTTACAATTAAGAACAATATCAGACCTACAACAACAGACCACAACATACTACCCTCTTCTATATCAGGGAATAATGTTTCTATGACTCCCATATAATACTCTCTCACAAAGAACAATATTATCCATGCTATTAGAAGTACTGCCACATTAAGTCCTATTGTCAGAAGTTGATATGGCTTGGCTACTTTATTGGGGCTATAACCTATAAGCAAAAGATTCTCTAACTTTGAAGAATTTTTCTGTACCAGCAAATATATGCTCAGCATAAGTATATAAAAACTTAAAATACTTATAACAACACCTACACCCATAACCAATGTTACAACCATCTTTAAGAAGTATGTCGTTTTCTGGGCATCCAACTTGTCACTGTCTATCTCATATCCCTTCTTATCAAGATACTTGGCTATATGGTCATCAGCAGGATTACCCACTTCCACAATAAGTCGTGTAGGATCACTATGCTTACCGGCAGAATAATAGTTGTTACTCCAATCCATAAATTTCTGAGGTACAAGAATAGTGTTAAGCCTATTTGAGAATCCTATCACCTTGCCCTTGTATCTGTCTTGGTGACCATTTTCATTTATAAAGATAGAAAAATCTATCATGCCTACAAGACCATCACTGATCTTTGGCAATGAATGGCTCTGTGCAAAACCAAAATTATACATATTAATATATGTACGGGGTAGAATAATTGGCACTTCCTTACTTCCTTCTTTATATTGCCAGTCTTTAAGAGGAACATCAACAAAACCATCTGGCACACTCTCAAAGAAAAGCTCAGAATTAAGAACAGACTGTCCATTGACGCCCATTGAAGCATCTACTTTATATTCGGTTGAAGTAAATTCGCCTACTTTCTTAGTAAATTTTTGTGCTTCTACATCATCCTTTTCACTCTTTGAAAAAGTATTTGAAGAACCCGAAATAGTTCCTGCTGTACTTATTTTTTTACTCATTATTAAATAATCGGCTTTCATAAAACTATCGCCCTGAGTAAAGACAGGCAATACATCTCTATAAAACTGAAAGCCAAGAAGAACAATAAGCATGCCGAACAAGTTGGCAAAAAAGAAACCTGCAAACTGTGGTACGCTAATATGCTGACGTAATAATTTCCAAACTAAATTCATAATCTGTATGTTTTTTCGTAATTGAGATCCATGTGTTTTCCTATGCTGGTTACTATAACACCAGCACCTTGAGCCTTTGCCTCTGTCATCATGATATCACCCATAATCTGTGAGTTTGTATCATCCAGATGACTAATTGGCTCATCTGCAAGAATAAAGTCGAAAGGCTGTACCAGGGCTCTTATCATAGCTACACGCTGCTGTTGACCAAATGACATGCGCCCTATTTTAGCATCCAATTTATCACCGATGCCAAGCATCTCAAACCAATCTTCAATCTGCTTACGAGTTTTAAAACCTGTCAATTTATTCTTTATCTCTACGTTCTCATATGCTGAAAGTTCCGGAAACAATCTAAGTTCTTGAAAAAGATGACTGATATGATATTTTCTTACTTCAACCCAATCCTTTACTTTTAAACCAAATGTTGATACACCGTCAAAATCTACATTACCAGTATAGTCACTACGATAACCAATTATGTAACTGCAAAATGTACTCTTACCTTTGCCGCTATCGGCTTCAACTAAATAGAGGTGGTTTTTCTCAAAAAGCACTTCATTCTGCCATATCTCAGAGTTTAAATCTGTCCGTTGAGAAAAGACTTGCGGAAGTACGGCATGCATTTCTATCTTATTCATTATTTTATTGAATATGTGATGGCTTCAATATCGCCAAACACAGGTTTTAATATACTTGTTACTGTTTTTATTTCTTGCTTTTCCTTACCAATTGCTTCCAAATTTATGATGAAGCATAATTTTTTACCTTTAAGTTGATTCTGAATATCAACAGGCAAAGGTTTTGCAGTCTTTGCCACAGAATTTTTTGCTAACATATCTATATTGCCACTATATAATTGGTTGTCATTACTCACTCCAAAATAGAAGTTTTCATCTTTACTTATATAATGGTATGCATTCTTTCCCCAACTTACTATCTTTGATCCTTGAGGACACGACTTTTCCCAATAGCCAACATCAGCTAACCAATTATGATTTCCCAATTGTGCGGCTAACGCGAAATTTGGAGAATCTCCATTATACTGAGGTATTATGATAGCAACATCACCCTTAATACTTTTTATCATATTATCTATATCCAAGGCTGCATTAAGTCCTGCAAGCATTGCCCGCATACCCTTATCCGAACGTAATAGATTAATCAGATTGTTACCGTCTACATTCATCAATATAGAATACATCGCATCATTAGGTATAGACTGAATATATTTACCCGAAATAGGCTTATAACTCTTAGCTGCAGCCTTTAAAGCTTTATCTACAGATGGTTTAAATGAGAAAGATTCGCCACTGATATTCAAGCATTTACCATTAACAGTAATGGCTGCTGCTATGAGGATTTCTGAAGGATCTGTATCTTTAGGTGCTCCTAACACAAAAGGAGCTGTAAACTTAGACGGTAAGGCTTCTGTCTTAGCAACCATTGCTACTTTTGAATCTATTGAGTCAAGTTTGTCATACATTGGTGAACTTTTAATACCTTCATCCTCATCTTGGCTAAGGTATTTTACTATTTGCATTTGTATTTCACCTTGAGCTGCGCCTACGGCAGGTCCCATTACAAGCATTGCTTTGTTTGAAAAACCTACAACCCAGTTACCATGCAAGACAGTAAATTTATATCCTCTTTTCTTACTAACTTTAGTGCATATTCCTGATTTTGACATATTGTTGAACCAATCTTCCATATCACTTTCATCATCTACCTTAGCATCAAGACCAACTTGACCATCAGGAGAAATGAACATGTATAGTTTCTGAGACAAATCTATGCCACAATCAGATGGATCACTAACATGCAACAAGTCTTTTATTGCTTTTGATTTATTGCCACCTTTTAGATTCGCATACTTGGCCATTCCACCTAAATCGAAACTTATCAACGCTTTGCTCTCGCTAGGTATAGCATTCAAATAACCTGAACCTGAACATGATGTCAGAAACATCATTATGACTCCAACTAATATTATCGAATATTTTTTCATAGTATTTTATTTTTGAGCAAGTTGACACATAGCTACAGCCATCAAACCTGCAGTCTCTGTACGCAATCTACTTTTACCAAGACTTATAGACTTATATCCATGCTGCATAGCCAACTTAACCTCATCAATAGAAAAATCGCCTTCTGGACCAATAAGAACTGTAACACTGTCATTATCCTTTAAATCTATCGTTCTAAGTTCATCGAAAAGTTCTGTCTTTTCTATTTCTTCATAACAATGGGCAATAAACTTATAGCCCGATCTGTCTATAGCGATAAACTGCTTAAAAGTAATCATCTGCTCTACAACCGGTTTCCAAGCCTTATGGCTCTGTTTTACAGCTGCAGTAACTATTTTATCTAATCTTACAGTTCTAAGGACTTTTCTCTCTGAAAACTTACAATTTAAGAAATCAAATTCATCAATACCTATTTCAGTAGCCTTTTCAACTAGCCATTCCATTCTGTCCATCATCTTTGTTGGTGCAATAGCTAATTGTATACGACCCGCCCATTGTCTTTCCTGTGGTAATTTTTCTACCACATTATATAGACAACGCCTCGTGGCAGCTAATGTAACTTCAGCTCGATAGAAAGTACCTTTACCATCCATCAGCATCATTTCATCACCAGATTTTAATCTCAGTACTCTAAGTGCATGCATTGCTTCTTCTTCGGGTAGTTCCGATTGATTCGAAGCATCAGGTACAAAAAAGAATCTAACTTCTTTCATTATCATTATCTGTTTTAGCGGCATTCATATTACGTCTTCTTAATTCATCACGCAATAATGAGGCCATTTCATACTTTTCATCATTTACGGCCTTGTCCAATGCTTCTTTTAGCATGTCGGTATCTAAGGTATTGAGAGGTAATGCCAAATTATTGGCAGGCAATTCATAAGATACGCTCTGCTTAAGCATAAGATTCTCTTCTATATAAAGAGGAACATCACTCAAAAATGTTAGCAGTACAGCATCCGAAATTCTTATGGGTACAGCATCCAAAGTTTTCTGATTGTAAAGTGTTGAAACATATTGCCCATTAACTACATCGTGTATTATTACTTCCATCAGTACATCCGTCTGATTTTTTATAACATTACACAGCACTTCTGGCAAAAGTTTTGATACGCCATCTAGTTTTCTTAATCTTAGTTCCAGCTGGTAAATCATGTTTTTGTCGCAAACGACAGTTATCTCGCGCTTTTCAACCATATCAGTAAGCACGATTATGCCGATTTTTTCGTTACCGGCTATCTCAGATAATCCTTTAAATTTAAGCCTTACCTTATTCATAATCTTATAAGGTGCAAAGATAGTGCAAACTGAGGGAAACACAAAATAAAATGGAGATTTTTATTTTTTTTAGCCGGCAATAATTTTTTTTCAAAGTCATGAATATTCACAATATATATAAGTGTTATACCAATAATAATCTGTAGAGAATCTTATGATAACAACATTTTCTGTTGTATCAAGCACTTGTCATGTGGTATTCAATATTTTTTTAAAATAAAAATACCACTTTACCACCTATATACATAATCAATTTAATATCAATGGTATATAAAGTTTCAATATCAAAAATAATGCCACAAAATGTCACTCAAATACCACTCGAAAATCTACCTCTATTTTGTAAAGCATAGCTCTGGTATTGCAAAAGCACAGCTCTTATGTTGCAAAAGCATAGCTTTCGGTTAGTGAAAGCATAGCTTTTACGATAAAAACAGCCCTACTTTTTACCCTTTAGCATAGCTTTTAAACTTTTAACTGACTCTTGATACAATTTAATTGTTATATTTACTGATTTTCTATACAAATTATTAAAAGCTTTACTGAAATACTTTACACAATTATAAGACCTTTACCAATTTACTTTACACATAAAGATATCTTATATAGTTGATGAGATAAAAAAGTGGTATTTGAGTGGCAGTTAAGTGGTATTTGTATATACGCGAAACACTTATAAACAAAGGGGAAGTGGTATTGTGGTATTATTTTAATATTTCATTTCGCGTAATAATGGTATGCGTTTGCGGATTATAAGTACCCATCTCAACTTTGCAATTAACATTATTAGCCATAATTCGCAACATATGCTCATAACTATATCCATGAGTATCATAAACTACGCAAACATTACGGCGCTCTGCATATTCATCTACTACATCCCGATATCCATTGGGCGCAGAGATTTCATCACCAATTATAAATTTTGCATCCAAGCCCTTATTAAATGCTATTTGTTTACAAGATTCTAAAGAAGATTTTCGGCAGACAAAGACATACAGATCATCTAATTTATTATGTCTGAAATCAAAGAAGCCTAAAATTTTCTTGACCCTGTTAAACTGTATATTTAGCAATGCTATAAATGCCTTGAAAACTATAGCCGTTTTAATAGGTACAGATATGAATAAAGAGAAACTGCGATAATGCTTCTTAAAAAATATCAGCATTGCTTCATAAAAAACATGTACATACCTGAATGACGATTTGCGTGTGCTCTCACCTTTGTAATGTAAGACAGACAATGGCAAATACCAGTTGTCATAACCACTTTTTAGCAAACGATATGAAATATCGATATCTTCACCATACATAAAATAATCTTCATCAAGCAGACCTACTTTATCAATAGCCGAATGCCGCAACAAAAAAAAGGCCCCACTTATAATCTGGATTTTTACAGGCTCTCCCCAACTTAAAAAACTCATATAGTATCTACCAAATTTTTTACTTTCTGGATATCTGTTGCATAGTCCGCACATTTTGTAGAAAGCTGTCATCGGTGTTGGTATTCCTCTTCTGGATTCCTTAGCCGGAGAACCATTTACTTTAAGCATTCTTACTCCTGCACCTCCAGCCTGAGGATGTGAATCCATAAAGTTTAAAGCCTTACGTATAACGTTTTCGCCGACAATAGTATCTGGATTTAATAGTAATATATAATCTCCTGTACATTGCTTAATTGCCAGATTGTTTGCCTTAGCAAACCCCATATTATGATTGCACGATATATACTTTATGCTATGAAAACGTTTTCTGATAAAAGGAATTGTTCCATCCTTAGAATGATTGTCTACAACAAAAACTTCAGACTCAATTCCGTCCAAAGATTTTAACAGACTATCCAAACACTGGCTAAGATATTCTTTTACATTATAACTTATTATAATAACAGAAATCTTCAAGAACTCTATTTCGTTGTTTCACTTATGCATCTATCCATACTTGGATATATAAAAGGCATACATATAAGCAATATGATAGCCATATATCCAAAAGCCACATTCATAAACAGATAATACAAAATAGTATTAACTACAAGAGGCAGTCCAAAACAAGCAATCCTAAATGTACCCCAAAACAGCAATTTACCAGGCGCGCAAGCTTCATCCGAAGTAAGAGCTCTGGATATTTTTTTGAACTTAAAAAGGCGCATAACTACAGGAATAGTAGCAATGGTAATAAGTTCCATAAAAGACACTAAAAGAAATTCAGCATTCTTTTCAGTCGCATAAACGCCATTATCTAATATATCATTCTCGAATAGTAACACTAATATAAAAACTACAGCTATAAAGCCGAAAAATTCAGTCATCAATATATTCTTGGTCTTTTTCATAATCAAATTATATTCTACCTTCAAACGGTGTTCTGTTCATTATAGATCGGCCCAGTGTAACCTCATCAGTATATTCCAGTTCATCACCTACAGAAATGCCTCTAGCTATTATAGAAAGCTTTACATCAGCCTTTGCCAATTTACGGAATATATAGAAATTAGTAGTGTCCCCTTCCATTGTACTGCTCAGAGCAAGTATTACTTCCTTAACATTGCCATCAGCAACACGGCTAACCAGCGAATCTATCTCAATATCTGATGGACCAATACCATCCATAGGCGATATGACTCCGCCAAGCACATGATATAAACCTTTATATTGTAGGGTATTCTCTATCGCCATCACATCTTGTATATTTTCTACCACACATACAGTCTGCGAATCTCTACGTGGATCAGAACATATAGCACAAACATCCGTATCCGAAATATTATGGCATACTTTGCAATATTTTACTTCTTTCTTGAGCGTGCTTATCGAGTTTGCAAAACCTACTACATCATCTGTATCCTGTCTTAACAGATGCAAAACAAGCCTTAAGGCCGTTTTCCGACCTATTCCCGGTAGTTTCGAAAATTCGGTTACAGCCTTTTCAAGTAGCAGTGAAGGGTATTGTTGGTTCATAATTGCATTTAAAAGTGCAAATATACTTATTTTCGAATTAAAATTGCTATTTTTGCAAACAAAAATAAAAGACTATGGATATAAATAAATCTGAATTTTCAATAAGTAGCGCTACTCTGCAGCAATGTCCTAACGATACAAAACCTGAATATGCCTTTATCGGACGCTCTAATGTAGGCAAATCCAGCCTAATAAATATGCTCACTAACCATAAGGGATTGGCAAAGACGTCTGCTACGCCGGGAAAGACTCTATTAATTAATCATTTTATAATCAACAATGAATGGTATCTTGTAGACCTTCCTGGATATGGTTACGCCAAACGTTCTAAAACTATGCAGCAGAAATTGGAACGTCTTATTAATGCGTATATCCTTAATCGTGAACAACTGGTTAATGTATTTGCTCTTATTGACGTGCGACTTGAACCACAGAAGAAAGACCTTGAATTCATCGAATGGCTCGGGGAGAGTAGCATACCTTTCAGTATAATATTTACAAAAGCAGACAAACTTGGAGCTGTAAAAGCTAAACAGAATGTTGGCAGTTACATGGAAAAATTGAAAGAGACTTGGGAAGAGCTCCCTCCATATTTTCTGACAAGTTCTGAAAAAAGGACTGGTCGTGAAGAAGTCCTTGACTATATTGAAAAAATAAATAAGGAGCTGAAAAAATAATGACGCCATACTTAGATGTTCAGAATCTCACAAAATCATTTGGAGATTTGTTACTGTTCGACAATATCAATTTCAGTATTGCCGAAGGACAGCGTGTAGGTCTAATTGCACAAAACGGAACAGGCAAATCTACCCTATTATCAATTCTAACTGATAGGGAAAGCTATGACAATGGTGAGATAATTTATAAACGTGACCTCAAAGTTGGATACTTAGAACAGTCACCAAAATTTGATCCTGAAGAATCTGTGTTAGATGCATGCTTCAACCACAAAGGTGAAGAAGATAAAGTATTGAAAGCGAAGCAGATACTCACACAACTTAAAATAAAAGATTTAAATCAACCAATGGGTCAGCTCAGTGGTGGTCAACAAAAGCGTGTTGCCCTTGCAAATGTATTGATTACCGAGCCTGATTTTATAATATTGGACGAGCCTACCAATCATCTTGACTTGGAAATGATAGAATGGCTTGAGGGGTATCTGGGGCGAGGAAATAAGACCCTGCTAATGGTTACTCATGACCGTTTCTTTTTGGACCGCGTTTGCAGTATTATCATGGAACTTGACAATCAGACAATTTATACTTACAAAGGAAACTATTCTTATTATCTGGAAAAGAGACAAGAGCGAATTGATGCCACACGTGCAGAAATACAACATGCCAACAATCTATATAGAAGAGAACTAGAATGGATGAGGCGTATGCCACAAGCTAGAGGACATAAGTCAAAATCACGTGAAGACTCTTTTTATGAATTACAAAAGGTAGCAAAGCAAAGGCTTGAAGACCGACAGATAAGATTAAAATCAAAGAACGTATACATTGGCAGCAAAATATTTGAATGTCAATATATATCAAAAGCATGGGGACCTGACAAAGTTATATTAAATGATTTTTATTATAATTTTGCCAGATACGAAAAGATGGGAGTTGTCGGCAATAATGGTACGGGCAAATCAACTTTCATAAAGATGCTTCTTGGACTTGAACAGCCTGACAGTGGGCAAATTTCTATAGGAGATACTGTAAAGTTCGGATATTTCTCACAAGATGGTCTCAAGTTTGACGAACAGCAAAAGGTCATTGATGTAATTACAAACATTGCAGAATATATTGACACCGGTGATGGAAGACACCTATCAGCATCACAGTTCTTGCAGTTCTTTTTATTCACACCAGAACAACAGTATAATTATGTATACAAATTAAGTGGTGGAGAAAAAAGGAAGCTTTATCTATGTACGGTACTGATGAAAAATCCTAACTTTCTGATACTAGATGAGCCTACAAATGATCTAGATATTGTTACACTTCAAATACTAGAGGAATATCTAGCAGATTTTGCCGGATGTGTAATAGTAGTGAGCCATGACAGATATTTCATGGATAAAATAGTAGACCACCTACTTGTATTCAAGGGTGATGGTGTGGTTAAGGATTTTCCGGGGAACTATACTCAATACAGGATTTGGGACAGTATACAAAGTGACAACAATATTGAGATTGAAAAGGAAAAGGAACCAAAGAAGAAAGATTATCACAACGACACTAAGCGCAAAATGACTTATAAAGAGAAACAGGAATTTTCCTCTCTTGAAAAAGAAATAGAAGCATTAGAAAACGAACAAAAAAATATAGAAGAACAACTCTGCAGCGGTTCCTTGTCTATTGAAGAACTTACAGAAAAAAGTAAGCGCTTACCAATTATCAAAGATGAACTTGATGAAAAAGGTATGCGCTGGCTTGAATTATCAGAAATAGAAAATTGACATATAAATTCTTTTCGAGTTACTATCCATTCTTCATCTGTCGTAAGAGTTCCTTCTGATGTTCAGTGAGATTGGTTGGTAACTTGACATTATATGTTATGATAAGGTCTCCGATGGTGTTGTCACCCCTGTCATAACCTTTACCACGTAAACGTACCTTGGTGCCGTTCTGCGTTTCAGGTTTAACTTTCAGTTTGAGTTTTGTACCATTTCCCATCTGTATTATAATTTCTCCGCCAAGCAAAGCTGTATATAAATCAATATTGACTGTTGCATTCATCTCACCTGTATTACTGCGACCATATTCGTTACCAAAACCACTATTGAAAGAACTTCTGCGTGAACCAGTAGGTCTGTGCCTTCCGTTACCACCAAACAGTTGTTCGAAGAAGCTACTAAAGCCACCTCCACCGCTTCCAAACCCAGAAAAATCAAACCCTTCAAACGGAGATCCACCTTGCGAGTTCCACTGACTTGAGCTACCCCCACTACCACCTGCACCACTGAATGCATCAGCATTACGCCACTGCTCACCGTACTGGTCATATTTTTTACGTTTGTCAGGGTCACCTATTACATCAAAGGCCTCATTGAGAGCTTGAAATTTTGCTTTAGCCTTAGGATCGTCCGGATGCAAATCAGGATGAAACTGCTTAGTTCTCTTCAAATATGCCTTGCGGACATCTTTCTGCGGAATGGTCTTATCGACTCCCAAAATTTTGTAATAATCTATGAATGCCATAATATTATCTCCTAGTTTTTTTTAATAAAATAGCAGCAAATTGTATGCCGATTCTAAATTAAATTTATATCTTTGCATAAAATATTATAAATTATGAAGAAATTATTGACAGTGTGCTTATGCGTACTCTGTTTTAATATTAGCGGAATGACAAAAACAAGAACTGTAAATATAAGAGTTATTGAAACCAGTGATGTACATGGTAGTTTCTTTCCGTACGATTTTATTTCACGCAAGCCAAAGTCTGGCTCTATGGCAAGGGTTAGTACATATGTAAATAACTTAAGGAAGGTATACGGTAAGAACTTATTATTACTGGATAATGGAGATATACTTCAGGGACAACCTACATGTTACTATTGTAACTATGTCAAGCCAAATATCCCAAATGTTGCTGCTGAAGTTATTAACTACATGAAGTATGACGCTGAAACTATCGGCAACCATGATATCGAGACAGGACATTCTGTATATGACAAATGGATAAAAGAAGTAAAGTGCCCAATGCTTGGTGCAAACATAATAAACACAAAGACAGGGAAACCATATTTATCTCCATATATTATATTTAATAGAGATGGCGTTAAAATTGCTGTTTTAGGAATGATAACACCTGCCATTCCAAACTGGCTTAACGAGAGTCTATGGAGTGGTATGAAATTTGAAGAAATGGTTTCGTGCGCAAAATACTGGGTTAACTATCTTAAAGTTAACGAAAAACCTGACGTTATAATCGGTCTATTCCATTCAGGTAAAGATGGTGGAATACACACAGACAAATACGATGAAGATGCTTCTATTGAAGTAGCAAAAAAGGTTAGTAGTTTTGACCTAATTTTATATGGGCATGATCATGCAAGACACTCTAATATTGTAAAAGGCCCAGAAGGTAAAGACGTTTTATGTCTTGATCCATCATGCAATGCTTATCTGGTAAGTGATGCCCAAATAAGTGTTTCATTCGATAATAACAAGATTGTAGAAAAGAAAGTAACTGGTGATGTAAAAAGTATTGAAAATATACCTGTAGACAATGAGATGGTAAAAAATTTCCAGTCATCTATAGACAGCGTTAACGCATTTGTAAACAGAAGAATCGGAACATTTAAAAATGCTATTTACACTAGAGACTGCTATTTTGGCAGTGCAGCTTTTACAGATTATATTCATGATCTACAATTGAGAATTTCTGGTGCAGAGATTTCATTTAATGCACCTCTTTCATTTGATACATGCATAAAAGCCGGACCTATATACGTAAGTGATATGTTCAATCTATATAAGTACGAGAACCAAATCTATGTACTTAAAATGACAGGAGAAGAAATTCGCAAACATTTGGAAATGAGTTACGATTTATGGGTTAACACTATGAAATCTCCTGACGATCATATCATAGCTATGAGTGAAGCAACGAAAGATGATAAACAGAGATTCGGATTTAAGAACCTGGCTTTCAACTTTGATAGTGCAGCTGGAATTGATTATGAAGTAGATGTTACTAAACCTGATGGACAAAAAGTACATATACTAAAGATGAGCAACGGTCAGCCATTTGATGAACATAGATGGTACAAAGTAGTTATGAATAGCTATCGGGGAAACGGAGGTGGAGAACTGCTGACAAAAGGTGCAGGTATACCTCATGATTCTCTTAAGAGCAGGATAATATACGAGAGCGAAAAAGATCAGAGATATTACATGATGAAAGAGATTGAATACTCTAAAAACATACTAGATCCTAAAGCTCACAATAACTGGCGTTTTGTGCCGGAAGCATGGACAAAACCTGCAATAAAGAGAGATTATGAACTTATTTTTAAATAAAAGGTAATGAAAAAGTTTTGGTTCGTATTTTGCAAGAGCGATATTATGCTCCAGAAAATAGGCAACGGAGAATATACTATACCGTATCAGGAAGAACCTCCTACAGAGGTAAAAGAGTGGACAACAATACATAATATAACTCCTTTTGATGATTCTGAGGTAAAAACATATATGATAGATTCACCAATAATAGAAAATGAACGCTATATTATGTCTGGACTTAGAGCGTCATTTCACATGATTCCAAGACATTTATACCTTAAAGCAGGCAAATGTCAAGAAATTCTTTATTGGGATATGAATACAAAATTCTGCGGGGTTTGCGGTGGACCTATGAAGATGCATACAGATATCTCTAAACGATGCGAAAACTGTGGAAAAGAAGTTTGGCCACAACTGGCAACAGCCGTAATTGTACTTATAAATAAGGGTGATGACATATTGCTTGTACATGCCAAGAATTTCCGTGGTGACTATTATGGTCTTGTAGCGGGATTCGTTGAGACAGGCGAGACATTAGAGCAGGCTGTAGAAAGAGAAGTGATGGAAGAGACTGGAATAAGAATTAAGAACTTACATTACTACAGTAGTCAACCGTGGCCATATCCAAGTGGACTAATGTGTGGTTTCTATGCTGAATATGAAAGTGGAGAAATTAAATTGCAACGTTCTGAATTAGAAGATGGAGGATGGTATCATAAAGATAACCTGCCTGATATACCTGATAAACTATCTATAGCTAGAAGACTCATAGATAATTGGCTTGAAACATCCAAATAAAGCAAACAAAATAGAGGCATATTAATATGCCTCTATTTTGTTATAAAAGAATTATCCCCCGATATCACATCGGAGGATAATAACAACACAAACACAAAATAAAACACAGTCAGGACTTACCTGACCGAGTTTATATCTTTTATTGAAGGCCTTCTTTACGAAGCTTCTGCTGCCATTTCCAGGCAGATTTCAATGTATCTTCTAGACTAGTCTCAGCTTTCCAACCTAGAACTTTATTTGCTTTATCTGGATTAGCCCATACCTTCTCTATATCACCGGCACGACGTGGAGCATAAGCCCAATTCAATTTTACGCCTGTAGCCTTTTGGAAAGTCTCTATCAGTTCAAGTGTGCTGACACCTTTTCCTGTACCAATATTGAATACTTCTAGTTTATCACTATCTGTATCGAGTACACGCTGCATAGCCTTGACATGCGCCTTAGCAAGATCTACTACATAGATATAATCACGTATACATGTTCCATCAGGAGTATCATAATCATTTCCAAATATCTTTAATTGCTCACGGATACCCATTGCGGTCTGAGTAACATATGGTATCAAGTTCATTGGAACGCCATTAGGCATTTCACCTATTATAGCTGATGGATGAGATCCAATAGGATTAAAGTAACGTAACAGGATAGCCTTTATTGGAGCGCCACTGTTAATGTCATCAGTTATTATTTCCTCATTAACCTGTTTTGTATTACCATAAGGACTTTCAGCTTTCTTTATAGGAGCACTTTCTGTTACAGGTAAATTTTCAGGATCAGGTTGTCCATATACAGTACAACTTGATGAAAAAATTATACCCTTTACATTATGCTTAGGCATAAGGTCTAGTAAATTAAGAAGACTTGTAAAGTTGTTTCTATAATAAAGCAATGGTTTCTCAACGCTCTCTCCTACTGCTTTACTGGCTGCAAAATGTATAATACCTTGTATATCTGGATATTTGGTAAATACACCATCCATTGCCTTTAAATCACAGCAGTCTACATGTTCGAAAGCAGGACGAACCCCTGAAATTTTTTCTATACCGTCAATAACATCAGATTTCGAGTTAGAAAGATTGTCAACTATGACCACCTTATAACCTGCATTCTGCAACTCGACAGTTGTATGGGAACCTATAAACCCAGTACCACCTGTAACCAAAATTGTCTGTTTCATAACTACATAATTTTTTATATAAATAATTTATTATTTCAACCCAAATAGAGCATGAAGACCTCCATCAACTCCGCTAAATCCCATAAATGCCAAGGATAAAAGTCCTGCTGTAACAAGCACAATACTCATACCTTGCATTCCCTTAGGTATATTAACCATTGATAATTGCTCTCTTATTCCTGCAAAAACAGTAAGGGCCAACGCAAAACCTATAGCTGTAGAAAATGCATAAACCACACTCTGTAATAGAGAGTAATCTTTTTGTATAACAAGAATAGCAACACCAAGTACACAACAGTTTGTCGTAATCAAAGGTAAATAAATTCCTAACGCTTGATATAATGCAGGAGAGGTCTTCTTAAGAATGATCTCTACCATCTGCACTAAAGCCGCTATAACAAGTATGAAAGCCAGAGTTTGTAAATATTGAAGATTAAACGGATTAAGAACTAACTTCTGCAATAAATAGGTAACTATAGTTGACAAAGTAAGTACAAAAGCTACAGCTGCTCCCATACCAAGTGATGTCTCTATTTTTTTGGAAACCCCTAGAAATGGACAGATGCCAAGGAACTGTGACAATACTATATTGTTGACAAATACTGCGGTTATAAATATAAGTAAGTACTCCATACTTTTATGCTCTTTTTATTTTATTTACTATAGCAATCAAGAATCCCAAAGTGATAAAAGCTCCCGGAGGCAATACAAACAGTAATATATTGTAAGTCTCAGGATAAATATTAAAGCCAAATATAGAACCTGCGCCAAGTAATTCGCGTACAGAACCTAATATTGTAAGCGCGATAGTAAATCCCGATCCTATTCCCAAGCCATCAATTAAACTCTCAATCGGTCCATTTTTACATGCAAAAGCTTCAGCACGACCTAAAATAATACAGTTTACTACAATTAAAGGTATATAAATGCCCAATGCCTTATTTATGGATGGAACATAAGCTTGCATCATCAGCTGTAAAATTGTTACAAAGGCAGCGATAACAACTACGAATACCGGTATTCTGACCATATCCGGTGTTAATTTTTTGATGCTGGATATAGCAACATTTGAGCATATCAATACAAACATCGTAGCAAGTCCCATAGACAATCCATTTATTGCTGATGTAGTAGTAGCCAATGTAGGGCACATACCAAGAAGAAGAACAAATGTAGGGTTCTCCTTAATCAATCCATTAAAAAATATTTTAAGATAATTCATTAATAATCCTTTCTAATTATAATGTTCTTGTTTAGACGCACCTGTATCTGCATCAGTACCACCCTTATATGCCTGATAAGCTTGATTTACAGCTTTGAGAAAGGCTCTTGATGTAATAGTTGAAGCTGTAATAGCATCAACATCACCACCATCTTTACTTACTGTCATATTATTCTTAACGGGATTCATACCTATTATATTGCCTTTCCCTCCTTTTTGAAACCAAAAAGATGCTTTTTGCCCAAGACCAGGAGTCTCAGAAGATCGCAATATCGTATAACCCAAGACATCACCATGTGAATCAAATCCTACAAGTATGTTAAGGTCTCCACCAAAACCTTGTGCTGTACTTTCTACCGCAGCACCAATTTTAGTTCCTCTATTGTTAGAGACATTATGTATAACAAATGTAGCAGTTTTACCTTCAAATGCCTTCTTAATAGTATCATTAGAAACTACATTAAGTTCTTTATTGCCCATAACAACCTTTATACCATCAGAAAGTGTTTTATCAGCCTGTGACTTTATTGGTGCTTGAGTTACATGATTAACATAAGCAAGTAAACCACCTGTGATAAATGATACTAACACAAGTACAAGCACCATGTTTGTGAGTGATGATTCTAATTTTTTCATTTCGAAATCTCCCCAAAACGTTTTGGTTTAATATAAGTGTTTATTAATGGCGTAAAGGCATTCATTATCAAAATAGCAAACGACATTCCTTCAGGATAAGCACCCCAGTTACGTATGATAATGGTAAGAAGACCTATAAAAACTCCATAAACCAACTGTCCATTATGTGACATCGGTGATGTGACATAATCTGTGGCCATAAATATAGCGCCTAGCATTAATCCACCGCTTAATACTTCTGATAAAGGATTGGCATAGATAGGATTAGCCATATGCATCAAACCGCTAAAAATGAATACTGTAGCTATAATACTTATAGGAATGTGCCATGTTATAACTTTACGGAAAAGCATATATACAAGTCCCGCAATTAAGGCTAATGCACACACTTCGCCAATTGTGCCTGCTCCACCATTAATATTATTACCCAGTAGTAAATGTAGAGAATCTGGCAACTGTCCGAGAACAGATGAATCGCCTGATTTTATAGCATGCTTCATTATGCTCAAAGGCGTAGCTCCTGTAATAGCATCAGCATATTTCAAAAGCTGGCCAGAAACAGGCCAAGACGTCATCTGAGCAGGAAAAGATATAAGCAAAAAACAACGTCCTACTAAAGCCGGATTAAACGGGTTATTACCAAGGCCGCCAAATGTCATCTTCGCAATGCCAATAGAAACCAAAGCACCAATTATTATTATCCATATTGGTAAATTACTAGGAAGGTTCATACCAAGCAAAAGACCTGTTACAATAGCAGACCCATCATGTATTGTATTACGTTCTCTTCTCAATATGTATTTTGTTATTGACCATTCAAAGAATATACAAGATAGAACACTTACTGATAGTACTATGACAGATCCTATTCCAAAATAAAAAAAGGACACAAGCATAGCAGGCAATAGCGCAATAATAACGCTATACATATTACGTTCTACACTGTCATTGCCATGTACATGAGGTGATAATGATATTATTAATTTATTTGCCATCATTAGTTTCTTTTTTGTTTACTGCATTACGTGCTTTTATAATGCCCATTACGGTTGATTTACCGAGACGTATATTGTCTAGTAACGGACGATGAGCAGGACATGTATATTGACAAGAGCCACACTCAATACATGAAATTATATCTTCCTTTTCTGATTTGTCCCAATTACGCATAGCCGACAATGTAGCAATAAGAAATGGTTCAAGTCCCATTGGACATGCACTAACACACTTAGCGCAGCGAATACAAGGTTGTGGATCTTTTCTACGCGCTTCTGCATCAGAGAGTATTGTTACTGCATTGGTACCCTTACATATAGGAACCTCAGTTGTAGTAAGCGATTTGCCCATCATTGGTCCACCAGCTAAAATCTTATTACTTCCATCTGGCAAACCACCACACGCTTCTATTAGATCGCTCACTGGCGTTCCTATCCTAACTTTAAAATTACATGGTCCTGACAGTTTTTTGCCTGTTACAGTAGTATATCTTTCAATAAGTGGTTTATGCTTCATAACAGCCTCGTAAACGGCAAACGCCGTACCTACATTCTGAACTATAGCGCCAACATTAACCGGTATTGCAGGAGGTGCTGGTACCCGTCTTCCTAGTATAGCATCTACCAATTGCTTTTCTCCACCCTGAGGATACTTCTGTTTAAGAGCAACTACCGATATACTCGGATAATCTAAATGGCATTTGTCAGAAAGCAATTTAATAGCTTCTGGCTTATTGTCTTCTATGCCAATAAATACAAGTTTCACATTTGTTGCTTTCATTAGTAATTCAATACCAACAAGTATTTCATCTGGATGTTCCATCATCAAACGATAATCTGATGTAATATAAGGCTCACATTCTACACCATTTATTATAACATATTCTGCAGTATTACCTGATGGAGGAGTTAACTTTATATAAGTGGGGAAACCTGCACCTCCCATACCTGTGATACCTGCATCTTTGATCCTTTTTATAATTTCTTCGGATGTAAATTCCGAATGTTCAGAAAGCTTTTCCAACTTATCAGAACGATCAATTGAATCTATCCATTCATCACCGTCTACTTTAATTATGATAGCTGGCTTACGATAACCGGTAGCATCAAATACTGAATCAATTTTAAGTATTGTTCCTGATACAGACGATAATATAGGAGCCGATACAAAACCTCCAGACGCAGCTATCATCTGTCCAACTTTAACATGGTCACCTTTATTAACAACCGGTTTAGCTGGTGTACCTATATGCTGGGACAATGGAAAAATTGCTTTTTTGGGCAATTCTGCAACTTTTGTCTGAACATCGGAAGTCAATTTATTTTCAACAGGATGTATACCACCGATTCTAAACGATTTCAATTTCATATTCATAACTTTTGTGCAACGATTTGTTTAACTTGTGACTCCATTTTTTTATCTTTTGCAACTGGAAAATTAACTGTCAAAATAGCATTTGTTGGACAAACTCTTTCACACTTACGACACGAACGACAAATTTCATAATCTATGTAGCTAAGATTTTCTTTTATGGAAATTGCTCCAAATGGACATACTTCTTCACATTTACCACAGCCAATACAAGCTACCTTGCATGACTTAAGTGCATGCGGTCCTTTTTCAGAATTAACACAGCTGACAAATACCCTTCTTCCTTTAGGGCCCTTTTTACGTAATTCTATAATATCTCTTGGGCAGGCTGTAACGCAAGCGCCACATGACGTACACTTATTTTCGTCAACTTGAGGCAACTTTGTTTTCTCGTTAATATGTATAGCATTGAATTGACAAGCACTAACACAGTCACCACACCCTAAACAACCATAACCACAATTTGTTTCGCCTGTACCACAAATATTTATAGCAGAACATGTCAACATTCCAGAATACTCATTTGTTTTCGGCCGGTAACTACAAGCACCATTACACCTTACAACCGCAATTTTTGGTTCAGTTTGTGCGTATGAAAGGTTTAGAGTATTAGCTACATGCGTCATAACCTCCAAACCACCAACTGGACAAGTTAGTCCTTTAATAGATCCCTTGTCGGCAGCTTTCACCAAAGCATCAGCCATACCAGAGCATCCGGGAAAGCCACATCCACCACAGTTAGCCTGAGGTAATAATGCTGCGACCTCACTAATGCGTGGATCTTCATGTACAGCGAATTTTTTTGAGCATAAATATAGTATCAACGCAGATACTAAAGCTATCAAACACAAAACAATCACTGCAATTAAAATAAAATTCATAATTTGTTTGTTTTAGTATTTCATCTCTCTATTTCAAAAGACAGTTTTTCGCGTATTCTTCCTCTATTATAATACAAAACCACATAATAAGGTACAAGCACAAACAGACTTGCAATGGCAGAAAGTAGTTCATCTGAAGTAGTACTAGCAACAATAAATAATGTTACTACCATTATTATAAAAGGAATAATAAATGCAAGCAATATAGCATTAAACTCTATTTTTGTAGATGCCGTAACAATAACAGTTTCGTCTATTCTATAATCTTTTATATTATTCAAATTATATATATTAACGATTTTCTCCTTCATATCAGAAGCATTACAATGACTAGCTACGGAACATTCCGAGCACGCATAATTTTCAATTATACGTACACGAATAAAGTCTTTTCCAATAGATTCAATTATACCTGAATGTTTTATTTTGCGATTCATGTTGTAATATCTAAACAAGAACCCTGGATTTTGCTATCTAGAGGTTACAATTGCAAAGATACTATTTTATTTATAAACAACAAATAAATAAAAGAGATTTTTTATTTTTTCAATAAATCTGCAAGGAAATCATTCAAATCTTTATCTAATCCTTCCATCAAGTCAGGCTCATCTATAATGACTGTATCATCGTCACATAAACGTAACTCTGCGATATTATTTTTATCATCATCTTCAAGAACAAAACTATAGGGCTTGAAGATGCTCATGTTATCAACAATATTCTTAACAGATTCTAAATGTCTACGAAGTACGGTCGTTATTTGTTGATAAAAATCATCATCTTTATTTTCAATCCATTGTTCAACAATACAACGGGTTATTTCTTCATCATCATCATCAAAAGCCATTACCTCACCTGTATCTTGATAAACACGAATATGGATATCAGTCATACTAGTAGCTTCTTCATTTTGAGGAAACTTTGTCGCTACCTTTCGTGTAAAACGTTCAAGTTGCTGGAGAGTTTGTTCAGTTGGTTTCATAGATAATTTTTTTATTCAGAGCAAAATTACAAAAAAGATTTGATAATAGAAATAAATAGGCAATATTTTTACAACTTTATTTTCTTTTTGGCTACTTTGCTTTCATTACTCATCCTATCAAGAGCAGTAACTACATAATTATATTTGCCAGGCTCAGTCAGTTTAAAGAATGTATCTGTTGTTATTCCAACTATTTTCTGAGCGTTTTCTATATCTATTTTTTCGCCATTATTGAATCTATAAACTACATATTTTACAGCTTCATCTTTCCATCCCGCACCTTTTGGAGCTGTCCAAAACAATACATTATCTCCTTCTATTTGGACCATTTTCAGCCTACGTGGTTTCTTTGGCGCTTTATGGTCTATAAAAGGCATCAAGGGTTGCAATGCAGGAGCTTTCCAATAAACGTTTCTCAGAACCTGTCCATAATTCCCCACATTGTCAACAACAGCCTTTGCGTACCAAAGGCAAGTACCATCTACATTAGGTAACTGCTGATGAAGTAAATATTTTGCAGGCATTTGATTACTGTTCGGATTTAAAGGATCTGCAAATTTCACAGTGCGCTCTACATCCTCACCTATGTATAGAGGTCGTTTTGAAGCATACTTATTCCACCATGTAATAAGGGTTGTATAGTCTGCAACCTTATTGCCAATTTCCCAATATACTTGTGGAACCAAATAGTCTACCCAACCGTTATTCACCCACAACAATACATCTGCATACAAATCATCATAATTCTGTAAACCATTTGTATTGCTACCAATACCAGGGGCACTATTTGCATTACGATATATTCCAAAAGGTGAAACGCCAAATTTGACATAAGGTTTTATCGATTTTATTGAGTCATGCAACTGTTTGATAAAAACATTCACATTATCTCGTCTCCAATCACCTTTATCTTTAATTCCATTATTGTATTTTGCATACTCACTATCGTCTGAAATAACTTGTCCTGCAGTAGGATAAGGATAGAAATAATCGTCAATATGCAAGCCATCTACATCATAACGCCTTACAATATCATCAGCTATTTTACATATATACTCACGGTTTTGAGGATTCCCCGGATTAAGTATTAATTGGCCATCGTACGAAAACACCAATTCAGGATGCTTAATTGCTATATGATTATATGCCAGACTGGTTGTATTCTTAGTCTTTGCACGGTACGGATTTATCCATGCATGAAGTTCCATTCCTCTTTTATGACATTGTTCAATCATCCACTGAAGAGGATCCCAATATGGATTTGGTGCTTTTCCTTGAACTCCTGTTAATAAACGGCTCCAAGGTTCATAAGGACTTTCGTATAGAGCATCACATTCTGCCCTTACCTGAAATAATATAGTATTAACACCATCTTTTTTAAGTTCATCTAACTGATAAGAAAGAATACGCTGCATATCATCACGCTGCATACCCTGAAATTGTCCATTAACACATTGAATCCATGCTCCTCTAAATTCTCTTTTTGAAGCAGCACGTAATCCACTAAAAATCATTAAAGCAAAAATAAACAACAATAATTTTCTCATAATACTATTTAATTTTTGGCATCAGCCACGATATCTAAGTATTCCATTACTATCTCTCTCCAAAACGATTGTACCTCCAAGCCATTCCGTCATAGGTAATTCTTCTTTAAAACAATAATAGTTAACCACCCTGTCATCAATAAGCTCAACTACACACTGCCTCATTAGCGAATTATCGACTAACACTTCGTTTGCGGCTATTCTGCGGAAATGTTCCTTGGTCATTATTATTTATTTTTTGAGGCCTTGAGGAGATTCTGAGTTTGGCACACTTTGATTTATTGGCACACCAGACTGTCCTGGTTGAGGCATTCCGGGCTGTCTTGATTGCGGCATTCCAGACTGTCCATTCTGTTGCATTTGTGGACCACTAGCTGCAGGCATCTTTCCATTTTGATGAAATCTCATCAGCATAATATTACTTAGACACATCATCTTTAGAGTGGTCTTTGAATCTCCACACTTAGACAAATAAACAAATCCTCTTATATCCTTAATTTTATGATTAGGGAAAGAAGGAATCATTATCGTATAATGAGATGGAGAAGACATATGTATATTCTGGGTAGCAATGCTATCATTATCATATCTAACAGCAAGGAGAGCAACAGCATCCCTTGAACCATCTTCCATTATAAATTGAACATCCATAGAAAACTCAAAAGCATCTCCTGCATGATATGAAGAATCTGCCTTTATATAAAAAGGCATTTTATTAAACGGGGCAGATGTCAACAAAAATTCAGAATTATTTCCTTTCCAGATAAGAGTTGTATCACTGTTTGCTGAAAGATTTGCATATTTTCCACTTGCCCCTCCATTAGCAGTAGTTCCAGCTTCATTCTGAAGACGTTTATTAATATTATCATAAATATGGTACAAACGCTCAGTATGCCTTTGGTAATATACCATAGAAGAATCAAAATCAGCTTGAGTTACTTTGTGCTTTTTCAAAACTGCATCAAAATAAAGTCGCCTGTTATAATCAGACTTGCTTGGAGCATCCTGATCTGCAACTGCCTGAGCTAAATGATAGTCATACAATAAATCTTCCATCTTATTAGGTTGTATTATATCACTTGGCACTTTGGGCTTACATGAAACCAAAAGAGTAAGAACAAAAACAAGCAAAGCAAATCCTAATATTCTTCTCATTATTTTTCCTCTTTATCTGTATGTCTATCCGATTTATTTTTATTAAATGAAAACTGAAGACCACTTAGTTCTTTCCTATATAACAGAAGTAGGAAAACTACTCCAACAGAAATTGTTGCATCCGCAAAATTAAAAATAGGACTAAAGAATATAAACTCATGTCCACCAACTAAAGGCATCCATGTAGGCCATGTAGTCTGTATTATAGGAAAATAAAACATATCCACGACCTTTCCCATCAAGAATGATGAATATCCTGTACCAAAAGGAACAAAATATGATGCATAAAATTCAGAAGAACCATTAAAAATCAATCCATAGAATAAAGAATCGAATATATTGCCTGCTGCTCCTGCTAAAATCATAGATAAGCAAACAATATACCCAAGTTTTACCTTTTTCTTTATCTCAATGGAAATATAATATCCAATAGCTAAAACCGCCACGACCCTGAAAAGTGATAAAAATATTTTACTAAACAATTGTATACCATAAGCCATACCATTGTTTTCTATAAAATATATATAAAACCAATCTGTTACATGAATACTTTCATGCAAACACATATGCGTTTTGACCCAGATCTTTATCATCTGATCAATAGCCAATATCACTAGAACTACCAGCAGAGATATTTTACCATCAGAAAGAAACCTATTTCCTTTTTTCATTATCAATGATGCGGAAGATTTTTAGATTCCACACTAAGTGTTGCATGAGGGACAGCCCTTAAACGCTCTTTAGGAATCAACTTTCCTGTAATACGGTCTATTCCATAAGTTTTATTCTGTATACGAACTAAAGCGGCTTCAAGTCCTTTTATAAACTTCTGCTGCCTGCTTGCCAGCTGTACCATTTCTTCTTTACTTTGTGTGGCACTACCCTCTTCTAATATTTTATATGTAGGAGATGTATCATCTACATCATTTCCATCCTGATTCATTAGAACTTTCATCATTTGTTCATAGTCTCTCCGTGCCAGAGCTAATTTTTCATCGATGATCTGCTTGAATTCTTCAAGTTCTTCATCACTATAACGTGTTTTTTCTGCCATAATAATTAAGATTTAGATATATTTATTTTCAGTTTAAATTCATCAAATTCAACTTCTGCACCATCATTAGCTGCAATTACAAGATTGTCAGCCAATACTTGTCCTTTTATATATTCACCATAACTGCATATGGCAGCATCTGATTTATCATTTGGTGCAACTGTTACATTTATACGATCTATTATTTCAAGTCCTTTTTCTTTACGGATGTTTTGAATTCTGTTTATAAGTTCTCTGGCCATACCCTCTTTCCGTAGTTCATCGTTGAGTTCTACTTCAAGTGCAACTGTTAAGTTACCCTCGTTTGCTACTAACCATCCAGGGATATCTTCGCTTATTATATCAACATCAGCAGACTGAACAGAAACTTTCTGACCTTCAATATCAATATCAATATTACCAGTATTTTCAAGTTCAACAATTTGTTCCTGTGTAAGTTCACTCATTGCTGCTGCTACAGCTTTCATTATCTTACCAAACTTTTTGCCCATCGTTCGGAAGTTGCACTTAACCTTCTTTACGAGTACACCTTGACCCTCAACAAACTTCAGTTCCTTTACATTAACCTCATTCATTATAAGGTTTTTCACAGCCTCTATATGTTTCTTTTGCTCTTCATCAGTAGCAGGCACAATAATGCACTGTAACGGTTGTCTTACTTTTATATTAACCTTACGACGCAAGGCCAATACCATAGACGTAATATTCTGTGCAATTTCCATTCTTGCTTCAAGATCTTTATCTATAAATCTATCATCAGCAATAGGGAACTTTGTTAGATGAACAGAACATACATGATCTCTTCCTGTTACCTTGGTCAAATCCATATACAACTGGTCACTATAGAATGGAGAGAAAGGAGCTAGCAACTTTGATACTGTTTCAAGACATACATATAATGTCTGATAAGCGCTCAACTTATCCTTACTCATCTCTTTACCCCAGAAACGTTTACGATTAAGGCGAACGTACCAGTTACTCAAATCATCATTTACAAAATTATCAATGTACCTTCCTGCTCGTGTCGGCTCATAATCATCCAATGCCTCAGTCACATCTTTGATCAACGAATGCAATTCCGAAAGTATCCATCTATCTATTTCAGGACGCTCTGATATTGCGACATCTTGCTGAGAATAGTCAAAGTTGTCAACATTAGCATAAAGGCTAAAGAAAGAATACGTGTTATACAATGTTCCAAAGAACTTTCTACGGACCTCATCTACGCCATTTTCATCAAACTTCAAATTATCCCATGGTTGTGAATTTGTAAGCATATAGAATCTGACAGCATCTGTACCGAATTTTTCCAACTCATCAAATGGATTAACTGCATTTCCTAAACGTTTACTCATTTTATTGCCCTTTGCATCCAATACTAATCCACTTGATATCACATTCTTGAATGCGACACTATCAAATATCATTGTAGAAATAGCATGCAATGTAAAGAACCATCCACGGGTTTGGTCTACACCCTCATTGATAAAATCTGCAGGATAAGCCTTTTTACCATCTATCATATCCTTATTTTCAAACGGATAGTGAATCTGTGCATAAGGCATTGAACCGGAATCAAACCACACATCAATAAGATCTGTTTCACGTTTCATGGGTTTACCGTCCTCACTTACTAGTATAATATCATCGACATAAGGTCTATGCATATCAATCTTGTCATAGTTTTCCTTTGAATAATCGCCAGGGATAAATCCCTTATCTTTCATAGGATTACTTTTCATAAGACCTGCATCAACAGATTTTTCTATTTCATCATATAGTTCCTGTAGTGAACCGATGCAGAGAACTTTACCATCCTCATCACGCCATACAGGTAAAGGAGTACCCCAAAAACGAGATCTGCTTAAGTTCCAGTCATTCAAATTATCTAACCAGTTACCGAAACGCCCTGTACCTGTTGACTCTGGTTTCCAGTTTATGGTCTTATTAAGTTGAGACATTCGTTCCTTCTTAGCAGTACTACGAATAAACCAACTATCCAAAGGATAGTATAATATAGGTTTGTCTGTACGCCAGCAATGTGGATAACTGTGTATATGCTTTTCTATCTTAAATGCTTTATTCTGTTGTTTAAGATCCATACATATTGATATATCCAACGTTTCGTCCTTGTCTGTAAGACTATCATCATAAGCATTCTTTACATAACGTCCTGAATACTTGTTCCAACCATCAACATCAACATATTTTGATACAAAATCAGCATCAAGTTCATCAATTAAATAATACTTTCCTTGTAAATCTACAACAGGTCTCTCTGCTCCTTTTTTATCTATCAGTACAATAGGTGGAACGCCTGCCTTTCGAGCTACATTGGCATCATCTGCACCAAAATTTGGTGCTATATGTACAATACCTGTACCATCCTCTGTAGTAACATAATCACCTGATATAACAAAGAATGCACCTTCACTCATAGGTTTTATCCATGGCAAAAGTTGTTGATATTCCATACCTACTAAATCAGCTCCTTTATAATGAGCTATGACTTTATAAGGAATTATTTTATCGCCTTTTTTATATGTCTGTAAATCAACATTTTCACCATCTTTATTAAAGTATGCATTAACTCTTGCCTCTGCCATTACAACTGTTATAGGCTCACCTGTATACTGATTATAAGATTGTATTGCTACATAATCTATTTTTGGACCGACGCACAAGGCTGAGTTAGCAGCTAAAGTCCAAGGAGTAGTAGTCCAAGCTATAAAATATGGCTTACCCCACTCTGCCATCTCTGGCTTAGGATTCTTCATAGCAAACTGTGCTGTTACTGTAGTATCCTTAACATCTCTATAGCAACCGGGCTGGTTAAGTTCATGGCTAGACAAGCCTGTACCTGCTGCAGGTGAATATGGCTGTATGGTATAGCCTTTGTACAATAAGTCTTTATTATAAAACTGCTTAAGTAACCACCAAAGCGTTTCCATATACTTATTATCATAAGTAATATAAGGGTTATCCAGATCTACCCAATATCCCATTTTTTCAGTCAGTTCACGCCATTCCGTCGTAAACTTCATTACGTTCTCTCTACATTTCTTATTGTATTCTTCAATAGAAATTTTAGAACCAATATCTACTTTAGTTATGCCAAGTTCCTTTTCAACGCCAAGTTCAACAGGCAAGCCATGAGTATCCCACCCTGCCTTACGATGGACCTGAAATCCCTGCATTGTCTTATATCTGTTAAAAGTATCCTTTATTGCACGAGCCAATACATGATGAATTCCGGGATGACCATTAGCCGAAGGAGGACCTTCAAAGAAAACAAATTGAGGACATCCCTCACGTTCACTTATTGATTTATGAAAAACATCGTTCTTTGTCCAGTCAGCAAGTACATCCTTGTTAACCTCTGTAAGATTCAAACCTTTATGTTCGGCAAATTTCTTGGCCATATCTTTAAATTAATTTAAAATTCAAAAATGCTATTTTTATAGCGTGCAAAGGTAAGAAAAAAAATTAGTAAAGCAAAAGAAATAAAAAAAATAATATTTTAATATATCTGTATCACAAAATATTTGTATCTTTGGAGAATGAAAAGAGCTATAATCATAGGTGCATCATCAGGCATAGGGTTTGAAATCAGTAAGTTGCTTCTTGCAGATGGATGGAATATTGGAGTCGCTGCAAGGAGAACCAACCGCCTGGAATCGCTCAAGGCAATGTCACCAACAACAGTTGAAACAGAATATTTAGACATAACATCCGATGATTCCTCATCACGGATACTTTCACTAATAGATCGTCTTGGCGGAATAGACCTTTTTATTCAAGCTTCAGGTATTGGTAAGCAAAACAGAGATTTAAACCAGCAAATTGAAATAGATACTATAAGAACAAATACGCTAGGTTTCACACGTGTAATAACGACTGTATTTAATTACATGAGTAAAAATAGCGGTGGACACATTGCAGTAATCAGTTCTATTGCAGGAACTAAAGGGCTCGGTCCTGCGCCATCTTATTCTGCATCAAAGGCATTTCAAAGCACATACATACAGGCACTAGAACAATTGTCTAATATGCGTCACCTAAATATCAAGTTCACAGATATACGCCCTGGATTTGTAGATACCGACTTATTATCAGATGATCACTATCCTATGCTTATGAATAAAACTGATGTTGCTGAAAAAATAATAAAAGCTATCTACGCAAATAAACATATATCAATAATAGATTGGCGCTGGCGCATTACAACTTTTTTATGGAAGATTATGCCACGCTATATATGGAGAAAAATAAAATTATAACATGTCAGATCACAAAAATAT
>Ga0172377_10000900_pt1 | contig 29207 bp, 31 predicted proteins | sample Pumphouse3metaG_FD_119749 | JGI IMG/M metagenome (GOLD analysis project Ga0172377, IMG submission 119749) | Leachate microbial communities from a municipal landfill in Southern Ontario, Canada - Pumphouse #3 metaG | ecosystem: Engineered > Solid waste > Landfill > Unclassified | place: Canada... | reverse complement strand
GTAGGTGTAGAGTCGAACGTGAGGGTGTCCTGTTTCGTATTAAGCTGCGTGTATACCAGCAACTCGGAGGGATAGTGAGAGTTGTCTGGCGTTGTCTGAAATGCAGTTACTAAATTGTTCTTAAGCTGATATCCTGAAAGATCGAGAGTAGCCCATGAGGGAACTCCGCCTGTAGATATCAGATATTGTCCTGATGTTCCTGCCGTAGTCGGGGAATAGACAGTGACATCAGAATTATATTGATCGGTGATGAAACCGATACCTGTTCCATTCAGGTAGATAGACTTCTGATAAACGGTCTTTATAGCCCCTGTGGTCAATCCCTTGGTGTCATACGAGGGGAACACATAAGATGCCGTATTAGCCGTTATAGCCTCATTAGCAGTCACTTTAGACGCTATATCTGAATAGAACTGAGAATTAATAGATGCTTGTGTGTAATTGTTTCCAGCTACTTTGTCATAAACATTATTCGCAGAGATATTTCCGCCATTTCTCGTAAATGAGGTATATCCTGCAGGTGATGAAAACAGCTGTGCAGTCTGTGCTCCTGCCGAATCTTTCGACATCGTAATTGTAAGCACGACCGTTCCTGTTGCAACTACGTTCAAATTAGATGAAAGTTGATTGGACATTGCAATAACATTGTATTCTGATGTGTCTGTCGCTGTGACTGACTGAGTTCCTGTTGCAATGATTGTCGTACCATAAGTAGCAGTTGCGGTGATCGTGTATACTGTGCCCGTAGTGATATTTCTGAGATTGGAGGCGAACTGATATGTTGCGGTGGGTGAGATTATTCTGTCTTCGGGAAGGGTGTACGTCAGAGTTATGCTTGTTCCTGTTGTTCCCGACATGACAATATCTGCATATACTTCTGAAACAGGGGGCGTATCTGAAAGTGTCGTAGCACTATCCATGTAGAACGTATCCGATATTCCTGCCGGAGGAACCACTATCTGAGCAGATATTACATTGCTTTCGATCGTGATATTACTGCCCGCTGTAAGCGTATCTTGTTTAGTATCAAGTGCAGAATATACTCCGCCACTGGTAACAGGATTGGTGCTGCTTGCGATGGGTGTGTTATCGAATGAGAGTGTATTTTGTTTAGTGGCGAGTGCAGAGTAGACAGCTCCAGAAGTTATCGCTACTGTACTGCCTGAAATAGGGGTGGCATCTAACGACTGCCATATTCCAATACCTGAGCCACGCGACTGCCATATCTGTCCAGATGTTCCTGCTGTCGCCGGGGGATAGATCGTAGCGCTGGAAACCCCAGAAATATGTCCCTGAGCATCATATGTAATAACAGGCACATTTGTATCACTTCCCACTGTTCCCGCGGATATTGTGTTACTATGATTAATGGTAGTTCCGCTGAACGAAATACCAGTACCTGCGGACATTGTGTCCTGCTTAGCAGATACCGAGGTGTATATGCCCGCAGATGTTACAGGATTGGAACTGCCAGAGGTAGGTGCATCATCAAATGTGAGGGTGTTCTGCTTAGCATCTAATGCAGTTTGAAGGTCTTTCTGCGAAGATAATGTTCCGCTGATACTTCCCCATGCGACTCCTGCGACTGCTGGGTTAGAAGGACTCCAGAGATAATCTGTGCCGTTGCTTATACAAGTATAGAATGTATTCTGAATAAATCCTCCTGCCGTTTCTCCTACAAAGTGATAGTCTTTTCCGAGATAATCTGCAGAAGGAGTGGGCATTGTAAATATTGCGTTGATCTGTGCGCCTTCGTCAATTCCATTGAGCTTTGTTTCAAGCGCATCAGTAAAGTCGTTGGAAGACAACTCTTTTCCAGAAACTTTATCTACTTTCCCGCTAACTGATGTGTATACTCCCCCTGACGTAACAGGATTGGAACTGCCTGATATCGGTGTGCTGTCAAATGTAAGCGTATCTTGTTTGGTAGCAAGCGAAGAATAAACTCCTCCAGATTTGACAGGATTAGAACTGTCTGCCGTAGGAACGTTATCAAAAGTAAGAGTGTCTTGTTTACCTACAACTGATGCATAGATTCCGCCAGATGTGACGGGGTTTGTACTTCCCTGTGTAGGTGTGTTATCAAAGGTAAGAATGTCTTGTTTAGCGTTGATATTGTCTTGTAGAATTGTGTCTGCAGAAGCTCTTGTCTGTGCTTCGGTATTGATATTGTTCTGCAGAGTACTGTCTGCGCCTTGTCTTGCCGATATCTCTGAGTTGAGATTATTAATGATAGTGGAATCTGCGGATGCTCTTGTAGATGCTTCGGTATCAATATTGTCTTGAAGTTCTATATCTGCATCATAAACTCCGCCAGATGTGACGGGTTTTGTACTTCCCTGTGTAGGTGTGTTATCAAAGGTAAGAGCGTCCTGTTTATTATCAATCAAGGCTCTCAATGCAGAATCTGCAGAATAGACTCCTCCCGAATAAACAGGATTCGTGCTTCCCTGTGTAGGTGTGTTATCAAAGGTAAGAGCGTTCTGTTTCGCATCCCATCCTGATATCTGCGTGTCACTTACGGTTCTATGTGTTGCATCGCTATTAAGGTCTGAGAGGTTCTCAGGAATGGTGATATCAACATTTTTATCTGTAATTTCAAGTGCAACCCCATTAGCAGATATGCTTTCGATCACATTGACTTGCGCACCTGTTGCGATTGTTGCAAGCTTGGTGGCATCAACTGCCGAATACATCGGAGCCCAATCACTTGCAGTAGTGGGCGTATCTGAGGTAAGAATATAGATATTTCCCGTGTACGCTCCTGCGGTCACTATTGCCATATCAGGTGTATGTGCATTAGTTAAAGTGGTCAGTTCCGAAGGGTCTGTAATATGAAAGAGGTCTACGACTGCAGAACCGGGTAAGAACTGAGTGGGTATCTTTCCAGATGCGAGGTAGGGTACTTCAAGTGTGATAGGTGTATCTGTACCAGAAATAGTTGAAAATGTAACAATAGGGCGATCTGCAATAGAATCAATTGAAAATTCAGCTTGAATGAAAGCCTCTTGCGCCAGCCTTAAAAGAATATTAGTGTAATATGGAGTGCTTGTTGATACTATATTATCTGTTGTAGCAAAGTATATCGTTCCAGGTAGAGACGTTTCTATCAAACTGTCACCATGATATAAAAGAACATTAAATGTAATTACAGAATCTTCGTTATCCTCTGTAGCATGAATATTTGAAATCTCTTGAGGAATAATCAGAGAATTATCAGTCATTGCATATACAGGAATATAAGAATTGCCCTCTGCATCAGTCAATGTGACGTTAAATCTTACATATTTTGTATAGGTGTTATATACTTCGGGAAATTCAATATTCAATCTTGCCGAGTCCATATCTCCATAAAGTCCTGCAAATGAAGGTGTATCCGGCAGAAGTTTACGAGTCTGAGACCCCATGTAACGCTTGGTGACTTGAAGCATCTCTTATACCTATCAATTTTAAACTCAATGTGATATAAAAGCAATGCGATATATTTATATACTATATTATATATTTTGAATCAATGAGCGACTTCTATAAAATATATACATATAATGGATTGTATCGTCTGTATCATGAATGTCACGGGGAAGTTGTCAGTACAGATCCAGAAGAAGTGGTGTATCTCTTGATGGAGGTCATATTGGGCAGACCGATGCCCAGAGTACGCGACATACCTATAGGTGCTGAACTTCAAGCGTTAGTAGAATTTAACAAGATAAATGGTTTTTCTGTCAAGTGGTGCGATAAAACTCTCACTCTTGTTTTGACATGTGCTCGCAATAGTCTGAACGCTCATTCTGATAAGCTTCTCTCGCTTTCTGATAATCAGGCAAATCCATAATCTCGCGTGCTATTTGAGATACTCTCTCGATAAACGAGTCTTTATCCACGACTGCTACCATGAATGGATACATGGTCCAAGCTGCGCTGTTACACAGTGCTGTATCGTTATAACTAAAACGTTTATCACTATCTTCTTTGGATTTCTTATCTAATTTCTCTTTCAATTCAGCAACAAACTTTTCCTCTTCAGTAAGCTCGATACGATATTCTTCATTATCATCAATTATATTAATCCCTTCTGTCTTTAAGTAATACCCACGTAGGTATACAGGTCTTATCTGCTCTTAAAATGCAGCCCGGTGGGTCATCATAGTTTATATGAACATCCAACACTTTCAAGACACATGGTCCTTCCAAGCAATCAGAACACCCCAGCGAAACCCACCGTCCATAGCCAACCTTATCCCTCTGCCATTGGGTTAAATCCTTGATGTCAGACTTGATAATTTTGCTACGCTCCATACCAGTTAATAATCTTCATAATATAAATACTTTTCACCGAGTTTTTAAATAACATCTGATAAATGATAATCTGGATGACAAGTGGTATCTCTTTATCTGATATGACCAAACCGCCCAAAAAGGACGTGAGCAATATCACAGTAGATGAAGCGGTGACGAAAGAGTTCGCAACCTGTGACCCTCTCTGTCCCGCTACATTAAATGAGAGCAGGTTCAATGCCATTCTTGCCTCGGTTGGAAAGGGTGTTTCGCTTAACACCGCATCTCTGGCCGCGGGTGTCCCTCCGCTTGCCCTAAAAAGAATACTTGCGAAAGGTAGAGAGGATTATGAATCCGTAGCTGCGAGTGTTGAAGATATTGAAGATTTCAATAGCAGGCTTACTACCGAAGCTAAGTTCTTTATAGGGCTGTGTGAGGCTAAAGGAAACACTATTGTAACTATGCACAACATCTTATATGATCGTGCAGAGGAGTTGCCTTGGGTAGCTCAGTGGTTTTTGAATGTTCTCGAACCTGAGACATACAACCTCAAATATAAGATGCATAAAGAAGATCGTGAAGATTCTCAGGCTGGAGTCAATGCCAACATTACATTCGAGTTCAAAGATGGAATGAAATCACGTCCGCCGGAAGAAGCTAAATCTATCACAGATGCTGTGAATGCTCTTCACGAACAATACAAAGCACATGATATTGTCGACACTCCCGAAAGTGAGAACAATGACGGCGAATGAAGACCTGTTCGATGAATTTATCGAACCTGATGTTGATGAACGCCCTGTCGATGAAGTTGTCGATGACCTCAACTCAGGCAATATCATAATTCTAGATCATTTCAAATATTTATGGGACGATAGTAATCCTAAGAGATTTGTTGTCTTGCAGGGTGGTGCAGGTAGCGGTAAATCTCAGGCTATCTGTCAGCGTATCTGTTACTTATTCTTAACTCGCCCTAATACAGTTTTCTGGGTGGTCAGAGGCACTATGCCTGCTCTTAAGAAGACCATCTACTTAGGAGACCCCTCTATTATAATGATGCTCTCGGATTGGGGTATTCCGGCTCACAAATGGCTGAATAAATCTGATGCTCAGATATCTAATCCATATAACAATTCTAAAATATACTTCGTAGGATTGGATGACCCTGAGAAGATCAAGTCTGCTAACATTAACTATGTGTGGGCTGACGAATGTACAGAACTCGATGATAATAAGTTCGCACAATTGGATACTCGTTGCAGAAGACCTAACAGGTATGGAAAGAATCAGATGTTCCTAAGCTATAACCCTATTTCATATAATAATTGGGTCATTAAGACATTCGTAAGAAATCCAAGCGGTCCTTTCAAGGATGACGCTATAGTAGACTTCTCTACTTTCACCGAAAATCCTTTTGTCAAATGGGAGAACGTTCATTCGTGGTTGGATAGAGCTAAGAGGAATGAATCATATTGTAGAACATATATCTTCGGAGAACCTGGTGTTCCTCTCGGAAAGGTCTATCCTGAAATAAAGACACTGCCTTATGAGGAATGGCCTGTAGAGGTCAAAGAGATAAGAAAACGCTACTATGGTATTGATTGGGGATATATTGACCCTATGGTACTTGTAGAGTGCAGGGATTGGAATGATACCACTTATGCAAGATGTCTGTATTATCAGACTCATAAGTTCACTCAAGACCTGATAGACTTCATGGTGAATGACCCTGAGATTTCTTTTGATGCTTATATATGGTATGATCATGCAGAGGCCGACAGGGGTGCAGAACTACATAAGGCTGGATTTTATAATGCCAATAAGGCCAATAAGAACATGGCCGCAGGAATATCGCACTGTCAAGGTAGCGACATCTATATAGATAACAGCGGAAAACTCGGAAAGATATTTGAGGAAGAAATAGAAGGATATCTATTCAAACCTGACCCTGATGACCCTGATAACTTCTTAGATGAACCTGTAAGTGGTAAGGATCACACATGTGATTGCATACGTTATGCTAAATTCTCAGAATACTTGTTTGAATCTGAGTTCTATGTATCTAATATACAATTAGATGACTTCTCGAAAGAAGTGATGCAATACTCAAACAACTCAAAAAATACCTATCAAGGTCAAGCTTTTAAAAATAAGTAAAGAGGGGGATTTCCCCTCTGTTTTCATCCGAAGATGACAAGTCCCTGTATACCAGAGACATCTGTTCCGCCAGCGACCTCACTGCCACTAGTGTACAGTTTTGCCATACCGCCTGTGATTACAAGCTGATATCCTCCATTGACAAAACCGAAGGCTGCTTTTGTCGTTCCGATAGAGATTCCACCTGTATCGTACGTTCCTCCAAATCCTATCAATGCTACTCTTTTATTTCCAAATACAGTATCATCTATGTTAATTGTCATAGTACCCGGCTCGTCTGCAAAAGTAACTGCGATCGTATGATCTGCATCTACTGCCTTAAAGGTATATGTTGCGACACCTGTCGTAGCTGTTATTGCAGCCAGTTCTGATGCTGTGAGTGCCGTATCATCTATAGAAACAGCACTTACTATAAATCCAGAACCTGGTGTCATAACGACTGCCTGGTCAGTTCCGCCTGTAACTGTGGTTGCTGTCGAAGGCGAGATCGTTCCTGTCCCTGTTTTAGAGGGAGTGATTGTATAGTCTGTCATGGATATCCCTTTTCCCCTTATCGGGGTATAACTATACAATCAAGCCCTGTTATTTAATACTTTATTGCGATGTCCGGCTCTTTGGGCCATACGATATCGTTGGGATAGTTGTAGCGGTCTTTGATATGTCTAAGCTCATAACAGTACTTTGCAATGCTCTTAAGAGTGACCTGTGAAGCTCTTCCCATACCATAATCATATTCTCCCCATTGATTCTCTTGACAAATACGAATAACATCATCATACTTGTGGAGTCTGCGATAGATTTCTGCCTCGACTTGAGCACGTTTATAAAACATGCTTTCTTCTTCTCCATCATCCATGACGTACAGTCTTCCATCGATGACTGTGTTCTTGCCGGTAGATGTGTCAATAGTACTTGTAAATGCATCATCGTTATTGACCGCGATGACCTCATTGTTTCCTTCGACAATTGTCAGAGTGTCTTCTTCATTTGCTTTCTTCTTTTTAGCGCCCATCTTATTCACCTGTGTGTATTTCCCAATCTAATGCCAGAATATCGGTCTGTGATGCCAGCCAAGGTACGAGGTCTTTGCGATTTAAGATATTGTCCCCTCCCATCCCAACCTTTACGTGTGACCGCATAATCGCTCTTCAACAAGTCAAGTGCTTCTCCGATATCCATCACAATCCCTCCACTTTATATGATTTGGAGATGTTCTCCTCTGTGAACTCTCCGACTTCGGGAACTTCTTTGACCACTGATGAAGGAACTGTAAGCAACCCGTCTTCTGCCAATCTCATATATAAATTATTGTCAGACATTTTGAGTTGCTCTACGTCTACTTTCTTGGTGCGTCTCTGTGTCATCTTGATGTATCTCCCATCTCCGAGTTCTACCTCTCCGCGATCATACATCATCTGTGCAAGGTCTGCTCTGATAGGCTCACAATTGTCGATAATACCTTTGGCATCAATGATTACCTCTGTGAGATATATCAGCTTAGTTGCATCATCCATTCCATCTATGACTTCCAATATTCCTTTAAAATCTGTCATTTCCATTTCTCCACTCTTACTGAATCGTCAGGGAATATGCTGTTCCTATTCTTTACGATAGTTTCGTCTGTCGTACCGATAGCAACAGGATAGAACACCTGTGCGGTCTTACCTTCCCTATATCTCAATACTCTGCCGGTACGCTGAATGTTATCGCGTTTCGACTGATTATATGACACCATTATTCCCAAATCGATTGTAGGGTCTGAGAACCCTGTTGCCACCATGTTGATACAGAGTAAAATATTTACAGTATGATCTTTGAACTTCTCGATCTCTTTTCTGCGAGAAATATGAATTGCGTATGAGAGTCCTGCATTTTCAAGCATCTCACTGAACGCCATTACTTGTTTGCTCTTAGAAAAGAACACGATAGCTCTTTTTCCCACATTGTTCTTCAATATTTCCAGTGCAATCTCCATCCTCTGAGGTAGTGCATCCAAGAACGCCTTTCTATAAACGGACATCCTCATATAATTTGGGTCGTTATAGAATGTAGCGTATGGATTGGATTCTCTAAGATAGTTTTCCATTGCTCTGGTCTTTGAAAGGTATTTGCTCTGCTGTTTATCTGTCAGAGGGAATAGGATAAGATGAACTTCGCTTGGTGCTATGTTCGCCTTGTCATATCCTATCTTCTGCAGAATCGGCCCTACGCGCCTGTAAGCCTCTCCAGGAGTCGCTGACAGCCCTAAGACGTGCTTGACATCCTTCTCGACTATCTGTCCCCACTTAGGGGCTTCTAGGTGGTGGCATTCGTCTATTACGAGAAGATTGGGGAGTTTATCGACCTCTCCCAATCTGCTAAGCCTGTCATACTCTCCGACAGCAGATAAATACAGCATGACCTTTATATCGAACTGTTTTATGATTGGCTCTTCCGTCCATTGCGCTCTGAGGTCATTGTAATCTGTTACAACCCATATCACTGCATCAGGTTCAAGCATCTTGTACTTGCGGATACAGTCGCATGCTGCTGTTGTCTTACCTGCACCGGTAACTGCTTGAATGACCCCCCTGAAGTTATTATCTGCCCAAAGGTCGAAGGACTCTTTCTGCCAATCGTACAGTTCCATTTATCTCACTATCTTCCATCTGAGGATCAAGCCATTTTTATCAGCTTTGACTAGCCCCTTATCTCTAAGTTCTGTCATTCTTGAACATGTGTTGGGAATCTTGTCTCCCTTTCCCATCTTGATCGCGATCTCTCTTGTCGTGAGAGGCTGTGATGCATCATCCAGTACTTTTAATATTTCTGTGTATGTAGATGCAAGCTCATTATTAATCTTTGTGTGCGCTATATAGATTGTGTTATCTAATTGATTGTCGAATATCACAGGTTTTGTGACGTTTCCGAAATCTGGCGGAATAATGAAGAGAGATGCTACGGTCTTTCTGAATAACCTTTTATAGACCAGTCCGCCCGGTGCCACGTGAAAAGATATATTGTTCTTTTGAGGAGATAGGTCTCTCATTTCGATATTTCTGAACTGATGTCCATATGTTGCTTCGGATACAATTCTTATGAAATCGTGTTCATCTACCTCGAAAATATCCTTAGAGGGGATTGCATATGCTTTCTCATTAGTACTTACAAGATATGTTTCGTCCTTCCAATATTGAATGTCAGTTGGTACGAGAAATCTATTGTCTGATATTACTAGATACATTTTACTGCCTCACTTTCTGTTTGAGAATATGTCTAACTCTCTGTCTTTGACCTGTGAAAGAATCTTCTCCATGGTAGCTACTCCTCTTTCAATAAGAAGAGAGCGTTCCTCCTCGCTGGCGTATATGGGTACGATTATCTCGATACGTCCCTTGGATTCGCTGCCTAATGTATATTTCTCGACAGGTACTCCGCGCATACTCTTAGCACGATCTTCACTATAAAGGTCTGCCATAGATGAAGAGACATCTATATTCTCTATTTTATTTGTATCGCCTGAGATGAATGCGTTGCAACGATTGCACACCAATCCATCTAGGTCTTTTGACTTGGCGAAGATCCCTCCGCATGTACACTTTAATACACCCATGTAATTACCTCTTGATTAATTCATGTATCTCCAATGGGAAATAATCATACTCTGCACCGCTGTAACAATACTCTGTTCTAAATTCACAGAATCTACATAATGCATTAATGTTCCTGTCGAACTCATGCATCTCTAGACGGTCTATGTATTGGTCGCAGAGAGATGGAATATAATTAGGGTGCTGTTTCGTTACTGTGAACTCGGAACCATCCAGAAGGGATTTGAATATCACTTTGCGCTTGGGTTCTGCCACGTAGTAGTATACAGCGGCCTGACGCTTGTAATCGTCCTTTGTAGTGACCTTCTTGCCGGTCTTCCAATCATATATCACTTCATCATTGATAGCATCTATGAACCCATTAAGCATGACCTTTCTGCCTTTAGGTGTTTTTAACTCGACATTGAATGGTTTCTCACAGTCGAAGGAATACCCGTTAAACCATTTTGTTCCATTGGAAATGCAGGTCTTGACACGATCATACATCTCTTCGGGAACGACATATAATGGACGGTTTTCTTCGGGCTGATACATTCCATTGACGTAGTAATCGAAGTCGTGTGCACCTTCTGTGAACATATCTTCCATATACTTGTGCACTGCAGAGCCTGCACTAGTATATTTATTATCGAAGTGTTTAGGCTGAACGTGACACAGATTCAAATACAATTTGAAAGGGCAGTTGATGCCCATTGAAAGTTTGTTGGCAGATATGTAATATATCTCTTTCTTGAATGGGTTCATATTATCACTGTGTGGTGATCTTCTTCACGAACTCATTAAGCTGTGCATCTGTCAGATTCGACTTCATGCCTGCACCGACACTATCAAGATACTTCACAAGCTCCTTTGCAATACTTACATTCTTAGACTTCATATCATCAATGATGTTTAGACACTGCTCTCTGGGCAGCATTGCGTTCTCGTCTTTGAGAATGTCTGTAGCTGATTTGATACTCATAGATGATTCTATCTTCTTGTATGTGGTCATTGCTGTATCGCTGTCAGGAAGCTCGTCCACCCCAGTGTAAGGACAGCCGGAAATCAAACGCATGCACCTTACCACTGCTCTCGTAGATGCCATCTCGACTTTGTACTTACGAAGGTTCTCTCTTGTGTTTGCATCGGATGATGTGCCTCTTGTGATTACGGGCAACTCAAGCATTTTGAGAAGTTCGGGCGGATATGTTGCAGGATCGATATCTTTGGATTTAAGATAAGACATCGAAGGTACAAGATATCCTTCACATTCATAGATTATCTCCTTGTTGTAATCTATTGTGACATCTCTCAAACGACATTTGAAAACACCGATCTGATCTACAAGGAACTGCAAACCTGCATATTTGATGAACTTTTGGTTGCCTTGGGTAACGAGCATCTCATTCGGAAGTTCATCTATTACAGACTTTATTTTTGTCATAAATAGGTAAATGGTTTATAGGTATAAATAGGTTGCGGTCAGACCAGCGGAACGAGCATCTGTCTTATCGAAATATACTTGCCTGGGTCTTTATCAATGCTGCAATTCATGCTAGTAATTCCATACTTTGCATAATCAAGCATCTGTTTTTCATCTCCGAAGAACTTTTTAATGAAAGACTCAGCATCCTCTAATTTGTCGAATCTGGTCTGCACTATTAGCTCATTAAGATTTGTCTCTTTCGCATGGCCTTCAATGGTCACGATGTATGTATCGGTCATCTCAATCTGATGAAACCCATGGAGCTATGTAATATTTAATTGTTACGCTATCAGAGATGTTTATTTCAGCCTTAAGGGGGTAGTCGATACCTAAATACAACTTCGAGCTTCCATTGATAGATGCAGTCAGAACAGATGCCAATATTTCTGCATATTCTCTGGAGAAAGTGGATATTACTTTGTCTGTATCTACGTCATTAAAGGAGGTTGCTAATACTTGAGAACATTGTTTCCTTTCATTTTCTGCCATAGTAAGTTCCAGACCATCGGGATTTGCATTGAATCTGACCGATTGAACATCTTTGAAGAGTGCTTTATTAGACATGAACTGTGTCAGGTCTTTTGTGGCTATTTCTACAGCGTAGGGTGGTTCTATCGGAGGTTCTTTTTTGAAAATGACGTTATTAAATCCGTCTGTACTGATCGTGTCGGTTGTCCATTTGAACTTACCGCTTATAAACGTTACCAAACCTTCTTTCGGACCATCAGTAGGTATGACAATGAGAACATCTTCCGAACAGGACTTCACTGCTTTTTGTACAGCGTTCAATTCCATCCCTATGGTTCTGTTCTCGTCACAGAAATAGTTGTCTACCGCATCCTTCGATACGAACAGAGACACCATCATACCGCGAACGATATCGCTCTGCATAATGCTGAACCCATCGCAAGTAAAGTTGATACAGACCTCGTTAGAAACAGGTATCACTGCGGTCATAAGGTTTTTAAGAAAATCTTTTTTCACTTTGAATGTTATTTCTGACATCGAGTAGTGTATGAGTTCAAAGGTATAAAAGGTTTATCTTTTCGTCAGTAATCTCAACAATGAGTATCCTGCCTCGAATACCTTGTCTATCAGTGTTCTGAACTCGCTGTCCGCGATACCAGGCATGAACTTGTCTACGACCTGCTTTTGGACATCGTTTATTAAACACCTAAAGAAAGGAATCACGAGAACAAGCAGACCCAACTCGAAGAGAGTGTCTATACCTGTGGCCATATTAATGGGGGGAGACAGCCCCCCGTCTGTAGTCTTATGCGATCACAGCGGACTCTTCATCCTTGTTCCCACCGGTGATAAGCTCACCCTGATCGTACAGTTCGTATACGCGCTTGAACACATATCCAAATGCTGTGGCGATCTGAATTATCTCCATGAGAGTAAGTTTACCGTCTGCGAGTGCGTCGTCTGCAATACCTATCGCAGCCACTGCTTTATTGTAAAGGTCCTTATCATATTCCTTGAGTGCGTCTCCGTAATCCTCCATGAAGGACTTGGCCTCAGAGACCGCGGCCCTTACAGCAGATTCTTTGCCGGAAAATACGAAATATGTAATGACGCCTGCGAAGATCATTCCGATGACCACGCAAATCGCTTCTATGAGTAGTTCGCTCATTTAAGATTCCTCAGAACTCGTTAAAAAGGTGGTGATATAAAAATTATGTGTGGCGTGAAGCGTCTGCGGAACTACCTTACTCCACACCGCCCATATTTCTATGGGACAGGAGATTGAGAAGGATAGGGACGAAAGACAAAGACATGTATGAAATAAGAGTCCACGTAGAGTAACGCGGAAACCCTATCCTTCCCGCTGTAAGCATCTCACAGCGAACCGGCATAGAGGTTCGTAGACGTTCAGTGTAAACTTAACGGAGCTTCGAACATATGCCTATCCTTCCCGCTGTAAGCATCTCACAGCAAAATCTCTATCGCTTGTAAAGTATATAAATGTTTCCACAGACCGCTTAAGATAGGGTTTTTCTAGGTAGGATGGAGAGGGAAATGCTTTTTCAGTAAAATGTTCAAAAGTATAAAGATAACTATTACATATATATTATATAAAAGAGTCTAATAAAGTTTACCTTACTACTTTACTTTCACGCACACACACACATAAACATTACATAAGAAAGAATACTAGATATATTACTAACTAAAGTAAAACTAAATAAATTAAAAAAACAAAAAGCGTAATATAATTATTATTAAGGAAGGAACCACCCCACTACGAGAAGCCATCCCCTTATAATAAAGTATATATAATTGCGTGCGTATCTTCGCCATATGAGACAAAACATGACCTCGCATACAAAACAAACAGAAAGCAATCTTATAGAGGTCTGCAGATGATATACGATTTCGCTTCAAAGGATGAAGACACTCGCATAACGCAGATAAACATGCACGGAAGGCCCGTTCTCAATGTAGGGAAGGTCATAGAGCAGTACTCGGATGTATGCTACACCGAACCAAAGTCCGGCAAGACCTATGTCTTCGATGGTGTTGCTTACCGCGAAGTTCCTATTTATGAGATGGAGTCCGAGATATTCGCAAGAGCGAGAGCAGAAGGCGTATCTGTAATCTCCTTAGCGACATGGAGAGAGATCGAGAAGAATGTGGGGTTAGCTAACTTTACTTCGGGCTTGGAGAAGACACCTCCTAACATTGCCTGTTTTCTTGACGGTGTAGTTGATCTCAATGCCGAGGAATTAGAGATAACAGACCACGGAGACCCCAGATACTTTACCACAGAGAAGCTTAACATACATTCCTCTGACGTATTAAAGTATCTCCAGCATCCCGAAGATATTCCTGAGGGTGCTTTACATTTATTTGAGATGATGCCTCAAGAGGACGATTACAAAGTTCTGATGGAGTGTATAGGATGTTTTCTATTCGATAGGGCGAGACAGTTCGCACCTATTTTATACGTGTACGGTGAGGGTGGGTCGGGTAAGACTCATATCGGAAATGTTTTGTACAAACTGCTGGGAGAGAGAGCGAGCCCTAATGGATTACCTCAGAAAGAGACATCGAACTTCAATCTCAGTTACGCTTTTAAGAACCTTATTCTCGTTGACGAGGTCAAAGGGGGAACTTTATCCGACTTCGCATTTAACGAACTCAAAAAACTCACGTCGGCAACGCCATACCACATTAATCCCAAAGGTAAGGAAGGTTTCATCGTTCAAGCCAATGAGAAGCCTATGGTATACATGACATCCAACGATCGCCCCAACTTCAAACTTGATTCTGGAGTGGACAGACGTTTCCGCGTCATTCGTACAGCCGGTGGAAAGATTGACGACACTACATATAAAGCATGGTGTACCGATGAATTTGCAGCTTGGATGACCAAAGAGGCATTATTGGCTTACAGGCGTGTATGCAAGCGCAAAGAGATCATTAGGAATACAGCGACAATCAGCATCGCAAAGGGAGCGAGCAATTCCGTAGTATCCTTCTGGATGGAAGAGGTCGAAGGATTGCAGACCAGAGAAGATGTACGCTCATGGCTGTTGTCCACTCCGACACAGATATCTCCGAGGGTCATGCTACAAAAGATACATGACTTCGAGTCCGAATACTTCACGAGGGACGGAATGAACTATCAGATAACCGCCAGAACTCTACCAGGGGAGCTGGATAGACTGTATGGGTTGGAATGGGAAAAGAGTACGAAGAGGTATCGTGACCTTGATTCGAGGGATTCATACTCAAAAGATGATACAGAGGGGGTGAATTATCGCAATGCGGTCTCTGTCACACATGCACGTACCTAATTGGGATGAACTTTACTACTGCATGATGGTGGAGTCTATGAACGGTTATCTTCCCAGATTGATCGGGGTAGGCTCTAGTATCATTGAGGCAAAGAGGCAAGCATTGAAGAACATCGACAAATACTTCTACGTAACGGAGGCGGAAGTGGCTGCGATTCAATGTATTGCTCTCAATGAATTCACAATGTTGCATCGCAATTCAAAGGCCACGTTAAAACTAACGCTTAAATATTGCGATTACAAGACCTACCTCTACTCAAAAGATGTGGGAATTGAGAAAGTGTTATGTACTTTATCACCCTACACAATTCAAAGTGTTGCATTATTTGCAGGAGTTCGCGCAGACTATGACGAAGAAAATAGAAGAAAACAGCATCCAAACGCAAAATCTGGATACAGAAGCAAGCGTAGACCAAAACCTGATCTTGAATGACCTAATGAGAGTGAAGGGGGTGGGAGCAGTTCAGGCGGAGAAGCTCTATAACGCCCAGATTTATTCGGTAGAACAATTGGCCGCAATGCCTGTCGGGGAATTGATGGATAGGACAGGATTCGCAAAGAAAGCAGTGGAGACACTTCAACAGAGTGCCCGTCCTCTATGCGATTTCGGAGAGATCGTTGATGCTACCGAGAGATTGAAAGAGGAGAACGACTCCATATTCCTAAGCACCGGCAGTGCCCAATTCGATGAACTTATCGGAGGAGGATACCCGATAGGTCTTATCACTGAGATTCACGCTAAAGACGGCGTAGGCAAGACACAAGCAGTATTCACGGCATCGGTTATGGCTACTTTACCTATATCGGAGGGTGGGCTTGACGGAGATGTGATGTATATCGACACCGAAGGTACTTTCTCAGCCAAAAGGATAAAAGAGATATCTGACGCACGTAAGCTCGACACCGATAAAGTATTGTCACGTATTCACTGCATACGTGTAGTGAGCGCGGCTCAACAGGTTCTGGTCATGGATAAGGTCAATGAGGTCTCCTCTAAGCTCAATATCAAGCTGATCGTGGTGGATTCGGTCATTGCTACATTCAGAGCAGACTTTGCTGGCGGTAGACAGATTCTTCCCGAAAGACAGGGACTTCTCAACAAACATCTGACATCTCTCAAGCAGTTCGCAAAGAATCACAAGGCAGTTATCATCTGTACTAACCAAATGTCCGCAAATCCCGATGCAGGTATGTTTATGGCAGACTCTCAGCCTGTCGGTGGATTGGTGCTGGGGCATAACTGTGCGATACGCATCGGCATCAGAAAGGGGAAAGCAGGAACAAGGGTCATTCGTCTTGAGAAAAGCAATACCAGAGCTACAGGCGAGTGCGTCGTTGAACTTTTGGACAAGGGAATATGCGACAAGAAGGCATCGAAGAGTATAAATACTTCGAGTGGCATTGAGGATTGATAACTATGAAAGGCAGAGTCCAATCAAGATGGTATATCTCGGCACAGGATGCCGAATTGCTTGCACCTACGAAAAGAACATATTGGCTTCAATGCATGGACGGTGAGAGAAGTTTCATCGAATATGCGCAGAAGGAAGACAGAGCACCCTGTACAAAGCCTCTGGATGTCGAAGTGAACCTTCCTATGGGAAGATATTGCTTCGGATGCGGAGATAAACAGGTCATCTCTCCAGATACCGGCAGGACTGTCCAGCAGAAAGTATGGTTCTATGTCCAGAAAGACGGTTTCCATGTGTGCAAGTATGCTGAACTTCCCTCATTCGAGGACCTTATACCATTTGACGAGACAGATGAAGAGATTTCCAATTCCGAATGTATCTCTCCAAGCAATCAAAACAATTCAAACGGCACTTATGTGCCTGTTATCGGAAGTCTCTTCTGCGGAATGTATGAGGACATCAGGATTTCCTCCGATTCGTGTCCCGATTGCAAGCTTCGTAGCGATGCAACGAACATGGATTGTGAGAATTGCCTGCTTTCCTATCAGCTTTTCAGAAAGATCGAATGAAACTGAGGGGTTCAATCCCCTCTCTTTAAATAACATCTCCCATCTTGATACCATCATGGAGACCGTAAACGTCATTCAGGCGTACTCTAATGCGATTCTTTGTCCAAATTGCAATCGCATTTACAACCCTGAATACCTTCTCAACATGGTTTGTCCGAATTGTGGGGAATATATGACTGAATCTGATGTCGTAATGGCTGTAAATAAGGAAAACAGCTATGATTATGCCCTGAAAAAGCAAGCCGCGGTCGAAAAGGCTAATTCGGTCAAAAAGAAAGGTGTCTAAAGTGGCAAATATTCCCGAATTCAGCAGTCCGCGCAGAGTTGATGATGAAGCGATGGATAAAGCGATTGTTAGAACGTTTCAGGCAGAGAATAAGAGGAGAAGAACTATCGAAGACGATTATCGTCAGGATACTTTATCTCATGTTCACACCGGTGATTTTCATTATGCGCACATTCCCATTGCAGAGATATGGCAAAAGACATATCTAGATAATTTCGGGGAGTTTATAACAGATAATGATTGGGTTTGCCCAAGATGCGGAACACGTTATGCGACAGGGTATCCTCCGTTGGAGTGCAATATCTGTCATACGTTGAGTCCGATAGGCGAAATGGTCAAATATGGAGTGTACAGAAGATGATCTTCGACATAACGCGCTCAAATGAGCAGAACGTGGAAAGAATTATATCTGAAGAGGAAGTTCCCCAAGAAGAAGGTGAGATGGTGAAGTATATTATCGCTAAGAAACCAATTGAATCCAGCATCATCAGGACAATAGATTGTCTCGGAGCTGTTATCGCAAAGGAATATAAATACAAATTCATTTCGACAGAGCATTATTGGATAGGGCGCATTCCCGATGCCGTAGGAGATGCAAGAGCTGCCAAGAAGTTCTTTGCTACTTATGGTCAGGTACTTGTCTCTGAAAAGGACAGGTACGATATCGGAGAGGCGCAAGAAGCCTATCACAAGATGCTAGTGGATGGCATCGAGATGGGCAACGGAGCATTGACATATGCATTAGGTCAATTCGCTGTTTCCTATGACATTTTCGATACACCGAAGCTCTGACAATCAAATTCTTTTAATATCATCGGTATCTAAGATAGTCTTAGATGCCAATTTATTCTCTTTTCAGTTCCGAGGACGCGGTCAAAGATGCGGACATGATCTCGTATGCTCCGTTCCAATCCAAACCGAACAGCTTAGCATTGCCCTCACAGAGAGTGAATAACATCGCTGACAGCGGACTGGATACAACTCTGGTCAATATTCCCGCACCCAAGAATCTCGATTACAAGTACAAAGATTCATCCTATTTCTCAGCCCTGTACAGAATGGCATCATATTACTTCTACAATTGTTCAGTCCTTTCCACATCTATCATTAGGATATCAACCGAAACCGTTCGCAGAGGATATGAATGGGTTCCCAAATTTAATTCCAAGTGTCCTAAATGTAGTACACAATTTCCTAAATCGGTCACTAAATGTTCTGTATGCGGATTCCAAGGCAGATTCATAAAACCAGACGTTACACAGCAAAAGATCCTTACTAATTGGGAAGGCGGTTCTCTTTTAGACAAAGTGAATAAGTACGGATGGGATTTGGAGATGTTGGCAACATCGTATATCACACTGTTGCTCACTTACAATCAACCGGTCATTCTGTGCAAATCTGTTTACATTGCAGACAAACATGGATTGATATCAGACGAAATACCCCAAGAGTTCATACCCGTAGCACCTGCATCGGCAAGAATGATCTACGATGAACGTGGACAGCCCGGAGACGGAACGGGATTCTGCATCTTCGAGAGGAATAAGGCTGTTATGATGGAGGGTGTTATCAAGGATACAGGATACGAACCTCTGACCGGCCATAAGATATACCCCGCAAGATGGTGTATGTCTGAAGACCTTACAGGACAAGGCGACGGAGCTTATTATGCGGAACAGGAGATATTCACCACCACTTATGGTGTGACCTCTATCAACTATGGATTGCCTCTCTCTATGCTTATCGCAACTGAGATAAAGGCATGGATAGCAGCCTCCCTCCGTTTGGAAAAATATTATACCACAGGACACCCCCAAGGTATTTTTGTCATTTCAGGTATCGCACCCGATGCGTTTGCTACGGTCAAACGTTCAGTCGAAGTGCAGATGAAATCCGATCCATATTCAATGCCTATGTTGGGTATTCCTCCGGCTCAAGATAGGCTGAATGTGGCGAAATGGATACCATTCAGCGATAACCCCACACAGCAGATGATTACTGTCATGGATGCTCTTAAAGAGCGTATTGCGTCTATCTTCGGTATTCCCGGTCTCGCTATCGGTGACATCAACTCTATGAAAGGTAACGCAAACGAACAGCATCAGATAGCTATCCTTGACCGTACTCTCAATGCGGTGCGTAAAAAAGTCAATGCTCTCTTTGCATTCATTCTGTCTAAATATCCTCAGATTACAGATTGGGATCTCAGACTTGTAGAGCCTCCTGACGGACAGTCTAAAGATGAAGAGGATGAACGCAACAAGCGTTATCAGAATGCGCTTCTCCTTCAACAGATGGGATTCGAGATAATCTCTCAGCAAGATGGTGTCATCGAAGTATCTGCAACACCTCGCAGTTACGACCCAATCAAAGCACTTACGGATAACATGCTCAAAGATGGAGACAATACTAATAATTCCACGGCAGACCCCGATAGTTCAATGAGATGGAAACGTTCACCATCAGACCTTATGGATAAGCCCAATGAGCCTTCAAAGACCTTTGCACCGCAGGACGCAGTGGAGGATGCAACCAAATCCTTAAATTACACCGTTTCTGTGGATACAATCGCAAGGTTGATAGATGCAATTGCTAAGAACGGAGGGTCGGTATTATGAGTTACGAAACTATTGAAGAACTTCCGTCAGCAGTGCGTAAGGCATTCTCTGTCGAAGACCAGGTCATATGGATGGAGCAGTATAATATTGCACTCGCTCAATTGAAAGCAGACCATGATAAAGAGCCCATTATCGACCCCGAGTTCACAGACTACGACAGAGCAAGCATCTCAGCATGGCAACATTGTATGGATGTAGATTCATCCCGTTCATTCATGGCTCAGGTTACAGCCCAAGTCATAGATTCAGATAACGAGATAGCATACGTAGACGATTATCTTAGATTCAAGAAAGCATTTCTGATAGATGGGGGAATGGGACAGGCACAACATACATCTGTTCCTGCATACACTATTTGGAATATTGAGAAAGGCGAAGACCCCAAGACAGGTCAGCCCTCGATCATAGCGTACGGTAACTTCTATCGTGGTGGATACACGTACGACAGAGAATGGGCCTATTTCCTCAACGGCAGGAACGAGTTCTCGATAGGTTCATCTGTCAAGAGGGAAAGAGAATGTTCAGAGACAGAATGTCATAACAAACTTGAGCCTCTTCAATGGTTCGAAGTCTCCAACGTGCAGAAAGGAGCCAACCCACGTACAGGTGTGTTATCACTTCACATCCCACAGGGAGAGGGCGATGATTCTAAGGTCAAATATCTCGATACTACTGTTAATCTTGCGTTTAAAGCATATCACGATACAGGCGAATGTCCTATCAAGCTCAAATATAAAGCTTTCAAAGAGGAACTCGAAGAAAAATACAATATCGAGACCCTTTGGTTCGGTGAGGGCATAGAACTCTCAGGAACCGACCTTGAACGGGCGCAGGAGCTAATAAGGTCATATTACGGTGAGGAATACCTCTCACAGATACTTTTCGATTTAAACCCCGATTCCGTGCCATCACAGACCATTTTGTTCAGAGACACTCTCGGGGATGTTGATGATAAGGACGTTATGTCGCTTATCCTTGACGAGTTGGAAGCTATTGACGGTTACAATCTCGCAATATCTAAAATAAAGAACTCGGAAGAACTCTCTTCTGAGAACAAAGATAAAGTCATCTCTCAGTTCAATGAGATAATCAATGACGAGGCTGACCACGCACGCATTCTGTATAGATTGTATTTACAGGGATTCAGAGACTTCGTCCCCGTAGAAGAGGATGCAAAGAAAGGTGATTGTCCGGCAGGTCAGCATGAGCATGCAGGCATAGTAGGATGTCACGATATCACCAGAAATCACGAGACAGAACTTCGTAACATAGGGTCAGATCAATTAGACCTTACAGATGAAGATGTCGATGTGAACAGACTCAGAAGTCTTAGCACTCCAAAACTGCAAGCTATCGTCACAGCGATAGCCACTGCAATTCGGAAATATGACACGGAATCTGTTGACAGGTTCATGTCATCCACAATGGGTAAGGAATTCGTACTGATGATTTTAGAACTGAAAGCACGCAAGAACCTTACAAAGGAGAATGAAAGTATGAACGAAGAAGTAGATACAAAAGAGGCAGAAATGCCTACTAAGGGTATGTCTGATCCTGATGCGGTCAAATCCGAAGTAACCGAAACAGTTACCGAAGATGCGACCAAAGAAGAATTTGATATCGCTTCTTCTTCGGCCAATGCCTACACTATCCTCGCTGCACTTAACACCAAGATCGATATGCTGGTCGCAACCATAAAGGGAATCAACTCTTCTCTCGCGGTTCAGGGCGGTTCTCAGCAGTCTATCTCGGAGGCCGTTTCTGACGCTATCGAGGGCATCTCTGCTCCCGGCAACGAGGAAATTCCTGCTCTGGGGGCAGGGGCAGAGGAGAAAGAGGTCGAAGAGGTCGAAGAGAAAGAGATGCCCGAAGGTGTCGAAGGCGAAGAGAAAGAAGAGGTCAAAGAGACTTCCGATTCCGAAGAAGAGCCGAAAGGCGATGACGAAGAGGAAAAGAAGGAAGAAGAGACCACCGAGGACAAATCCGAAGACGGCAAGACCGAGGAAAAGACCGAAGAAAAGCCTAAAGAAGAATCCAAAGAAGCTCCGCCTTTCGAGAAGAAGAAAGAGGAGAAGGATGCCGAGAAAGGGGAATCCATTCAGGGCGTTACCGAGACAATAATGTCTGTAAAGGAAGAAACATCCGATGCAGGCGAGTCACCTATCGTTAAAAGCGAAAAGGAAGAGGTAATTGACGGAAAGATACCCGAAGCAACGGAATCCGAAAAAGGATGCGAAATGAAAGCTGAAGCCGATGAAGCTCCTGCTCTCAAGGCAGACCCTGACTCTTTCGATGCATATTACGCCAGACTTGATGCTCTTAAAGCAGAAGGTGTGACCGTATCTTATGCGGGAACACAGGGTTCTATTTCCTCCGAAGTTTCTATCAAATCAGACAAAGCAGAAGTGGTCATCGTAAAGCCTACTGATGTAGTCGTGTCCAATGACCCTATCGGCGCAGATTCGATCAAGACCTATTCAGCTATGGAATTGGTAGAAATGAGTGGAAAACAAACACCTGAAACAATTTTAGAATATATGAGGAGATGCTAAAATGGCATATGGAATAACAAATGACGGACTCTTTCAGATGGGTTCCACCATGGATGCGGTCAATAACCTTTCATGGGGAAAGGATGCCCAGTCTTATGACGCAATGAAATCAGCCGGTGCAGGAATTTCGATCTCTACCACCGGTGCAGCGAATGCAATTTACGGACCAATGCTCCACCTGTTGCCTTACATGAAGCACAACACTATGGCTGTGCTCGGTGAGAAACCTTACAAGACAGGTCAGAGATTCCAGGTATCACTTTCACTCGGTAAGGGTGATTCTACTGGTATCGTGAGAGGTGGATATCCTACTGCGGCCACGCTTGGAACTTACGCACAGGTTGAAATGCCTTACAAGCTTTCTGCAATAAGGAGACTTATGACCCTTGGTGCGATGGAGATCGGAGATAAGAATATCGATGATATCACCACATGGGAACAGTTCTTCAAAGCAGAAGGAGAGACCTGGATGTGGTCACAGAACAATGACCTTCTCAGACGTATCGAGGACGCGCCCATCGTAGGTAACGGAAACGCACCTATTGGCGTTACAGGAACCACACAGACCAGCGAACGTGTAGGATTCGAATCCATTGACAGGATTATCTCCAATGGTACTGAGGCAACATTCCTCCCTAACGGATACGCAGTTCCTTGGGTAGCAGATCCTGAATACGCAGGTTCTAATTCACAGATGGCAACCTATCGTGACCCCTCTGCAACTGGATTCGTTCAGAACTCCAGCTTCGACTGTTACGTAGACTCTAACTACACAACAGGCACCACATCAGGAGCTGCAACACTCAGGCCTCTCACTATCGACATGCTCGACAGTATGTTCATGGGTGTAATGCCTTATTGGGAGAATAACCGTTCTTCAGGAAAAACAGTCATTACCAGATACGATACTATTCAGAAGATTCAGGGACTTGTTAATCCCCTCCAGCGTTTCATCGGCTCAGAATTCGTTCAGACCGGCGTCAACGGTGTGTCCACAGTAGAAGGACGCGGAGCAGGATTCCAGGTATCTACTTATAACGGTGTACCTCTCGTACCTGATCTCCAGGTCAATGGCGGAACTGCAGCAGATGCTGATAGCGGTGTCGGACGTATCTATATGATCAATCAGGATGCTCTGTATATGGGTGTTCTCAGGCAGCCTATGATTACTGTTTCCGATAACAGCATCGTAAATAACCAGTATGTCAGACTGGCAGATTTCAACAAACTCGGAGAGACTCAGGTTTCTGGAAGCATGAGTTTCAAGGGTCTTGGAAAGATTATACACCTTTCATAAGCAAAACAGGGGGCAACCCCCCTCTTTCTTTTTTTAATTTACAAAATCACCGAACTAACAGTTTTTCATTATTAACCATTGAAGATGTGTCGAATACATTAGTTCGTAAGTTAACAAAAAGACAATAAAGCTCTTACACAAACCTTTAATACCTCTTTTTCGATACCAAATTATGTTCGATAAATACCAACACGTAGAACGCATCTTTGAAGATAATATAGAACTTCAAGGATTGCTTGATGGAGAGGTAAGTGTTTTCCCTAAATTAGATGGTTCTAATCACTGTATTTGGTTCGATGATGATAAGCAGAAAGTAATGTGCGCATCACGCAATAAAATTATCTCCGAGGGTTATGACCCTACCAAATTCCTGCCGTGTATAGCAAGAAATCCTCAACTTGTAGACTTCGTAAAAGCGCACCCCAATCTCCGTTTATTCGGAGAGTACATGACGCCCCACACTCTCAGAACATATAGGGAAGATGTCTGGGGGAATTTCTATGTATTCGATGTTATATCTTATGAATCTCAACGCAACGAAGATAAAGAATATATCTCCAAGACTTACATGCCTTACGACTACTATTCTCCTATATTCGATAAATGCAACATAAACTATATCAAACGCTTAGGTGTGTACAGCAATCCTACTACTGATGACCTTAAAGCAATAGCAGAAGTAGAGAATTGGATGATAGAAGACGACAAAGGCGCAGGAGAAGGTATCGTAGTAAAAAGATACGATTACAAGAACGTCTATGGGCGCACTACATGGGGTAAGATAGTTCGCGAGGAGTTCAAAGCCAAATCACGTTCTCCGAACAAAGGCAGAACTCTTACATACGAAGATAAACTTATCGAGAAGTATCTCACACAAGAGTTCATATCTAAAGAGTATCACAAATTCATGGAAGAGCAATCCGAGGGCTGGACAGATAAGTACATCCCTTTGTTCCTCAAATCCTCATATCAAGAGTTCATCAAAGATAACATCATTACGATCTTAGAAGAGGAGAAGAACCCAACTATAAACACCGGTTCATTGAGAAAGGCGTATTCATCATCTGCAGTTAGGTATCTCAAGAGGGCGATGTGATGGAAGAACGCGCTACGATAGGCAAACGTCTTACACTCACCACAGGTTGCGGTAAGATGCGTATGTTAGTATACTTCTATAAGGATACAGGGGAGATAGATTGTACATATATAGAGCCGTCACAGTCCGCATTATGTGCTAACTGTATGACAGGACTATCGCGTATGATATCACTTGCTATCAAGAAGGGCGCAACGATAGATGAAATATGTGACCAATTGAACAGTTGCGGAATATGTCCTGTTTATGCTGTCGCGCGCGCCTCTGGTGACATTCCGGTGTCTCAGGGCGGTAGTTGTCCTCTAGCATTTGCGATTGCGTTAAAACAAGCTTATGAGGGCTTTAAAGAGGGATTGAAAAATGAACAGAGAACAGAAGCTCGAAACAGGTATACTAGACCTGATCAAAATCTATAATGACAAAGGGATATCTCTCCCACCTTACAATCTTTATCTTCACTATTACTACATCGATAATAAAATATTAGAGGAGACAGTCTCCTCATTGATAGATAAGAAGTTTTTGAGGATGAATCACGGGGAGTACATCATTACTAAGAGAGGAACTGAATATATTTCATCAGATGATTTCTCCTGACATATCACAAACAGTGGATACCACGCGATATTCACTTTCTATGAGATATTCGCGCCCGCATAATTCGCATCTCCCCACAGTCTCGCCTTCACAGCACACATCGGCAGAGCACATAGCTCCGCACTCTGTACAAATCCATTGGACCATGAGTATAAGATAAATGATGTGATATAAAAACACAGTTTATCATCCTTTTTAATATCACCTTAGAAATGTACCATCATGATCGAAGCGATTCTGTGGATTGTATTGGTCGGGCTGGTAGTATTCCTTATTTTAGGTGGAATATTCATGGTCATTCCGTACATACACAAAAAGACACTTTGGTGCGTCTGCAAGTTCAAACTATATTTCGCATCAAAACCCGACTATGAATCATCTCCTTATTATAAGATGTACCCCAAGACATCAGCTTGTTCTACATCTGGACAGTACACCACAATAGATGACCCCATTATCAAGAAGATAGCTGACGAACTGAATGGACAGATGTCGATACTTACACCGAGAGCAAAAGCAGAAGCACTTCTTGCATTCGTACAACAGACCAAAAGGTATCAATACGATAAAGATAATTATGGTAAGAACGAACAGTGGGTTCTTCCTATCAATACACTGAGAAGAAGATATGCCGATTGTGAAGATGTCGCGTTATTGTACGCAGCTCTCTGTTATCATTGCGGATTGGATGTTAAGGTCGTGTGTATGACAGGACATCTGGCCGCAGCTGTATATACAGGCGATAAGATTGGGTTCGGACATACAATAGATGGTAAGAAATATCTTTATGCAGAGCCTACCGGAGCATTCCCCATTCTCGGAGTACATTTGTATTACGGAAAGGAGATGTACAACTATTGTTCACCGACAGAACCTACCGATTGGTTCAAGAGAATTTTGGAATATAAAGAGCAATGGTAAACTTTTTCCCCAATTCTTTTAATATCACATTATTCTAATTAGTTTTATGTCCTACGTATTCTATCCCGATACATCTCAACCATGGGTGTTCGAGATTACCGAACCTATACAGGAAACATATACGACAGCAGAAGCAAATACCGTTATTCAAGATAACGGAGACAGACTTACAGTGGCGTATCCTGCGATGGCGGAAGGGGCATATTTTACTGTTTATCAATCTTTAAGTGATGGGCTGTCGCTCGGAGACGAGACAATCTTATCATTTCAAGTAAAGCTTAATCCTGTACCTGCTCTATTCGTAGCAGTATCTTTCTTCGCAGAAGACATTGACGGAAAGAAACGTACATATGGAATATCGAGAAAGGACATCGGAAAGGTACAGATGTATAATGCAGATGCATGCGAAGAAGATAAAGACTTCAATCCAACGTATGTTGTCAAGATAGGATTCGAGTTCGAGAATCTCAGCACAGAGCATGACATCACATTCTCAATGGGTTCTCTCGGGTTCTTAAGTATCACACCTCCTACCTATGCAGACCCTCAAGACGTAGTTCGTTTCTTAGGACTTCGTACAAATAAAGCTGCACCTCTCATACTTACAATATCATCCTACCCTTCATATGATTACATCTGCGACCTTGTCACGCAGGCAGAGTCTTTCATAGATCAACAGACTCATACTTCATGGAGAGAGAATCGTGAGGTAGATGAAATTCATAATGCTCCTTTTGCATCGTTGCCCGGCATTGGATACGCAGGCATCTGGGCAGGATTCACCGAAAGTTTTGCAGGAGGAGATTACTTTCTCAAAGGATATCCTGTCACGCTTAACAGACAAAATGTCCGTCCGTTCGACTATTCCAAAGGGGATAGAGTATTGGTAAGACAGTTTGGTACGCAGTGGGTGGAAGTACCCGAAGAGAATATCTGGATAGATGAAACGAAAGGAATAATCTTCGTCAAGAAATGGTTCTTCCAGAAAGAGGATTCGGTTAAGGTCACATACAGGTGGGGACAGAAATCCGTTCCCGAAGATATCAAGATGTGCGCTAAGCTCATTGCATGTAAACATATTGTGATGACAGATTGGTACAGAGCTAAGTTCCCTCTCTCACCTGAGTTCGACCCTCTCAAATCGGAGACAGTCAACAATTGGACATGGCAGATAAAAGACATACTTAAAGGTCATCAGCAAGACCTTGCGATAGGATTCTTCTAATGAACGCATACGAGAACGATAACGATGTAATGATAGGTCAGTTGATTACTAAGAACTGGCAACTCAGCGGTAAGAAGCCTGACATATACTACGATGAAGGTAATGATGTTGCAAGTCATCAATTCACAGAGAACCCCGTAGCTATCAAAGTATATATCGGAGACCAATCTTCCACACCTCAAGGGATATCCTACGACTCGGAACGTTTGTTCAGAGAGGTAGCGATTGATGTGAGAGGTCTGAACAGAGCAGACACAATCAATGCTAAAAACGAAGTGAGAAGGATACTCGCGGTACATCGTAAGTATCCCGGTAATAACTGGGACCTCATAGTTCTCGCAGGTGAAACGCGCATAACGCAAACGTATAATTTCTACCATCAGGTCGTGACATATACCTTAAAGAAGTATTTCCTGCCACTGCCCGATCTTACATGGAGCGCATAAAATGTCTGGATATAGAATGGCGACAGGGTGGGGAAATCTCACCAGAAATAATGGCGAATCGATCAACAAACTTCCCACGGGAACGGCACCTACCACAGCGGTACAGTCACTCACTAAGAGGTTTGGCGGTGCAATGAGCCTTACACTGAGCAGGAATAACAATAATAATTACAATCACGATATCGGATTCAGAGAGTTCACTATCGCGTCACAGGGTACTTACGAGTGCGATTGGAATATTGATGGACTGATAGCTCCCCAGTATGTGACGTGGTTGGCTAATGTCTTTATGTCAGACGGAATCTCCATTACATCGGCCAGTACATTCACCGACGCATCAGGAACAGTAATCACATCTCCGACAGCCACCACGGTAGGATATTCTACTACAGACGGGGTCACACCTCAGAATACTCTCACTTATGCAGAGTTCTCTCACTATCAGACGATCATCGGAACGACAGCAATGGTCGTGATGATGTTCAGGTATAAGAGGAATGACGGTATCAAAACATTCGACATGGGCTTTGTACAGAATAACAGCATGACCACATACGGTGGAAATAATGTTGTAGGAGTTCTTACAGGATGTGTGGTCAACTCTTTCACAATATCTTATGAGAACGGAAGCGATGACGCCGTCAAGATAACACTCGAAGGACACGCACTCACAGATTATGTAGAAGTTGTCGATAATCCTTATGATTACATTCAATATCTTGACGCTGTTCCCAAGAGCACACTCATTGCAGGATGTCTTAGCACATCTGAGGATGGTAGTACTTATACCAATGTAGCCATCACCGATTCATCCTCTCTGACCGTTACAAATAATTTGAGCAGGCTCGGTCTCTGCCTGAATCGTTTCTATACAGCATATGCGATGGGAGCACTT
>Ga0172377_10000899_pt1 | contig 29207 bp, 25 predicted proteins | sample Pumphouse3metaG_FD_119749 | JGI IMG/M metagenome (GOLD analysis project Ga0172377, IMG submission 119749) | Leachate microbial communities from a municipal landfill in Southern Ontario, Canada - Pumphouse #3 metaG | ecosystem: Engineered > Solid waste > Landfill > Unclassified | place: Canada... | reverse complement strand
CTGTTTTTCGCACCGAGAACCGCAAGCTTTTCCGCCAAAGAGGATTCCATCATCTGGGCGATTGAGCTGTGAGGGTCCGTGAGTATCAGCAAAAGGTCTGCCATCATCGCTTCGATTTTGCCTTGATTGTCACAATAGCCTTCAGGCAGTCCGTTGACCACGATGCAGTCATTGCCGAAAGGCGAAATGTCGAATCCGAGCGAAGACAGAAGTTCCGAATTCTCATCGAATATCAGCCTGTTGGCGGCCCCCACGTCCACTCTCACCGGGAACATCGAAATCTGGGTGATGTGCTTGTTCTTCGACACCGCTTCAAGAAAACGCTCGTACAGAATCCTCTCGAAAGCTCTTTGTATGTTCACAAGCATAATTCCTGATTTTGCGGGAGCTATGATGTATTTTCCTTGAATCGTCAGATTTTGGAAAAGTGGCAGGGATTTGTCCTCAAAAAGTTTGTTGCAGTCTTCCGGCTTCTCCACGAATTTGGAGTAATTCATCGGAGCTGAGGGAGACGATAAGTCCGGCTCTTTTGGGTCGAAAGGATTGTAATTCGGGTCAGCGCTTGTCTGAGGCAATGACATAGGGCGATACTCATCGAAATTCTTCCCGAACACAGGAATGTCAGGCACATCGCCTTTGTCGAAATCCAGTCCTCCCGCGAAAGAGTGCTTTCCCAAATTAGCTTTCACGCATGCGTACACGACCTGAAACAGAATGCTGTCGTCCTCGAATTTGACCTCGGTCTTAGTCGGGCTTATGTTCACGTCGACAGAGTGGGGATCCGCCTCAAGATAAAGGAAATACGATGGCGCGGTACCTTCGGAAATCATGTTCTCGTAAGCCTTCATCACAGCTTTGTGCAGATAGGGGCTTCTGAAATACCTTCCGTTAACGAAGAAATACTGGTTGCCGAGAGTCTTTTTCGCTCCCTCAGGCTTGCCGATGAAGCCGCTGATTGTTGCCACCGTGGTTTCAGCCTTGACATCCACAATATCTCCGACCACATTCGTTCCGAGCAGATCCAGAATTCTGAATTTCAGGGTCTTGGCAGGTTTGAGAACATAAATGTCCTTGCCGTTGTGCGATAGCGAGAAGCCGATTTCAGGTCTGGTGAGCGCCACTCTGGTGAACTCATCTATTATATGTCTTAACTCTACATTGTCCGATTTGAGGAATTTTCTTCTTGCAGGCACATTATAAAACAAGTTTCTGACTGCGAAGTTAGCGCCTTGAGGTGTCGCGATTTCTTTGGCAGAGATCTGTTTGGAGTCGGCAAATTCGACCTCGCAACCGATATCGGTGCCCTCTTTCCTTGTACGTAACCTGACTTCGGCCACGGCGGCTATTGATGCCAGAGCCTCGCCTCTGAAACCGAAAGTGGTGATGCTCTCAAGATCCTCCGCGGTGGCTATTTTAGATGTGGCGTGCCTCTCGAAGCACACAACGGCCTCGTCAGGATCCATTCCGCATCCGTTGTCGATGACTTGAATCAGAGTCCGCCCGGCATCCGTGATGACCACGGAAATCTGATCCGCTCCGGAATCCACGGCGTTCTCCATAAGTTCCTTCACCACCGAAGCAGGTCTCACAACGACCTCCCCGGCAGCGATAACATTTGCTATGTTGCTTGGTAATATCCTAATGTCCATTCGATTGCCCCCTCATTTACCAAATAGCCATCTCTATGCTTACAGCAATGAATAGAATTTGGCAATCATTATCAGCACCACCGCGAAAAGAATCAGACCCACAATGCCTATTATGCTCTGCGCGCGGTTTGCTCCTCTTGTCTTTTGGTAGCCTCCGTTTTTGAAAGCTCCCTGAAGACTGGTGCCCGGCACGTATGTGCCATCCTTTTTTGCGTTGTCCACGCTTCCGTCGACTTTGCCGAATTTCTGCTTAAGTTCGTCCTTCTCCCTGTCGTAGTAAATTGGCTTGTAGTCAAACACTCTATGCTCCTGGTCTCCGAAGAAACTAAAATTTAACAATCCCATACTCTAAGTAGCTTATGATGTTCGACAAATTTAGCATTTTTTATTTAAATTTGTCGAATCAACAATGATGATATGAATTATGATTTCAAAATAGGCAACGGCTACGATGTCCACGGACTCGCCGAAGGTCTGCCTATGTGGCTTTGTGGGGTCCGGATCGAGAGCCATTTCGGCTTTGTGGCACATTCGGACGGGGATGTGGCTATCCACGCTTTGTGCGATGCGCTTCTCGGCGCCCTTGCGCTCGGAGACATTGGGCGGCATTTTCCGGACAATTCGGACGAGTGGAAGGGCGTGGACAGCAAGATTCTTTTGGCCAAAGTTATGGATATGGTAAGGTCAAAGGGATATGTGATCGGTAACGTTGACATCACGATTGTCCTTCAAACTCCCAAAATCAGCCCTTATGTGGAAGCGATGAGGGCAGCTCTGGCCTCAATTCTGGAGGTCGGGACAGACTGCGTTTCAGTCAAGGCCACAACTTCCGAAAAATTAGGTTTCACCGGCCGCGGTGAGGGCTGTCAGGTCTGGGCCACGGCGCTTATTCACAAATATTAATGAGTCCTGTCGCTGTAATCATCACCGTTCTGGCCTATTTCGCCGCGGTGCTTCTTTTGTCTTATTTCTCAGGAAGAAAAACAGATAACGCCGGCTTCTTCAGCGGCAACCGCAACCAGTCCTGGTACCTTGTGGCATTTGCAATGATAAGTGCCTCGATGTCCGGTGTTACTTTCGTCTCCGTTCCGGGAATGGTGTCCGCAACGGCGTTCGGCTATATGCAGATGGCTCTCGGCTTCATCGCAGGGCAGATTGTAATCGCCTATGTGCTCATCCCGCTTTACTACAAAATGAATCTGGTTTCGATTTACGAGTACCTGGAGGAGCGTTTCGGCGCGGCCTCCTACAAGACCGGAGCTTGGTTCTTCTTTATATCCAAGATTCTCGGCGCGGCAGTCAGGCTTTTCCTCGTCTGCCTTTCGCTCCAGCTCTTGATTTTCGACCCTCTTCATCTTTCGTTCACTCTCAACGTGCTGATTACTATTGTTGTGCTGTTGCTTTACACGTTCAGAGGCGGAGTGAAGTCGGTGATTTGGATAGACACCTTGAAGACAGTCTGTATGCTTGCCTCCATAGTTTTGTGTACGGTGTTCATAGCCAAGGGTTTAGGCTTGCCTTTCGGTGGGCTGTTCAAAGAGGTCTTCCATAATGATATGTCCAGGATTTTCTTTTTCGATGATCCTAACAATCCTGAGTATTTCTTTAAGCAGTTTTTCGGGGGAATGTTCACGGTCATAGCTATGACTGGAATGGATCAGGATATGATGCAGCGGTCTCTGACTTGCAAGAATTACAAGGATTCTCAGAAGAATGTGCTCACGAGCACGGTCCTGCAGACCATAGTGATCTTCCTGTTCCTTGTGCTTGGAGAGCTTATGTATATGTTCGCGGCGGCTCACGGAATCACCGAGACGGGGGACAAACTTTTCCCGGCGGTGGCGACAAGCGGCCAGTTGCCTCTGATAGTGGGAGTCTTGTTTATAGTGGGTCTTGTGGCTTGCGGATTCTCGGCCGGAGGCTCGGCTCTTACGGCTCTTACGACTTCTTTCACGGTTGACATTCTGAATGCGGGGCACAAAGGAGAGGCTCAGGTGACTTCAACAAGAAAATGGGTCCACGTGATTATGGCGTTCTCAATGGGTGCGGTGATCATTGTGTTCAATCTTCTCAACAACACCAGTGCGATAGATGCCGTGTACAAGCTTGCAAGCTACACCTACGGACCTCTGCTCGGACTGTTCACGTTCGGAATCATCTGCAAAAGGAAGGTCCGTGAGAAGTGGGTCCCGTTTGTGGCCATCCTCGCTCCGGTGCTTTGCCTCATACTCCAGAGCAATTCCGCCCGATGGTTCGGAGGCTACAAATTCAGCTACGAACTGCTGATCATCAACGCCCTCTTCACTATGCTCGGCCTCTGGATCCTCAGCTCCCGTTCCACCCCGCGCGCTGACTGACGCACCACTCTGTGTCACTCGGTTCGAGCTTCGGATAGCGGATAATCATTTCGAGTCACCACTTTGTCGAATTTTTTTTGGCATTTCTGTAAAACTGTTGTACATTTGCAATCCGTTTGAGAGACATCGTCTCAAAAACTTGTATCATTGAGATATGGTGTAATGGTAGCACTACAGATTCTGGCTCTGTCAGTGAGGGTTCAAATCCTTCTATCTCAACTATTTCATAATTTTGGTTTTTTTTTTGGCGGGATAGCTCAGCTGGTTAGAGCGCATGATTCATAATCATGAGGTCCCCAGTTCAATCCTGGGTCCCGCTACTTAAAGTTAAAAGCGCTTGCAATCTCTTGCAGGCGCTTTTTTTGTGGCCGGCTGCCCGTCACGCACACCTTGTCCAACTTATGACCCGAATTACGGAAGTTGAGGCGGGACTAAATTTTCGGGTCAGGCTTAGAATGATGGCATTTAATTTACGGGACAGGCTATAAATTCGCAAAATAAATTTGCGGTGTAGGATAATTTTTGTACATTAGCACTCAAATTATCAATCACTTATGGAACAATATTATTTTAAACGAAAAATATACGATCAACTCCTCAAGTGGAAATCTGAAAGTAATGGGGCTACAGCCATTCTTATTGAAGGAGCGAGACGTGTCGGGAAGTCTACGGTGGCGGAAAGGTTCGCTCGGCAAGAGTATGATTCCTATATTCTTGTGGATTTTAACAAAGCATCAAAAGCAACACGTGAGTTGTTTGATGATCTTATGGATTTAGACTACATTTTTTTGGTGCTTCAGCAAATATACCGCAAGACACTTGTCGAGCGCAAATCGGTAATTATTTTTGATGAAGTTCAGATGTGTCCCAAAGCCCGTCAGGCTATTAAATACCTTGTAAAAGACGGTAGGTACGACTACATTGAGACAGGATCTCTTATAAGTATTCGTAAGAACACGGCCACAATCACCATTCCAAGTGAGGAAGATGCCGTCCAGATGCGTCCTTTGGATTATGAGGAATTTCAGTGGGCTATTGGTGACACAACGACAATCCCATTGCTCCATAAGTTTTGGGTAAAAAAAACTCCTCTCGGTGCCGCCCACCGGTCATTGCAGCGAAGTCTGCGTCTCTATATGCTTGTGGGAGGTATGCCTCAAGCAGTTAGCGAGTATCTTAGCACGAACAATCTGAATAAAGTCGACACAGTCAAGCGGAAAATAATCAAATTATATGCTGATGATTTCCGTAAGATTGACCCGTCCGGAAGAAGCGCCAGACTCTTTTTATCTATCCCCGGACTACTTAGCCGTAATGTGTCCAGATTTCAACCGACTGCAATAGCCGGCAACATAGGGGAAGAAAAGATGTCCGAATTGCTAAACAATCTAGAGGAAAGCAGAGTTGTTAATTTTGTGTACCATTCCAATGACCCAAATGTGGGAATGGAACTGACAAGAGACGAAACGAGGTTCAAACTTTTTGTCGGAGACACGGGGCTGTTTGTCACTTTGGCGTTTTGGGACAAAGACTACACCGATAACATCATATATGAGAAATTGCTCAGTGATAAACTCAGCGCGAATCTAGGATATGTATATGAAAATTTAGTTGCGCAGATGCTCGCAGCCTCAGGCAATAAGTTGTTCTATTACACATTCCCTGCTGACGAAAAACATAATTACGAAATAGATTTTCTTCTTTCACGCGGCTCCAAAATATTTCCTATAGAAGTCAAATCTTCGGGTTACAAAACACATGCGTCGCTTGATGCGTTCTGCCAAAAATACTCTTCTCGTGTCGGAGGTGCCTATTTGATCTACACTAAGGATTTGTGCAAAGACGGGGAAACGATGCTGGTTCCGGCCTATATGAGCGGATTGTTGTAGCCGTGAGTGGGCTTGTTTACTGAACTTATGACCCGAATTACGGAAGTTGAGCGGGGCGGGTGCGATTTAGTCAGCTTCGCCCTCGGACAGATTGTGGAAGTCGACAAGATCTCGGATGAACTCCACCATTCCATAGACCGGCTCAGGAGTACATTCAGACCAGGATTATCGAGCGCACGAATGACAAAATAGTAGGCACTGACCTGACCATGAGCGAGATAGCCTACGGCCTCGGGTTTCAATAACCCCAGCATTTCAGCCGGCTTTTCAAACGTCTGACAGGCGTCACTCCGAACGAGTACCGAAAGCAGAACAGGACTTAGCGTGCGCTTTGTTTTGTCGTGGAAAAGGACTAAATTTGTGAGTTATGAAAGTGTTGTGGTTCTCCAATTGCGTCCTTGGCGACAAATCAAGCAGAGGGTCAGGTTCCTGGCTCTTTGCGATGCGTGGGCTGATAGCGTCCGAGGTTAGCCTGTTCAACATTACCAACGGCCCTGTCTCGCAGCCTGTCCACAACAACTACGGTGACATAGAAGAATACGTGCTTCCGAATTTCAGATTGAGTGACGGGGTGCCGTCTAAAAGCGGCGTCGAAGTCATCTCCAAGATTGTGGACGAGATAGATCCGGACATAGTTCAGATCTGGGGGGACGAGAATTATTGGGCGCTTCTGTTCAGCCGAGGCCTGCTTAAAAGGCCAAATGTGCTCCTTGATATGCAGGGAGTTATGTCCTCAGTCCCTGATGTGTTCTACGGAGGCCTGAATCATTGCGATGTGGACATACGCTTGGGCCTCATTGAGTTACGCTATCCTCACAGATCTGTCAGAGCGAAATTCAATCACTATCTGAAAGTCAAAGTCCCGCAGGAGAAGGAAATACTATCAAGCGCTATGCTCGTCTCCTCGCAATCGGAATGGGTTAGAGACCAAATCGCTGCGGAACTGAATCCAAAGGCAAAAGTCTATGACACACTTTTTCCGTTGAGAGACGCATTCTACAAAAGTGAGAAATGGCGCAAACCTTCCCACAGCAACGAGGAGATCTTCACGTCCGCTTCTTATATGCTGCCGTTCAAGGGAATCCACGTGCTGCTCAAGGCGCTTGCCATTCTCAAGAGTAAGCATCCAAACGTCTGCCTTAGGATAGCGGGGGCCGATCCTCTCTCAAAAAACTCTGTCAAAAACAGTTCAGCCAACGGCTACACCAGACTGTTGGTCTCTATGATCAGTGAGCTGAAATTACAAGATAATGTCCTTTTCGAGGGACCGATGAACGCGGAGCAGTTATGCGAGAGAGCGCTCAACTCTGATTTGTTCGTGTGCCCTTCATTTGTCGAGTCTTATGGATCGGCGGCCGCGGAGGCACTCTATCTGGGAGTCCCATCGGTGCTGGCATATTCAGGAAATCTGCCGTATTTCTCTTCGAAGGAGCAATCCGCTCTCTACTATCCGGCTATGGATTACGTGAGTTGCGCCGCGAGGATGGAACGCCTGCTGTCTGAGCCGACCCTTTGCAACGACTTGTCGCTCAATGCGAAGCGCGCTTTGAAAGAGTTGTGTGACCCTTACGCGGTCAAAGAAAGGCAGCTGTCCATTTACCGTGACATCCTCAATGACAAAAGCTGATGGCCGTTAGTCAATTAAAATCAGGCGTGGTCCTGAACTACTTCATAATCGGCTTGCAGACACTTGTAGGCTTGCTCTACACCCCATTTCTGTTGAGAATGCTCGGGCAGAGCGAATATGGCCTATATTCCCTGGTCGCCTCGGTTATCGGCTATCTCACCATAATGGATTTCGGCTTCGGCAACGCCGTGATCCGCTACACGGCCAAGTACCGGGCTGAGGGTAAAGTCGAGCAGCAGTACTCGCTTTTCGGGATGTTCCTGAAGATATATTGCGTCATAGGCGTTGTCGCCATAGCTTTCGGGATGGTTCTTTACCTTAACGTGGACAATCTTTTCGGCGGCACGATGACAGCCGTGGAATTGTCCGAGGCCAAGATAATGATGCTCATTCTGACTTTCAATCTGGCCATCACATTCCCTTTCAGCGTGTTCGGTTCCATAATCACTTCTTACGAGGATTTCATATTCCAGAAGATGGTCCAGATTGTAAGAATCGTTCTCAACACCGTGGTTATGATTTGCCTGTTGAAAATGGGTTACAAGGCAATCGCAATGGTGGTCGTTCAGACTGTGTTCAACCTAATGACACTGCTGATCAACGCCTTTTACTGCAAATACAAGATAAAAATCAAATTCGTTTTCGGGAAAATCAACTGGAGCCTCCTCAAAGAGGTCTCGATTTACTCTTTCTGGATATTCCTTAACGTCATAATCGACAAAGTCTATTGGAGCACCGGACAGTTCGTTCTCGGCGCTGTGGCGGGGACGGTGGCGGTGGCGGTGTTTGCGGTCGCGATAAGACTGACATTTATGTATATGTCTTTTTCCACGGCCATAGCGAGCGTGTTCTTGCCGAGAATCTCAGGAATGGTGGCCAAGAAATGTCCCGAAAAAGAGATTTCGGACATATTCATTCGCACCGGCAGGCTCCAATATGCCGTGCTGTCTTTTGTACTGTCGGGTTTCGTGATATTCGGCAGACGCTTCATCGCTCTTTGGGCCGGCCCCGGCTACGAGGATTCTTACATAATGACCCTTCTTTTCTTTCTGGCGCTTCTGATTCCGATGATTCAGAATGTGGGCATAACAATCCTTCAGGCGCGTAATCAGATGAAATTCAGATCGCTGATGTATCTGGCCATCGCCGCTCTCAGCCTTGTGGCACAGATAGTCCTAGCAAAAAAGTTCGGAGGAATAGGCTGTGCGGTCGCCATAGCTGGAGCTCTGTTCCTTGGCACCGGTCTGATAATGAATGTCTATTATCACGTAAAGCAGCATCTGGACATAGTCTCATTCTGGAAAGAAATACTTAAGATGTCAGTAGTGCCTCTGGTTCTGACCCTTCTTAGCTTTTGGGCGCTCAACTATGTGGACATCAATTCTTTATGGATGTTTTTAATTGCGGTTCTGGTCTACTCGGCATTGTACGTCCCTCTGTTCTGGAGGCTAAGTCTCAAGGCATCGGAGAGAGAATTGATTCTCAGACCATTGCGCAAATTGTCAAGAGGGGAGAAGCTATGATCAGAATTCAGACACCGGAAAATTGCTGCGGCTGCGCTGCCTGCGCACAGAGATGCCCTAAAGGTTGCATATCTATGATCGAGGATTCGCAAGGCTTTCTTTATCCGAAAGCGGATGAAAGCCGATGCGTCGATTGCGGTCTGTGCGAAATGGTGTGCCCTTGTCTGAAAGAGACGGAACCTTCCGAGGTCGAGTCAGTCTTAGCCGCAAAGAATCCTGACGACAAAGTGCGGCTCTCAAGTTCGTCAGGCGGCATATTCCCAATGCTTGCCGAAAAGATCCTTTCTCAAACGGGGGTGGTTTTCGGAGTAAGATTCGATGAGAATTGGGAGACCGTCCACTGTCAGATAGATGAGCCTGAGCAGCTCGCCCTATTGACAGGCAGCAAGTATGTTCAGTCACGCATTGAGGACAATTACGAAAAAGCTGAATCCCTTCTCAAACTTGGGCGCAAGGTGCTTTTCTCCGGTACTCCTTGTCAGATAGCCGGGCTGAAATGCTATCTGAGAAAGGATTACGACAATCTTCTCACAGTTGAGGTGGTTTGCCACGGAGTGCCAAGCCCTTCGGTTTGGAGAGATTATCTGCGTTACATTTGCCCGGAGGCTTTTTCAGGGGAGGAAAAGATTACGGCTATTTCATTCAGAGACAAGACAAACGGATGGAAAGACTACAATGTCGTCGTTGAGGCCGGCGGAAGGCGAATTTTGAGAGAGAAAGGGAAGGATAATCTTTTCATACAGGGATTTTTGCACAATCTGTATTTGAGGCCTTGCTGCTATTCATGCAAATTCAAATCAGGACAATCAGGCGCAGACTTGACCCTCGGAGATTTCTGGGGAATCGGACTAAGCAGGCCGGAACTTGATGATGACAAGGGTGTCAGTCTTGTGGTGGTGAACTCCGAGAAAGGACGTCTTGCATGCGAATCGTTGGTCATCGACTGGGTTCAAGTCGATTACAGCGTAGCGGCAGAGTCCAACGGAGCGCTGGTCCGCAGTCCGGCAAGGCCCGAGGAATATACCGAGTTTCATAAAAGATTTGATGGAAGTAATTTCAAGATAATCAAAGAGTTGTTCCCTCAGCGCAAGGCAGATTCCTTCCTCATGAGATTGAGGCACAGGATAGTTCTTGCGGTTAATAGCATAAAGAGATGAAAGTCGGGATTCTGACACATCCGCTGGAAACCAATTACGGCGGCATTCTTCAGGCTTTTGCTTTGCAGACAGCCTTGAGGAAGATGGGCTTTGACGCAATCACTATCGACAGGCACAACAGAGTTCTGTCTGAGCCGTTTGCGCATCACGCAAAATGGTATTTGAAGAGGCTTTTCAGACACTATTTCCGCTCGGAAATCATTTCTGACAGATGGAATCCGTCAATGACTGAGAAGGATTATGAGGTGATAAGCAGTAACACCAGACGTTTTGTAGAGAGTCGTATGTCTCTCACTACGAAAGTCTATTCTGATGAGTTGTGGAAGATTGACAGGGATTATGCGTTCGACGCTTATGTGGTTGGCAGCGATCAGGTCTGGAACCGTTATTATTGCCCGGCCTCATTTCTGGATTTCGTGAAAAGAGACAATGTCCGCCGGGTCTTTTACGCCGCATCCTCCAGTCCTGACATCTTTGCAGGAGACCCTTCCCTTTGTCAAAAGTGTCGGGAACTAATCGCCGGATTTGATGCCGTGTCAGTGAGAGAGAAGCCATTGGTAAGATTGGCTGAAGATTCTCTGGGGGTTAAAGCCGAGTTAGTGCTTGATCCAGTGCTGCTTCTTGAGCCTGAGGACTTTATGTCCAAGATCAAAAGCTCTCCTGAGCACGGCGCTCACGTCTTTTCTTACATTTTGGACAAGACTGTCCGCAAAAGTTGCATAGTGGAAAGAGTCAGCAGCCTTCTGTCTTTGCCTGTCGAGAGCGTGAATGCGGCAAAGCCGTACGTCAGGATGTGGAAAATGCATCTTGAGGACAATGTGTTCCCGTCAGTGGACAATTGGCTTGAGAGTCTTGCCACCTCCTCTTTTGTGGTGACGGATTCGTTCCACGGAGCCGTGTTCTCAATCCTTTTCAACAAACCGTTTGTGGTCATCGGGAATGAGATGAGAGGGATAGAAAGGTTCAAGACTCTGCTTTCCACCTTCTCTCTGGAATCCAGACTGCTTCATAGTCCGGATGAGCTGGATGGCATTGCCGGAGCCATGATTGACTATGAGAACGTCAACAATTTGAGAAAGAGCCTTAAAGCACGGTCTATAGAATTTCTCGAAAATGCATTGACAAATAAAGCTACATTATGAAAGTTATAAAAACTGAGCTTGACGGAGTCGTCATTCTGGAGCCGAGATTGTTCCAGGATGAGCGGGGCTATTTTTTCGAGTCCTTCTCGCAGAGAGATTTCGATGCGATGGTACGTCCAATAAGGTTTGTTCAGGACAACGAGAGCCGTTCTTCCTACGGTGTCTTGCGAGGACTGCATTTCCAGAAGCCGCCTTTTACGCAAAGCAAACTCGTGAGAGTCATCGAAGGGACGGTTATGGATGTGGCAGTGGACATACGAAAGGGATCGCCAACTTTCGGAAAACACGTATCAGTGGAGTTGAGCGGGGACAATCACAGGCAATTGTTCTTGCCGAGAGGTTTCGCCCATGGTTTTGTGGTCTTGAGCGAAACGGCTTTGTTTCAGTACAAATGCGACAATTTCTATGCTCCCGAGAGCGAAGGGGCGCTCGCTTGGGATGATCCTTCTCTTGGAATAGACTGGAAGGTTCCCTCAGACAAAATCCAGCTTTCCCCCAAAGATAGAAATCACCCAAAACTTGGGGAACTCGGGACGATTTTTGATTATAATGAATCATTGAATTATGGACTTTAAACGCACTTTATTGGTAACCGGAGGGGCTGGCTTCATAGGCTCTCACCTCGTGAGACTGTTGGTGACCAAGTACCCTCAGTACCGCATAATCAATCTTGACAAGTTGACTTACGCCGGCAATCTGGCAAACCTCAGGGATATAGAGAAGGCACCGAACTATCTTTTCATAAAGGCTGACACTTGCGATTTCGAGACCGTCAGCGGATTGTTCAAGTCTTATGGTGTCGACGGGGTGATTAATCTCGCGGCGGAAAGTCACGTTGACCGAAGCATAAAGGACCCTTTCACGTTCGCTCGCACGAATGTGATGGGTACGCTTTCTATGCTTCAGGCAGCCAATATTTTTTGGGAATCGCTTCCGGAGAAATATGACGGGAAACTGTTCTACCACATATCCACGGATGAGGTTTATGGAGCTTTGCCGCTTAGCCGACCTGAAGGAACCGCGCCTTACGGAGACGAGCTTTTCACGGAAGAGACAAGGTACAATCCGCATAGCCCTTATTCCGCTTCCAAGGCGAGCAGCGACCATTTCGTGAGGGCTTTTCACGACACTTACGGGATGCCGACTTTGGTGACCAACTGCTCCAACAATTATGGGGCCTATCAGTTTCCTGAGAAACTTATTCCTTTATTTGTCAACAACATACGTCATAGAAAACCGCTTCCGGTCTACGGTAAGGGGGAGAATGTCAGGGATTGGATCTATGTCGAGGACCACGCTCGGGCCATAGATCTGATTTTCCATAAGGGAAGACCTGCGGAAACTTACAACATCGGAGGATTCAACGAGTGGAAGAACATAGATTTGATAAGGCTCCTCATCAAGGTGACTGACAGGCAGTTGGGGCGCAAGGAAGGGGAGGACCTCAAGCTTGTTCATTTCATTTCCGACCGACCGGGACACGATCTCCGCTACGCCATCGATTCTTCCAAACTTGAACGGGAGTTGGGCTGGAGACCTTCTCTTCAGTTCGAGGAGGGGATTGAGAAAACGGTCCGCTGGTATCTTGACAATCAGGCGTGGATGGACAATGTCACTTCGGGAGATTATCTTAATTACTACGAGCAGATGTACAAAGGCAGGTAATTTAGGACTTTTGATAGGATTTTACGACTAAGAATTGTAATTTTGAGAAATATAAATCAACGAATATGTCAGTATTTAAAGACAAAGTCCTGTTAATCACAGGCGGAACGGGAAGTTTCGGACATGCAGTGCTAAGACGTTTTCTGGACTCGGACATCAGAGAAATCAGAATTTTCTCAAGAGATGAGAAAAAACAGGATGATATGCGTCATGCGTTACAGACGGACAAGGTGAAATTCTACATAGGCAATGTCCGTGACAAATCTTCCGTGGACACTGCGATGAGAGGAGTGGATTATGTCTTTTCGGCTGCCGCTCTTAAACAGGTGCCTTCTTGCGAGTTTTTCCCTCTTGAGGCGTGCAGAACCAATGTGTTCGGCACTGCCAATGTGCTTGAGTCAGCGATTGAGCACAATGTGAGCAAGGTGGTGGTGCTTTCGACGGACAAGGCTGCGTATCCGATCAATGCTATGGGAATGTCCAAGGCTATGATGGAGAAAGTGGCTGTCGCAAAAGGGCGTGAGCTTGGCGATGATGCCAAGACCACCATCTGCTGCACTCGTTACGGCAATGTGATGGCGAGCCGCGGCTCAGTGATCCCTCTTTGGGTAGAGCAGATGGAGGAGGGAAAGCCCATCACAATCACAGATCCTGAGATGACGAGGTTTATGATGACTCTGGACAGTGCGGTGGATCTGGTGGTGTATGCCTTCACGCACGCTCATAACGGGGACTTGTTCGTTCAGAAGGCTCCCGCGGCTACTTTAAGCACTCTCGCTCAGTCTTTGAAGGAACTGTATTCCAAGGTGGATCCGAAATATGGGGAGACTGAGGTTAAGGTCATCGGAACGCGTCACGGCGAGAAGCTTTACGAGACATTGGTGACTCGCGAGGAGATGTCAAGGGCCATTGATATGGGGGATTATTTCCGTGTTCCTTGTGACACGAGAGATCTCAATTACGACAAGTACTTCAGCAAAGGTGAGGAGGCGATTGCCAGAACGGAGGATTACACCAGCCACAACACTACTCGTCTTGACGTTAATGGGATGAAGGAGCTTCTGCTGAGACTCCGTTTTGTCAAAGAGGATCTGGGTCTTGCTCCTAAGGCAAGGGCTTCGGAAATACGTTCGGAATAATGAAGGTGCTGGTCACAGGGGCGAAAGGTTTCGTAGGAAAAAATCTGGTAGCCCAGCTCCGGAACATCCGCGACGGGAAAGCGAGAAACTATCACGGGGCTTCCGTCTCGGACATATTCGAGTATGATTTGGACTCTACTTCGGAACAGCTGGAGGACTATTGTTCTAAGGCGGATTTCGTGTTCAATCTTGCCGGCGTGAACAGGCCTGAGAATCAGGCTGACTTTATGAAAGGCAATTTCGGCTTCGCTTCAGCGCTGCTTGAGACGCTCGGCCGGCATCGCAACGCCTGTCCGGTGATGCTCTCCAGCAGCATTCAGGCCACTCTTCAGGGACGATACGCGGGAAGCGAGTATGGCAAAAGCAAACTTGCCGGCGAGGAGTTGTTCTTCGATTATGCGCGTCAGAGCGGAGCCAAAGTGCTTGTCTACCGTTTTCCGAATCTGTTCGGCAAATGGTGCAGGCCTAATTACAACTCAGCCGTGGCCACTTTCTGCAACAATGTCGCTTGCGACTTGCCTATCAAGGTAAATGACAGGTCCACGGAACTGGAACTGTTGTACATTGACGATTTAGTGGACGAGATGATTGCGGCTCTTGCGGGCGGTGAGCATCATTGCGAGTTTGACGGTGTGAGGACCGTCTTTCGCGCCGATGGCCGTTATTGTGCCGTACCTGTCTCGTATGCGGAAACTTTGGGCGACATTGTGGATTTGCTGGAGAAGTTCAGGGCTCAGCCGTCTTCTTTGGTTATGCCTGAGATTCCAGGCGGGTCTTTCGCCAAAAAACTATATTCCACATACCTGTCGTACTTGCCCAAGTCCAAGGTGGCGTTCCCTCTAAAAATGAATTCTGATTCCAGAGGCAGTTTCACTGAATTGCTCAAGACTTCCGGATGCGGTCAGTTTAGCGTCAACGTGTCCAAGCCGGGGATTACGAAAGGGGAACACTGGCACAACTCAAAATGGGAGTTGTTCATTGTGGTTTCAGGTCACGGGCTAATAAGAGAAAGAAAAATAGGTACCGGGGAGATTATGGAGTTTGAGGTGTCGGGAGAAAAGATTGAGGCGGTTCAGATGCTGCCCGGCTACACTCACGACATCATCAATCTCTCCTCTTCCGACAATCTTGTCACGATGATGTGGGCTAATGAGGCTTTTGACCCATCGCAGCCTGACACTTATGCGGAACCTGTTGAAAACAAGTAATATATGGACATTAAATTGGATTATTCTTCAGTGTCATTCAAGAACAATGGCAAATTGAAACTTCTCATCGTGGTCGGCACACGGCCTGAAATTATTCGGCTTGCGGCTGTCATCAACAAGTGCAGGGAGTACTTCGATTGCCTTCTCGCTCACACGGGGCAGAATTATGATTACAATCTAAACGGGGTCTTCTTCAAGGATCTGAAACTTGAGGCCCCGGATGTGTATATGAACGCCGTAGGAGATGATCTCGGTGCGACTATGGGCAACATTATCAATTGTAGTTACAAACTGCTCGCCTGCGTCAAGCCTGACGCAATCCTTGTGCTCGGGGACACTAACAGCTGCCTTTCGGTCATTGGTGCCAAACGTCTGCATATACCTATATTTCATATGGAGGCAGGCAATCGTTGCAAGGACGAATGTCTGCCTGAGGAGACGAATCGGCGCATTGTGGACATAATCTCAGACGTCAATATGGCTTATTCCGAGCAGGCCGGGGCCTATCTTGCCGATTGTGGCCTCCCGAAAGAGAGGACTTTTGTCACGGGATCTCCTATGGCTGAGGTCCTTCACGCCAATCTGAAGGATATTCAGTCAAGTGACATTCTCTCTCGGCTCGGACTGGAGAAAGGAAAATATATCCTGCTTTCAGCGCATCGGGAGGAGAACATTGACACTGAAAAGAATTTTCTGTCTTTGTTCGGAGCTATCAACGCGATGGCTGAAAAATATGATATGCCTATATTATATTCCTGTCATCCTCGCAGCCGTAAAAGGCTGGAGGCTTCAGGCTTCAAGTTGGACCCGAGGGTGATTCAGCACGAACCTCTCGGCTTTCACGACTACAACTGCTTGCAGATGAACGCATTCGCAGTGGTTTCGGATAGTGGCACCCTTCCTGAGGAGAGCTCTTTCTTCACCAGTGTCGGCCATCCTTTCCCTGCCGTTTGCATCAGGACCTCCACGGAGCGTCCTGAAGCAATGGACAAGGGCTGTTTCGTGCTTGCCGGCATTGACGAGCGGTCTTTGCTCGGAGCGGTGGAAACGGCGGTGCGAATGAATCTGAATGGGGATTTAGGTGTCCCTGTGCCGACATATACCGATGAGAACGTGTCTACGAAGGTCGTGAAAATCATTCAGAGTTTTACAGGTGTCGTAGACAAAATGGTCTGGAGAAAATAGCCTCTCGTTAGGCCAGTTTCAACTTCGTGAGGAATTTCTTTGCTTTCTGGCCTTTGATTTCGATTGTGTCGGTCACTGCTCTGTAGGAGTAGGACTCAAAGTCATAGACCATAGCGTAAGCTATTTCCTCTTTGCTGTTGTAGTGCAGTTCCACTCTGATCGAGCCGCCGTCGGTTCCAGGGGCCACATTCAGGTCTTCGGCTTTACCGTTGATATAGTCCAGAACGCTTGCCTCGCATTTCTTTGAGAGGTCGAGGCATTCTTTTTCGAGAGCGACTCCTTGTCCGTCTTTTTTCCAAGCTCCTTTCCAGAAGATCAGCATTAGAAGACCTGTTGCCACAAGAAGAGCGCCGAGCCCTTGGCCCCAGCCTTCAATGAGGAAAAGTCCGGCTCCTGCCGCAATGACGAGTACTGATATGATGATGTCTTTAGGGGTGTGTGTCCCTTTGAATGTGATTCCCATAATAATAATGACGTTTCTATCTGGAGCTGTTATGCTATTGTCAGCTCCATTTGTGTTAAATAACTGTAATTCTAAGACGCTTTGAGGCCGCATTGCGGTCGCGTGATTCAGAGAGTCATTTAACTGCTATAGCCGCAGATTGCGGATGCTTAACAAGTAATTTGGAAACGCATATTGTCCCGAAGGACTTTTTAGAAGGTCAAGTGCGAATGAAGTTCTGAAACCGGTTTTCAGATTTGTCTCCGAGTCACAGCCGTGTCCCGCGGTCCTTGTTGAAGTCCCGTTAGACTGTGTGGAAGTCGAGAAAAGACCTTGTCCCGTTGCTATGCACGGCAAGTTGTAGTCCGTGTAGTCTTTCCCGAAAGACTGCTGCTCGTCGCTGATGACACACTTCTGCCCGTTTTCTGCAGCTTGAGCATTTTCTTGTACGTCAGCGGTTGCGCTCTCTGTCGAGATACCTTGCAAGTAATCGGTCGTGTTCAGTATGGCTATTCCATCTGAGCCGTCCCCCGTGTCAACGACAGCCATTGCACCGCCAAGAGCGAAGCAAAGCACTATTGAGACGAGTATTTGCAAGACTTTTTTCATTGCTGCGAATATAATACATATTTTTGATATTATCTCACTCTCCGCTTCCTTTTTCTATGATGCTTTTGGCAACGACATATCCCATTGTCCAGGCCGCCTGCAAGTTGAAGCCCCCGGTAACCGCATCGACATCCAGAACTTCTCCGGCGAAATAAAGGTTGCCGTGCTTCCGGCATTCCAATGTGGCGTAATTGACGTTGCTAAGAGCTACTCCGCCGCAAGTCACGAACTCCTTTTTGTATTTACCATTCCCGCTTGTCAAATAAATGTCATTAGAGAGAGTCTCGCATAGTTTGTTGAGAGCCTTTTTGCCTATTTCATGACACCTTGTGCCATCGGGAACGGTTGCTCTGTAAAGCAGGTAAGACCAAAGTCTGGAAGTGATTCCGAAAACGCTAACTGAGGATATTTGTTTTTTTGCAGCAATGGTGCTGAATAGCAGACCTAAATGTTCCGCTATCTCACTTGAATTCATCCCTCCTGTCCAATTTACGGCCAATTTTACCTTATAGTCATTTTCTTTGAGCAACCTTGCGCCGAGAGATGACAGTTTCAGAATGGCAGGGCCGCTCATTCCCCAGTCAGTGATCAGGAGAGGGCCTTGGCTTCTGAGCTTCGTGCCTGAGACCGAGACTTCCGCGTTTTCAATCACAGATCCGGTCAGTCTTCGTAAATTTACATCAGGGATGTTGAGAGAGAATAACGAAGGAACCGGTTGAATGATTTCCAACCCAAGTCCTTTCACGAAATTCAATCCGGACTCCTTTGGACTTCCCCCTGTCGTCACTATCACAATGTCGAATATCTCTTTCCCGCTCGCCTCAACCCCATTTCCTCCGGCGCCGTTTCCTCTCTCGTAACTCACTTCGTATTCGTCCTCACCATCTTCGGCGATGTCTGTGACTTTGCAATTTGTCAACACCCTCACACCAAGCATTTTTGCCTCATTTATGAAAGCTCGCACAATCTCCATAGCGTCTTGAGAGATAGGGAAAACACATTGATCCTCTTGCGTGACCAATCTGATTCCGTCGTCCTCGAACCACCTCATCGCATCGTTGTTGTCAAATACGTTGAAAAGACGTTTCATTAAAGTGGCGCCTCTCGGGTAGATTTTTTCAAGATTGGATGCATCCCTGAACGAATTGGTGACATTGCATCTTCCCCCGCCTGTCACCGCTAATTTGGCAAGCACTTTAGTGCCGCCCTCGAAAATGCGTATCTCCGCATCGTGAACGGTTCTCTTTATGTTTATGGCTGCGAAAAAACCTGCCGCCCCACCTCCAATAATGGCAATTTTCATCTAAATTCGGTCAATGATTTGTGTCTGCTAAGATAATGCATTTCCTCTGTGCGCACAAATAATCATCTGAGCCACTTTTTGATTATCTCGTGGGCTTTGTACTATACTTTCAGGTTGACTATGTATATAAGAAAAGCGGAGCCTTTCCCCGAAGGCTCCGCTTAGTATATAAAACGAACTTAACAATTACGGCAGAGAATCACTTCTGTACCGCAGTGCAATAATACGAAATAAAACTCGCATTAACTAATTTATGGCTCTTCTAAATCATTTAAGGACGTCTTTTTGTTCAGACAATCCTTTTTTAGGCCGTACATTCTTGATGCGTTACCGTTAATATTTAGATGTGTTGCGACACATCTAAATATCCGTGTCGTGACACGGAAAATTTTATGCTTTTCTTGATTATCTTATCTCCGTTCCTCAAGTTTCATAATCTGCATGACCTTCCGCGCTTTGAGCGGCACTTCGCCCGTAATTTGTCCCGACCCTTTGACAGAAAAACGTCTGCAGGGCAGACGTGGATTGCGGCATCTGATTTGTCAGACCTATATCTTGCCCCCGTCAGCAAAGCCGGCTGCCCCAAGTGGCGTGCGCTGACATTCGTCAGCGGTCTGCCGCCGCAGACTATCTGTCAAAGGGTAGCAGCTCTTTTTCCTGAATCGTCCTTTCACGGCTTGGGTGGTAGCTATGGGTGTATAGGTCGGGGAGCCGGAGCCGAAGCTGAAGCCTTAGCTAAAGTGTGTGTGTGGGAGCTGGGGCCATTGGGGGAATCAGAGGATCAAAGACTCAGAGGATCAAGGGGTCAGGAAATCAGAAATGGGAAGTCAAAATAGGGGTCGAACCCGAAGCCTAAGAAATGGACAGAAGGGGCGGAATATATTGTAAAATAAAAAAAATAGTTAAATTTGCCACTTGTTGGTTAGATTATTTTAATGACTATTATACTAAGAATTGCAAAGTTAGCTTTCGCCTTTTTGGTCTCATTGCTGATTTTTATTACCGCTCAGCCGCTGAGCGCCCAATCCACTAAAGTCAAAGGCCGTGTGACTGATTCTGACTCCGGTGAGGGAATCCCATTTGCCAACGTCTTCTTCAAAGGCACCACTATAGGAGTCACCACAGACTTGGACGGCTTTTACACAATGGAGACCAGAGACCACTCCGTCACCATCCTTTCCGCCGTCATTCTCGGGTATGAATCAAAAGACGTCACCATCAACAACGGCAACTTCAACGAAGTCAATTTCAAACTCAAATCCCAGACGGAGGCGCTGAACGCAGCCGTGGTAAAGCCCGACGATCATTATGTCAGATGGATTCTCAGGCAAATCCAGAACAATGAGTACAGAAACAATCCGGAAGAGCGAAACCGTTATGAATGTGACACTTACAGCAAGATGGAACTGGATCTCACCAATGCCGACGAACAGATCAGAAACAAACTGCTGAGGAGAAACTTCGGTTTCGTCTTCGACTATATGGACACATCCGTCATCTCAGGACAGCCATATCTTCCTGTAATGATCTCCGAGACTGCTTCCCGTTTTTACCACAGGAATAACCCTGTTCTGAAAAGGGAAGTCATCAAAGCCTCTCAGGTCTCCGGTATCAACGATGAATCCATTGTCGCACAGTTCACCGGCAATATGCACGTCAAGACGAATTTCTACGACAACTTCATTTCCATATTCAGCGTCCATCTTCCGTCCCCGCTCTCCCACACCGGCACGGTCTATTACAATTACTATCTGGTGGACAGTCTCAAAATCGGAGGCAGAAAGACGTACAAGATAAGGTTCCATCCTCAGAAAGACGTCAGTTCTCCTACCTTTGACGGTGAAATGACCATAGATGCCAAAGACTTTGCTCTCAGGGAGATGCACGCCCGCCTTAAAAAAGGCACGAATGTCAACTGGGTAAGAGATTTTGTCGTAGACGTCACTCATCAGATTTTGCCTGACTCCACGTGGTTCTACAAGCAGGACAAATTGTACGTTGACTTTTCCTTGGCGATGAGCGATTCCTCAAAGATGGTTTCATTCCTCGGCAACAGACAGATCGATTATTCCAATCCCGCATTCGACAAAGACTTTCCCGAGCGGGTTGTGAAAGCGGATTCAGACGTGATTCTCGACAATGACGTCATCGCAAAAAACTCCTCAGAAGACTATTGGCAGGCAGTGCGTCCTGACCCGTTGAGCGTCAAAGAGCAGAACATCTACGTTATGGTTGACTCCATCAAGAACGTTCCGCTCTACAACAACATCTACACTGTTATAAATACGATAATCAATGGCTATTATAACACGAAATACGTTGGTTTCGGCCCTTATTTCAGAGTCTACAGTTTCAACGGCAGAGAAGGAGCCAGGTTCCAGTTCGGAGCCAGAACCACTGCGGATTTTTCCAAGAAAATCCGATTGACCGGCTTCACTGCCATAGGAACCCGAGACAAAGAGATGAAAGGCGGAGGATCCGTGGAATTTATGTTCAACAACGTCAGGACGCGCAAGCTCGAAATATCAGGCAAACACGATTTCGTGCAACTTGGGAAAGGCGAGGGCGCTTTCACAGAAAGCAACATACTCTCCTCAGTGCTTTCAAAAGGAGGCGCAAAGAGAAGTATGGCCAACGAATTCACAATTTCCTATGAGCACGAGTGGTACCAAGGGTTTGAGAACACTATCTCGCTGGAGACGAGGACCATCTTCTCCAATGATCAGGTGACAATGTTCAAGCCGAACTCCTTGTCTCAGAAGTCCGTGTCCTTCAATCAGATCCACTACAAAGCGAGATTTTCTTGGCAAGAGGTAGTTGCGAGAGGCACATTCGAGAAAAGTCACTTTGCGACTGACTACCCGATAGTCACGGTCAATCTCTTCGGAGCGCTTAAAGGGATAACTCACAATGATTACGGCTATTTCAGATCTGAGGTCTCAGCACAGTACAGATTGCAGATCCCGCCGCTCGGAGTCTCCGAGTTTAGATTGACTTCAGGCAAAATTTTCGGAGTGGTCCCTTACCCTCTTTTGAAACTGCACGAAGGCAATGACACCTATTATTTCGACAACACGTCCTTCGCCTGTATGGACTATTATGAATTCGCGTCCGACACTTGGGTCACCTTGTTCTGGGAGCACAATTTTAGAGGATTTTTCCTCGGAAAGATTCCTCTTTTGAAGAAACTCAAATGGCGTGAGTCAGTGGAAATGAGGGCTGCATACGGGACGCTCACCAACAAGAACAACGGTATCCTCGGTTCCAGATATGCGGCCAACGCTCCGATGCTTTTCCCTGAGGGGATGCAAAATCTAAACAAACCTTACGTTGAACTTGGCGCCGGCATATCCAATATTTTCAAAATCATCCGTGTGGACGCATTCTGGAGGCTTACTCACAGATACCACGAAATCAACGGCTTGAAGGCTGAGGTCGATCATCCTTTCACCATCAATGTCGGTCTTGTTCTGGACTTCTAAGGTATTGAGACCTCCTCGAAGGAGGCGTTCTCAGATCTATTTCTTCCTCAGGAAAACCTGAACAGGGCAGCCTGTCAGAGGAAAATTCTTCCTCAAAGTGTTCTCAAGGAACCTCTTGTAAGGATCCTTGACGTACTGCGGAAGATTGCAGAAGAACGCGAAAGCCGGAAACTTCGTAGGAAGCTGAGTAATATATTTGATTTTCACGTACTTGCCTTTGAGTGCCGGAGGCGGATAATTCTCAATTTCAGGAAGCATTGTCTCATTCAGGCGCGAAGTCGGAATCTTGTTCACGTAATTGGCGTAAACGTCAGACGCCGAATTCAACACGTCCATCACCCTCTGCTTCTGGATTACGGATGTGAAGATGATTGGTATGTCATCGAAAGGAGCCAAACGGCTTCTCAGGGAAGCTGTGTACTCCTTCATAGTGTTGCTGTCCTTTTCGAAAGTGTCCCACTTGTTGACAACCAGTACACAGGCTTTCCGATTCTTCAGTATAAGATTGAAAATGTTCATATCCTGAGCTTCCATTCCGGTCTTGGCGTCAATCATCAGAACGCACACGTCGGCGTGCTCTATTGCTCTGATGGAGCGCATCACGGAATAGAACTCCAAATCCTCGTGGACCTTGGCCTTCTTTCTGATACCTGCCGTGTCCACAAGCATAAACTCGTGTCCGAATTTGTTGTAATAGGTTGATATGGAATCCCTTGTCGTGCCTGCCACATCTGTTACGATGTTGCGTTCCTCACCAAGAAGGGCGTTTGTAAGCGAAGACTTTCCCACATTCGGCTTCCCAACGATGGCAATGTGCGGAAGATCGGGCCGGTCATTAGGATCCGGACCCACATCCTCAGGGAGTTTCTTAACGATCTCGTCCAGAAGCTCTCCTGTCCCGCCTCCGTTGGCCGATGAGATGCTGAACACCTCACCAAGCCCTAAAGAATAGAACTGGAAAGCGTCATACATTTTCTCTCCGGAATCCACCTTGTTGACAGCGAGAACAATAGGCTTTTTGCTCTTTCTCAAAATACCCGCAATCTCCGCATCGTAGTCCGTGATTCCAGTAGGAGCTTCGACCATAAACAGCACGAGATCCGCCTCGTCGATCGCTATCTTGACCTGTTTGCGGATAGCGTCCTCGAAGACGTCATCCGAATTGTAGGTGTAACCTCCCGTGTCCACCACCGAGAACTCGTGACCGCACCATTCGCATTTGCCGTAATGCCTGTCCCTCGTGACGCCGGCGGTCTCGTCGACGATTGCTTTTCTCATACCCACAAGGCGGTTGAAAAGCGTTGATTTGCCGACATTAGGTCGGCCTATAATTGCTACCAGACTCATTTTTTCTTTTTATTTACAGTGTTATACAACCCGCAGCTTAGGCAAGCATCGCTGTAGGACCCATCGCAAAGGGAATTTTTGGTTTGTCCGGACTTGTCTCCGAACATTTCGTCTTCTTCCTCTTTCATACAACGAATCCCGAGTCTTCGCATATTCTCATTGCTGCTGACGTCGGTCTGAGGAAAATGACCGTTTTTTCGGAAAATGATGTTGAAACACATTCCGAAGACGCAAATCCCTATCAGGACAATGGCTGCAATGACAATTTTCATATAAAATCAGGCTGCGGCATAGTGGCCGCGAATGTTGTTAAAAGATGAATTCCGTGCTTATCGGTTCGTAATTATAAACTTTTCTGATAATGTTGCCGAAAGTTTCGGCAAGAGACACGACGCGGATTTTGCTAATGTCCGTATTAGGATCGCTCGTTAGCGGAATAGTGTCGGACACAAGCACTTCCGAAAGCTTGGAGTTCGCTATCCTCTCGTATGCGGGGCCTGAGAACACGGGATGTGTAGCGCAAGCTCTCACGCTTCTGGCGCCTTTTTCCATCAACACTTCAGCAGCCTTGGTAAGAGTGCCGGCAGTGTCGATCATATCGTCGACAATAATCACATTCTTGTCAACCACGTCTCCTATCGCAGTGATGGAAGCGACCACGTTCGCTCTTTCTCTGGATTTGTGGCAGATGATCACAGGGCAGGCCAATTCCTTGGCATAAGCATTGGCCCTCTTCGCGCCACCCATATCAGGAGCCGCGATAGCGAGGTTCTCGATGTTCAAAGACTGGATGTAAGGGATGAAGACTTTGCTTGCGTAGATGTGATCGACAGGAACATCGAAGAATCCCTGAATCTGATCGGCGTGCAAGTCGCACGTCATCACTCTGTCAGCACCGGCGGCGCGCAGCATATTCGCCACGAGTTTGGCGCCGATGGAGACCCTTGGTTTGTCCTTTCTGTCCTGGCGTGCCCAACCGAAGTAAGGTATCACGGCAATGACGCTATCCGCAGAGGCTCTTTTTGCCGCATCGATTGTCAGAAGCAGCTCGAAGAGATTGTCTGTGGGAGGAAATGTCGACTGAACGATAAACACCGTGGCGCCTCTGACGCTATCATTGAAAGATGGCTGGAATTCGCCGTCACTGAATGAGGTGACTTCGGAAGCACCGAGAGCGATCGCCGGCTCTTCAGGCTTCTTTAATTTGTTCATTGCATCGACAACCTTCATCGCAAAGCCTTTGGAAGCCCTGCAGGCGAAGATTTCCATTTTGTGTTCGTTATTCATTTTATGTATTTTGTGTGTTAATGTTCCTAAATCATTGACAGCAAACTGTCTATGTAGCCGAGAATCTCTTCTTTCCCCATTTTTGACTGAGCCGAACTTACGAACATTTCCGGCAATTCGTCCCAAGTTTCGGACAACAGCGCTTTGTCTTTCTCAATCTGTGCCTTGAGCACGTTAGGCCCAAGTTTGTCTCCTTTCGTGAATATGATCGCGAAAGGCACCTCGTTCTCTCCGAGATCGTTGATGAAATCCAAATCAATCTTTCCGATGTCGTGCCTTGAATCCACCAGAACAAACAGCTGAACAAGCTCCTCGGAGTTGTTCAGGTAGTCCTTGATAATAGCCGTGAGCTTGCTCCTTCCGTCTTTCGACATCTTCGCATAACCATAACCCGGCAAATCCACCAGATACCACTTGCCGTTGATCATAAAATGATTGACCAATCTTGTCTTTCCCGGTGTAGAGGAAGTCATCGCGAGCTTGCCATTGGCGCACAACATATTGATAAGGGAGGATTTACCGACATTCGATCTGCCGATGAACGCGAATTCAGGCAGTTTTGTCTTAGGTTTTTGAGAAACGTTTGTGCTGCTTCCCGCAAATCGGGCCTCGGATATCTTCATAACTAACTAATCATCTAAATCGGGCGCAAATATAGTGAAAAATCGGCGGAAATTTACTATTATTGTAATGTAATCGTAACATATATGCAAAACACTGAGGAGACTATTGATTTAAAGTCTTTGCTTACAAAAGTGAAGGAAGGGGTGGAGGAAGCGATGCCGGGAAGATACTGGGTGAGAGCAGAGGTGAACTCATTGAGAATCAGCGCCGGGCATTGTTACATTGAGCTTTCTCAGACCGAGGATTCTGTTATGGTCGCCAAGGTCAGGGCAGTGATTTGGAGATCTGCCTACACATCTCTGAGCACTTTTTTCTCTGAAGTGACGGGATCGTCCCTACAAACCGGAATGCAGGTTCTGGTGAGGGTTCAAGTTACTTTCAGCCAGCTCTACGGAATGGCCCTGGTGATTAGCGACATAGACCCTCAGTTCACTGTCGGAGCGCAGGAATTGGAGAAAAGAAAGACCATCGAGCGTCTTACAAAAGAAGGGCTTTTGGACAGACAGTCCAAGCTTTCTCTTGTCCCTCTTCCGAGAAGACTTGCCGTCATCTCATCAGAAGGGGCGGCAGGCTACGGGGATTTTATGAGGCATCTTCACGACAACCCTTACGGGTTCGCATTCGAGACAGTCCTTTATCCGTCGACAGTGCAAGGCGCTTCCGCAGTCTCTTCCATAGTCAGTTCGCTGAAAGAGGCGGCCTCTAAGGAGTACGACGCGGTGACGATAATCAGAGGCGGGGGCTCCTCCTCCGAATTGTCCTGCTTCGATGACTACACTCTCGCGGTGGCCATAGCGCAGTGCCCGTGTCCTGTTGTCACCGCCATAGGACACGACAGAGACTACCACATAGCGGATATGGTGGCATTCAAATACGTAAAGACACCTACGGCTCTTGCCGATGAATTTTTGAGTTCGTATATTGCGGAAGATCAGGCCATCCTTTCTTATGCGGACAGAATCAGATTCGCCTACACCGGCAAAGCGGAATCGGAAAGAAGCCGGCTGGACGCATTCCGGATGAGGATTAAAAGCGGCACTGTCGCTGCAATCAGAGCTGCGGCCTCAACTGTGGATTTGATTCAGACAAGGATAGAGTCGGCTGATCCGAGAAGGCTTCTGTCAAGGGGATATGCTCTCGTGAGTGATTCGGAAGGGGTGGCGCTTAAAAGTGCGAGAGGATGCTCGGTTGGCGACGAGATCACTGTCCTATTAGCGGACGGAACGATGGAATGCACTGTGACTAAAGTAGATAATAAACAATAACCATATAATGGACAAAGAGTTTGATTATGCAGCGGCTATGGCCGAACTGGAAGCCATCACAGAGAAGATCGAGTCTTCGGACACGAAACTCTCGGAACTGGACGCCTACGTCAAAAAAGCTAAAACCCTGATAGAATCGTGTAGAAAGTATCTCCGCACGGTGCAGGAGTCAATCGACAAAACAATCGGCGATGGAAAGTAAAATGCTATACGACTCGGATCACTATCTGATGCCCTTCAAGGCGGCCATTGACGCCAGACATCAGAGGATTCTGGACGCCCGCGAGCATATCGCGAAAGACGGCTCTCTCTCGGAGGGCGTCAACAATCATCTTTTCTACGGCCTCCACAGACAGAGCGACGGCTCGTGGGTTTTCAGGGAATGGGCTCCCAACGCAACCAAAATCTTTCTGATCGGGGAATTCAACAACTGGAAACGGATCAATTCCTACGCCCTTTCGCCAATTGGCGGCGGTAATTGGGAAATTACGCTCCCTGCGATGTTTCTCAATCACGGGGAACTCTACAAACTCTTCATCGAATGGCCTGGCGGAGGAGGCGAAAGGCTGCCGTCATATCTCACGAGAGCGGTTCAGGACCCCGTCACGAAGTCATTCAGCGCCCAGGTCTGGTGTCCTGACACGCCTTACAGGTGGAAGCACAATAGACCTTCCAAGAAGAATAATCCCCTGATTTACGAATGCCACATCGGAATGAGTTCGGAGAAAGAGGAAGTGGCGTCTTTCGAGTATTTCAGGAAAAACGTACTTCCGAGGGTAGCCTCACTCGGGTACGACACTCTTCAGATAATGGCCCTTCAGGAACATCCATATTACGGCTCGTTCGGCTATCAGGTGTCCAATTTCTTCGCACTCAGCTCGCGTTTCGGCACTCCGGAGGAATTTAAGGCTCTTGTTGACGCGGCCCACGCCAAAAGAATAGCCGTGGTTATGGACATTGTCCATTCCCACAGCGTGGACAACGAAAGCGAGGGGCTTAGCAATTTCGACGGCAGAGACAATCTGTACTTTTACAGCGGCCCTCAGGGACGTCATCCCGCTTGGGGCTCGCGTTGTTTCGACTACGGCAAAGACGAGACGAAATACTATCTTCTGTCCAATTGCAAATTCTGGATGGAAGAGTACCGCTTGGACGGATTCCGTTTCGACGGCGTTACGAGTATGCTTTACTGGGACCACGGTCTCGGGAAAGCCTTCAGCGGTTATGACAATTATTTCAATCAGGGAGTGGACGAGAATGCTGTCACTTACCTCGCTCTCGCCAATATGCTTATCAAAGAGATTGATCCTGAGGCGATTACTATAGCAGAGGACGTCAGCGGGATGGCCGGGCTGGCAGCTCCTTTCGAGAAAGGCGGGATTGGTTTCGACTTCCGTATGGCGATGGGAATTGCGGACCAGTGGATAAAACTGATAAAGGAGGTGCCAGATGAGAAATGGAGCGTCGGGGATATGTGGTGGCGACTGACCGACAAAAGAAGTGATGAGAAGACCATAAGCTACTCCGAATGCCACGACCAGGCCCTTGTTGGAGACAAAACCATCATTTTCCGTCTTATGGACAAGGAAATGTACACTGGAATGAGCGTCGATTCCAATAGTCCGGTGGTCGACAGGGGAATAGCTCTCGACAAAATGATCAAACTGGTCACCCTCTCCACGGCGGGAAACGGCTATCTGAATTTTATGGGCAATGAGTTCGGTCACCCCGAGTGGATAGATTTTCCGCGCGAGGGGAACGGGTGGTCTTACAAATATGCCCGTAGGCAGTGGTCTCTTACCGAGCCGGATTACCTTCGTTACAAGTATCTTCAGAATTTCGATCAGGCGATGATACATCTCGAAAAGAAGTTCTCATTTTTAGACGAAAACCCTGAGCTTCTCGTGGCCGATGAAATTAAAAAGGTGTTGATATTCAAGAGGAAAAATTGTATTTTTGCACTCAATTTCAACCCTGTATCTTCATTCGCCGATTACGGGTTCTCCGCTCCTCGCGGAGAGTATTCGGTGGTCTTGGACTCGGATGAGAAAGAGTATGACGGTTTCGGCAGGATAAGCGTCGGCGAAAGGCACACGGCAATCCTTGAGAAATCCCCGAACGGGAGTCAGAAATATGACTGTTCTCTTTATCTGTACCTCCCTTGCCGATGTGCCATTGTGCTCGAGAGACAATAATGAATCATTTTTTTAATAAATATTATGGCGTTTTTAAACTTCAATAAGTCAGAATTGGTCAATCTCGCGTATTCTCTCAAACGCGAGATAATCTGTGCCAACAAAACGGGCG
>Ga0172377_10000897_pt1 | contig 29239 bp, 21 predicted proteins | sample Pumphouse3metaG_FD_119749 | JGI IMG/M metagenome (GOLD analysis project Ga0172377, IMG submission 119749) | Leachate microbial communities from a municipal landfill in Southern Ontario, Canada - Pumphouse #3 metaG | ecosystem: Engineered > Solid waste > Landfill > Unclassified | place: Canada... | reverse complement strand
TTTGTGTGCAAAATAATCAACTTTTTGTATCCAATTCAGGTGGATTAGATGCAGACACACAAGGAGTAGATAATACAATATCGGTTATTGATATTTCATCATTTCAGGAGATTAAAAAAATTGTAGTTGGACCTAATCCAGGAAAAATAATGTCCGATACTAGAGGTTATGTTTATGTAGTAACTCGAGGTGAAAATTTAGAAGGTAATGATTACAAACTACATAAAATTAATAGTAGTACACACCAAATAGTTCATACCTACAATACGTCCATATTAAACTTTACTATTCAAAACAATTTTGCTTATGCCTATTCTTATAATTACACAACTCAAAAAAGTAGTTATCCTTTAATTGATTTAGTAGAAGATAAAGTAATTGTTACTAATTTTATAGACCCTAACATACTCCAAACTCCCTATGCCATAACAGTCAATCCATACAGTGATAATATATACTTATCTGATGCTAGAGATTATCAAACGGATGGAGATATTTACTGTTTTGACCAACAAGGGCGCCAACTTTATAAACTTTCTGATGTAGGACTTAATCCGAATACTATTTTATTTTCTGATACTCCAATAAAGTTAGATACTGACGATATACCTGAGCCTGACCATCGTATATTCGCCTCTAAAGTGCTAGAATATTGCCCTGCTCCTGGCCAATTTATAAATACAGAAACCTCAGCTTACAAAGAGGGATATAATGAAAATCAAGTACTAGCTTTAGCCAACGAAAAGATAAAGAAAAAATCTCTTTTTTCATTAGGTGCTTACGGCGGATACATCACTCTTGGGTTTGATAAAAGTATACCTAATAATATAGGAGATTATGATTTCAAAATTTATGGTAATGCCTTTTATTCTCCTACTCAAATAGAGGGATATCCAATGATTGGGAGTGCAGAACCTGGTATTGTTATGGTATCGAAAGACGTCAATAAAAATGGCCTACCTGATGACGAGTGGTACGAGTTAGCGGGTAGTGAATACTACTCCACTGAAACCATTAAAAACTATGAAATAACTTACTATAAACCTCAACATGAATATGAGAACATTTTGTGGGAAGACAATCAAGGAAATTCAGGATATATTCACAAAAACTCGGCTCACAAACAGGCTTACTTCCCCTTGTGGTTAGAAACAGAAACCTTAACATTTAAAGGAAGTAAATTGCCTGACAATGTAAAAACTATAGATGGTAAATTATTAAACTTTGCTCTACCATGGGGTTATGCCGATAACCATCCCAACCACTCTGACTTAAGTAACTTTAAAATTGAGTGGGCTGTAAATGAAGAAGGTATTCCTGTTGAATTAGATTCTATTGACTTTATCCGCATTTATACAGGGGTAAACCAATATGCTGGAATAATGGGAGAAATTTCAACCGAAATTCAAACTATAGAAGTATTACATACTAAATAAAAGAAGTATAAATTTAAAAAGATTTAATTATGAAACAAAAAAAGTTATTTTTATTAGTTACTTTATTTTTAAGTATTTCATTTTTATCAAGCTGTAGTAGTGATGATGAAACAATTCGAATTATAAACTTCAACAAGCAATTAACTGCCTCTGAATCGGAATTTAAAACAGATAAAGGGGTTAAAGATGAAGAAAACAGTTGGCCAAACTATACATTATACCACTACACCTTTAAAAGTCAAAAAAACGAATTAGAGTTTACTCACTCATATACCCCTGAGTCTGGTTTTGCTGGTGGTTTTACTTATACTAATAAAACAGATATAACAACTTCAGGGTATACTAATTTAAGTGCAATAACTGGTAAAGGTAAATTAGGAGATACTTATCTTACAGCATCTGTTGGACAGCCAACAAAAATAACCATTAATAATCCAGATAAGTATTCTTTTAATGAGATGTGGATTACCAATGCTACTTATGCTTACTTAGCTATAAAAGAGGGCTATGGTGTTGCAACTCAATTTAAGGAGGGAGATTGGTTTAAAGTCATTATTACTGGTTATGATTCTGAAAATAAAAAGATGGGTAATATAGACTTCTACCTAGCTGATTATAGAAATGGTAAAACAGATATCCTAAAAGAATGGATGAGAATAGATTTGGGTTCATTGCGTGAAGCCAACTACTTAGTGTTTTCTATGGATAGTTCTGATAAAGGAGATTGGGGAATTAATACACCTGCCTATTTCTGTGCAGATGCAATTTCATTAATTGAGAAGTAAATTCTTAAAGTAATGTATAAAAACGGGGTTGTACAATTGTACAACCCCGTTTGCTAATATCTAGTTTTTTCTTGCGAATAAACGAATTCAATTATCTAAACCATCTTACATAACAGAAATCTTGACGATGAGGTAGATTTTCATTCTTTGGATACATGCGATAAGAGAATCGATAACTGCCTGCATTAGATAGTGTAAATTTAATATGGAAAGTATATATATCTCCTTCTTGATTAATTACCTCTAAAGGTTTAACAGCATACACTTGTTCTCTTCCATGTACATCTAATTCTACAAGTACTAATTCAATTCCTATAGCATCTTTTAATCCTTTTTCATCAACTTTAATTGTAACCTCATACTCTTGGCCACTCTCTAAAATGCTCTCTTGTAAATCTTGAGATTTTTCAATCGATAAAACTTCAATAGAATCCCACTTCGAAACCACCTCTTCTTTCCAAGCAGCCATTTCTTTAGCTAACTTATTATTATCAGCAGCTAATAAGCGATGTCTTTCACCTAGTTTATTATAGAATTTAGTGAAGTAGTCATCTAACTGACGCTTCATTGTATAATGAGGTGCTATTTGTGCAATAGAATTTTTAATCGTCTTCACCCATCCTTCAGAATATCCTTTATCTATCTTATTGTAATATAAAGGAATAATTTCTGATTCTAAAGTACTATAAATAGTAGCAGCATCTAACTGATCTTGATGTTCTTGATTCTCATAAGTCCGCTTATCAGTTAAAGCCCAACCAGCACCTTCACGATAGCCCTCATACCACCAGCCATCAAGTACCGAGAAATTTAACACCCCATTCATCAATGCTTTTTCTCCTGATGTTCCAGAAGCTTCCATAGGACGAGTTGGAGTATTTAACCATACATCAACACCAGCTATTAAGCGGCGAGCTAAATGCATATCGTAGTTCTCTAAGAAAATAATTTTACCTAAAAACTCAGGACGACGAGAAATTTCTATAATTTGCTTGATTAATCCTTGTCCAGCTCCATCATGTGGGTGAGCTTTTCCTGTGTATAAAAACTGAACCGGCCTATCAGGATCATTTACAATTTTAGCCAAACGATCTAAATCTGTAAATAACAGATGTGCACGTTTATAAGTAGCAAAACGACGGCCAAATCCAATCAGTAATGCATTAGGATTAATATTATCCATTAAAGAGACTATACGAGAGGGATCACCTTGATTCTTTAACCAATTATCTCTAAACTGAAGACGAATAAAGTCAACTAGTTTATTCTTCATTGTTACTCGAGTTGCCCATATCTCTTCGTCAGACACATTATAAATTGCCTCCCAAATCTTCTCATTGGATTGATCTTTTATAAAATCTTTAGTGAAGCACTTTTCGTACAGCTTACGCCATTCATTAGAGCACCAAGTTGGGAAGTGAATACCGTTTGTAACATATCCTACGTGATTTTCTTCTGGATAATATCCTTTCCAAATCGAAGAAAACATTTCTTGAGATACCGTTCCATGTAATTTACTTACTCCATTAACTTCTTGGGAAGTATTACAAGCAAAAACTGACATGCAAAAACGCTCATTCTTGTCTCCTGGATTATTTCTACCCATGTTCATCAGCTCATCCCAGCTAATACCCATTTTTTGAGGATATCCTCCCATATATTTACCAAAAAGACCTTCATCAAAATAGTCATGACCAGCGGGAACGGGAGTGTGTACAGTATATAAAGAAGAAGCTCTAATAACTTCAAGGGCTTCATTAAAGCTCAATCCACTTTCAACGTAGTTACAAATACGCTTCACATTAATAAGTGCAGCATGACCTTCATTACAATGGTACACATCTTTTTTAATATCAAGAGCCTCCAAAGTTAGCATACCACCAATACCCAATAGAATTTCTTGTTTCAATCGATTTTCCCAATCACCACCATAAAGCTGATGAGTTATTGAGCGATCAAACTCACTGTTTTCTTCTTTGTCAGTATCCAATAGATATAGTGCTATTCTACCCACATTAACACGCCAAACATTAGCATATACAATATGGTCAAGATAGGGTACTTCAACAACCATTGGATTGTGGTCTTTATCTAGAACTCTTTCAAGAGGTAATTGTCCAAAATTTTGAGCTTGGTAAGAAGCTACTTGTTGTCCATCAACAGACAAAGATTGATCAAAATAACCATAGCGATATAAAAAACCTACAGCACAAAGATCTACATTACTATCCGATGCCTCTTTAAGATAATCACCAGCTAATACACCTAATCCACCTGAATATATTTTTAGAACATGAGTTAATCCATACTCCATACTGAAATAAGCAACTGAAGGACGTTTTTTATCAGGTTCTACATCCATATATGCTCTAAACTCAGCATAGACTTTATCTACACGTTTTAGTAAATTTTCATCTTTTGCCAATTCTTGCAAAGATTCATAATCCATTAATTCAAGTAATAAAACAGGATTTTGGCCTGCTTTTTCCCATAATTCAGGATTCAAATCTTTAAACAGTTTTGTAGCTTCATAATTCCAAGACCACCAAATATTACGAGCCATCTCAGATAACTTCTCCAAACCTTTAGGTAAATGAGATTTAACAGTTATCTCGCGCCAATTTGGGGCATTCACATTACTAACTTTTACCTTCATTTTCTATTGTTTTTAATAAAAATCTTATTTTCTATATCTTGATGCAGCATTTTTCATTGCTATATCATATGCTTCATAATAATTCTCAATAAATAAATCCCACAAGGCTTGTTTTGATATAGTACTAGCCTTACGACGAATGTTATATAGGGTTGTTTTCTTTATAAAAGAAAACTCTAACAACACATCTGCTATTTTATTCACTACCTCATTGTAGTTTTCATCTGTTCTATTAACCACTTCAACTCCATCTGTTATTGTTGGATTATTTCGCACTTCATTTGCCCAACACCCAAAGCCTGCCAAATTAGTAGTAATTGTTGGTACTCTAAAAGCAATACTTTCTAAGGGTGTATATCCCCATGGCTCATAATACGATGGATATACGCTAATATCTTGTCCAATTAAAAAGTCATAATACTCTTTATTGAAAATTCCATCTTGTCCATCTAAATAACACGGTACAAAGATAACTTTAACCTTGTCTTTTTTATCATTATGCATATTTAAATGATTCATCATTTGAAGGGTCCTATCCTTATTCATATTATGCAACCAATGAGTTAACATAGGCCTATCTAATGGTGTATCATAAATAGCTCCACTCTCTATACGAGTTTTCAAGTCTTCGCGAGGTTCAGCAACCCAAGCTGGAACGGCAATAAAAGCTAATACATTTTTTTGTAGTTTCTCATTATGATTGAGTCTATCTAAGGCTTCTATAAATACATCAATACCTTTATTTCTAAACTCATATCTACCGCTTGTCCCTACAATTAAAGTATCATCAGTTAAATCACTTCCTAATAAGCTATTAGCAACGGATAACATAAGAGATCTAGCTTCTCTTCTCTTACTATTAAAGTCTGGACCAACAGGCACAAAATTATCTTCAAATCCATTTTCTAAAACAAGATCAACAGGTCTTTCTAATAACTGACTACATTCATTGTTCGTTATCTCACTAACCGTAGTAAAACAATCTACATAATGTGCAGTTTGTTTTTCTATAGAGTGTTTTGCTTCAACATTTAATTCTGTTGCCATTTGGTCCCCATTGTAACCTGCCATATAATCATAAAGAGGCTTGTTATTTCCTGCAATCGACCTTCCAATCGTTGTTGCATGAGTAGTAAATAAACTAGCAATAGAAGGAACATAATATTGCAAATATAATACAGCCATACCTGTCATCCACTCATGAGCATGAAAAAGAACACGTGAGTCCTCCTCTAAATAAAAGTTATGAAAACTCTCAACTACTTTTCCTGCAGCAATAGCAAACATTGATGCTTCATCATAATCGCCATATGCATGTAAGGAGTTTACTTGAAAATGCTCCCACATAAAAGCATAATAATCATTTTTCTTTGCAAGTAAAGGTTTAAAATCCACTAGAACGGCTAATGGGTTACCTGGTACATTCCAGCGCCCAATTCTTATACTTAAATTCTCTTCTGATTCAAACTGCTTTTTCCACTCTGAGAAGTCTGTTAATGACTCAGAAAACAATAAATTCTGATTCACATCATCAACTAAGTCAGGACCAATAAAAACTATTTGATCTTTATATTCCTTCACCAAGGTTTTAGCTCGAGTTGACAATACGGTATAGATTCCTCCTACCTTATTACATACTTCCCAACTAGCTTCAAAGAGATAGTTAGGCTTTTCCAATTTTTTATCCATAATCAATTTTTTAACGTTTATGTTATGGCAACACAAACTTAACAATTATCCTTAAATACCTATTTTTCATGAGAATATTTTAAAACAATCTCATCTTCAAACGTTTGAATTTAACACATTATTCTTAATTGTACTTGTTTTTTTTCGAAAAAGTCCACAAGTAATATAAAAAAAGTCTCTTTAACTTAATAAAGAGACTTTTCATTATATATTTTATATGTTATAGTAAAGGTGTACTTATTACAATGCACTTCCCATTAAGAAAGCTGCAGCAAGAGCTACAATTGCATACAATTCTGGGAAAACAGCTAAAATTAGTGTGTTACCAAAAACATTATGTCCTTGTCCAATTGCAATAATACCATTAGCACAAACTTGTCCTTGGCGAATAGCAGTATACAAACCAACTGCACCTAATGCTATACCCGAAGCTAACACAGCAGCTGTTTGAATAGCTGTAATTTCAGGGGTAAGAACACCAAAAATATTCTGAAACATAAAATAACCAGCAAAACCATAAAGACCTTGTGTCCCTGGTAAAGCGGTTAGCACAAGAAAATTACCAAAGGCACTACTGTCTTTTTTTAAAGCTCCAATAGCTGCATTACCTGTAACTGTTACTCCATAAGCACTTCCTATTCCAGATAAAAGAACCATTAGTGCAATGCCAATGTAGGCGATAAACAAATTCATTTCCATAGTTTTATTGTTTTTTTATTAGTTTTGATTTTATAATTATTTCTTAAATGGTTGGTAGGCTACTCCCCCTCCTTGAAATCCTGCGTTATTGAAAAATTCAACAAAAGTTAAACGCATTGGATGGACAATAGCACCTAATGTATTCATAAATATATTTATTCCGTGACCTACAACAAATATTAGTATCATGACTATAGGACCTAATATCACATTATCTGGACTCATACCTATAGCTAAATCGTTAAAGACACTAGCCAATATACCACCAGAAAGACCTAGTGCAAACAAACGCACATAAGACAATATATCGCCTAATAACCCTGTAGCCATATTATAGGTATCCCATAAAGACAAACCAATGTTAATAAACACATTTTTATCTGGTGAATTATATAAACAAATGGGCAGAACTGATAATACAACCAAACTTAAATGTATAGTTCCTCCCAATGGCATGACTCCAGGTAATAAAATGGCAATTAATGTGGAGAATAGTAGTAATACCCATCCAATAGTAGAAATAGCATATTTAAATCCAAATTGTACCGTTCTATTAAATATCTCTAGAATTTTACCAAACATAATTTGTATGACTCCTAATACAAGAGATAATTCAAACATCTGTCCATGATCTAATGAAATAGTGTTTTTCAACCATTGAGCGATAGGCCAATTTAGATCATATAAGTTAGCACCAAAAAACGATCCTGTTAAAAGTCCACAGAAGAAAGTTGATGCACCTAATATTTGCATTAAAGACAAAGCAGACCTCAATTGTGGCTTCATATTTTTTGCTAGAAACTTAAATAAAGCACCACCTAGTAATAAAAACAAACCATACCCCGAGTCACCTAAACATAAACCAAAGAAAATCATAAAAAAGGGTGCAAAGAATGGAGTCAAATCCATTTCATTGTACTTTGGTAACATATACAACTCAAGTATCGGTTCAAATAATTTAATGAATCGATTATTTTTAAGTTTTATAGGTACTTCTTCATCTGGAGTAGGATTTGTGATTTCATAATATGCTTGTTGTCCCTCTAGATATTTTGATGCTTCTGATTCTTTTTCTGCCGGAAGCCATCCTTGTAGTAGCATTAAATGATTTTCAACTGTTTGCTCTGTATTCAAAAGCACTTTTGAAAATTCTATTTCATGGTGCAATTTTTGAATAGCTAATTTTATTGAGGGTATATCCTCAGCAGCATACTTGTTTAACTCTTCTACTATCTCCTCCTTTCTATCTACTATTGATTGATAGTTATCTTTTAACTCACTTAAAGCTACTTCAGGTGCTCTTACCTTTTCTACATCAATAGCTACCTGAACATCTTTAGTTAATGTTATGAAATAAAGTCTTGAACCAATAGTATTTATAATAATAGCATTGTAATCATCAATCCATTCAGATTGAAATTGATTTTCAGAACAAGTAAAAAAGTGCGTATCATAACCTGTGTCTTCTTTTAACTTCAAAAGCACATGAGGGTCATAATCTCCCCACATTTCTTGATGTTGTATTTCACGTTCTAATGACTGTGCACTTTGTCTCAACTCGTCTAATAGTTCTCTTTTTGTGTTTATTGATTCAAAAACAGCCAAGCCCCTATCAACATCAGCTTTATGCTCAATAGATTCTTCGGGTTCAACCTTAAGGGACTCTAGAAAACGAACACTTTTTGCTAATTCTGATGAAAGATCAATAGTATGTTTTAATTCAGGATTATCGGGAACTCCACGTTGTTTTTCTTGAACATGGACGATTCCTAAACTGCGTAGATTTTTCAAAAAATCCTCATAGTCTTTATGATAAACCAAAAATGTTACTTTTTTCATTTTTGAAATCATAGCTCACCCTCCTTTTCTTTCTCTTTTCTAGCTTTTAGAATTTTCTGAGAGGACTTTGATAAATTTTCCTCATCTTCTAAATAGCGTTTAATTTTAAGAATTGCCTCCTCATAACCTGGAATTTGAACTTTCTCAAATAAATTCACTTTTTGAGTAGTCTTCTTCCTTGCCTGCTCTAGCAAATTTAATTTAGCATCAGTAAACTCTTTGTTAATAGCTGTGTGTGCCAATTCTTGTAGTAAAAATATACCATCAAGATACCAACCCGGAGCATTAAAGTGACTATAGGGTTGAATCTTGAAATCCACTTTATCCAAAATGGGTACACGTACTCCAGCTATTTTCTTTATGCCTAAATGAACATCTTCAACTTTTATTAAAGACCCATCAAATTCATTCCAAAGAGCAAACATGGCTTCATATTTCTGAATCTGCTTTTCCAAGCTTTTTTCTAACTTCAAAGCATCTTCTCTACAAGTTCTAACCTCTACACGTAAAGCACTCTCCTTACTTTGTAAAATAGGCAAAGTGCGTTCACGCATATCTAGCTGTTTTTGTAGATCTTGCATTGAAGTTTTATTGTATTGAAATTCTATAGCCATAGATTATATTTTCATTATTTATATGTAAAGAAGAATATTATTTCTCTTCTTTCCAGTATTTATCTACAAACTCTTGTCGAATATTAACTTCTTCAGGCTTAAAGTAGCGTCCAAATAAATCCCAAGTAACATCTAACATTTGAGTTGTATCTAAGTTTACATCAATCGCTAATAAATTATTAGCATACTCTTTAGCAAAAGATAATGTACGCACGTCATAGTCTGTTAAATCAAACCCATTTTCTTGCTTGGTTTTGGCATTAGCTGCATCAGCATATAGTCTAACCGCTGCATTCATCACTTGTGGATGGTCTTCTCTTGTTTTATCGCCAATAACTAATTGCTTCAAGCGAGATAGTGAGCGGAATGGGTCTACAATAACCTTACCAATATCGCTATCTTGACGCAAAAATAATTGACCTTCTGTAATATATCCTGTATTGTCAGGAACAGCATGTGTAATATCTCCTCCCGAAAGTGTTGTTACTGCAATAATTGTAATTGACCCTCCATCAGGAAACTGAACTGCTTTCTCATAAATCTTAGCTAAATCTGAGTATAATGATCCAGGCATCGAGTCTTTTGATGGAATTTGATCCATACGATTTGAAACAATAGATAAAGCATCAGCATACGACGTCATATCTGTTAACAGTACCAATACACGCTCATTTTTTTCTACTGCGAAATATTCTGCAGAAGTTAAGGCCATATCAGGAACTAATAAACGCTCTACAGGGGGATCTTCAGTTGTATTCATGAAACTCACAATACGATCTAAAGCACCCGCATTAGAAAAAACTTGTTTAAAGTAGAGGTAGTCATCATTTGTCATACCCATACCTCCTAATATAATTTTGTCTGTTTCTGCTCGTAACGCTACCGTAGCCATCACCTCATTAAAAGGTTGGTTCGGATCAGCAAAGAATGGTATTTTTTGACCAGAAACCAACGTGTTATTTAAGTCAATTCCTGCTATACCTGTTGCTATTAATTCCGAAGGTTGAGAGCGACGAACTGGATTTACAGAAGGACCTCCAATTTCAACCTCTTCTCCTTCAATTTCTGGTCCCCCATCAATAGGAAGACCAAACGAATTAAAAAATCTACCCGCTAATTGATCGCTAACTTTCAATGTGGGTGCTTTTCCTAAAAACACAATCTCAGCATTTGTTGGAATACCTTCTGTACCCTCAAATATCTGCAATGTTACTTCCTCACCATCAATTTTAACAATTTGAGCTAGCCTTCCGTTTACTGTAGCTAACTCATCGTAACCCACGTTTTTAGCTTTAACAGAACAGGTAGCCTTTGTTAACTGAGTTATTTTAGTATATATTTTTTGAAATGCTTTTGTTCCCATCTTTATCAATTTTCAACCTTTACTTTTCTTTCTTCAATCAATTCTTGCAGTCTTTTGTAATATGAATCGTATTTTTCCGATTCAAACTCAGAGTAATTCATTTGACGACATATATTTATAATACGATTAAAATACTCCATAACTTCATTAAAGTCATCAAATTTAAAATCCGTATGACAAATATCAATCACTATGTTTAGTATAGCCTCTTGTCGTTCAAGCGAAGTAACAGCATCAACTTTATCAAAGGCATCTTGTTGAAGTATGATAAAGTCTATTAACTCTGACTTCCAAAAAGTTACATGATACTCTGTTGGAACTCCATCATCTCCTAGTATATTAATTTGCTCTGCAATTTCTTTACCTCTTTGTAAACGAGTTCTTATTTCATTTACTTTAGGTATCCAATCTGCATTTATTTCTTTTTCTATATACTCTTTAAATTCTGGATACTCAATGTATTTAGAATACGATTCTGTTGGATTAACTGCTGGATATCGTTTCATATCGGCACGTCTTTGCTCTAAAGCATAAAAACAACGTGCTACTTTTTTTGTATTCTCCGTTACTGGTTCTTTTAGGTTTCCTCCTGCTGGAGATACAGTACCAATAAATGTAATTGAACCTTCTTTTCCATTATTTAGAATCACATGTCCTGCTCTACCGTAAAAGTTAGATATTATGGAAGACAAGTCCATGGGGAATCCATCTGGACCAGGAAGCTCCTCCATACGATTTGAAATCTCACGTAAAGCCTGAGCCCAACGAGAGGTGGAGTCTGCCATTAATAAAACACGAAGTCCCATTGCTCTATAAAACTCTGCCATTGTCATAGCGGTATAAACCGAAGCCTCACGAGCAGCTACTGGCATATTCGATGTATTTGCAACAATTACAGTACGCTCAGAAAGAGTACGACCTGTATGAGGATCGATCAAGTTAGGGAATTCAGCAAAGATCTCTACCACTTCATTAGCACGCTCACCACATGCTGCAATAATTACAATATCAGCTTCAGCTTGTTTAGAAATCGCATGTTGTAGCACTGTTTTACCCGTACCAAAAGCACCAGGAATAAACCCTGTTCCTCCTTCTACTATTGGATTTAACGTATCTATAACACGAACACCCGTTTCCAATAATTTGTAAGGACGTGGTTTTTCTTTATAATTCAACATTGGGATTTTCACAGGCCAACGTTGAATCATATTTACCTCATGGTCTTTTCCTTCAGCATCAGTGATTACAGCAATAGTTGTTTCTATAGAATAAACACCTTCTTGCTTAATCGACTTTATGACTCCTTTCCCCTTAAAGTTAAAGGGAACCATTATTTTTAATTTTTGGTGATTTTCTTCTACTTCACCTAGCCAATCAGCTGACTCTACTTCGTCACCTATCTTTACTAAAGGCGAAAAAGACCATTCACTCTCTTTGTCTAGAGGGTATGTATATTGTCCTCTACGCAAAAAGACTCCGTCCATTTTATCTAAGTCATTCTGCAACCCATCATAATTCTTAGATAGCATTCCTGGTCCTAATGTTACTTCTAACATACGCCCTGTAAATTCAGCTATGGCTCCTACTTTTAATCCACGAGTGCTTTCAAACACCTGAACAAAAGCTTGTTTTCCTTCTACTTTAATAACCTCAGCCATTAAGCGAGTATCATCCAAAAGAATATAGCATATTTCATTTTGGAATACAGGTCCATCAACAACAATGGTCACTATATTAGAAATAATTCCGCTTACCGTTCCTTTTGTTACCATATACGTTATATGTTTTTTATTTTATTTTATCTGAACTCTTTAGGAATCTGCACTTCGTTTTTAAGAGAATCTATAATCCCTCTAAAAATCTGATTCCCTTTTTCTTTATCCAAGAGATTCCATCGCTCTATAATATCTATTTGAATCAAGAAAACGAACAACCTTTCAATAGTAAAATAGTTCGTTATAGTTTCCTCTTCCATCCATCGCCAACGCAACTCATCTATTTTCTTTTCGCGATCTGTTAACTCAGTAATCTCATCTACCTTTATTAGTTCCTCAAGATAATCTAACTCCTCGGATAACCCAAAATCACGCATTGTTGAAGTACGCAGTGCTTTTGCTATTTGATTCTCACCTAATATGCTTTCAGAAACATCTATGTTATACCTTCTCCCTGATAAAGCTATCAGGGTGTTTTTTAGATTTAGATTAAACTGAAACCATTTAGCAGTAAATTCGTTTTTACACTTTAAGGCATATTTATAATATAGAACTGATAAATAATCTTCTAAATACACCTTGGGTTTCTTCTCTTTTTCTTGGTCTGAAAAATAATGTTTAAGAAACTCAACTAGGTAAGCTGGGAAGTCCTTCTCTTTAATGATGATACGCTCATCATTTTCAACGGATTCTTTTATTATTGATATAAAATACAAGAGTTTCTCTTTAGTGAAATTTCCCCTTGCATTTATTTTTGCTTCTTCATTCAATAATAAATTGAATAGATTCTTATTATCGTAGCTTAAAAAAAATAGATCTATGATCTTTTTATCTTTTTTAGATAAGTAAGGATATATTTCATCATTGAATTCCTCTATTGAATAGGTTATTTTAGTATCTTCTAATGCTACATCAGGTAATCCCGCTATTAAGTAAAAGTATTTACTCATACATATATTCTTTCAATTAGTGTTTAAAGTCGTCGAGAAAAATCATAGTAAAAGAGTCAAGGGAATGAATTGCTTATTAAAACAGCATTTCAATTAATTGAGGACGTAAAAACTCCTTAAAGTAGTTTACAAACTCATCTTCCCCAAAATTAATTTTATATGATCCATCGACTGGTGAAATACTAAATAAAGTGTCAATATCATTCACTTTTTTTATTGTTACTTCTTTGTCGAGTAATTGCTTAGCATGTGTAGCAAAATATTTATTTAAGGACTCAGCCTCTGCAGTAGAAATAATAATGGGCTCATCAATACTCCATTTTGAAGCAAGCTCAACAATGAATTTGCTAAGGAACTCTTGATCCTTTACAAAATCTTTGATTGGTATTTTTACCAGTTGATCCGTAATGAGATTGGTAATTTCTGACTTTAACGCGTTCAACGCTTGATTAGCATACATTTTCACTTCAGCCTTTGTGCTCTTCTCCAGCTCACTATTTTCACGTTTAGCTTTTTCTATTACTTCTGCGGCTTCTTTTTTGGCTTCAGTTAATATTCTATCAGCCTCTTTCTGAGCATCAGATATTATCGTCTTAGCTTTATCGTTTGCTTTTTCAACGCCCTCTTGATAAATCTTATTCGTCAGTTCTTGTATTTTATCTGCCATATTTTGAATTTATTATATTGACATTGTTAGTATTATCTTGTTCATTATAGATTAACGCCTTTCAAATTTACAAAAATCAACTACATAAAAAAATATTGAGTTCCTAAAACTTATTTATATATATAAATTATATGTAATTGAGTGTATTTTATCTCCTTTGCTGAAAGGTCTATAAATATTCGAACTCGTAATATAAACTTAATAAAAACCCTCTTTTTTCAATTAAAAAGAAATACATGTTTAAGGGCCTTCTAACTTGGTCGTCACCCTTAACACTCTTGTCCTAGTCCTATCTGTCAAATGTCCTAGCCAAACTAAAAAGACAATAATTCAATATTTAAGCGGTATTTTATTAAAAAAAGGGATATGATACACTCACATCCCTAAATTCTATATTTTATAATTAGAGCCATATATATTAATCCACTTTTCTTAAAACCTGAGCAGTTCTTGCTGGAATATATAACTTTAACCACTCTTTATTTTCCGATTTATATAGAGGGTCAGTTATAGTTAAATGCTTTACCGATTCATCAACAAAGCCATTCCCTCCAAAAACCTCATTATCAGAGTTTAGAACTACTTTATAACTTCCTGGAGAAACTAAAAAGCCATAATCTGTAAAAGATTGACTCGGATTAAAATTATAAACAAAAATCAAATCATCTCTTTGGTAAGCTAAAACTTGATCGTCATCATCATGCCAAATCTCAACAATGGGTTGATTGGGAAATGCTTTCTCATTGGTAATTAACGATAACATTGAACTATCAAAATCACTCATATAATGATAAGTCAGATTTTTATTGTCCACAAGGTCCCATTGCCTACGAGCATATTTATAAGACCATCTATTTCCCTCTCTTGGAAAATCAATCCATTCAGGATGACCAAACTCATTTCCCATAAAGTTTAAATAGCCACCATTCATAGTGCTAGAAGTCAATAATCGCATCATTTTATGTAATGCTATGCCTCGTTGAACTACATATGTTTCATCTCCTTTTTGCATATGCCAGTACATATCAGCATCAATTAACCAGAATATAATTGTTTTATCTCCCACCAAAGCCTGATCATGGCTTTCTACATAAGATATTGTTTTTTCATCTTGACGTCTATTAGTAACTTCCCAAAACATGCTAGAAGGTTTCCAGTCCTCATCAATTTTTTCTTTTAGCAACTTAATCCAATAATCTGGAATATTCATAGCTAAACGATAATCAAAGCCATAACCTCCATCCTCAAAGGGTAAAGCTAGTCCTGGCATACCAGATACTTCTTCTGCTACAGTTATGGCATTAGGATTAACCTCATGGATTAATTTATTGGCTAATGTTAAATATGTTATGGCATTATCATCTTGATGTCCATTATAATAGTCTTCATATTGAGTAAACGACTCACCTAATCCATGACTATAATAAAGCATAGAAGTTACTCCATCAAATCTAAACCCATCAAATTTATACTCTTCTAACCAATACTTACAATTTGATAATAAGAAGTGTATTACCTCATTCTTTCCATAGTCAAAACATAAAGAATCCCATGCTGGATGTTCTCTACGCTCTCCAGGATAAAAGTATTGATTAGGATCGCCTGCAAAATTAGCTAACCCTTCCACTTCATTTTTAACAGAATGAGAATGAACAATATCCATAATTACGGCTATGCCCATTTCGTGTGCAGCATCAATTAATTGTTTTAATTCGTCTGGAGTACCAAAACGAGAAGATGCGGCGAAAAAGTTAGACACATGATACCCAAAGCTACCATAATAAGGATGTTCTTGTATTGCCATTACTTGAATACAGTTATAGCCTAACTGAGCAATTCTTGGCAAAACATGGATGCGAAACTCATTATAACTCCCTACTTTTTCTTCTTGTTGAGCCATTCCAACATGGCACTCATAAATTAAAAGAGGTTCGTTTGTGTTCAGCTTAAAATCTTTTATTTTGATCTCATATTTATCTTCAGGATTCCAAACTTGTGCATTAAATATATGGGTATCTTTATCTTGTACTACACGTGTAGCCCAAGCAGGAATTCGCTCTCCTTCTCCTCCATTCCAACAAACAATTAGTTTATATAAATCACCATGATTTAGTTGATTGGAAGACAAATTTATCTCCCAAATACCATTCTTTTGCTGTACTAACTTGTAACTGTCCTTTTTCTTCCAATCCGAAAAATCTCCAATTAAGTAAATTTCAGTAGCATTAGGAGCCCACTCTCTAAGCACCCAACCATCTTTTGTTCTATGCAGTCCAAAATACAGATAACCAGATGCAAAATCAGAGAGAGAAAATTTTTTATTTTGAGTTAACTCAGACTCTTTTTTTATAGCTTCTTGATGACGACCAACAATAGCAGCCTCAAATGGCTTTAGCCAAGAATCATTTTTTATTAACTTTAGTTCTTTTTCCATAGGGAACAATTAATATGAGATTAAACTTAGATTCTGTTTTTTAAGTACTTAGCAACAGTTTTTGACTATTTCTAATTTTTTCACAAGATACAACTAAATTATTACAATTTACGATTCATCAGTATCTATTGTTAAATTTATAAAATCCGATAAGCGCTTAGCTTGACGAAAGACCTTTTCTATTTTTTCCATCGACTCTTTTTGTTCAAAAAAGTCATCTGAAATAGGATACGATATCAAAAAATCTTTGGGTTGTATATATTTTAGTAATGGATTATCTTTTGAAAAACCACGAGGTGCTGAAATCAAGCGACTTTCCCCTACAGAGGGAAAATAACGAGTAAACTCAGGGTCTTCAATGATTCCCTTATATTCATTAATTCTATTATAAATAGCTATTCTTATCTTTGTTAATATAGGAGTAGGTATAAATAAGCTTCCATTTCCTAGTAAACAATTTCCAGGCTCTAAGTGGACATAATACCCACTTTTAGGTGATTTTTTCCCATACGGATTTATATAGCCTCCAAAGTGTGTTTTATAAGGTGTTTTATCCGAAGTAAATCGAAGATCACGATGAATACGATAAGTACACTCTTCAGGACTTATTGCAATAACTGATGTATCAAAACTAGAAATACACAATAATATTTTAGATAGAAGATGATGAAATTCCTCCTTTGCTTGATCATAGTAAGAACGATTTGATTCAAACCACTCTTTGTTATTATTATTTGCTAAATCTTTTAAAAATTGAAGTATCATTTCTTCACTATACTAAATAAGAATACTACGACGAATTTAATAAATAATTCATGAAAAGATACAAAATTGAGTTTTTGTTTTCATATTTTATTTTTGTTTCAAAAACATACTCTTTTTAATCTCAATAACTAATAAAGAAATATTATATTTGCAAATAGAGTTCAAGAAAATACAAATTAATAAAGTTATTATGAAAAAAAGTAAATTTAGTATCGCGGCAATTGTATTAAGTACCTCACTATTGTTTAGCTCTTGTATAGGCTCATTTGGGTTACACAACAAGCTTTTATCTTGGAATCATGAAATTGGTAATAAATTCGTTAATGAATTAGTGTATTTTGCTTTTAACATTATACCAATCTATCCTGTGTGTTACATAACTGATATGCTTATATTAAATTCAATCGAATTTTGGTCTGGTTCCAATCCTATAGCTGATGTAGGTACAATTAAAAGAGTAAAAGGAGAGAATGGAAACTATTTAGTTGAAACATTGGAGAATGGATACATCATTACCAAAGAAGGTGTAGAGGGTACTACCCAATTAACTCATAATGCAGAAACTAACATTTGGAGTGTTGAAGCAAATGGTGAGCAATCTGATTTCCTGAGAATAAATGATGATAATACTGCAGATTTACTTTTGCCGAATGGTAATGTTCAATCAATTCAATTAAATGCCGAAGGATTACAAATGGCAAAGGAAGAATTAGCTCAAGCTTTATAATTAATAAAAAATTAGAGTTAATTCAATAATAATATTTTCAAGAGCAAACGAATAAAATGTCGTTTGCTCTTTTTTATTACTTAAAAAGGATATCCTACTGCAAAGTGAAAAGCGAAATCTCTGCTAAATTTAGGTCTAACAATTGGATAGCGATCTTTTCCCTTATCAAATGCTGGATTGATTGCTTTCATACCTCCATCAAACCGCAATACAAAGAAAGATAAATCCAAACGTATCCCTAAACCATAGGCAACAGCTATATCTTTATAAAACTGATTAAATCTAAATTTACCACCTGGTTGCGCCTCGTAATCTCTTAAAGTCCATATATTTCCAGCATCCACAAATAACGCTCCATGAAGCTTCCAAAATAAACGAGACCTAAATTCTATACTGGCATCAAACTTTATATCACCCGATTGATTTAAGAAGTTTCCATCACCAGGAAAACTTCCTGGTCCTAACTCTCTTACTGACCATCCTCTTACACTATTTGCTCCGCCTGAGAAGTAACGTTTTTCAAAAGGAATAACCTTCCCATTTCCGTACGGAACAGCTATTCCTAAACCAGCATGATAGGCAATGGTATTTCGTTCATCTAAAACAATAGTCTGTGAAAAATCAAAATCACCCTTTAAGTACTGAGCATAAGGAATTCCTAAAAACTCATATTCATCATCACTATTTTTACTCTTGTTTAATAAGGAAGATAGACCATATAACAGGTTACCAGCAGACTCTATACTAGCCCGTATAGAATACGAGCTACCACGTGTAGTGGGTGTAGAGAAAACACCTCCAGCACTATTATATTGGTAACTATATCCTGTACTAACAATTAATCTATTCTTATAGTTATACTCTAAAATATAATTTTGTCCTTGTTCTAAGTGGTCTTGTTTAAACTTTTCCGATATCCATGGCATGTATAGATAACTCACATCCAACAAATCAAAACGATTATGTCTTCGTTGTTCTTTTCTCTGCCATTTATAGCTCCAATAAGTTGATGCAACAGTTCTAGAGAACTCCGGTCTCTTTTGATAATTAAATTGCAATCCAAACTCAGTAGTTGCATTGATTCTCTGTTTAAAATCTGAAGAAAGAAAAGGAAATAAAAAACGTGGAAAATTCAAGTTTAACTCTCCCCCATACTCACGGTAATTATGATTACTATATCCTGGTTGTAATCCAGTAATAGCCTCATAAGCCCCTCTAACTTTTGCTGTGAATGTTTCTGAACCTCTAAAAATATTTCTATGGCTATACGACAGCTGTGCTGCAGCACCTAAGTCTCCTGCTGAGTTAGTTCCATCTAGCTCTAAAGATACAGATTGATTTTTCCCTTTTGTTAAAAGCACATAACCATAAAGTTGGGTACTATCATTTTTCATAGGTACAAAACGAATATTAGTGTATTTTAAAGCTGACAAACGACTGTAGTTAGCATAAGTCTCTTGAACCTCCTTTTCTTTATATAACTCTCCTCGTGTTAACCGCAAATTCTCAACTAATATTTTAGGTCGAAAAGAGAGTTTATCCATATAATAAATAGGATAGTTTTTATAATGAATAGAATCATTAATCGCAATACTACCCAGAGCACTCGATTGCGATAAATCAAAGTCAGTAACAAAGCTAATTTGATTTACATAATATTGACTATGTTTTTTTTTACGATCTGGAACAAAAGCATTGTAAGGCTGCAAATGTAAAGTCAAATCCACCTTATACGTATTTTTTATAGTATCTGCAGAATAAGTTAGAAACTCTTTATTAAAACGATAGTAACCATTATTCTGAAGTAATCTAGTAATTCGCTCCCGTTCAGAATCTAATCGATTTATATCCAACTGCATTCCTTCATATAAAAAAGAATTTGTGGAGTCTGCTTCTAAATAAGAGACAATCAATTCATCATTAACATCATACTTTATAGACTCTACAATATAAGGTGTACCCGTTTTGATATAATAATGAACAGTAGCTTGTTTTCTTCTGGTCTTCATCTGGCGTGTTACACTTGCTCGCATAAACCCCATATTTTGAACAGCCTTTTGCAGCTCCTCTTGTGTTCTATCAGCCTCTATATCACTGTATATAACTGGTTCATCTCCAATTTTTCTAAGAAAACGATTCATCCATTTTGTTGAATCTTTACCTGATAGATTATAAATATATAGTGGAGTTTTGAATAAACTAAACCATTTAGCGTTCGGGTTTTGACGCAGGTAAGGTTTTAAATCAGAGGATTTTACGTGTTTATTATCACTATGAATTTTTACCTCATTTAATAAATAAGAGTTTTTAGGAACATGTTTAGTAGCTGAACACCCCCATAAAACAAAAAAAACCGATAAGCCTACTACTATATTAAGGAGTTCCTTTTTCATCTTTTAATTCAAATACCTCTTACTTTAACCACAAAGATAGATGATATTTCTGTATCATAAAATAATTATTTCGACAACATAGAAGATTAATAAAATCAATTAATATTGTACTTTTACAAAAGATCATCTAATCAGTAATAAATTACAAAAATAGTTTCAATGAAGATAAGCAAAAATAAATTAAAATTCATTCGTTCTCTAAATCAAAAAAAACAAAGAGACCAGAATAATGTATTTTTGGCTGAAGGTCCTAAACTTGTAGAGGAATTACTTCAGGTTTTTCCGTGCCAGTATTTAGCAGCTACTCCTGAGTGGCTACGATTAAATAGTAATTCCAAAGCGAAAGAAGTTGTCGAAGTGTCTATCGAAGGATTAAAACAGGGCAGCTTACAGCAAAATCCACAACAGGTTTTAGCAATCTTTGAAAAACCTACATACAAGATTAAACTTGATAAAATAAAAGATTCTCTTTGCCTTGCACTTGATGATGTTCAATCCCCAGGAAATTTAGGTACTATAATAAGACTTGCCGATTGGTTTGGTATTGAAGATGTGTTTTGCTCTCTCCATACGGCTGATGTTTATAACCCCAAAACGGTACAGGCTACTATGGGGGCCTTAGCCAGAGTTAGAGTCCACTATACGCCTCTAGATGATTTAATAACCAAATTGGATAACCATCCTATTTATGGTGCCTTCCTGGAAGGAAAACCTATTTATAATGAAACTCTATCACAAAAAGGTTTAATTGTTATGGGTAATGAAGGACAAGGAATTAGTAAAGAAATAGAATCGTTAATAACAGATAAACTATATATTCCAAACTATCCAGAGAATAGAAAAGGATCAGAATCCTTAAATGTTGCTGTGGCTAGTGCAATAATTTGCGCTGAGTTTCGCAGACAGGCTCTTTGTCAACAATATTAAATGGAGTGCAAAAATAGAGTTCAGAATAATCAGCAGAAAAAATCTCTTTTTGTATTTGCGATAAATTAAGTTCTTCATCTATAAATAATGAATCACCTACCTTAATTATTTTGCTTTCTTTAGAACAAAGTAATAATACACCTGAGTGTAACCACTTAGTAAAAGGAGGCTCCTGTTTAAATGGAGTGATAGTAAACACATTATCCTTGATATCAAAGGTAATCACCACCTGACGTACCCACCCTCTATTTTCAATAAACAATAACGAAGCGGCCCACTTTTGAATCATATTATTCTGCCTCTAACAATATAGAAGTGTTCTTTTTCTCGGTAATTTCTTTTTTTAGCTGATTCTTAGGTTGTGTATTCTTCTTTGGCTCTTGCACCTTTTTTTCTACTTCAACCTTATCTTGAGTCGCTCTTTCACGTAAAGCTCTAGGGTCTCTTTGTATCACTTGATTTTGTTCCGTTTTCGTTTCTTCTGCATCTAAAGGATCAACTTGTAACTCCTCTTGAAGAATATCAGCTTGTTTTGCAGAATCTGTCACAATAGAATCTGGTGCAATTGTCAGCGAGTCCAGACCTAATGAGTCTTTTGCATGATATCTCATCAAAGAAATATTACTCACATAATACTCAGATAATAAAGAATCATTCTGTGGAATATAGATAAAACCATTAATTTCTTTTATTACACCTAACGTATCAGAGTACACAGTTAACTCCTTTCTTCCATTCTGCTTAATCTCACTAAATGATAATACGGTAGAATCATTATCATAAGTAGCTTGTAAAAACATCATTGGAGATACAAAAACAGAATCCACAATGGGGATATCCATAAAATGATAAGTGGCCTGCCATACTAAAGTATCTCTATCGTAAAAATTAGAATCTGATGGAAGAGTAAAAATTATTTTATTATGCAAAGGAGTACTACTCAATTTATAATTTTTTCTCCATGCCCAAACATCTATACTGTCTCCTTCCTCACTAGTTAATGGTCTATCTTCACGTATAGCAACCAAAAAGTCAATGGATTCTTTCTCTTTCTCTAAACGTTTATTCATCTTTTCATATACACGTCCTAGAACTTCTAAGTTTCGTGTATACCAAACCATTGATGAGTCAAATTCAGCTTGTGTTATGTTGTGCTTTTCAAAAACAGATTCTACATAAATTGCCTTCTTATATCTTTCATTGTAAGGAACTTCTTCAGCCATGGCTTTGGCTATATGGTAGTCATATAAAATGTCTTCCATTTTATTTTCTGGTATAACTTCTTTAGGCATTTTAAGCTCACAGCTTAAAAAAGTAGAAATTATAAACGAGAATACAAGTATAATAAAGCTCCTATTATTCATTACTTTTCAGAATTTACTTGTTCATCTTCTCCTTTAAAGTGTTTATCAGGGTGAGCTTCGTTTAGGTATTTGCTGTAAAAAAGAATCAATGCAAACATTCCACAAGTAATGGCAGCATCAGCAAAATTAAATATAGGACTAAAGAAAATGAAGCGATTACCACCTACCCATGGCACCCAGTCTGGCCAAAAAGTATCGATAATTGGAAAATAAAACATATCCACAACCTTTCCATAAAAGAAAGATTCATATCCATTGCCTGGATTAAAAGATGCAATTTGAGAATAAGTACTTTCTTCAAATAGAGCTCCATAAAACACACTATCAATAATATTACCTAAAGCACCCGCTATAATTAATGAGATACAGATAATATATCCCAATTTAAAGTTTCTTTTTACAATGCGTGTCAGATACCATCCAACAAAACCAACCACTATTATCCTAAATGCAGTTAAAAAGAGCTTACCAAATATTTCAACGCCAAAGGCCATCCCATTATTCTCGGTAAAGTAGATATAGAACCAATCGGTTATATGAATACTTTCATGTAAATACATAGATGTTTTGACTGCTATTTTAATTAGCTGATCAATAATCAGTACAGAAAAAATAGTTATTAATGCCCAATGACCTTTTGATAGTGATTTCTTCATTGCTTATTTATACAATATATACATAAAAAAGGTTGAGTCTGATTTTAATCTATATAAGATCACACATTCTCAACCTTTTAAATATTCATTTTAATACTTAATCCACAGAAAGATTATTTTTCGTTTCTCTTAGCTTCAATACTTAACGTAGCATGAGGAACTACTCGAAGACGCTCAGCTGGAATTAATTCACCAGTTTCTCTACAAACACCATACGTTTTGTTTTCTATGCGTACTAAGGCAGCCTGTAAGTTTGTAATAAACTTCAACTGACGCTGTGCTAAACGCTGTGTCTCCTCTCTAGATAAAGCACTAGCTCCCTCATCAATAATTTTATACGTTGGAGAGGTATCATCTGTTGAATTATTGTCTAAACCTAATAAGCTATCATTTAACAACTTATAATCTCGTTTAGCTAACTCCAATTTTTCCATTATAATGGTGCGAAACTCATTTAATTCTTCATTGGAATATCTTGTCTTCTTTGCCATAATAATTAAATTTAGACGGTTTATTAAATTATTTATCTATTTTCTCAACATAAACATCTAATGAGAAGTCATCAAAATCAATCTTCTCACCGTTTTTTACCTCATTTAATAACTCTAAAGACGTTCCTAATACCTGACTACAAATATACTCATTATATTCTTGAATAGCCTCATCCGTTTCAGCGTTTTTAGAAATAACAATATTGATTTGGTCGGTTATTTCAAACCCATTAGATTTTCTTAAATTTTGAATTCTATTTACTAGTTCACGAGCAATACCTTCTTTCTTAAGGTCTTCTGTTATAGTAACATCCAAAGCAACGGTAACCTTACCCTCGTTTGCTACTAACCAGCCAGGAATATCCTCACTGAAAACCTCTACTTCATCAGCTTCAATTTCAACATTACCCGTTTGAAGTGAAAGCACTATCTTTCCTTTATCTTCTAACTCAGCGATTTCTTTTTGATCCATAGCCGAAACAGCTGCAGCTACTTGTTTCATTTGTTTTCCAAACTTTGGACCTAGCTTTTTGAAATCACATTTTACACGTTTCACTAACACACCCGAGGCATCATCAACAAACTCTAAATCCTTCACATTAACCTCACTAAGAATTAAATCTTTTACAGCTTCAATTCTACGTTGTTGTTCTGCATTTACTATAGGAACCATTATGCGTTGTAGTGGTTGACGAACTCTAATATTAACTTTTCTACGAAGAGCTAAAACCATAGAGCTTACCTGTTGTGCTAATAACATACGTGCCTCTAAATCCTCATCAATAGACTCCTCATTAACTTCAGGGAAAAGAACTAAGTGAATAGATTCTTGCTCTGGATTCTTTTTAGTTACTCTGTTCAAATCTAAATAAAGTTGATCAGCATAGAAAGGAGCTATTGGAGCCATCAACTTAGCAATAGTTTCTAGACAAGTGTAAAGTGTTTGGTAAGCTGAAAGTTTATCTTCAGTAAATCCTCCACCCCAGAAGCGTTTTCTGTTTAAGCGTACATACCAATTAGATAAATGATCATTCACAAAGTCAGATATCAAACGTCCTGCCTTTGTAGGCTCGTAATCATCTAAGCAAGCATCTACTTCCTTAATTAAAGAGTTCAACAATGAAATAATCCAACGATCTATCTCTGGACGTTTTTCTAAAGCAATCTCTTCTTGACTATAATCAAAACCATCTACATTTGCATAAAGTGCAAAGAAAGAATAGGTATTATATAAAGTACCAAAAAATCGACGGCGCACTTCATCAAGTCCTTCTATATCAAATTTCAAGTTGTCCCATGGGGCAGAATTGGTAATCATATACCAACGCACTAAATCCGACCCATACTCTTCTATAGTTGAAAAAGGATCGACAGCATTACCCCAACGCTTAGACATTTTATTTCCATTCTTATCCAGCACTAAACCATTTGATATAACAGCTTTAAAGGCCTTACTATCAAAAACCATAGCAGCTATGGCATGAAGAGTAAAGAACCAACCTCTTGTTTGATCCACACCCTCGGCTATAAAATCAGCTGGATATACCTCTCCACTATCTAACAACTCCTTATTTTCAAAAGGATAATGAATTTGAGCATAAGGCATAGCACCAGAATCAAACCAAACATCAATTAAGTCGGCCTCGCGAGTCATGGGTTTACCACTCTCTGATACCAATATAATATCATCCACGTAGGGACGATGTAAGTCAATTTTATTATAGTTGTCTGTCGAATAATCACCAGGAATAAACCCTTTTACTTTATATGGGTTTTCCTTCATGAAACCTGCAGCGACTGATTTTTCTATCTGGTTATATAAATCCTCTACAGACTCAATACAAAGTTCCTCTTTATTATCTTCTGTTCTCCAAATAGGTAATGGTGTACCCCAATAACGAGAACGACTCAAATTCCAATCATTCAGATTTTCTAACCATTTTCCAAAACGACCAGTTCCAGTAGAGGTTGGTTTCCACTTTATTTCTTTGTTAAGCTTAATCATCGCCTCTTTACAAGCCGTAGATCGAATAAACCAACTATCCAATGGATAATATAAAATAGGCTTATCAGTACGCCAACAATGAGGATAGCTATGAGTATGTTTCTCAATCTTAAATGCCTGATTACCCATTTTAAGCATCAAACAGATTGATAAATCCAAAGTTTCATCTTTATCGGTTAGCGTGTCATCGTATTCATTTTTAACATAACGACCTGCAAACTCTTTGTATAAGTCCACATTTACACGTTCCTTTATAAACTGCTCATCTAACTGATCTAATGTATAAAGTTTACCCGTTAAATCCACCATTGGGCGTAATTCGCCGTGTGCATGTTTCAATTGCAATGGAGGAACACCAGCATCTTTAGCTACTTTAGCATCGTCAGCACCAAACGTAGGAGCAATGTGTACAATACCTGTACCATCTTCAGTGGAAACAAAATCTCCCGATATAACGCGGAAAGCTCCTTCTTCAGGTTGAATCCATGGAATTAGTTGCTCATATTCTAAACCAACTAAATCAGAACCTTTGTACTTAGCTACCACTTCATAAGGAACCACTTGGCTCCCTGGCTCATAAGTATCAAGAGCTAACCCTTTAGCTTTAGGATGAAAATGAGAATCAACTAAAGCCTCAGCTAATATGACAGTAATTGGTTTTTCTGTATAGGTGTTGTATGTCTTAATTGCTACATAATCTATATTAGGCCCTACACAAAGAGCTGTATTTGATGGCAATGTCCAGGGTGTAGTTGTCCATGCTAAGAAAAAAGCATCACCCCACTCAGTCATCTCTTTCTTAGGATTCTTAATCTTAAATTGAGCTACAACTGTTGTATCTTGTACATCGCGATAAGAACCTGGCTGATTCAACTCATGAGAGCTAAGACCAGTACCTGCGGCAGGTGAATAAGGTTGAATTGTATATCCTTTATACAAATATCCTTTTTTATACATCTGCTTTAACAACCACCAAAGAGTTTCAATGTAACGATTGTCATAGGTAATATAGGGATCTGTCATATCTACCCAATAACCTATTTTGTGCGTTAAGTCTTCCCACTCTTTTGTATATTTCATTACAGCTCTACGACAAGCAGCGTTATAGTCTGCAACAGAAATAGTTTTACCAATATCTTCTTTAGTAATACCCATCTCTTTTTCAACACCAAGCTCTACAGGTAATCCATGAGTATCCCATCCAGCTTTACGTTTTACTTGAAAGCCTTTCATGGTTTTATAACGACAAAATACATCCTTAATAGCACGTGCCATTACGTGGTGAATACCTGGCATACCATTAGCTGAGGGAGGTCCCTCATAAAAAACAAATGAAGGACAACCTTCACGTTCTGTAGTACTTTTTGTAAAAACATCAAGTTCATCCCACCTAGCAAGAATATCTTTATTGACTTCTGAGAGATTAAGTTGATTGTATTCGTTAAATTTTTTACTCATTTTCTCTATCTGCTTTTTATCGTAACATTCAAAAAAGGGATTTTATCCCTAATAACCACCTATATATTATATATCATATATTTTAAGGTGCAAATTTACAAAAACATTTGCTTTATACATAAAAACAGAAGAATTAAAATAACGAATAAATAGATTTGTGACAGATTGTAAAAAGAATCAATAAAAAAGCACACAATAACGTATCATTTTTGTGTATGCTTTCATATGGATTACATATTCACTTCCATTCTTAATTGGTGCTTAAATACACTCAGTATCAATTCCTTTAATCATAGGGACAAAACGAAAGGCTCCATGCTTAGTTGTCCTATAATCACACTCAGATAATCGATTAATAACAGTCATGGTTTGTCCTATCGTATTTCCTAAAGGTAAAACCATTTTCCCACCAATAGTTAATTGTGTTAATAAATTTTCAGGTATTTCGGGTGCAGCTGCTGTAATAATAATTTTATCAAAAGGTGCATAGTCAGGCAATCCTTTATATCCATCTCCATAAAAAAGATTAGCTTGGTAATTTAACTTAGAAAGTCTTTTCTTTGCTGTCTGATATAAGCTCTTATGCCGTTCAACACTATACACCTCATTTACGATTTCACACAATATGGCTGCTTGATAACCCGACCCCGTTCCTATTTCAAGTACCTTATCCTCTTTATTTAACTCTAACAACTCAGTTTGATAAGCAACAGTAAATGGTTGTGAAATTGTCTGTCCTTCTCCTATCGGTAGAGGTTTGTCATAATAAGCCTCTAAAATAGATTCACTACATACAAACTGATCTCGTGGAACTGAAGCAATAGCTTTCAATACGTTTTCATCTTTAATTCCTCTAGCTTTTAATTTCTTTGCTAGTTGATTACTATCTTCATTTCGCGGATCTAAGTGTTTCATCATAAAATAAGGCTAATTTCATTCATACTGTTATGTTGTTTCCAACTCATACATAAGATAATAAAAAACGCTGACATTTTATAATATCAGCGTTTTTTTGATTTGTTTACAGCACTATTATAGTGCTGCAAACAATTATTTCTTCTTTTTCATTTTTCTAAACTCATAGGGTTCAATGGGATTTTTCTCACTCCATAGGTTAAGTTTTTTATCTTTTGCCTCTTGTTCTAACTTAGCATATACAGGATTATCATTATAATATTTATAGTGCCACGCTAAACCATTAGCCAATAACGCCTCATTTATATTTTCACCCTCTTGAGTTACAACTACCCCTAATACTCTACCGTATCTGTCTTTTTTATTGTAATGCACATTAACGGTTTCATTGCCTATTTTATCTCGGACAAATTGCGTAGCTTTACTACCAAAAGATTGCTTAGATTCAGGACAATCTATCCCATCTAAACGAATTCTATGCTGTGTTTTTTCTGCATCTAATAATACTACTGTATCACCATCACTTACACGTACTACTAAACCAGTCATTACCTGACTATAGCCTGGTATAGTAGATTCCTGCACACTCGATTCTCCTACTAATACTTGAATAACTTGTCTGGTATTATCACTACGTACTACTATAATAGAATCGCCTTCTTTCACTACAGGTAACCCCTCTTTAACAGGT
>Ga0172377_10000895_pt1 | contig 29241 bp, 28 predicted proteins | sample Pumphouse3metaG_FD_119749 | JGI IMG/M metagenome (GOLD analysis project Ga0172377, IMG submission 119749) | Leachate microbial communities from a municipal landfill in Southern Ontario, Canada - Pumphouse #3 metaG | ecosystem: Engineered > Solid waste > Landfill > Unclassified | place: Canada... | reverse complement strand
TGGGAAGTACGGCCGCAAGGCTAAAACTCAAAGGAATAGACGGGGACCCACACAAGCGGTGGAACATGGGGTTTAATTCGATGGTAAACGAAGAACCTCACCCAGACTTGACATCTAGAGAATCTCTAAGAAATTAGGGAGTGCCGCAAGGAACTCTAAGACAGGCGATGCACGGTCGTCGTCAGTTCGTGCCTTGAGGTGTACTGTTAAGTCAGCAAACGAGCGCAACCCTCATCCTTTGTTGCATTTTCAAAGGAGACTGCCGCCTCCAAGGCGGAGGAAGGTGGGGATGACGTCAGATCAGCGTGTCCTTTATGCCTGGGGCAACACCCATGCTACAATGGCCGGTACAAAGAGAAGCGAACCTGCGAGGGTAAGCAAATCTCATAAACCCGGTCTCAGTCCGGATTGAAGTCTGCAACTCGACTTCATGAAGCTGGAATCGCTAGTAACCGTGGATCAGCTACGCCACGGTGAATATGTTCCTGGGTCTTGTACTCACCGCCCGTCAACTCATGAAAGGCAGGAGCACCTGAAGGACCTTTACCCGCAAGGGGGGGTACCACGGTGATACTGCTGATTGGGAGTAAGTCGTAACAAGGTATCCGTAGGAGAACCTGCGGATGGAACACTTCCTTACCAGGGATTTTCTCTGGCGCATGCTCTGGCCGTGCTCATTGGCCAACATGCCCTTCGATTGCCCGGGAGAGCATCTCCATTCTCAATTGAGGATGGTGCCCGGAAGACTTCTCTACTCTGCGATGAGGTGAATTGGTTGTGCCATGGTTCGACTACGCTCACCATGACACTCTGTTTATGTCACCCTGAGCGTAGTCGAAGGGTGAATTTCAAAAAGGTGTCGCGCCCTGACAAGAGAAAGCAGGGATTTGCCCATTGTCCTCCCACTCCGGGGTGTACACTCCCACCCTTTCCCATCACCCCTATGGCACCTATGGAAAAAGCTGCATGTAAATTTGAAAGCGTCCGCTGGTGTGATTATGCGGCACGAAAGGATGGGCAAGAGGTCAGAGTCGCCACAATTGCAGGCGATCTCCGGCCAACTCTTCAGGTGTTCATGGCTGATAAAGAGATCCAGCAAGGAATATTGGATGCTTGTGACACCAGCGACCCCGCCTGCACCTCCGTGAGCGGGGAACTGATGGATGGATTCTGCGCCGCCTGTAGAAAAGTAGTCATGGCCTCAGGGGCAACAAAACACATTTGGCCTGAGAAAACTGTGTAGGGGCGTACAATGAACACACATGGACACCCTCCCCATCCAACCAACCGGCTGCTGCGACCCGTTCGATCCCGCGCCGTGGGAGGACAAGGAGATCACGTGGAAAGATAAGCTCTTCGTGAAAGATAACATCACGAGCTTCCTCCATATTCCACTCAATACAGGCAAGGTCATTGTGAAGAACATGGCGCTCATCGAGAAAGCGCAGGCAAAAGCGCCCTATCAACTGATGCTCTGGGACGAGAGGTCCCTTTGGGGCAGCAGCATCTACATTGATGTTTCGAAAGATGTACCGGGGGCCGAGATGACAACAATTTCCGGCACGTTCCTCACAAAAGTCTTCGAGGGACCGTACAAGAACGCCGGTAAGTGGGCCACAGCAATGCAGGAGTATGTCGCCTCAAAAGGGAAAACCTTGAAGAAGCTCTACTTCTCGTACACCACGTGCCCCAAGTGCGCCGAAGTATACGGAAAGAATTACGTGGTACTTTTCGCACAAATTGTATAGAAACCAAATACCGTGCCTCGCAGCAGTGCTATTCTACTTCTCCTATGCCACGTGAAGAACCGCGCGATTCCGACGGCGATCGAAATAACCGCAAAGCGCAGGAACGGCAGGCAGCCGCGCAAAGGCGCGTGGCCCGCCAGGGCAGAGACACCTCATGCAAAACCCGAAAAGTTTTCGCACAGCCATCCCCGTCCCACTGGGACAATCCCACAAGCAACTGAATCATGCCAGCACTCGCAGAACTGCCGGACGGATACGATGGCTCGCTGCCTTCAGGAAATTCTGTGGTGCATCTGCAGATGCTGGCCGGCTTTATGAATGATTTGCACGAATCAATCGTGTCTCAAATTCTCGACGGCCGGACATATTATTGCGAAGACATTGATGGGGAAACGGTGACCTATCGCCTTCCCATGAAACAGCAACTCCATGATTTCGTTGCTTTCCACCGGGAGGTTAACCACGAAGTCAGCGTGGTACTGAAAATGCCAAGCGAGCACCCCCGCCCCAATGGGGAATACATCTATCACACAGAAATTTTCGAGTATCAGCCGCCGGTACCAATAACTCCGAAGCTGCCTGCTTTCTCGCTGAACTGAGAGCGCTCTCGATACTTGCATTATTCTAGAAATAATGTAAAGTTGTCATTACGTCGGTTCCCGCTCTTTAGACCCCCGCTGTCCCATCCAAGGAGGAAACCATGGGAAAATTCGTCGACCGCTGGTTCCCGATCGCCCTGCTGTGGCTGGTGATCGTCGTGTTCGTGGCCCGTCCCGAAATACCGGCCACGATCCATCGCATCGTCGAGCAACTCCGGTGGGCGAACTATTGCCCGCCTGTGCCGGCACCGATGCCGAATCTCAAAGCTGAGCCTCGGCGCCGGTTGCCGGCAAATCCGGTTCAGCCGTCTTCGGACGGCAAAGAGATCCGGTGTTAACCGACACGTCTTACTCCGCTCCCGCGGAGTTTTGGTTCCCGGCCCGTTCACGCACGTGGATGGGCCGGCTTTTTGTCACAATTTTTCTTTCAGTGGAATTTGAGGGAGCAGATCTCCCAAAAATCCATTGATGAAGAGCTGGCGCGCCTTCTTCTCCGCGATGCCCCTGCTGCCAAAATAGAACAGATCCTCCGGATGGATGCGCGAAACGGAGGCGGAGTGACCGGCAACGACATCATACGTGTCGACATTGAGTGAAGGGATAGCGTCGGCCCGCGCCGTCGGATCGAGCAGCAGAATTTTCTCTATGAGATGCGCGTGCGTTCCGGACCCCTTGGGACCGATTTCTACTGCTCCGTTGCAGACAATCTTCGCGTGATCCTCCGAAACGCCGTGGATGGTCAGATCTCCTTTGCCATTTCTTGCCCTGAAGAGATTTTTCGCCGAAAGGACACACTCCATCCGGTCCGTGGCATGCACGATCCAGTCGATCCGGCTCTCACTGCGTGCACCCGTAACTTCCGAAACCACCTCATGCCTGCACGATCCGCGCGTGATATTCAAAAGATGCAACTTCGCACCCTGACCCACCCAAAACTTCTGCGCGATATTCACGCTTGGCTTGCCCCGCCAGATGAAGACAATGGCAAGAGCGGATCCGGGTTCCAAATCGACCTCCAGCATGCGACAGGCATTTTTTTTGCGTGCCGAACATTCAATGATGACTGCGGAATCGCTTCCGCGCCTCGCACGAAACCCGAGCATAGGAGTGCTATCCGAAAGCACGAATGAGCGGGGCTTGTTTGGACTGCCTGCGAGTACCACCTTCTGCCCGCGAATGAATGATTTGACCGGTTTCATGAGACAGAAGAGAATAGTTGCAAAGTATAAAAAATAGTCTACAATCTCCTTTGCTCCCTTCCCCACCATAGCATGGTTTCACAGGTTTCCGATTTAGAAAGGTTCCACAATGATCGTGTCGATCACATGCGTTCTGATGACGCGCAGTCGCCTGATGCTGAAGGTATACAGGTGCTTACCGGTGTGCAGGCTTTGGAACAAGCGACACGAAAAATTCAGGGAGTACTGCGGCAGCTGCAGGGTCAGCCTCATGCGCGGCACCACATGGTTGAGGCATTGAAAACACAAGCTGCAGCATTACAGAGTGAGATCCCGAATACCAAAGAGCACAACGCACAGTTTGTGCTGGCAGAGCGCATGCGCCGCCTGAGCAATCTCATGGGTGATCTCCTTGCCGTGTAATCCATGCCTCACACACGGGAACAACAGGGGCTACTGTTTCCCATCCGACCGCACACACGCTACACCGGTGCTGTAGAGCGGTTGATCGAGAAAATGCGTCATGGTTTTCTGGAGTTCCCGGATCTTGAGAGGCGTTTGATTGAGCTCGGCATCTTTGAGAGGGATGAAGAAATTGACCTGCTTTGGGCGCACATGATCTACGGCAATAACCCAATGCCGAACCGCAATCATGTGATGGACCAGCTTTGGAACCCGTTACTGCGTACACTTGAAACACTCGATCAAAAAGGGCTACGTGGCCTGCCGAGTGCACGTCGGGAACTGATGCGCTGTGTTATCGAAGGCTCATCCCACTGATCCTTCCATTTCCATCTCAATCAACCGGTTCATTTCGACGGCGTACTCCAGAGGAATCTGCTGCATGATCGGCTCCACGAATCCCCGCACGATCATCGTCTTGGCCTCCGGTTCCGAAAGTCCGCGCGACATGGCGTAGAACAGGTCCTCTTCGGAGAGCTTCCCCACGGTCGCCTCGTGTGCCACGGTCGCGTCGTCTGTCTCCACTTTCAAATCGGGAACAGTTGCCGTACTGCTCTTCGCATCTAAGAGAAGCGCATCACACTGAATGCTCGCAGTGGCATCCTTCGCCTCCGGCGTGACCTTGAGAAGCCCGCGGTACACCGTACGACCGCCGTCGCGGCTGACGGACTTGCTCACGACCACGCTCGATGTGTGCGGAGCCGCATGGATGACTTTGGCTCCCGTATCCTGCCACTGGCCTTTCCCGGCCATGGCCAATCCCAGGTGCTCGCAGCGCGCGCCCTCGCCTTTGAGAATCGAACACGGATAGAGCATGGTGACGCCGCTCCCCAGATTGCCCCCCACCCACTCCATCGTCGCCTCGCGCTCGACGATCGCGCGTTTCGTATTCAGGTTGTACGTATTGAGACTCCAGTTTTCGACCGAAGAGTACCGCATACGCGCGCCCGGTTTCACGTAGACCTCCACGCATCCCGCATGGAGCGACGGACTCACGTACTTGGGGGCAGAACACCCTTCGATGTAGTGCGCCTGCGCCCCCTCTTCGAGAATGAGGAGCGTGTGCTCGAACTGACCCATCCCCCGTGCGTTCATCCGGAAGTAGGACTGCAGTGGCTCGACGACAGTCACGCCCGCCGGCACGTAGAGGAATGTCCCTCCGCTCCACGCAGCCCCGTGCAGAGCGGCGAACGCATGGTCCGTCGGGCGCACGCAGCGCATGAAATGCTCACGGACGATGTCGGGATAGGTATGGACCGCCTCATCCATGTCGAGGAAGACGACGCCGCGTTCCGCCCACTCCTCCTTGAGCCGATGGTAGATGACGTTGCTCTCGTACTGCGCCCCTGCACCCCCCAGCATGGCATACTCCGCCTGCGGAATCCCCAGACGTTCGTAGACGAGACGGATATCCTCGGGTATCTGCGTCCAGTCGTCGGTCGGCTCCACTCCGGGCTTGGCGTAGAAGAGGATCTCCTGAAGATCAAGTCCCGAGAGATCCGGACCCCACGTGGGCAACATGAATTTTTGGAAGATGCGTAAACTCTGAAGCCGATGCTGGAGCATCCACTGAGGTTCCCCCTTCTCCGCACTGATCCGCCGCACGAGTGTTTCCGAGATCCCGCGCTCCAGTCCTTCCACATAAGGGGTAGCGTTGGGAATCTGCAGTGCCGTGCGCGAACCGGAGGAACGGGCCATGAGGGTACAGGGGAGTCTACGGCACCGAGACAGAGGGGAGAACCCCCCAAGAAAAACGCGAACAGACGCATTCTTTTTACCAAATCCGCCAATAGCTGGAAAGGATGGAAAGCATGCTTTCCATCATAAAATCACGGGAAAATGCAAAACAAACATATTGTTTTGTGGTATAATTACTAGACGAACGTATGTGGACCTCCATCCCCCTCCTGTGGCACATCTGGGCTTCGCTGAAATCGTTTGCCGGACGGCACCCGATCTGGTCAGTCGTACTTGCGGTGTTCGCCCTGCTGTTCGGACTCCTGCTGTCGTACATCTTCTCGCCGGTACAACCCGAGATGATCACGGCAACCGTGAGGCGCGGTGATCTGGTCCAGAAAGTCGAGGCCGTGGGTACCATCACTTCGGACCGCGACGTGAATATGAAATTCCCTCTGACGGGCATCGTCGCCCGCGTCCTGGTGAAAGAGGGTGACAAGGTGACTGTCGGACAGGAACTGGCAAAACTGCGCAACGAATCGTATAGCGCGGATCTGGCCGCTGCCTCCGCGCAGTACAGGCAGGCGCAGGCGAACTATCAGGAGTTGGCGGAAGGCACGCGCCCGGAGGATCTCGCCATCGCCGAAGCCGAGGTCGCCAACAAACGCGCCGCTCTCGATGCCGCACGAGCGGACCTGCTCAGCGCCGAGGAGAAGTTGCGCACGTCTGAGGACAAACTAAGGGCGATCAGAGCGGAGGCTGCTGTCAATCTGGCCGGATATCTCGTCACATCCTCAAGTTCCTGCGCCCAGCAGATCTCCATTGCGAAAACGTCGCTGATGACGCTCGACGATGTCTTCTCGAGCTCCGTGATCGCCGACATGGCCAAGCAGTATCGCACCACATCCTGGTCGATCTTCCGATCCAACTGGACATCGGCGCAGACGACGCTCAATGCCTTCGGCTGCTCGGGGTTCTCGACATACGAGGGTTCCCTCGCCTCCCTGCAACAGTCCACGACAGTCATCATGCAGGTCAGCAACGTTCTGCAGGAAGCATATGCGCTCATCTCTGACCTGCCGCTCACCACAGCATTCGATACAACTACGCGCGAGACGCACAAGTCCACCCTCGCCACAGAGAGGGCCAACACGCAGGCAGCCCTCAGTGCCATTAATACGGCGATGAAGAGCCTGCGGGACGCATCGGCGGACTACGCGACCAGTATCACGACTGAGGAGAATACCTATGCCGCCGCCAAAGCGAGCAGGCAGGCAGCAGAATCAGCAATCGCCACCTACGAAACCGCATTGCGCACACAAGAGGCGCAGCTGGCGCTCTCGAAAGCCGGCCCGCGCGAGACGCAGCTCACGGCCGCCCGTGCGAGCATGAATTCCGCGGGGGCCAGCGTCGCCCGTGCAAAGGCGAAACTGGAAGACACGATCATCCGCGCCCCGGCGGACGGCGTCATCACGAAGGTGGACTTCAAGGAAGGGGAATTCACCGGCGATGCGGACAACATCAGCCACTCCATCACTATGCTGGGAACCTCCCCATTCCACGTCGAAATGTTCCTCTCGGAAGTGGATATTCCCAAGGTCCAGCTTTCGCAGAGCGGCTCCATCGAGTTCGATGCCTTCCCGGGAGTGAACTACGCGCTCCGGGTCACCTCGGTCGAACCCGGACCCACCAAGATCGATGGTGTTTCAAAGTACCGCGTGAGCCTGAGCTTCGTGCATCCTCATGATGAATTCAAAATCGGCATGACAGGGGATGCAGAGATCGTCACGGGCGAACGCAAAGATGTACTCCTCGCCCCGGTGCGCTCCATCCTCGAGAAGAACGGCCAGGGCAAAATCATTCGTGTCCTGGAAAACGGCACAATGACTGAGAAGCCGGTAACCGTCGGTATGGAATCCGACACGGATGCCGAAATCAGCAGCGGACTCACCGAAGGCGAGACCGTGGTCGTCCTCATTAAACAATAAATTTAACATGCACCTCAGCACCATGAAGAAAAAGGAATCCGCACCGCTGATCGAAACGAGAAACCTGCATAAATCGTATTTCAACGAGCAGGTGGAAACGCCCGTGCTCTTCGATATCAATTTGCGCATCGATGCCGGGGAATTCGTGGCGATCATGGGACCATCCGGCTCGGGCAAATCCACACTCATGCACATTCTGGGGTTCCTGGATGTGCCGACGTCCGGCCACTACCACTTTCGGGGGGAATCGACGGAGGAGAAGAGTGAAGACGAACTCGCGCGTATCCGCTCCTCGAGCGTCAGCTTCGTCTTTCAGTCGTTCAACCTCCTCCCGAGGACATCAGTCATCGACAATGTCACGCTGCCCCTGCTCTACCACAGCGGGACAAAACCGGCGGAGAGGCGTGAAAAGGCACTGAGAGCCATCAAGGCCGTGGGGCTGACAGATCGCGCAACCTACCTCAGTAACCAGCTCTCCGGCGGGCAGCAGCAGCGTGTGGCGATTGCACGCGCTCTCGTCACGGAACCGGGGGTAATCTTCGCGGATGAACCGACAGGCAACCTCGATTCTCCCGCGGGAAAACACGTGATGGAAATCCTGCAGAACCTGCACGAGGAGGGGAACACGATCATCCTGGTGACGCACGAGAAAACAACGGCGGAACATGCGGCGCGCATCATCCGTATTATGGATGGCCGTATTGTTGCGGATGATCATGCTTTTGAGCGTCGCCTCGCAAAGAACCTGAAAGAACTTAAATAACGCCAAAGTATGCATCTCCGCGATACCGTCACCATCGCGCTCAAGGCAGTGAGGGGAAACAGGGCCCGCTCGCTGCTCACCATGCTCGGCATCATCATCGGCGTGGGGGCAGTCGTGCTCATGACGAGCGTGGGCGAGAGCATGCAGAGCGTCATCCTCGGGCAGATCAGCGCGCTCGGTCCCAAGACCGTCGCCATCTGGCCGGGTAAGAACGGACCGGAGGAGGGAGGAGCCTTCCTCAATCCGGATTTTGACAGCATCACCATCAGCGACATTGACGCTCTCCGCCGTCTGAACACGATTGCGCATGTCACCCCCATCATCTTCATGGAGGGAAAAGTGTCCTATGGCACCGAGGAATCCGATGCGTCGGTGAGCGGCATGACGCCCGACGCCTACATCAACCAGCCGATGGCCGCGACTGAGGGGCGTCTGCACGACGAGCAGGATGAACTCGATGGACGCCCGGTGGCCGTGCTCGGACCGGACACCGCGCGCGACCTGTTCGGTAACTCCAGCCCCATCGGCAAGCGCATCGACATCGCAAACCAGAAGTACACGGTCATCGGCGTATTGGAATCGAAGGGTTCGCAGTTCTTCCAGAACATGGATGACCGCATCATCATCCCCTTCGAAACAGCACGGGTCGCGACACGGCAATCCTATGTGGATATGGTAACCACCTCGGCAACCGGCGATCCGGCGGATGCCATGAATGACATCCAGTTCCTGCTGCGGCGGCGCCATACCATCGTGCCTCCTGCCACCGGCATCGAGACGGACAACGATGACTTTCTGGTCCGCAGTTCCGAACAGGCACAGGAAATCCTCTCTACGGTCTCTTTCAGTCTGACGGCGTTCATCACGATGATTGCAACGATCTCGCTGGTGGTCGGCGGCATCGGCATCATGAACATCATGCTGGTGGCCGTCACGGAGCGGACGCGCGAAATCGGCCTCAGAAAAGCACTCGGCGCGCGGCGCAGGGACATCCTGATGCAATTCCTCATCGAGGCCATCGTCCTGACCATTATCGGCGGCCTCATCGGCCTGCTCCTGGGTCTGGGCCTGAATGCCATTATTGTCGGCATCGCCCGAAAATTCCTGGAACGCTACATCTTTGCCGTCAATGTCACCGCCATGATCGCCGCCCTGCTCATGGCCGCAGGCACGGGATTGATCTTCGGTATTTATCCGGCCCGCAAGGCCGCCGCACTGAACCCCATGGAAGCCCTGCGCTACGAATGAGCGTGCCCTGCCATGGCGCGCCCCACCCTCATCCACAAGTTCGTTCCCCCACCATTCTCCATCCTGCACTCACCATAATGCTCCTCTCCGACACCCTGCGATCGGCCACCGAAGGACTCACGCGAAACCTCTCGCGGTCGCTCCTGACGACGCTCGGCGTCATCATCGGTGTGGGATCGGTGGTGCTGATGGTATCGGTCGGCGCGACGTTCGAACGATACATCCTGGATCAGGTGAGTACCTTCAGCGGCAATACATTTGAAGTCCAGCCAAAAGGCATGGAGCAGTTCGGCAAGGATTTGAATACGCTCACCGAAGCGGATGCCGAAGCCCTCGGCAAACTCTCCACGGTGCAGAATGTCGCGAAGGCGATATTCATTGCCCAGAAAGTGAAATACGGCTCAGAGGAGGAAACTCCCATGGTCCTCGGAACATCCAAGGAAATTTTCACGAACTGGTCGCTGAAGGTTGAACAGGGACGGCTGCTGACGGATGGCGACCTGAAGGGAGGACAGAATGTGGCGGTCATCGGGCCGAAAATAGCCGAGAACCTGTTCGGTAATTCCGATCCGCTGGGCAAGCGCATCAGTGTGGGTGAGCAAAAATTCACCGTCGTCGGTGTCCTCAAAGGACTCGGCGGAATGATGGGCACGCAGATGGATAGAATGATTTACGTCCCGTACACCGTGGCGAAGACGATGACGAGCAAAGGACAGTACGTGGATTACATTTCTCTGCAGGCGGCAGGGAACGTTGAACTGGCAGAGGAAGACATTAAATCACTGCTCCGCCAGCGCCATGATCTGGATAATCCCGAGGATGATCCCGACAAAGATGATTTCATTGCCCGCTCTTTTGAACAGGCGATGGATATCGTCGGCACGGTGACCCTCTCCATCACGATCTTCCTTGGCCTCATTGCCGGCATCTCACTCGTCGTGGGCGGCATCGGCATCATGAACATCATGCTGGTGTCTGTGTCAGAACGCACCAAGGAAATCGGCCTGCGCAAAGCGGTGGGGGCACGCCGCAAAGATATTCTGCTGCAATTCCTCGTCGAAGCGGTGGCTCTCACGCTGCTCGGAGGCCTCATCGGCATTGTGGGCGGCGGTTTCTTCGGTTTCCTGCTCACCCGCCTCGCGGCAAAGTTTTTGGGGAGCCTCTCGTTCGCCCTCACCATCGGCTCCGTGGTACTCGCGCTCGGCATGGCCGTGGGGACGGGACTCATCTTCGGACTCTATCCCGCTCTGCGTGCGGCCAGACTGAGTCCCATCGAGGCAATGCGCTTCGAGTAACCAAAAACCGCCTCCTCTTGCATACGGAATATGAATGGAGAGAGAATGCGTTCTCTTCTCCCCTTTTTCCTCCTATGGAAGAAACGACATGCGAAATATGCAATGAACCGATCTGTGATCTGTGCGGCGGCTGCCAGTGCGAAGAGAATGCCTGCACGTGTGATGAGCAGGAGGAAGACAAGGACGATCAGTAGTGGCGACAGCTCACGTTGGGTATGCAAGGCATGGTAGGCTGTGGCCATGCAGAAGCTCCTCGTCCTGCTCGCATTCCTCTGCGCGCAATTCATCATCACCTGGTATGGATATTTTCTGGGCAAGGTACCTGCCCGTGGTTCCGTGTTCGGCCTTGCGTATTCCTCGCCGCTGATCGGACTCCTGATCACCCTGATCGCGTTCATCTGGATTCCCGTGATCATCAACATGCTCTACGGGATCGGCTTCCAGTGGGGTAACCGCGCCTTCGGTAATTTTCTTGTGGTCATTGCGCTCTGGATCGCCGCAGCCCCGGTTGCCGCGCTCCTCTTCAATACGGTGGTGGCGCGCGAAAAGTGGGATTTGCCGATTCTGCTCGGCCTGCTCCTCATCACGGTGGGCAGCTTGCTGGTCGCCCTGCACAAGGATATCGCACGATTGCTCGGATGAATGCACCATCCGGAAATGAAAACGGACGTACAGACCGGTATCCGTACGCCCGTTGGTTCCTGAAAGGAATGTTCCTACTGCAGTTCGTATATCAGTGAAACGGAGACGGAGATCTCCTGTTCACCGGCCGGGATCGGAACGGATTCCATGACAGCCCCTCCAGCCCTGTCCAGCGCGATATTCGCCTTTGCGTACGGTGTGGGGGGGATGTAGCCGCCGCCCTCAGAGAAACCCTTCAGGCGCTTGATGCTCTTGCCCAGCTGATCCGCAAGGAGCTTCGCCTTGGCCTCAGCTTTGATGATCGCCTTTTCACGTGCCGCCGCCTGCAAAACCTCGGGCTCGTCCATGGTGAACTCCACGCCACCAATCTGATTCACCCCTTCGCCCGTCACGGCGGCGAGCAGGTCTCCGATCTTATCGAGGTCGCGCACCTTGACGTACAGTGTCTGCGTGGCCTGGAACCCGCGTGAGATCTGTCGGCCTTCACTCCAGTCATATTCCGGCTGAAGCGAGAGGGAATTCGTGGTGATGTCTTTCTCTTCGATCCCCTGTGCCTTCACGGCCGCCACCACATCGGTCATTTTCGCTGTCAGGGTCTTCATGGCCTGCTGCGCAGTCGTCTGCCGGCCGGTCTGCACGCCGAAGCTCACTGCTGCGATATCGGGGACTGCGGAGGCTTTGCCTGTTCCTTCAACGGAGATCGTCATCGGCGCAAAATCTTTCTGTTCGATGACCTTCCCGGTGAGGTAGAACCCGCCAGCGACGAGGACGAGCAGAATGCCCACCCAACAGGTCGGCTTACTGGAACAACATGAATTCTCCATATGAACAGAGGGGGAAAGAGTGCTCATGATAGCAGACTTGTCACGGGAAGGATATGGACCCCACCCAACGCCACAAGCCATGACCGCGTCACTGGCGCGCTGCAGCTTTCTTGCGAAAACCGTGTTTCTCCAGCCTGCGGACCAGGGCAGCCCCCCCGCTCTCCGTGATCTGTCCGCCCAGCATGACATGCACGTGATCGGGCCTGAGAACGGAGAGGAAACGGATATTGTGCGTCACGAGGACCGCTGCGAACGACGGATGACGCTTGCGCAGTTGCTTCAATCCCTCTGCCACCACTGTGAGCGCATCAAGATCCAGTCCCGAGTCCGTTTCATCCAGAAGGGCCAGCTTCGGTTCCAGAACGAGGAGCTGCAGGATTTCGAGCTTCTTCTTCTCTCCGCCCGAAAAACCGTGATGCACCGCACGATCCTCCCACGCACGTTCCACGTTGAGCAGCGCCATCTCTCTCGTCAAACGATCGTGGAACTCCAGCGGGGAACCGCTTTTCTTCTGTGCCATGAATGCGGCGTACAAAAAATCGCGCACGCTCACTCCGGCGATCTCCCGCGGATACTGAAATGCCAGAAATAACCCGGCCCGGGCACGCTCGTGAGGAGGGAGAGAGAGCAGATCCCGACCGGCGAACCGAACAGTCCCCTGCGTCACGCGAAGGGAGGGATGCCCCATGAGCGCGTGCACCAGAGAAGACTTGCCCGCGCCATTCGGCCCCATGATCACATGCAGCTCTCCGGGGTGAACAGTGAGCGTAAGCCCGCGGACCACTGCCTTCTGGGCAATAGAGACGTGCAGGTTGCAGATGGAGAGGAGAGGGCGACGCTTCATTGAAAATAATTTTACATTTTACGTGCCACATTCTACATTTGATTCATGCCCAAAATCACTTTTATCGTAAACGGTCAGGAAAAAACCGTGGATGCCAAAGAAGGGGACACAGTCCTGCATACTGCGCAGGCGAACGGCATCCCCATGGAAAGCGCCTGCGGCGGCAATGGATTCTGCATGACCTGTAAATGCCACGCCCGCAAAGGCGCGGAGCACTTAAGCCCGCTCAACGAACGGGAAGAAGCGATGGGTATGAGCGGCGACGAGCGTCTCGGCTGTCAGGCAGCCATTGGGGGCGACGTCACGGTATCACTCGATGAGTGAAAAAAGTTGGGGAGGGAAACCGCTCTTGCGCGAGCCCCACGAATCCGCTGGATGGGATTGACAGGTGACCAAGTGCGTCTAGTATCGCGCGCTGTGATCGTGAAATGCGCGCCATCCGAAGGCAAGACGCTCAATGAGCTCCTCGCGCAGGAGAGTGTATCGACGATCCACTTCATATACACGAGGACGAGAGAGAACATCTTCAAGACCATTGTGTCACGCGACGCCCGGTCACTCATGGACTACTGCGCCGACAATCAATTCCCTGCCCTCGCACAGGGGAAAATCCAATGCTCCTCATTCCCTATTCCACATTTCAACATCTCCATCGATTCGCAGAATCCCAAACGCCACGAGCGGGTAGCACTGCTCACCGCATTGCGTCGCGTACTCAGCGCGGCAGCTCCCGCGCGCGCACAAACCGGAAGCCGCAGGGAATTCATCAAAAATCATCAGCTTCCGATCACATTCCCACAACCGTGCACAGAGTCACCTTGCGGATCGACGTGAGCGCTCAAACCACTCGAGACAATGGACACCGCCCTCACGTCCTGGCAAGCGCGGAAATTTTCTGCTTCACGGATTCGTCGTACGGCTCCAATCGGTTGATGCGGCGGTAGACTTCTTCGGCCTTGTCCGCGTGCCCCAGCTGCAGGTAGCACTCCGCGAGCAGATGAAGGAGCGTCGTATCCCGATTAAGACGCACAACCGCCTTCTCGAGCAAAGGCGCGGCTTCTTCGAACCGTTGCGCGGCAATGCAGGCGCGGCCGAGCGCGGCCGAGCGGTCGGGTGACTTCGGATCGCGATTGAGGGCTTCCTGATACGAATGGCAGGCTTCCACGTACTTGTTCTGCCGGTAGTACGCGAGACCCAAATTCGCATAGTACGACACGTCATCGCGGTGCTGCAGAAGCTCGCGGTACATGGCCTCCGCCTTGTGATCCCGATCCGTGAGGAGGTAGAGCTTGGCCAGCTGGGCCTGCACGTCGAATGCCTTGGGGTTGATGGTGAGCGCCTGAATGAAGAGCCGTTCGGCATCGTCGAACTTGCTCTGCGCCACGGCTTTCTCCGCATCACGCGTGAGCGAACGCACCTGCTGCATCTCGATCGCCGAGACGCGCGGACTCTTGCGCGGTTTTTCAATGATGGTTTCTTCCAGAATCACGGCCCCACGCGCACCCGCAGACTCCGTGCGCTGGCAGATGCCGCGCACGAAGCGCCGGACCGCGTGATGCCGGACGAGCACGCGCCCGCCCAGAATCAGGCAAATGCCGAAGAGCGAGCCGAAGAGGACATAGACGTAGACCATAACGGACGGCGAAGGAGGCTAGCATCTGATACGAAAACCGGCAAGGCAGGAAGCAGGAGAATTCCGCTTTCTTCAAGAAACACGGAGTGCGAAGCGCTGTGCCAGAAGTCCGCGATGTGCGTTGGTTTTCAGCCCCGCAGCCAGTTCGTGCAGGGCATGCACCCATTCCTGCGATGTGGAGGAATGTTCGCGGAGCGCGAGCGCAAGGTGGAGGAGCAACTGATCCGCTTCCTCCCCACGCTCGAGGAACGGATCGAGAATCTGCAGGCGATCCTTGAGTGACTTCGTCCGCCAGAACGAGAGCGCGCTGGAATGCATGATCCGGTGCCGGCGCAATGCCTCAGGATCTTCCTTGAGTTCCTGTACGATGCCGGGCGCACCCTGCGCAAGGTGCAGGATAAACTGCCGGTCTTCCTCTTCCACGCCTTTGAGGAGCGTACCCAATGCGCGATGGGAGAGCGGATGAAAGCGGATGAGGCGCATGCGCGAGACGATGGTCGATGGGAGCGAGGAGAGCGCCTGCGTGGTGAAGACGAAGACGAGGGATGCGGGGGGCTCTTCGAGAATCTTCAGGAGAGCATTGGCCGCCTCGGTCTGCAGCCGTTCGGCCGACCGGATGATGCAGCAGCGATACTGCCCCGAGGCCGTCTCCTGCAGGCGTTCCTGCAACGCTCGGATATCATCGATGCCGATCGTATCCGTCTTCACCCCCTTCTTTTCGCGCACCTGTTGCGGCGCATTGGAGGTCTGCGCGATGACCGCCCAATCCTCGCACTGATCGGCGATCCAGAGCTGGTCTAAGACAAAGAGATCGGGGTGCATCATCTTTTCGCAGTCATGCGCAACGCGCTCGGCTGCTTCTTCGGAATGTCCTACGGACAAAAGCTCCGTCGCGAACCACCGCGCCAGCGTCATCTTGCCCAGATGCCGCGGCCCCGAGAACAGGTAGGCATGACTCACGTTGCCGGTCGTAAGATCCTGCTCCAGCTCGGTACGGATGGCGTCATGACCGACAATGGAGTGCGGACGGGGCATGGGAAAAGAATTCTACGGCCAAATCCGAAGATATGAAATATTTCCTTTCCCCGTCATTTCTGATGCATTCTTTGCCATCTGACCTGTTATCCAAAGTAGACGGGAACCAGAGAGCAGTGGTTTGCACTCTTTGCATCACCCTCTGAAACGCTGGTCTGCACCCTCCAGGACAGCATCAACACCATCAGTCTTCAGAGCTTGCTGCAACTGTTCTAAGTCCGTTGCATTGCCCCGCACGAGAAAACAGCATCTTGCATCCAAACGTACCCGATCTTGAACACCCGGAATAGCGGAGTCCACGATCATCTGCTCGACAGCAGCGAGTCGTTCGGCACGAACCGAATCATTGGATCGCTGCTCCTTCGTTAGTGCATTTCCCGCATATACAGTGAGTACCGGCATAGGAAGGGCACCCTATCTCTTCCCGAGACGAAATCAACTGTTTTCTGAGGCATTTGTTTTGTACTCCGCACCACTCATCGCACTAGGGCGCAGGGCAAGCTTCTGACTATGCATCCTTCCCGTGGCACTTCTTGTACTTCTTGTCGCTTCCGCAGGGACAGGGATCGTTGCGACCCACGTGCTGCACTCTCAGGGCTTTGGGTGCGGCAACGGGCTTCTTTGGGAGACCTGGCTGGTTCTGGATGAGGGATGCACCGCGCTCCGACAATGGACCGCTCACTCCCGTCTGTTCCAGTTCACCGGCAATCTGATCCGCATTGGTCTGCAGATTCTGCGGCTCCTCTGCCGTCTCCTCCAGTGAAACGCGGGTAGCGAACTGCGCAAAATCCACCTGCAGCAGAGTGCGGACAATGGTGGAATCGATGGTGGCAATGAGCTGCTCGAACCGCCTGAATCCCTGATCTTTGTATTCGATGAGCGGATCGCGCTGCGCATAGCCGGCGAACGCCACCTGCTCGCGTAGGTGCGACATGTCGTCGATGTGGTCCATCCAGTGCGTATCGATGGACCGCAGCGTCACGATGCGCTCCGCCTGCGCCACGGTGGCCGGCTGCTCCTCCCTGCACTTCGCTTCGTAGAAGTCCTGCGCGAGTTTCACGAGCGCCTGCGTGAGTTCTTCGGGCGTGGAGAAGGAACGTAATTTCTGCTCCGTCGCCACCTCGGCGAACGCCGGATGGAGCGTCGTCATGCTCTCTGCGATTTCCTTCACGTTCCATTCAGTGGGATCGATGTTGGATGCATGAATGGCGGCAAGGGAACGCATGTCTTTCTCGATCGCCGCAAGGACATCCTTATGAAGAGGCTGGGCCGAAATGGCCTCCTCGGGAATGTTATCGGCTTCAGCCAGTCGTTCCAGAATCTTCTGCCGCCGTGTGTAGATGATCTGGCGGTGCTTGTTCATCACGTCGTCGTACTGCACCACGTGACGGCGGATATCGAAGTTATGCCCTTCCACCTTCTTCTGCGCACCCTCGATTGAGCGGGACACCATGCCATTCTCGAGGGGAACATCGTCAGGAACTTTGAGCCGCTCCATCATGGCCTTGAGCCGATCGCCGCCGAAGAGGCGCATGAGGTCATCTTCCATGGAGACGAAGAACTGGCTCTCTCCGTTATCCCCCTGGCGTCCGGAACGGCCACGCAGCTGGTTGTCGATGCGCCGCGCCTCATGCCGCTCGGTGCCGAGGATGCACAGCCCGCCGATCGCAGCCACGCCTTCACCCAGTTTGATATCGGTTCCGCGACCCGCCATGTTCGTGGCGATGGTGACGGCGCCTCTCTGACCCGCCTGCGCCACGATCTCCGCTTCTTTCTCATGGTGCTTGGCATTGAGCACCTGATGCGGAACGTTCTCCTGCGTCAGCAGCGCGCTCATCGCTTCGGATTTTTCGATAGACGTGGTGCCGATGAGGACCGGCTGCCCCTTCGCGTATTTTTCTTTCGCGATTTTGGCGACCGCCATGAACTTCGCCGCGACTGTACGGTAGATGGCATCCGGCTTGTCCTCGCGGACAAGAGGCTTATTGGTCGGGATGATGATGACACGCAATTTGTAGATCGTTTCGAATTCCTCCTCCTCGGTCTTGGCCGTGCCGGTCATGCCGGCCAGCTTCGTGAAGAGGCGGAAGTAATTCTGGAACGTGATGGTGGCAAGAGTCTTCGATTCGCGCTGCACTTCCACGTTCTCTTTGGCCTCAATGGCCTGATGCAATCCGTGGCTGTAGCGCCGTCCCTCCATCAGGCGTCCGGTGAACTCATCGACGATGATGATCTCACCCTCCTTCACCACGTAATCCACATCGCGCTGGTACATGGCGTGCGCCCGGAGCGCCTGCTCGATGTGATGCACCTCGGCGAAACCCTTTTCGGTGTAAATGTTTTCGAGCCCCAAAAGCTGCTCCATCTTTTTGACACCTTCCTCGGTGAGGACGGCGGTCTTCTGCTTCTCGTCTTTGTTGTAGTGGATGTTCTCTTCCAGTTGGCCGACGAGCATGGAGTACTGCCGGTACTTCTCGGTGGATTCCTCCGCGGGCTGGCTGATGATGAGCGGCGTGCGCGCCTCGTCGATGAGGATGGAGTCGACTTCGTCGACAATGGCGTAATGGAGCCCCCGCTGCACCTGACGATTCAGCGACGTCACCATGTTGTCGCGCAGGTAGTCGAAGCCGAACTCGTTGTTGGTGCCGTACGTGACGTCGCAGGCGTACGCCGCCTTGCGCTCATCATTCGTCTTCTCGTGGACAATGACCCCGACCGTGAGACCGAGTGCTTCGTAGAGCATGCCCATCCACGTGGAATCGCGCTTGGCGAGGTAGTCGTTGACCGTGATGACGTGCACCCCTTTGCCTACGAGGGCATTGAGGTACACCGGCATGGTGCACACGAGCGTTTTGCCTTCGCCGGTCTTCATCTCGGAAATGTTGCCCTGATGCAGCACAATGCCGCCCAGAATCTGCACGTCGAACGGCACCATGTCCCACCCAAACTCCTGCTTGCCCAAGCTCACTTTGCGGCCCGACTCCTTGAGGAGCTCACACGCGCGAATGACAGTCGCGAACGCTTCGGGTAGCAGTGCATCGAGCGTCTCGCCCTTGGCGATGCGGTCTCTGTACTCCTGCGTCTTCAGAGGAAGAGTCTCGAACGTGAGCGCGCGGATGGCGGGCATCTTCTCCGCCTCGCGCACGCGCGCGACCATCGGCCAGAGCTTTTTGAGCTCCTTCTCATTGGGATCGCCGAGTAGTTTGTTCAGAAAATCGATGACGCCCATTTCCGCAGGAGGATAGCAGACGAATGTGGTTCTTCCGAGGAAAGGAGTGGATTTCTGTCACCGTCTCATTGTCCACAACGTTCGCTGAGAAATTGACGTAAAAATGCTGCGCGGACATTGGCCACCACTGTGCGCATTTCGGAACTGGCAGGCCACGCAACGGACACGCCGAAATGGCGCTGCAGTAGTTCCGCATTCGTCACGCCAACCTCATCGTGTTGATAGATGGCACACATGACTTCCCGCCCCAGGCTCCGGTCATCCATCCGTGCGATTTGTTCAAAAGTGACCATGGAAAGCGCACTATAGCCACATGCGCGGAATTGTCAATCATCCCGCCCATAACCACAGCCCCGAGAGTTCCACATCATGCTCCCCCCTTAGGGATTCCATTGAAAAGCCCCAAGTTCATTCAGCCGGTCCCGAATGGCCTGCTGTGCTTTTTCAACCTTCCAGATCACCCGCGGATTGCTCTCTTCGCGCAGAAACGCACTCACGGCAATGAGCCGTTGCACGATCAATGGCAATGCCCCCGGGAGAATTTGCACTTTTCCGTCCTGCTCGATCCAAAGACATTGACCGTCAACATCTATTTCAAAATTGTCTCCGTTAAATCGCACTTCGACTGTCTGCTGACTTATCTCTTTTTTCGGCTGTCCCATTCCGGCAACGGGCACATCCAGCTCTCTCTTCGCCTTCACCAATACGGTCACCTGCCTTCCATAGTTCTCTCTATTGGGCGGCACGCTGCCCGCGCGCACAATATTCCCTGTCAAATGCGAGGCTCCTTTCGCACGTGCCGAAAGGGAGATGACTTGTCCCTTGTCGGCCTGAGAGAGATCAAGAGGGGGCAGAAGTTTTCCGGCATCGTTCCGAATACTCGCCAAGTGTCCTTTGCCAAGTTCTGCAAGTTCCGTTTCCGTATCTCGCAGATCATCGAGCAATTGCATACCCATAGTGAGGAGGGAAGAAAAGGGACGCATTGTAGTAGCTCCCTACCGGAAGGCAAGACCCATCACCACCCCCGCCCGTACCACGGCTCCAGCAGTTTTTGCTCGTAATGCTGCCGTGCGAGGAAAGCAGGCAGAATATCTTGAAGAGGCTGCAATGTCAGCGGGGAGAGCTCCTTACCCTTGAACAGTGCCTCGTGTTCGGGAATGAGCTCCCCAGTAAAAAAGGTGGGTTCCTTATTCCCTCTCCCTCCGGGAGAGGGTGGCGCGGAGCGCCGGGTGAGGGAATCCATCTTTTCCGTAAATTCTTCCACGGTGACATGCGTCGCATCGGGCCAAATATTCTGGAATTTCCCGAATCCCCGGACGAAGAGCTCGTGCTTTTTCGTGGAGTGGAGCCAGAGAAAATTCTGTTCGGGAACACGTGGCACGAAGAGATCGCTCAAGTGAATCCCCATTCCGGGAATTTGGAGTTGATGGATGAGCGTGTTGGCGAACGCCACTGCCACCCGCAAGCTCATGAATCCACCGGGTCCGGTGACGCAGGCGATCTGCGTGAGATCGGCCGGTTTCCATCCGGCCACACCGAGCAGACGTTCGAAGAGAGGAATGAGTTCATGATCGCCGATGCGGTGATCCACGTGCTCGGATGCGATGACGCGGTCCTCCTCAATGCAGGCGAGAAGACCGTGATGGGAAGCCAGATCGATGTATAGGATACGCACGGTGGAAGTATGCAGCATTTCTCCTTCCAAATGCACAAAAAACCATTCTCCCTGCATACTGCGTACTGCATACTGCGTACTGCCGTCTATGCCCTCTCTCTCCGTCGTCATCCCCACGTACCGGCGTCCGCACATCCTTAAGCTCTGTCTCCGGCACCTGGAGGCGCAAACCATCGCCGACGAACTGGAAGTGATCGTGGTGAGCGACGGACCGGACCACGAAACCAAGAACGCCGTGCAAACCTGCAACCTGCAACCTGCCCGTCCGAACGGCCGAACAGCCGGGCGGGCGACCTGCACCTATCTGGAAGTCCCCAAATCCCAGCAGGGAGTCGCGCGCAACTTCGGCGTGCGGCACGCGCACGCGCCCTTCATCCTCTTCATCGGCGACGACATGTTTTTGGAACGCGACGCCTGCGAGAAACACCTCACCGCCCATCAATCGCCAATCGCCAATCGCCAATATGCGAATTCTCCAATCGCCGTCCTCGGCTTCGTCACCTGGGACCCGGTCGCGGAAATCACTCCGGTCATGCGCTGGCTCGAGAAGAGCGGCTGGCAATTCGGGTATCCCATGATCCACAGGTACGCGCACCGTTTCCTGCCGAGCGGCATGCAGGAACATTTCACCTACACCAGCAACTTAAGCGTCCCGACGGAAATCGCCCGCCGATTCCATTTCCGTGAGGATGTCACCCTGTATGGATGGGAGGATGTCGAATGGGGACTGAGAATGAAAAAAGCGGGCATTCGTCTGTTCTACGAACCGGATGCGAAGGCTCTGCACCACCACCACATCACACTGGAACAGTCGCTTGCGCGGATGGAGACACTGGGCACTTCCCTCGTGCATATGGCAAGGCTTTCACCGGCATTCAGGCGGAAAATGTCTTTCTGGAGACTGGCACTGCAGCGTATGCGCTCGTGGTCACCAACGATGGCCGGCATGCACCGCCGCGCATTTCTGCGAGGAGTACGACAGACGCGTGGTTCGTGATCCTGCGTCTTGTATCTCTTGGATTCGACTTCCTCTTCACTAAATAACATTGCCATGATGTAAATTCGATTTACACTTTCATATATATGAAGAAATACATTCCGTTGTCCTTATTTTTTTTCTTGCCTCAACTCGTTTTCGCCGATTTGTATTTGCCATTGTCTTTTGTCACGTTGCCACTGTTTATTCCCATCGTTTTTCTCGAAGCATTCATTATCTGGCTATACATAATAAAAAGACTTAAAAAAAGGGTTACTTATAATCGGGCGGTGGGAGTATCGCTGTGCGCGAACAGCGTGACATCCCTGCTCGGAACATTTATTCCTGTTGAAGACATTGTCTCTAACCGACTGATCTGGTTGGTCTTCGCTTATATCGGCTCGATTTTCGTCGAATGGGCTCTGTTCCATTTCTTACTCAAAAAGCAAAGCATCGCAGCCACCGATCAATTTATTCTCTCAAGCTATGCGAACGCCGCTTCCTATTTGTTCCTAGCACTAGGAATTCTATCAGACAAATTCCTGCAATATATTACAGCTCCGGTTTGGTTGTTTTTTGAAGCAATTTTGTGATTACGCCCATGGCTTCCTAATGCTCTCTTAACATCATCCCATTCAAGGATTCGTCAACCACTCCAATCTGCTATTCTTTGCGCCTCATGTTCCGCCGCACGGATTTTCTATTGCTCGGCATCACGGTCGTGTTGACGCTGTTCGGTCTCGCCATGATCTCGAGCGTGAGCGTATTCGAGAGCTATCAGATCACGCAGCGCCTGGTCGCGCAGGGACTGCGGGATGCCCCGAGCAATTCCTTCTACCTCTGGCGGAGTTTTCGGCACGTGTTCTTCGGCTTTGGCGCGATGGGCTTCACCATGCTCATCCCCTATAACCTTTGGCGGAAGCTGGCATTCCCGCTCTTCGGGGCAACACTACTGCTCCTCGTCGCTCTCTTCATCCCGGGACTCGGGGCGGAGTGGGGAACATCGCAGAGCTGGCTCCGGTTGGGCTTCCTCTCCCTGCAGCCGTCGGAGCTCCTCAAGCTCACGCTCATTTTCTACCTCGCTCTGTGGCTGCAGAAACGCGAGCAGCTCATCGGCACGTGGAAAGAGGGATTCGTTCCCTTTGCGACGCTCCTGAGCTTGAGCACGATTCTGGTCGCGATTCAGCCGGACCTTGGGTCGTTTCTCGTGCTCACCTCCATCGCGGTCGTCATGTTCTTCGTGGCGGGCGGCAACATCGGACATGTGATTCTGGGCGGCACGATGGCGGGCATCCTCGGGCTTCCTCTCATTCTGCAGAAGGACTACATCCGCAACCGCTTCCGTGCCTTCCTCTCGCCCTCCGATCCGTCGATCTCCGAGACCATCGGGTTCCAGATCAAGCAAGCGTTGATCGCCATCGGCAGCGGAGGCGCCTTCGGCGTCGGCTATGGAAAATCCGTGCAGAAATTCGGTTACCTTCCCGAGGTGCAGGCTGACACGATCTTCGCCGCCATGGCGGAGGAACTCGGCTTCTTCCGCCTGCTCATCATCGTGTCGATGTTCGGCATCTTCATCTGGCGCGGATACAAGATCGCGCGTGAGGCGCCGGATCGTTTCGGCTTCCTCGTCGCCACAGGCATCACCACATGGATCGCCTTCCAGACGGTCCTCAATATCTCCGTCAACCTGTCACTCTTCCCGCTCACGGGCATCACGCTGCCCTTCATCAGTTACGGTGGCTCATCGCTCATGTCGCTGCTCATCGCCGTCGGCGTCCTGCTCAATATCTCCATGCATTCCACGCAGGCCGCGGCCTTTGCGCGGAGAACGGAAAAAAGAACAACCTCTTTCTCACGCGCATGAGCGGGAACGCGCTGTATGATGGAGGACCCGAACGCATCATGTCCCTTCAACGCGTGCTCTTCGTCGGCGGAGGTTCACTCGGGCATATCGCCCCGGGCATCGCGGTGGCGAAGGCGCTCCGCGCACTCCGGCCGGACGTGGAAGCGCATTTCATCGTCAGTACGCGGCCGGAGGATGCCGCGTTTGTGACGCAGGCGGGATTTCCGGTCACGGCACTCGATGCCCCCCGGCTCTCATGGAAGTTCCCATGGACATTCCCCCTCGCGGTGCGCGCCGCCCGCACGTTGCTGCGGGAGCTGCAGCCTGCGGTCCTCTTCAGTAAAGGAGGGTACGTCAGCCTGCCCGTGTGCGCTGCGGCCCACCGCATGGGCATTCCCATCATCCTCCATGAGTCTGATGCGGTGAGCGGTTGGGCCAACTGGATCGTCGGCCGGTGGGCGAAAACGATCTGCGTAAGTTACGCGGGCAGCGTCAAAGGACCGAGGACCGTCCTCACCGGCCTCCCCATCCGCGCAGATATGGCCACTGGCTCGCGCCAGAGAGGGCTCAACATCACCGGCCTGTCACGCACGCGCCCGGTCCTGCTGGTGATCGGCGGCAGTCAGGGTGCGCTGGCGCTCAACCGGGCTGTGGCGCGTCATCTGCCGGAACTGCTCGACTATTGCGAGATCATCCACCTCACGGGAAAAGGGAAAGAAACGGTCATCGGCAATCCCCCCGGTTACTGGCAGTGTCCGTTTGTCGTCGAGGAGTATCCGCACCTTTTTGCGACCGCGGATCTCGCGCTCAGCCGCGCGGGAGCCACGACGCTCATGGAGTTGGCGGCCACCGGCCTGCCGGCCATCCTCGTCCCGCTGGAAGGGGTTGCGCATGATCACCAACGTCGCAATGCCGAAGCCGCGGTTGCGTCCGGCGGATGCATCTTGTTGGAGCAGGAGCGTTTGTCGAAATCATTGGTGTCGACCGTGCGCCATCTCATCGAGGCAGCGGATTCCCGTCGCACCATGGCCAGCGCGATCCGGACGCTGTACAAACCGGAGGCAGCTCGACAAATAGCTGTAGTCATTGCACGACAGCTTGCCTGATCGTGCCTGCGCGGGTAGCCTGCCGCGGTCACATTATGAAAAAGTACTACGTCTTTCTGATTCCGCTTTTTGCGCTTGCTCTCCTCGTGGGATGCGGGCAGCAGAATCCACCGGCAGAAGAAATTCCTTCCGCCCCCGAGGAAACGACTCCACCGGAATCCGATGTTCCTCCCGAGAACGTGCCACCCACCATCGAATCCATCTTCGACGGAACCCTCCTCACCGGCAAGCACACGGTCATCCTGCACACGAGCATGGGTGACGTGACCTTGGAGCTGGACGCGGACAGCGCGCCCAAGACGGTCACAAACTTCGTCGTGCTCAGTCGCATCGGCTACTACAACGGACTCACCTTCCACCGTGTGATCAAGGATTTCATGATTCAGGGAGGTGATCCGAACGGAAATGGAACGGGAGGGGCGAGTGTCTTCGGCCCCACGTTCGAGGATGAAACGGCGAATAATCCCATTCCTCTCGCACGCGGAGCAATCGCCATGGCCAACCGCGGACCCGATACCAATGGCAGCCAGTTCTTCATCATCACGCGCGCCGACGGTACGCCGTGGCTCGTGGGCAAGCACACGCCCTTTGGTCACGTGACAGATGGCATGGACATCGTGGATGCCATCAGCCAGGTTCCGACCGGCGAACGGGAGCAGCCTGCCGATCCGGTGACATTCACCGTGGAGGTGCCCAATTGAGCAATCCACGGGATCCGCACGGAGAAAACTCCTTCTTCGGCATCTTCGGTTTCCGCGGCATTTTCGGTATCCTCTTTCCATGCGCACCCGCTTCGCCCCTTCCCCTACCGGCTTCCTGCACGTGGGAGGACTGCGGACCGCGCTCTTCGCCTGGCTGATCGCCAAGCAGACGAAGGGGCGCTTCCTGCTGCGCATCGAAGACACCGATCAGGAACGCAGTGTGGCGGGCGCCGTGGAGAACATCCTCCGCACGCTCCACTGGGCCGGCCTCGATCCGGATGAAGGTGTGATGCTGCGCAAGGGCGTGGTAGCACAGGAAGGGACCAAGGGCCCGTACATCCAGTCGGAACGCTTGGAGTTGTACAAAAAGTACGCCGAGCAGCTCGTGCGTGATGGCCATGCCTACCCGTGCTTCTGCACGCCGGAAAGGCTCACGCAAATGCGCGAGGAGCAAACCGCGCGCAAGCAGGCACCCATGTACGACCGGCACTGCACTCATCTGCCGAAGAAGGAAATCGAGCAGCGGCTGGAACGCGGGGACCCCCACGTGATCCGGCTCCTCGTCCCGCACGACCGCACCTTCACCTACACCGATGAAATCCGCGGAGAAGTCTCTTTTCGGGGCCACACGGTGGATGACCAGGTGCTCCTGAAGAGTGACGGCTTCCCTACCTATCATCTCGCGCACGTGGTGGATGATCACCTGATGGACATCGATCTCGTCATCCGCGGGGAGGAGTGGCTCAGTTCCACACCCAAGCACCTCCTGCTGTTCGAATATCTGGGCTGGCAACCGCCGAAGTACGCGCATGCGCCGCTCCTGCTCAATAAAGACAGGACGAAACTGAGCAAGCGCCAGCAGTCTGTGGCCGCCGAAGAGTACATCGCGAAAGGCTACCTGCCCGAGGCGCTCTTGAATTTCCTCGCGCTCCTCGGCTGGAATCCCGGATCGGAGCAGGAAATCTTCTCGCTGCCGGAACTCGTGGAAGCCTTCTCACTCGAACGTGTGCAGAAGGCGGGGGCGATCTTTGACCTGACCAAATTGGATTGGCTGCAGGGACAGTGGATCCGCCGCTTGCCCTTGGCGGAATTCGCCGACCGGCTCCAGATGCTCACGGCGGAACGCTTTTCTGATGCCGCGCACGATCCGCATTTCAAAGATAAAGCCGCCCTCATCCATGAGCGCGTCACCTTTCTGAAAGAGGGACCGGACATGCTCGCGTTCTTCTATGTGGATCCGAAAGTGGACACGGAGCTGCTGGCCAATGCCAAGCAGAAAGTGACGAAGGAACTGCTGCCAAAAGTATTGGATACCCTCGTGAAGACTCTGGAAAAAGTCTCCGAGGATGAGTGGACGGTGGATTCTCTGAAAGAAAAACTGCTTGTGCAGGCAAAGACGGAAAATTTGACCCAAGGGCAACTGCTCTGGCCGCTCCGCGCAGCCCTGACGGGATTGCCATTCAGCCCGGGGGCTTTTGAGGTCGCTGTGGCCCTGGGAAAGAGCGTCACGCTCACAAGGGTGGAAGCTGCACGGGCTGGTCTTTAAAAATAACAACCACACAGAAACAAAACAGGTTGGAAGGGAGGGACCGGAGGGGAGGGAAACCCGCAGGTTTCCCGCCCAGCTTGGGTTAGGAGGGTGACGGGGGTGTCGGGGGGCTGAGGGAACCGAACAAGGTTCCTTAAGCCCCCTGACGAAAGAAACAGACTCATACAAGCTTCAATAAGGCAATGATCCCTGCTTGATCGCCCTGACAAGAGAAAGAAGGAACAATGGAATAGAGAGATGGTGCTACAATCGCAACAATTCTCCCTCCTCCCATGTCCGAAACTGCCGATCTCGAAGTGGAACTACACACGGAACAATCCCGTGCCGTCATCGCCGGCAAAACATCGGTGCCCTTCCGCACCTTTGTCGGGTTGGTCCTCCAGCGCAAGGTCTTCCAGCTCTTCAAACAATGGGACAAGGAACCCGTGATCCTCTCGAGTGAGCTCCTCACACAGCTCGCCTCAGCTCCACAGGACAGCCAGGAAAACCGGACGCACCTCATCATCGTCACTCTCGGTGTGGGAACCCTCTTCGGCATTTTCCTCTTCACGCTGGGACAGGGGGTTGGGGCTCTGCTGGGATATTCCCTGAACGCAAAAGAATTGCTGCTGATCGCAGGCGGACTCGTGGCCATTGCCGTACTCGGCGTCGTCCTGGCACGCATGCAAAAACTGGCACGCGCGCAGCGCATCGCGGACGCCATGGAACGCACGGCACAATTCCTGTCCAAAAAGTAGGAAAATGGCTTCCCGTCTTCCCTCTCCCTAGGGGAGAGGGCTAGGGTGAGGGGGAATGCAGATCCAAGAAAGCATCCCTCTCGCGCCCAAAACGACCATGCGCATCGGTGGCAACGCGCGGTTCTACGCCGAACTTGCGACGCAGCAAGACGTCGAGGAAGCCTGGCAATTCGCCCGCTCAAAAGAGCTGCCACTGCTCGCGCTCGGCGCTGGTTCCAATACCATATTTGCGGATGAAGGAGTGGATGCCCTCGTGGTGCGCGTGGTCGCAGACGCCATCGACGTCAACGGCAATACCGTACGCGCCGAGGCCGGTGCGTCGCTCCCCACGCTCGTGACGCAGTTGGCCAAGCGCGGCCTCGACCTCTCATCGTTGGCCGGTATCCCCGGCACCGTGGGAGGAGCGATTTTCGGCAATGCCGGACAAGGGCCGCAGGGCACGTGGCTCGATCACTTCGTGCAGACCGTGATCGTCTTCGTGGATGGCGAGTGGAGGACGCTCGCACGGGATGAGTGTGGCTTCGCCTATCGCGAGAGCGTGTTCAAGCAATGGCGTAATCCCCTCATCTGGAAAACGACACTCCTGGTTCCTTCGCGCAAAGCTGCGGACATCGAACAGGACATCCACGCGCTCCTGAAGAAACGGACAGTCGCGCAACCGTTCGCGCGCACGGCCGGCTCCTGCTTCAAAGCGGTGAACGGCACACCGGCCTGGAAGATCATCGATGCCGCGGGCTTGAAGGGCTTGAAGGCAGGTGACTTGCAGGTGAGCGACAAGCACGCGAACTTTCTCACGAATACGGGTAATGGAACGTTTGCGGATGCCAAAAAGCTCATCACGGAGATCCGGGAAAAAACCGGCACTCCCCTGGAACTTGAAATGCGCTTCATTGGAGAATCAGGCTCACCGCTGCAGTAAACGCGTGTGCCGAGATCCCTTTTGTATTCTGCAAAGGAAGAGGTATAGATTCTTTTGATGCTCCGATCGCTGCACCCGGAAATTCAAACCCGACTGCATCCTCCAACGCGGGCCGAGCCCGTGCAACAGGTTCCTGAAACAAGACAGCAACAATTGACACGGGATTTAAATCGCCGTGCCGCTCTGAGCCGCGAGCAGGCCGCCCAGTGCATCCAGTTTGAGCAGAGAGATACGAACCCGCAGTAAAGCGGCGAAGGTGATCAGAACGGCAAATCCTCGACTTTCACCTCTGAGGCATACTGGATCTCGGGGATGTCGGCCGATGCGGGTGAATCTGGGGCGGACCCGGATTCCTGAGAAGCGCCGCTGCCACGTCGGTCGCGACCGACGTGGCGCTGCGCGCTCGCTTCTACGGCCTCAAGCGCGGAGGCATTGCGCACGCCGAGGAGCGCGCACTGGTCGGCAATGATTTCGGTGGTCGCGCGCTTCTGACCCTGCTGCGTCTCCCAGCTGCGCGTCTGCACGCACCCGGATACGAACACGCGGCTGCCTTTGTGGACGACTTTGCCC